>NPIE01003533.1_pt1 | contig 38244 bp, 38 predicted proteins | sample 8637661 | NCBI WGS metagenome assembly NPIE01 (sample SAMN07420842, study PRJNA396082) | bioreactor metagenome | isolation source: sample BA12 brine-fed electro-methanogenic bioreactor BA | place: Japan: Kochi | collected 2016-12-09 | reverse complement strand
ATCCATTGTGAAACGATTAAGAGACCAATAGATGGTCCTGATGGTAGAAGTATAGGTCCGAACATGGAGATAAAGGAGGCCCTTAAGATTCTTGAAAGAGAGGAGGGGTGTTGTGACGAATTAGAGAAAGTTATCATAGAGATGGCAACAAGGCTCTTCGAGGGGACTAAAACCGTTAAGAGAGGGGAGGGTAAGAAATTTGCACGAGAGATTCTAGATTCTGGAAAAGCTTTAGATAAATTCTGGGAGATAGCTTTCGCTCAGGGAGCAACCAAGAAGATTAAATCTTCAGAGATAAAGGTTGCCCATCTTCAACATGATCTTTTGTCCGACCGAGATGGTACAGTTAAAACCTTAAATAACCAAGAACTTGTTAAAATAGCTAAAGCCTTGGGAAATCCTAAAATAAAGGAAGCAGGGATGCAGATGCACAAGGTCCCTGGAGATAAAGTATCTAAGGGAGAGCCTCTTATAACTCTCTACGCGACTACAGAGTCAAGAATGGGAGGGGCAAAAGAGTTGCTTAATATAGACAGGTTATACACCTTTAAATAATAACCATATCGGTTTAAATGGAGATAGCAGAACTTCTTTTTATCTGACTTTTCTCTTTTTTCTTTCTCTTCTGTCTCTTTATTAAGATTGATACAAACGAAATTATTGCTATAAGTGTAACTAGGACCAAAAAGATTGGCAGGGTAACAAGGACTGCTTTTCCTAAGGTCGTTGTTTTCAATGCTGTCCCAACAAAGGAACTAATGTTTGGTTCTTGGGAGTCTCTGACTTCTCCGGAAGGGGTGTAGTCAGAATAGGTTTTTAGAGTTTCTAAATCCACTTCGTCTGTAACTCCAAAGACATTAACTACAAACCCTTCTGTTGTTAGATCAACAATATCATTAGCGGAATATATCTTAATATTAGACAAGGAGTCATCATTAAAGACTTCCCACAAAATTCTATCTACCATTTGTCCAATCTTTATATTTGCACTCTCAAATGTAGGATCTACAGAAAGCCATCCGTAATCTGGGACCCATATCTGGACCCACTGATGTCTAACCTGGTTATCTGGTGCAATCTCTCTTAAATTGGCATAACCAAGCGCTGCTCTTGAAGGTATCCCCTGTGCTCTTAGAAGGGAAATCATGACATCTGCATATTCCATACATACAGAAGGCCCTCCGAGGAGAGCTTCTTTTGCTCCTATCCTTGTATTCTCTGAGGTTGCTTTATTCTGGTCGTACTCTAACTTATCATTAACATACTTGTAATTAGCCTCTATGACATCAAGAAGGGTACCCTGATCTTTAATTAAGGTATCAGCTTCCTGTTTTATGTATTCATCATTAATCTCCCAATACTCAGTCCCAGAAAGATACCTACCTATGTAGTCACTATTCTTAATCTCCCCAAAATAATCTTCTAGTGACATATCAAAGGTTTTAGATTGCTCTTCAATACTATCTTGCTCAACGGAGATATATCCAGTTATCTCAATTTTGTCGTCCTTGTTCGCAGGAAGCTCAAAAAGGGCCAGAATGTTTCCCTCCTCATCTCTATATATATCCTTTGGAGTAGGGGAAATACTCTCAATGTAGACTCTTTGGTTTGTTTCTGCAAATTCTCTTGGTAGAGATATCTCGTAAACATTTGTAGACAAAGCATTAAACAAACTAGAGTATTTCTCTGGTATAAAGTTATCCGTTTGTGGAGTAGTGTACTCTAGATTGAATTTGTAAAGTACAGAAGTTCCAAATTCCAAGGAGGGAGAATTACCAATCCTGTCTGTTTGGTTAAATTCAAAATATTGTCTTCCATTCTCTTCCGTCTTTGTGTATTTAGGATATGCTTTAGCAAGTGTAGGGATATCTTCGTCAACTACTACGGTAAAGTTGTAGTTGAAGATGGTTAAAGTTCCGCTTTCTTCATCAGTTTTTTCAAAAATAGTTTCCTCTGGGAGAGATGGGCCAATTATATTAACAAAATCTCCAATCTTAAGAATATAATCATGTGTTTTGTACTCAAGAACAATGTGGTAGGCCGAATTTGACGTTGTTGTTTTGTAATTGGGCACTGCCACATATATTCCCTCTCCTGCCTCATTCTCCTCTATAGAGTAGTCTATATCGTTCCCTGTCGCGTCTTGAACAGTCAGGCTCTCTAATTTATATTTTCTTTCAACCTGAATCTCCTCTTGAGAATTGTCAGTAATATCTGGAATGTGAAAAATCTTCTCTCCAGTTGCAGGGAAGTAGTATTCGCTATTTTCAACATTTCTTATGTATTCTGTAGTGACAGTTGCAAAGTCCTCTCCTGTTGAATAAGTAACCTCCGTGTTTGTATCAATAACAAAATCTTCTCCTTGAGCATTGACAACTGACGTTGCAGGGAAAAGAAAGGAGAGCATTATTATTGAGAGGAGGGCGTTTTTAAACCTGTTTTTCATTATTAGGGCAGCAAATTAATCTAAATTCTATACAGGCAGTCTGTAGAGTGCTGTATATACTATATATATCATATCATTAAGAATTATTATATAATCCCCTTATGTCAATTAAACAATCACATTCATTTTCCCTAGGTATAGTGGGATTACCAAATGTAGGGAAGTCAACAATATTTAATGTTCTAACAAAGATGTCTGTTCCTGCAGAGAATTTTCCTTTCTGCACGATAGATAAGAATGTTGGAGTGGTCCAGGTTCCAGATGAGAGATTGGAGAAATTAGCAAAACATTTTAATGCGGAAAAGGTTGTCCCTTCTATGATGCGGTTTGTAGATATTGCAGGGCTGGTAAAGGGTGCTTCGAAAGGAGAGGGTTTAGGTAACCAATTTCTCTCCCATATTAGAGAAGTGGATGTAATTATGTATGTGCTTAGGGGTTTTGAAAGTGAAAAGATAACTCATGTCTATGACCGAATAGATCCATTGGCAGATTATGAAATTGTCCAATCAGAATTGATTTTGAAAGATATTGAGAGTGTAGAAAAGAGAATGGGAAGTTCTGAGAAGATGAAGAGAATAGGGGATGAGAAGGCAGGAATAGAGGTTGAATTACTGGAAAAGATCTTAGAGAATCTCAATCAAGGAATACCAGTAATAGATATGAAGCTAAGCTCTGAAGAGGAAGAAATTCTTATGGAATTATCTTTACTTACTAATAAAAAGCGATTCTTCATATTAAACACCAGGGCAGATATAGATAGTGAGAAAATAACCAATTGGAGAGAGGAACTAGAAAAAGAGACTGGAGATAAGGTTTTTGTTGTAGATATTAAGCTTCTTGCGGAAATAGCTGAAATGGAAGATGGGGAGATTCAGGAATATATGGAGATGTTTGATGAAAAACCAAAGACAGTAGAAGACATTATAGAAGGAGCTTTTGATGTTCTAAATCTAATTACCTTTTACACAGGTTCTGAAAAAGAGTGCAATGCATGGAGTATTGTTAAAGGTAGTACCGCAAAAGAAGCGGCTGGCGTAATACATACAGACTTAGAGAAAGGCTTCATAACCGCGGATGTTGTTAATCTTGAGAAGATGTTAGAAGTGGGGGGCTGGGTTGAAGCTAAGGAGAAAGGTCTAGTTAAGAACCATGGTAAAGAGTATGTAGTTGAGGATGGGGATTATATTATTATATTGGCTAATACCAAGTAAATCCTTGTCGAGTAGGGGATATCTTGTGTTATATTTTGAAATCTAACAAAAATAATGCTAATATTCTCCTGCTTAGTGTGTGGAGTATACATAGAGATTGTTGTGTAAACTGACTTTTTCTGCTAAAATTCCATTCGCAAGATAATTTAAAGTATCTAAGTATTAATGGCGGACAAGAAATTGAAAAATTATGAGATGATGGTGGCTTTAAAACCACTTTTACCAGATGATCTAAGAAAAGAATTACACAAAGAGTTTGTGGACATGGTTCAAGACGATGGTGGAGAGGTTCTCGATGTAGATGTTTGGGGTAAAAGATATTTGGCATACAAGATAAAGGGTCATAATGAAGGTTATTACATAATCTATAACTTCAAAGTTTCCCCAGATAGAGTAGCTGAGATTAAAAGACAAATGCAATTAAAGCAAGAGATATTGAGATTCATGATTGTAGAAATAGAGAATACAGACAAGATTGGGACAGGTATTAAGAAAAAAGAGATAAAAATTTAATAGAGATTTAATAATACGGTTATATAGTTAAAGGTAAGTTAATTTATAAATATTTAAAAAATGGCAGCAAGATCTTTAAATAAAGTTCTCCTTATTGGAAACTTAACCAGGGATCCAGAAATGAGATATACAAATTCTGGGACACCTGTTGTTACATTTGGGATGGCTACTAACAAGTCTTGGAAGGACTCAGATGGTGAGACTAAGGAGTTAGCAGAATTTCATAACTTGGTAGCATGGAACAAGATGGCTGAAATATGTCAGCAACTTTTAGCAAAGGGAATGAAGGTCTATATAGAAGGTTCTTTGAACACAAGATCATGGGAAGGTGATGATGGTGTTACTAGATATAAGACAGAAATTAGAATTGATGAGATGATTTTACTAGACAGTAAAGGAAAGGAAGGTGCCGGAATAGATGAGGATATGCAAGGTGGGCAAGAGAAGAAAGAAGCACCTGTCAAGGAAGAAAAACCAGAGGAAGAGAGTAATGATGAAGACCCATTAGAGGAAGATTTACCATTTTAATTTACATTTAAAAGATAGATGGCTGAAGAAGTAAAAAACACAGAAGAGACAAAACCAACATTGACGGATGTCTTTGATGATAGAAAAATAACTGAAGAAAGCGATAACGACACTGACAATACTCAGACCACTGAGAAAAGGAGACCTAGAAGAAGGAGAAGGGTAGTCCAGAACTTGAAATGTCCTCTCTGCGAAGCAGGAATAAAGGATGTTTCTTACAAGGACGTGTACCAACTCAAGAAATATACTTCTGTTAAGGGTAAGATTATCTCTACTGAGAAATCAGGAGTATGTCACAAGCATCAGAGAAGATTAACCAGTGCTATAAAGAGAGCTAGATTTATGGCTTTACTACCATATTCTTCAGACGAATAACCTTTTAAGCAAATTAAGGAATTGAAAAGGGAGACCCTAGGGTCTCCCTTCTTTTATTTATTAAGCTTAGAGATTATTGTTTTTATTGAAAATAAAGCTACTTTTGAGTAATATAATATAACGATGCCGAAACTGCCTTTACTTGAAAAAAATGCATATTTAAGCCTGGTTATAAAAGATAATGGTCTGTGGGCTCATTTGGCCTACACTGACCATAACGCGAGGAGAGAGTATATCCTTGGAGATTTTACAGATCTACACCCACTTAGACACAGGTTAGATGACGATGTTTTTACTAGGGAATTCTGGTACAACTATTTTGACAATCTAGAGAGAGTTTTCAATTGGGATATAGTGGACAGAGACAAGAATTCAATATTCACATTTCGTCAATTTAAAAACGAAGGAGATGGTGTTAATGGAATAAGGGTCCAAATAGATGACAACCAAGAATTCTTTGACAGGATATTTGCCTCCATAAGGAACTTTTCTAAAGACATATCGCTTAGAGTAATAGATGATAGATACATGCAAGAAACCCTCGAAGAGCTAATAGAGAAGGGTGAATATGAGGACATTATGTATGTAGATATGGATTTAACAGATTTTTCAATATTCAGAGTAAGAAAGCAGTATGACAAGAAAGAGAAAGCAGAAAAGAAAGTTTTCTCTAGGGCCAAAATAAGTTGGAAGAATAGCCTTTCTTTAATAGATAGTGTTAAGGATTCTAGATTTAAAGCTTTTCTAGGAACAGATCTTAACCAGAAAGAGATATTTAATTACTGGAGTAATTTCGTTTTTAATAGAGTCCTCTCTTCTGAGGATCCTAATATATTAGACATATTAAGATCTTATTCAACAATACAGAATCACTCACTATTCAGGGACAACAAAGAGAAACTAGAAGGTTTCGGGGTCTCCGGAAAGGAGAGTTGTTTAATAATCTCTGGATACATTCCTCAAGTATTAGGTAAATCTAAAACCCTTCTCACACTAATTGACGGATTGGAGCTAGAAGGCTCTTTTGACTGTACATGGGATTTGGATATGAGATTACTATCCTATGGAAAGAGTTATGTTCATGCTACAAGATCCGTAGATGTTATTCTAACAAGTAAAGTTATGCACCCAAGTTTTACCAAGATAGTAATCCCTCGTCATAAAGTTACAACGCCGAACAAGGTAATCTTTAATGGAAAGATTGAATCTCTTGAACAGAATGAAAGTGAAATTTTAGCAATCTCTTGTAAGTTCAATTATATTGAACTCCCTGACCTAGAAAAGTTTGTAATGAGCGGTGTTTTAAAAGATGGTTTCAAAGTCCCACCTGAAAGGGGTGCAGGAATAGACCTTGTCTCTTCGAAGGAAGGTAAGAGCTATGAGTCCCTCTTAATAGATGTAAGGCCGCGACCAATAGTATATGGTCCTGACAGTTATTCTAATAAATCTAAATTACAAAACTGGATGCAATGATAGTAAGAAGAAAAGTTTTTGAAAAATATAAAGATTACCGTTTCAGTATCCCGTATCAGTCTGGAGACAAAGTTTCTGTGAAAGTAGGGGAGAGTATAAAGAAAGGCCAAGAGATATTAACAAAAAGTGGTAGCCATATAACACACTCTTTCTATCTCCCAGAAGAAATAGATGTCCAGGTTGGCAAACTAAAGGAACATATAAACAGCATTGATGGAGAGCTTGTCGAAAAAGGAGACGTCCTCGTAGAGAGGGTCATGTCAGGAGGTCTCTCTGTAAAGAAGGTAGTATCTCCTGTTCAGGGGGTTATAGACCTTTCCAGATTAAAGAGTGGTTACCTAGATATCCTGGGGGAGGAGGAAGAGACAGTTGTAAAAAGTAGTTTTGAAGGATTAGTAGAAGGTATTGACCCTATAGACGGAATCAATGTTGTCTCAGATTCATATGCTCTGGACTTACTATCCATATCAGATGCCAATAATCGTGGGAAGAAAGATAGAAGGATAGTGGGGGAGTTCTCTGTAATTGGTAATGGTATAGATCTTGTATTAAGAGCAGATGAAGAAAGTTACAGAGACAAAATCGTTTTTACAGGCAAATATCTTCATCCAGGATTACTTTATGATCTTTTCCAAAAAGGTGCTCTTTTTGTATTAACCTATTCTATGGACTACATCGACTTTAGAAAACAGGGTCTCCCTGTTGGAATAGTCGGGGGTTTTGGTGAGATATATTCTAGTAAGGAAATTACAAAATTAATATCTTCAATGAATGGGACTTTTGTTGTTGTAGATTATGATGAAAGCCAGATGTTCTTTGTAACCAACAGTAAGACATATACAACTAAAGAAGAACTATTTGTTAAGGCCGCTGTCGGAAGTACGGTAATATCAAGAGCTCTGTCCAATTACGGGATGTTAGGAAAGGTTGTAGGAATAGAAGAGGAGAGTAGCTATATAAATGTTGAATGGGAGGGCGGTCAGAGGACAATAATAAATATCGGAAGTGTTGAGTTTGTCTCCATCTAGAATTCGAGTATATAATGAAGGGTAATATTTTAAATTTTGCTGAAAGAATAATGAAAGAAAAAGACCAGAAAAGTAACGAGAAAGGATTCCAGAGAATAATTGCTATTGGAATGGTAATAGTTATTGTATTTACCGCAGGGCTTATTGTAGGTAGAAGTGTTGATGTTGATTCAAGTATTTTCCCTATAACTACATCCAGAAACCTTGATATGGGAATGTTTTGGAGAGTTCTTGATTTAACTAGAAGAAACTATGTTGATTCTGATGAGATTGTAGATGAAGAATTGGTTTATGGCGCTATAAAGGGGATGGTGAGTTCTTTAGATGACCCTGCAACGGTATTTTTAACACCAGAAGAAACAGATGAATATGATGCTGCTAGTGAAGGGAAATTCTTTGAAGGAATAGGTGCAGAATTAGGTTATGATGATGGACAGGTTATTGTTGTTACTCCTTTGGAAGGTTCTCCAGCAAAAGCCGCAGGGATAAGGCCGGGAGATTATATTCTAAAGATAGATGACTACGAACTTACGAGTGAAGACACGGTCTATGATGCTGTGGCAAAAATAAGGGGTGAGGCAGGAACGGATGTTGTCCTAACAGTTTTACACAAAGGAGAGAGTGAACCAGTAGAGATTACAATTACACGAGATGAAATAACAATCCCTAGTATGTCTTTAGAATTTATTGGTACAGAGGAAGATATTGCACACTTTAAGATTGGTAGGTTTACAGAAGCTTCTTATGACATCTGGGTCTCCCAATGGGATAAGAATGTAGAGGAGATAGTAGATTCCGGTGTAGATAAGATGATTCTAGACCTCCGTGGAAATCCTGGAGGATTTTTCGATGCTGCTATCTATGCGGGCGATGACTTCTTAGAAGAAGGTTTTGTAATATCAAAGCAAAAGGATGCAGATGGTAACATAGAAGACTATGATTCTACGCAAGGAGGAGACCTCTTAGATATTGAATTAGTAGTATTAATAAACTCTGGGAGTGCATCTGCCTCTGAAATCCTCGCTGGTGCTCTGAAACAGGCGGAGAGAGGGATAATAATAGGGGAGGAGACATTCGGAAAAGGAACTGCACAGAGAGTTTATGACTTAGAAGATGGGTCTTCTTTACACCTTACTATACTGAAATGGTTACTTCCAGATGGCAGTAACATAGAGAGAGATAATGCAATAACTCCTGACGTCGAGGTTGAGCTTACAAACGATGATTTTATTGAAGGAAATGATCCTCAATTGGACAAAGCTATTGAGGAATTAACTAAATAAATTGTTAAATAATTATGTAAATATGAAAAAGGAAGATAAAAAAGAGGAGAAGGTTGTAAAAGAGACCAAGCAAGTCAAGGAAATAAAAGAAAAAGAGTCTAAGAAGAAACCAAATAAGCAGGTTCTTATCTTCACAGGGATATTTCTTGTGACTTTGGGTACATTCTTTTTAATATTCTTTTCTGGTTATATAGCAATCAATTATTCACCCATGATAAGGGACTATATTGCAGAAAACATTAATGAAGGGGAAGTTTCAACACAGGAGGAGGGTAAGAAATATGTTATTACACAAGAAGAAAAGGATGTAGTGGAAATCATAGAAGAGGCAGGTCACTCTGTTGTGAGCATCGCAATTTCTCAACTCTCATTAAGCCAGGAGGAAGGTTTAATAGATAGGAGTAGAAACATTGGATCTGGTTTTGTCGTTGATTCCAGTGGATTAATCGTTACAAACCAACATGTTGTCTCGGATACAACTGCAGATTACACAGTCATTACTGAGGATGGAGATGAATATACCGTAGTAGAAATTTTAAGAGATGATTTCAATGACATCGCTATTGTAAAAGTAGCTCTGGAAGAAGGAGAGGAATTATCAGCTCTTGGCTTAGGGGATTCAGATTCTCTTTTAGTTGGTCAGAATGTTATTGCGATAGGAACTCCTTTAGGAGAGTATGCAGGGAGTGCTACAACAGGAATAATAAGTGGTCTAGATAGGTCTGTAACGGCGAGTTCTGGCTGGTTTGGTTCAACAGCAAAGACCTATGAAGATGTAATACAAACAGATGCTGCAGTAAACCCAGGGAACTCAGGGGGGCCTTTAATAAACTCTTTGGGAGAGGTTATTGGTATTAATTTTGCTACAACATCAGGTGCAGATAACATATCCTTTGCAATACCAATAAACAAGGTTAAAACAAGATTAGAAGAGTACAGGACCTATGGTAAATTTATAAGGCCATACTTGGGAGTCTCTTACCAAATGATTTCAGAATACGAAGCTCTTTACTACACAGACGTTGTCCCTGGAGCTCTAGTTTTAAGAGTAGATCCAGCATCTCCAGCATTTGAAGCTGGAATTGAGAGAGGAGACATTGTAGTCAAATTCGGAGAAGATGAGGTTAATAGATCCCTAGCAGATATAATTCAAGAGTATGCAGTAGACGAAGAGGTGTCCGTTACTCTTTTCAGGGAAGGGGAGGAGCAAAATATAACAGTAGTCTTAGGTGAGCAGGACTAGGAGAGATTAACCAGGACAAATCTATCTAGGTCTCTGTAATCCTTGATTACATGTATCTCGTAATCATCTAGAACCCTTTGCAAATTTTCTAATGTGGAGGGTTCTATCTCCATAAGCAAAGAAACGCTTTTCTTCTGAGCTTTCTTGGCCTGTGATGTTAGCTTTCTATAGTACTTAAGGCCATCCCTTCCTCCCAAAAGTGCTCTTTTTGGTTCAAAATTTACAACACTCCTATCTAGCTGTTTGTAAATTTTCTTAGGAATATATGGTAGGTTGGCAATTATCAAGGTCCCATCTTTTATCTCAATGCCTTTTAAGAGATTCCCCTTTAAGAAGGAGACTTTCTCGTTAACTTTGTGTAACAGGGAGTTTTCTTCTGCAACCTTTAAAGCCCCCTTATCTATGTCAATTCCAGTGAAATTGATTCCTTTTTTATCTTTCAAAACTTTTGCTAGAGAAACTATGATACAACCACTTCCTGTCCCAACATCTATAACATTCTTGTAATTATCGTTTCCCTCTAAAAAGGATATTGTGACATCTACAATTTTTTCTGTTTCTGGCCTTGGTATAAGTGTTTTACTGTTTAGGAGGAACTTGTTGCCATAAAATTCCCCCTCACCTTGGATATACTCCCAAGGTTCTCCAGTCTCTATCCTTTTTAAAACCAGAGTAGGGGATATGGCCTTTTTATGGCAGTATTTTTGAATCTCTTTTGAAATTCTTGAGATATCATGGTAACAAGCAGCTTTGAGAACTTCTTGAATTTGGTATAACTCTTTAAGATTTTCGCTCACTTTTCTCTGTCTCTTTTAATAACTGAGTCATAATTCCTTCGCGAACATCATTAATAATCTCTTCTAAATCTCCATTTAATACAGATTCTATATTAAACCAAGATTTTTTGATTCTATGGTCTGTTATACGATTTTGAGGAAAGTTGTAGGTTCTAATTTTCTCCGCCCTCATCGCAGAGCCGATCATGTCAGATCTAAGAGAATCTCTTTTCGAGGCTTCTTCCTGTCTTTTCTTCTCATAAAGCCTTGCTCTTAAGAGTGCCATAGCCTTCTCTCTGTTTTGTGCTTGGTACTTTGTTTCTTGGCAACTTACCACAATTCCAGTAGGGAGGTGGGTAATTCTAACTGCTGAGTCTGTTTTGTTTACACATTGTCCACCTGCACCAGAGGCTCTCATTACATCAATATTTATGTCTTCTGGGTTGATTTGGACATCTACTTCTTTGGCTTCAGGTAGTACTGCTACAGAAGCAGTAGAGGTGTGTATCCTCCCAGAGGATTCTGTAACTGGAACTCTCTGCACTCTGTGAACGCCACTTTCATATTTTAGGTCTCTAAACACATCTTTCCCTTTAATCTCTGCCACAACCTCTTTGTAACCACCGGATTCTGAAATACTGCTTTCTACCAATTGGACCTGCCAATTTTTTGCGGAAGCATAATTCTTGTACATACGAAAAAGCTCTGAGGCAAAAAGAGATGCTTCATCTCCACCAGCACCTGCTCGAATCTCTAGAATTACAGACTTGGAGTCATCTTCGCTTGAGAATCTCCTCGTTATCTTCATACTTCTAATCTCTTGGTCTAATGACTCAATCTCTGATTCTAAGGTCTCTATCTCCTCAACTGCCATCTCCTTTATCTCAGGGTCATTTTCATTCTCTACCATGTATTTAGCATCCTTGAGGTTTTTAATCTTCCTCTGTACCTCACTAGTATTTCTTGCTAAATCTGAAAAGTATGCTAAATCTTTGCTAAGCTTAGAAAGATCTTCGGAATTACCTTGTAAATTTGTAAGCCTTTCTTGTAAGGCATCAACCTCTTTTTGTGCAGTATTCTCGCTGTATTTTTTTTCTAATGTTGCAATGTCCATATACGGAATAATATCACTTTAAATTCCTTTAGTGAATTAATTGTTTTGGGGGGTTGTTACTTAGAAACCTTTGCGTTTTCTAACATATCCTTTAGTGTGAGAGTAGAAGTTGGTTTTGAAGAAGCCTCTTGAGACTTCTTTTTTCTTTTCTCCATCTTTTCTCTCTTAGATTTAAAGGACATCTTCTTAGACTTCTCGACTCTCTCTTCAAACTTCTTAACAAGGTTGTCTGTGTCAATAATCTTTTGCTCTCCTGTGTAAAAAGGATGGCACTTAGAACAGATTTCTACCATTATTGAGTCATCTTTTAGGGTAGAACCTGTTACAAAACTGTTCCCGCAGGAACAAGTGATTTTTAAATTGTGGTTGTATTCTGGGTGAATTCCTTTTTTCATAACGAATGTGATTATAGCAGAACAAATATGAAGTGTCTAGAAAGTATTATACCCTTTTTATGAAGATTAGGTTATGGGTCTTTAAGGGAACTTTCTAAAATGGTATATTGACTTATGGAATATCCTAAAAGCATACAAAATAGAATAAAAAGGGTAGGGGGACAGGTTGAAGGAGTGAAGAAAATGATAGTCCAGGGAGAAAGTGGAGACAAGGTTATGACCCAGTTACAAGCCAGCATTTCATCTCTAGAAAGCCTGAAAACAGAACTTATTAAACAACAGATGAAAGAAAGCATGGTCGAGGATGTTAAAAAATCTCTTGGGATATAACCCAATTTGTTGGATATATAAACCTAATAAGAGAGAACAAACCGCCCCAGAAAGAATTTGGTATACTTAACGAGTATTTCTATTTTTGAACAACTAAAAGCATGAAAATTAAAAGAATCGGATGGACAAGTTTCCTAATAACCAGTGACAATATCTCAATATTAACAGACCCTTTGGAGTTATCTGAATCTGGCGCTAGCTTCCCTAAAACTAGGGCGGATGTCGCCTTATTTACCAATTATTCAAAAGTGGTGAAGAAAGGAATTTTGAAGGATAATAAACTAGACACTAAGGTCGTTTCGGAGGAGAGGGAAGAGGTAATGGAGATTAGTACTCCAGGAGAATATGAAGTGGGGGGGATGATGATTAGGAGAGGGATTGGAGATGACTTCTTCATTATTGACGAGAAAACAATTAGAGCAGTATATCTAGGTGGTACAAACAAGGATTTTGATCCTAAGAAAACAAAAAACCTAGGTGACGTTGACGTGTTAATAGTTCCTGTAGGCGATGGTGTAAATTTCATGGATTTTGACAAGATTGAGAGAGTAATTTCTAACACAGACCCATCTATACTAATACCTTGCGCTTACAAGGAAGGAGGAAGTGGGAAGAAAGACTTGGAGAGTAAGGAAGAATTTATTAAACACTTCGGTTTTGCTAATGTCCGAGAGGAGAATTACATCAATGTCTCTAAGAAGAAAGTCGAGAAAGAACAGCAAAGTGTAGAAGTAGTATTTCTGTAATAAAATATTAAATAAGAAAAAATATGGATAGAGTCCCACCACAAAATGTAGAGGTAGAGCAGTCTCTTCTTGGATGTATGTTGGTGGACAAAGACGCCATTATTGCTGTTTCAGGCTGGCTCGCGCCCGACCATTTCTATGATGACAGACATGTACAGATTTATTCCAATATTTTAGATCTCTTCAATGAAGGACTCCCCGTAGATTTAATAACCCTAACAGACAAACTTAAGAAGCAAAAGAAACTCTCTGCAGTTGGAGGAAGGACATATATTGCAGACTTAGCGACTATGGTTGCAACTTCTGCACATGCTGAAGAGTATGGTCAAATTATTAAGGAAAGTGCAACCAGGAGAGGTCTTATCTCCGCAGCGAGGAATATTACGGAGATGGCCTACAAGGAAGATGTAGGAATAGATGAAGTTATAGATACTTCAGAGAAACAGGTCTTTGATGTCGCCCAGAGTGGGACCAGAACGAACTTTGTTCATATTAAAGATCTCTTGAAAGATGCTTATGAGAGGGCAGAGAGAGCAGATAAAGATGAGGCATACTTAGGAATCTCCACTGGTTTTAAAGACTTAGATGATCTTTTGGGTGGTTTTCAGAAATCCGACCTTGTTATATTAGCAGCAAGACCTTCTGTAGGAAAAACATCTCTAGCGTTAGATATGATGAGACATGCGGCACTAGGAGAGGGTAAAACTGTAGCTTTCTTCTCTCTAGAAATGTCTAAAACACAGATTATGGATAGACTTCTTGGTATGCAATCGGGGATTCCTTTCTGGGAGATAAGAACAGGTCGTTTGAGTGATAAGAAGTTTGTGAAGCTTGCAGATACAATGGGAGAGCTCGCTGATGGAAACATCTTCATAGATGACCAAGCCGGACAGCACATAAATGCACTGAGAACGAAAGCAAGGAGGCTTGCCCTTGAAAGAGGTTTAGACATAATCTTTGTAGACTACCTACAACTAATGCATGGTAATAGCAAAGAGAGCAGAACTCTCGAGGTTGGTGAGATATCTCAGGGGTTGAAGAATATTGCGAAAGAGCTTGAAATACCTGTTGTAGCACTTTCTCAGCTCTCTAGAGCAATAGAACAGAGGCAAAGTAGAAGACCACAGCTCTCGGACTTGAGAGAATCTGGCTCTATTGAGCAGGATGCTGACGTTGTAATGTTTATAGACAGAGAAGAAGTCTGGGATCCTGAAACGGAAAACAAGGGAGTAGGGGAATTAATTGTTGCAAAACATAGAAATGGACCAACTGGTTTGGTTAAGCTGGCCTTTGTTAATGAAATTGCTAGCTTCAGGAATCTGTATAAAAAATAACCACTAAATTCTCCTTAAGGTCTGGCCTAATACCTCAAATTTCAGTATAATTACGGCAATGCTGTGCTTTTGCATGGCAATTTTAGGGTCGAGTGGTGGAACTGGCAGACACGCGGGACTCAAAATCCCGTGCTAGCAATAGCGTGAGGGTTCAACTCCCTCCTCGACCATTTAAAGATATTTTTATTTAAAAGGAAATGTTATGGAAGACTTCATTTTAAATCTGCTCGAAACTGCTGGCAATATAGATTTTAAATTTGTTTGGCAAATTTTCTCTTATGGCTTAGTAGTTTTTTGGTTTGTTGTCCTGTATTGGGTATGGTTAGACTCAGGAGAGCGATCCTCAAATAAAACTGTCAGAATCTCCTATGTTATTCTTGTGGCAGTATTGAACGTAGTCGGATTGTTAATATACCTCATTATAAGGCCTAGCCAAACAATAGAGGAGATATATTGGGCAGATCTAGAAAGAAGATACCTCAAGTACGAAACAGCAGAGTTAGGAGATTGTCCTAAGTGTGGTTCTCAGCTTTTCCCTGGTTATACATATTGTCCTGATTGTAGATACAAATTAAAGATGAAGTGTCCAAGATGTAAGGTATATGTGGACAAGAAGAATAAATTCTGTCCTCACTGTGGCCAAGAATTAAGAAAGAGGAGAAGTCCTGAGCAAGAATCCCCAACAAAAGAGGTGATGCAGCAACAGATTCAGGCAACGAAGGATGAAGCAAAGGAAGTTGTTGAATCCGAGAAGACTAGGTATAGCCAGCGAGGAGGCCTAGCTATGAAAATAGGGGAATCCATAGTGGGTGGTTACAAATTAATCTTTGGCAAAGTAAAAGAAATGTTCACCAAGAAGGAGGAGGGCGAGAAAAATCAAGAGAAAGAAAACAAGTCTTCCACTGAGAAGAGTGCAGACAAACAGAAAAGGAAGGAGAAGAAAAAGAGAGAGAAGAAAAGTAAAAAGTCCAAGAAAGAAAAATCCTCAAAAACCACTAAATAACAGATAATATGCTATCATAAGCTAATATAATATAGCTCTAATATAGTTGTGTATTTAGACATACTTGAGAAAATCCAGCAGATACTAAATAGTGTTAGCCCTCTTATACTTTTTGTTGTTGTCCTATTACTGGGCATGTATGTTTTTTGGTCAGGCTCAATGGAAACTAGAAAAAATATCTCTTCAGTATATGACATCTTCGTTACCTCCTTACTTGGAGGTTTAGTCGTTGGAAGAATCTGCTACATCATTATAAATTGGAACCAATTTAGTAGCTTTATTTGGTACTGGTTACCCTACGAGAAGTATGGTGAGCAAATCTACCTGTTTAGGCTCCTTCCTTGGAGGTTTATGAGGATATGGGATTGGAGAATAGATATCCTCTCTATGTTCGTTGCATTTATCCTAATAGCAACTTTCTGGGTTGTAATTGTAAAAAAGTGGAAATGGAGTCACATGTTTACTACAATATTCTTTACTGCAGAAGGGATGTTAGCAATTTCTTTCATCCTTCTAGGAGCAAGTACTGCAAACCAAGAATGGCTAACCCAAGGTATTGTTATGGTTCTTCTCCCTCTTGTTCTTTTCTTCCTTAAAAATTCTGTAAAGAAAGCAATTGTAGGAAAGAAAGAAATTAAAACCTTGATGCTCTTGGACATATTTTTCATAACTCTAACCACTGCATATGTTACTTATACCTATTTTATTGCCGATATAAACAACACAGAAAAGGCCTCCATAATAACCTTCGCAGTGTGGTCTCTATTGGGAATAATCTTCTATATGAAAGAGACAAAACAGGCAGACATTACCATAGAGAAAGTCTCTTCGGTACGTACTGTCTCTCATTTGGATATAAATCAGCCAATTAAATTGCCCAAATAAAAATGCTAAAAATAGACGAAAAAAATAAGGACAAAAGATTAGATCTTTTCGTTTTAGAAACCCTCCACGCAGGGGATTACAAGTTCATATCTAGAAACTTTTTAACTAATAACTGGGAAGGGATTGTGAAGGTCGATGGTGCTAACAGGAAGCAATCCTACAAGTTAAAGGTGGGAGAGGGGGTAGATATAGATATGGCAAAAGTTGAAGCTCTTAGAGAAAAGATGACCTCTTCAACAGAGATTAAGCCACAGAAGGGAGATCTAGAGGTTCTATTCGAGAGTGAGGATTTTCTAGTTGTAGATAAGGCAAAGGGTGTTGTAGTCCATCCTGGGATAGGAAATGAAGAGGGAACTTTAGTTAATTATGTAAAAGGATATTTGTCAGAAAAAGACGACTTTAAAGAAGAAGTCCAAAGAGCAGGTATTGTTCATCGTTTAGATAAAGGTGTCTCTGGACTAATTGTTTTTGCAAAGAATTTAGAAATGCAAAAGCACTTACAGGAGCAATTTGAAAACCACGAGGTGAGGAAGATTTATTTAGCCAAGATTGAATACAAAGAACTAAGGAGGGGGATTAAAAAGTATTTCCCAACTGAAGAGTCAGAATATTTGGATATAGATAACGAAATAGAGAAACTAGAGGAAAGTAATTTTACTTTCGACAAGACTTGGTTTAAGGCCGAGGGATATATCTCTAGAAGCCCAAGGAATAGGGTTAAAATGCAATTTAAGAAGTATTTCGGAAGAAGGGGGAAGAAAGCAATAAGCTATATAAAACCAGTTAGTAAGGAAAAGGTGTTAGTTGTTATTAAAACGGGTAGAATGCATCAAATAAGGGCTACTTTGGAATATTTTGGTATTGGTATAGTAGGGGATACTCTGTATGGGTTTGCAAGAGCTACAAGTATGCCAGATTCGATAGAGTTGAGGTCCATATTCTTGAGTTTTAAGGAACTAGATGGGTCGGATTTCACAATTATAAAGACTCAATAGTAGGAAAGTCTGTTTAGTAAATATTTCTTCTAATTTTTATATGCCAAAGAGAAAAAGACGCAAAGCAAAAAGGAAGAGTACTCAGAAAAAGAGGTCTAGTAAAAAGATAGGTCCCTCTTTAATAATTATCTCCGTCATGGGGGCTATAATTGTTATTTTCTCAGTCTACTCAGTACTCTCTCTCTTTAGTATAAACACAAGAGATCCCTTGGTAGAGAATCTCTCAGCACATAGGTTTCTTTCAAACCTGGATACGGATTTAGAAAAGACGATGTTTCTCTTTGAGCAAGGAGAAGGAGAGGATAGAACAATATCTAGTGTCTATGTCTTGTTAACTAATAAGGAAAAGGGCAATTCAATAGTTATCTACATGCCTGGTTTTGTATATTTCAATGGCTTGGAAGAAGATTTCGGCAGTCCAATATCAATATCTTCTCTGAGATACGCAGGGGAATTCTTGCAAGAGGGGATGGGTGTAGATTACTCTCTTTGGCAAATTAACCAAATACTTGGCTTCAGTGTACATGATTACATTTGGTTTACTGCAGAGGCAGGTCAAACTCTAAATGAGGTGTATGGGAGTCCAGATAATATAAAGGATAAATATAAAGAAGCTTATTCTGAGAATGGGATGACTCTCTCGGACTCATATCTAAAACTTCATGCTATTTCTGCACAATATTCACCAATTAAAACATTCTTGAGGGTCAATACCGTTAGAGATATGGACCAGAAGGTTCTCTCAAACGTTTCTTTTACCTCAACTTTAAGAAGGCTTGGTGCTTTTGAGGATACAGTAGTTGAAACCAACACCTTAGTCCTAGATTTAAGTTCCCCCGAGTATTCATCTGAGGAGCTCTCAGACTTGGGAGGACAGATCAGAACTATTAATCTACCAGAATATGATAAAAACTTAAGGAGGAATTATATAGATGTGATAGACAGAGAAGTTGAAAGAGAGAGGGTAAGGGTAGAGGTTTATAACGGTAGTAGTGCCTCAGGCAAGGCAGGAATTTATGCTAGAAAGATTTTGAACAATGGTTGTGATGTAGTTAGGTTTGGGAATACTCCTGAATTGCTAGAGAGAACACAGGTATATGTCTCGGACGAGAATGAATTCAACGACTCGCTAAAGGTTGTAGCTGAAGTTCTCTTTGATAGATACGAGATATTGGAAGAGAGACCTAGCTTTATGACCACAGGGGATATCGTAGTTCTTCTGGGGGCAGATATATTACAGATGGAAATGTTCTAAGGAGAGTGCTTGTTTTTCTTTCCTATTTGCTTAAATACTTCTTTTCTATTAAAATTTTCACTATGTTAATGATTTGGATTCTTCTAATATTACTGGTATTTGCACTTGCCTTTTTGGCTTTTATTCTTTTCTGGGGAGGAAAGAATGAGGATGAGAATCCCATATTTGAGGAGATGCGAAATCCTTTAATTATGCAAATCCTTGTACCTAGGGAAAACGAGAAGGCTTCCTTAGCTGCAGAACAGATGTTTGCATCAATCCATGGAATTTTAGAAAATTACAAAAGATGTCCTGATTTAGTGAGTCTTGAGATAGCATCAAATGAAGAGGATGGTATCAGGATTTATGTAATCGCTCCACAACATTTATCTCGCTTTATAGAAGGCCAGATTTATGCACAGTATCCAAATGCAGATATCCAATATGTCGAAGATTACACTAGAGAGGAAAACCCTTCTGGGGAGATATTTGTGACTACTGGTGAGATTGAGATGGAAAAGGATTCCATATTTCCAATAAAGACTTTTCGTAGTTTTGAAGTAGATCCTCTAGCTGCTATAACTGGTGCAATATCTGAATTGAATAGGGGAGAGAAGGCTTGGATACAGATAGTAATAAGGCCTGTGTCTAACTATTGGCAGGAGCGTTCGAAGGAATATATTACAGCAATTAGAGAAGGAAAAGATTTAAATGGAGGGGGATTCTTTAAATTCCTCGTAGGGCTTGTTAGTGGGATAGGGAAGACATTGTCCCAAAGCTCTTCAGATGTTAAGGAGCAGAAAGAGGTTGTGAAGTTGTTGCCAGGTCAAGAGGAGGAATTGGCTGAGATAGAGAACAAGATGCTAAAGGTTGGTTTTGAATTTAAAGTAAGGGTTGTTACAAAAGCAGAAACCCAATTAAGATCAGAACAAATTCTTCGAGATGTTGTAGCAAGTTTTAAGCAATTCACTACTGCGCACCTTAATAACTTTATACATGTCCTCCCAGAGAAGACAGGAAAGGAGATTTATGAAGACTATACTAGGAGGCATTTAACTAAAGAAAATCCAGATATTATAAATATCGAAGAACTTGCATCTTTGTTCCATCTCCCAAATATCTCAGTAGAAACTCCTAATATCGCATGGAGTAGGGCTAAGAAGATAGAACCTCCTATGAATTTGCCAAGGGCAACCGATGGAGGCGTTACTATTTTTGGAGAAACAGATTATAGAGATATTAAGTTTGAATTTGGAATTAAGAGGAAGGATAGGCAGAGACACTTCTATCTTTTAGGAAAAACTGGTACAGGTAAATCTACTCTGTTTAAGAATATGTTTATATCAGATGTTCTTGCAGGGGAGGGAGCTTGTTTTGTTGATCCCCATGGGGATACGGTAGATGAACTGTTGGGATACATTCCTCCAAATAGGATAAAAGATGTTGTTTACTTTAATCCTACGGATGTAGATCATCCAGTAGGTTTCAATCTTTTAGAACTTAAGGACAAATCTCAGAGAGATCTGATTGCGGATGGAGTCGTAGAGGTCTTCAAAAAGCAGTTTGGAGACTCTTGGGGTCCAAGATTACAATATATTCTTACCAACACGGTAGCTACAGCCTTAGAGGCTCAGGGGACCACTCTCTTGGCAATTCTCAGGCTTCTACTAGATAACAATTACCGTAAATTTATACTTAAGCAAGTAGATGATCCAATCCTTTACAAATTCTGGACAGACGAATATGCACAGATGAGCCAAAATAATCGATTACTTACAGAAGCTGTGTCTCCTATACAGAACAAAGTCGGGAGATTTATATCTTCTGCCGTTATAAGAAATATCGTTGGTCAAGTTAAATCCACAATAGATTTAAGAGACATTATGGACAACCAGAAGATTCTTCTTGTTAATCTAGCACAGGGTAAGTTGGGAGAAGAAACAGCTTCACTACTAGGAGGTATGGTAATAACAAGATTACAATCTACAGCAATGGAGAGAGTAGATATCCCAATAGATGAGCGTAAAGACTTCTTTCTTTACGTAGATGAGTTCCAGAACTTTGCTACGGAATCTTTTGCAAAGATTCTTTCTGAAGCAAGAAAATATAAGCTCAACCTGACAATGACCAATCAGTATATTGACCAGTTACCTTTAACTGTAAGGCAGGCAATATTTGGTAATGTTGGAACAATGGGTTCTTTTGTTGTAAGCCCTGCAGATGCCGCAATTCTAGAGAAAGAATTTGCTCCTGTTGTCAGTGCCGACGATTTAGTCTCCCTGGATGCTTGGTCTATGTATGTAAAGCTTTGTGTGGATGGAATGACATCTGTGCCATTTAGTGCCAAATCTTTACCAGTGAGATACAACCACTTTGACCTTAAGAATGATATTGTTGCCCATTCTAGAGAGGAGTATGGGACTCCTAGAGAAGTGATTGAGGACAAGATTAGTAAATGGAGTAACCAAGAATATAGTGACAAAGGAAACAGATCAATTATGCATAACAACAACGACAAACAAGAAAATAATGATCAGAAGCACAACGACAAGCAAGATAGCAAAGGTAAAGAGGAGGGCAAAAAGAAGGAGGCCAGGAAGTCTAGGGAATCCAAGAAAGAGGATTAGGAAAAATATATACCCATGTGTTAAAATACCGCTATGTCAGGACATTCGAAATGGTCTACAATTAAACACAAAAAGGCTATCTTAGATGCCAAGAAAGGGAAGGTGTTCTCTAAGGTCTCTACTCAGATAACCCATGCTGCGAAAGAAGGTGGTGGAGATCCAGATATGAACCCTTCTTTAAGGATGTATGTAGACAAAGCGAAGGAAGTAGGTTTCCCCCAAGACAAGATAGAAAAAGCAATCCAGAAAGGAACCGGAGAGGGCAGTGAGGGAGTTATTTATGACGATTCTACATATGAAGGATTCGGACCATCTGGTATACAGATAATGGTAGATACACTAACAGATAATAAGAATAGAACTGTTGCAGAGCTCAGGAAACTCTTCGAAGATATAGGAGGGAATATGGGGGAAGAGGGGAGTGTTGCTTGGAATTTTGACCTAAAGGGTCTACTTACGATTAAGTGTGGTCATATGGAAAAGTCAGAGAAATTTGGAGAGGATGACAAATTTGTTAAGGATGACACTGAGGAAGTAATGTTAAAGATTATGGAGATAGAGGGAGTCCTAGATATCCAAGAGACCGATCTTAATGGTAATCCTGGTTTAGAGATATATACTGACTACAGAGATTGGGGAAAAGTTAGAGATGAGATTAATAAGCTTGGTTATGTTGTAAAAGAGGCAGGTATAATAAAAGAAGCAAAGACTTTTAAAAAGCTAGATGGGAAAGAATTAGAGAAGGCCCAGGCAGCTTTGGAGACACTTGAGGACAATGATGATGTCCAGGAGGTCTGGAGCAACTTAAAAGAAATTTAAATTTTCATTATTTTTACTTATGGATATGCGAATAGAAGGTGGGATATCTTATGCTTATGAGTTTAATCCTATGGAACTTGTTGTAGATACACATGATATTTACAAAAGGTCTTTAGAGATTTCCAGATTGGAATCTACTGAAGAGAAAAGCAAAGAGGATTTGGCTCGTCTGGAAGGACTCAGGAGGATTAAGGGATATATAGGAGGTTATGAACTAGATTATCGTATAGAAGGTTTTGATTTTGTAAGGTTTGGTGATTGTGGAGATATCCAACTACTTACCTTTTTAAGTCCCTTGATAGATGAGCATGAGACAGCATCAAGGTTGTTTGCTCCCGGAGAAGTATGTGGCATTATCAAATACCAACTAGAAGAGGGCAAGGGAGTAGGGGGTAAGTTTGAATTAAAAATCCACGAGTTTGATGACAGTGGAGACGAGTTTGTAAGTGAGGATCGCTTTTATACCCTTCACCCAATAGTTACTCCAATATGGGAGCCATATAAGGTAAAGAGGGTTAAGGAAGCTTTAGAAGAGAATCCAGGTAGAGAGTTAATAGAGCTTTCTTAGATATAACTCAATACCATGATAGAATAGTCTTATGCGTATTTTAGGAATAGATCCAGGTTTAGCAACTACGGGTTGGGCTGTGGTAGATTTTGACAAGGATGGCAAGCCAGATCCTGTAGATTACGGGGCCATTACAACTCCAAAAGATATGGAAACCTCACAGAGGTTAGTAGAGATCTATGAAGATATGAAAGAGTTGGTAAAGAAATTCAAACCAGAATCTGCAGGGATAGAAACACTTATATTCTGCAATAATATCACCAGTGCGATGTTTGTGGCAGAGGCAAGGGGCATAGTAAGGCTTGTTTTAGAACAAAACCGCATCCCAATAAAGGAATTTACCCCATTACAAGTAAAAGATGCTGTCACCGGTTATGGTAAGGCTGGAAAGAAACAAGTCCAAGAGAGTGTTAAGATGCTATGCAATTTGGAGAGTATCCCAAAACCGGATGATGCTGCGGATGCCATTGCAGTTGCTATTGCCTCCTACTTTTAACTAGCTAAAGTATATTCCTAAATCCTGTTATAATATATCCATGATTTCGTATATAACTGGTACGGTACAAAAAACAAACATTTCCAAGGACTCCTATGTTGATATTCTAACAAACAGTGGAATTGCCTACAGGATAAGCATTCCTAGTACATACAATATCCCTTCCAAGGGAGAAATGTACTCACTATATACTCATTTCCATGTTAGAGATGACAACCAATCTCTCTACGGTTTTGAAAAGGAACAAGAGAGGGACTTTTTTGAACAATTAATCTCTGTTTCAGGAATAGGTCCTAAGATTGGAATAGCCATAATAACAATGTTTAGCAGAAAAGAATTAGAAAACAAGATATTAGAAGGAGATGCCAAGTCTCTCAGTAAAGTCCCTGGCTTAGGTATGAAAGGTGCCCAGAAGATAATCCTGGAGCTGAGAGGGAAGATAGACTTCGATCAGAAAGAAAGCTCGGAAGATTCAATCATTAGGGAACTCAAGGAAGCATTAAAAACTCTGGGCTTCTCTGGATCGCAATTAAAAGAGAGTGCCGAAGTAGGGGAGAAAATCTTAAAAAAGAACAAGGATATTAGTATAGAGGAATTAATTAAGAAAGTACTTAGTAAATGATAGAGTCCACTTCAAAACCTAAGAAAAAGAAGAAAAAGTTAACAGAGTCTCCATCAGAGGAAGCAGTCGAGTTAGAACAGAATATAAGGCCAGGCAGTTTGGGAGAGATGATAGGAAGAGATCTTGAGAAAAAGACCCTTCGTATGATGATAGATTCCGCAAAGAAGAGAAAAGAAGTTATAGACCATATTCTCTTTTATGGGCCTCCAGGGCTAGGAAAAACAACTTTTGCCATGGCAATAGCTAATGAAATAGGCGCCTCCATAAAAATAACTTCTGGTCCTGCGGTAGAAAGGCAGGGAGATTTGGCAGCAATCCTAACAGGCTTAAAGAGAAACGATGTTCTGTTTATAGATGAAATCCATAGGTTATCTAAAGTTGTAGAAGAAATACTTTATCCTGCAATGGAAGATGGGGTTTTAGACATAATAATGGGCAAAGGGACTTCTGCCAAGACTATTAGGTTAACCTTGGAACCTTTTACTCTAATAGGTGCTACCACACAAGTTGGTAAGATTAGTTCACCTATGAGAGAGAGGTTTGGACTTGTTCAGAGATTAGATTTTTTTACTCAAAATGACTTGGTATCAATACTAGAAAGAGCAAGTAAACTTTGGGATATAAAGATAGATAAGGATGCTCTAAAAATGCTAGCAGATAGCTCTAGAGGGACAGCGAGAATAGGACTCAGACTATTGAGGAGAACCCGAGATTATGCCCAGAGTAGGGGAGTAGAGAAGGTTGATACAGAAGTGGTATGGGAGACTATGAAGTTGTTGGGAGTAGATAGAGAGGGTCTTGAGGAAGTAGATAGATTAATTCTTAAAACATTACTAAATAACTTTGGTGGGGGACCAATAGGGTTGTCGACACTAGCAGCATCCATTTCCGAAGACGAGGTCACTCTTGCAGATGTATATGAGCCATTCCTGATGAAGAGAGGTTTTATTAAGAGAACCTCAAGAGGAAGGGTCCTTACTGCTAAGGGATTAAAATATTTAGAATCTATGGGAAATGAGTAGAGGAATAACAACTACAGATGAGGAGAAGAGAGGAAAACTTCTTACATTGGCTGCTCTGATTGCTCTGGCAATATTCATATCAAAGATTACACAAGCACAGACGCAGGTTGTGGCCTGGAGAGTCTATATGAATGCAGCAATCTACTTTGCTGTATCCTTTTTAGGTTTACTTTGGGCGTTCAATTTTAAGGTTAAGAAAAAATCTGTTCTCTTTCTTCTGCAATCTTCATTATATGTTTTTTCTCAGGCAATATTTATTGAATTTTTCTTCTTCCAGAAGTTTAGCCGTATTTATGAAGCTCTAATACTTCTTCTCCTGATGTTTTTAGTCTTTATAGGCAATTACATATCCTTCTTAATGGCAAATGTCTTAAATGTAGACCTATTCAAGAAGATCCCTCTAGCTCAGGTAGGTAGAACCTCTTCCTATCTGGTCTCTCTCTTAATGATGTATTTCCTAACCTTTAGTCTTTTAGTAACAGGAATTGAAATATATATTTTACTCCCACTTATTTTTCTTGCATATGCCCTAATAGTCTACCTTCACTACCTAAACATTGGCATAGGGGAGGGGGAGTTGTACAAAAAGAGCCTTCTTACATTGTTAATTACATTTATTCTCTTTCTAGGAATTTTTCTTACAGGAGATTCACACGAGCTTATTTCAGCTATTCCAGTAGTAGGGTACTATTTCTCAGTAGGGGTAGTTAGCCAGGAGAATATCGCCTATGATAAAGGTAAAGGAATTTATTTCTACATAATAATCCTTGTAATTCTTTTCTTATTAGCAGTTTTTTTGAACATCTAGTTTTCCAAAAAAGGGATAGTGTTTCATAGAGAGTAGGGGGTAGGGGCTGAACATCCCATAGTGTGCGATATCCTATAGTTTATCACTGTGGATAATTAAGTGCTAATACTCCATTGGATAATAATAGTAGGTTATTAGAATAATTTCTTTATGTGTATTAATTATTCTAATTAGTTTAGGAATATCTCTATGTATATTTGTATACAGAAGGGGGTTCTCCCCTTTACGCAAATGTGTTATGATTTAAATATGCTAACCGAGTATAATCGTCCTTATATGCGGTCTTTCCAAGGGAGAGGCAGAAGAAAGGGTTATACAGCTAAAATGTTTAACTAATTAAATATGAATATTAAGGTCCCTCAATCTGATTTATTATTTTTAGTAAAACCTCCCTACTTGAATTTTTACAGAGAGGCCAATTTTCTAAAAAAAGCCCCCTACTCCTTGGTTGGTCAAGTTTTTAATTTAATATACAATACAGTATGAAAGACTTTCCTAAATTAGAAGATCAAGATGACTTCTTACTTTCTTTACAGAACAATAACTACAGTCCTAAGACCATTCACAATTACGCACGTGATCTATGTATCTTCGCAACCTTCTTACACTTTAGAGGTGTGAAGTTTGAGGATGTTAAGAAAAAGGATATAGATACATTCAAAGGATACCTAGTTGCGGGTCAACATTTGAAAGATTTAGACAAATTTAGGGAGGGACATGCAGAAAACGTTGTTAAATCAGGGGTTAAGGAGAGTGAAGCTCTTAGCGGCGATTTAAGGCCTCAAGAATCTAAGGGAGGTATGGTTGCACCTTCTGGGGAACAAAAAAATGTGGTGAAACCCACAGGAAAGTTTGAGAGCGATTTTTTGACTGATGTTTACTCCAAGGTCTATGGAAGTCTTGGGAAATTATCTGGAGTGTCAAAATCGTCTAGTAAGAAAAGTGAGGGTCTGAGTCCAAGAAGTATAAACAGAATGCTTTCATCTTTAAGATCGTTTTTGAAGTTTAGAATATCTTATGATTTGGAAATTCCATTACCTCCGGATGCTGTGAGTTTAATGAAGGCCGAAAAGAAAATTAAGAAGGTAGCTAGTCTTGAACAACTTAAGAAATTGATTGAAGCACCAATGGTTTTTGAAAAGAACCAAGAGGTTGCTATAAGGAATAGATGTATGTTAGAAGTGTTGTTTGCAACTGGTATGAGAATATCTGAACTTGTCGGTTTGGATCTCGATCAACTGAATGTTGAAGGTAAAATATATATCCTCGGTAAAGGTAAAAAAGAGAGATCTGTGTATATGACTCCAAGAAGTTTAGATTGGTTAAATAAGTATCTAATTGTGAGATTGAAGCATGCATTTACAGATAGAGATGAGGCTGAACAACCTGCGGAGATGGAGAAGTTTTTCGTAGAAAATTCCGAAGAAAAAGTCCGTGAAACATCTACTTCTGAGGAGTTAAATTTGGAGATTTTTGATAAGGGGAATAGGAAGTATATAAAGTTGATAGAAGATTATAGAAAGAGCGGGATGTTAAATAAGTTTGACTCCCCTGCTCTATTCATACCATTCTCTGGTAGAAATGCCGGTAAGCCAGATTCTAGAATATCTACAAATTATTTCCAGGAAAGAATAGTTGTTTACAGGAAGAAGTTAGGTATACAGATTCCTACTTCTGCACATAGTTTAAGACATGGTTTTGCAACTTATCTTGCTGAAGAAGGTGCAAGTCCTGCAGCTTTACAGGTTCTTCTGGGTCATGAAAGTTTGAATACAACCACTAGGTATGTTCATGCAAGTGAAAAGTTTGCAGAAGAGACTGTAAGAAAAAACCATCCTCTGAAGTAAGATTACTCTGAGAATTTGTTCATAACTTCTTCGTAGTCTTCTGTTTGTTGTGCTTTCTCAATTAGTTTGATAGCCTCAGGGTCTCCTGCTTGAGCTCTTTGTGCTAGTTGTTTTGCTTCTTCTACTGCAGTTGTAAACTGGTCTAGTAAGTCTTGGTAGATATTTTTTATCTCCTGATCTGCTTCATCTCCGTAGACTGTTGTTGCTATCTCTGCAATTATTGTTTCGAAGTGTTCTGGTGATTTGGCTTCTTTTATACGGGTCTCCATGACGGTTAATTCCTCATCTGTGGACTTGTCAGCATATTCATGGAAGACGACTTCTAATACTTCCTCAGAGAGTGCTTCAAATAGTTCATCGGCTTCTTTTTGGGGTAAGCCAAACTGATTTATTTTCTCTTTTACTTCATCCATTTTCTTTTAATTTAAAGTTATTTATATTTAGGGATTTAGATTCTTTAAAGCTTCTGCGGTTGCGGATGCAACTTCTTGAAGATTACTTCCAGGTGTGTAAGCTGCACTTCTAAGGCCTTGGTTAAAGATATCACCTGCTTGTTGGCCATAGAGCATATCTTTAGTTATGCCTAAGTCGGATAATTGGCTTAGGAATTTCCCCTGAAGATCAGGGACTGCTCCTTCTACAACTCCACTTTGGGGTACAAATAAATCGGGACCTTTCCATCCCCATTTAGATGTATCCCAACCGAGTTCTTCTGTCCTTAGCCAATTTCCGGAAGAGAGTTCAGAGCCAGTAGTTGATACTGGCTGTGTTGGAGGTAATTCAATAGATCCTTGGGGAGGACCAGCTTCGCCTCCTGGAGGTGCTTGTAAATTCCCTGCACTATCTCCCCCTGCGGTATTTTCTCCCCCTGGTGGAGGTGTTTGTCCTCCTGGAGGTGTGCTTGGTGCTCTGAACATATTTACAATGCTCTGTACAGCTTTCCCAGCTCCATATCCAGCTCCTCCACCCATTAAGGCTGAGGATACTTCTCCAAGTCTATTTGCCCACCATTCATTTCTTTTAATCTTCTTGTCTAATTGGGTAAGCTCTGTAACGGTTTTGTTTCTTCTGTCGGCATATCTTAGAGTATTGGATTTGGCTCTAAGTTTTTCAGAAAGTTTCATCCCTTGTCTTCCAATTATAGGACCGCCTAAGCCGACTGCTATGAGGGCAGCTGCACTAACAGGTGGAGTTAAAGCTCCTACTCCCAAGCCTGCAACAAAGGCTCCTACTTTTATAATTGTGTGTTTCTTATTCCTTTTTCTTGTACTTTCTTTTTCCACTGTTTGTAATTGTGTGTCTATTACTTTCTTAGCTTCTAAGAGATCAAAATATTGAATTTTTTCTGCATCTGTTAAGGTTCTCTCTGCTTTAATTGCATCCAATTCTGCTAATTGTCTCCCTATTATTGCAGATCTCTGTTCAGGAGTATTCTCTCCTCTTAAGTTTGTAATCTCTTGGGCTTGTGCGTCAATCTGTTGTCTTAGTTGCTCAGTTTCTGCTGAGGCTGTACCTGCTGTTGGTGTAGTGTTAGGAGTTGTATCCGGTGTTGTATCGGGAGTTGTGTCAGGGGTCGTGTCAGGAGTCGTGTCAGGAGTTGTGTCGGGAGTTGTGTCAGGGGTTGTGTCAGGAGTTGTGTTAGGTCTATTCTCTTGGTCTAATCGTGCAATTAATTCTGCATGTAGTGCTTGGTGCTTTTCATCGCTTAGCCTTTGTCCTTCAAGAATCGCGTCAAGCTTTTGATCTGTTAAAGCTTGTCTTTCTTGTGATAATCTCATATGTTCTAGCATTTCTTCTTGAGTTAAGTTTCCTTGCTCTTGCCTTTCTCGTATTTCTGCTAGTCTTGCATCTATCTCCCCTACTCGATTCTCGATTCTGGAGATACCCTCATCGTTCTGTGAAATTCTCTTGTCTAGATCTGCAAGAATCTCCGGAATCTTAGGAGCCCCCTCTGGTTCTGTATCCAGTGGTTGTTCTGGTCCTGTATTTTCTACAGGTCCTTCTTCAAGATCTCTTGCTAAGAATCCTAGATACCTTTGAGCACTCTCTTCATCCATTAATTCTGTTAAGGATTCTTTAAAAGATTTCCCTTGCAAGTCGTTTTGGATATCTTTACTATCTCTTAAAAACTCTTGTCCCTTCTTGGATAAACCGCTAGGACTCTTCTCATTCCACTGACTTAGGTCTTCTAGTTTTACATCTTTTCTTAATACTGTTCCATCTTGAGACTCTTTCCAAACCCTGACTCTGTCTACACCATTCTGATCTTGGAATACTCCAGTTGCGAACCAATCATCTTCCATTTCTCCTGAAGTTCTTTCAACCCTCAGGTTATATCTAGGTTTCCCAGCTCTAAGAGTTTCTTCAACAGAAGGGATTTTGTTTGCCTCCTCATTCCTATCTAAAGCTTCCTGATGTAAATCTCTTTGTACTGGTTGTTCTTGAGCTTTGTATTTTTGTTCAATTTGTCCTTCTCCAGCCATAGCAATCTCTGCAGCTGTCCTTAAAGGTGTTCCAGTAGGTTGTACTTCTGGTGTTGTTTCTTGCTGTGGAGTTTGTGTAGCTGCATTATATTTCTGTTCAATTTGCCCCTCTCCTGCATTAGAAATTTCCAAGGCACTTCTTAAAGGTGTCCCTGTTTTTACTTCAGGAGTACTCTCTGCTTTAGCTCTATTAGTAATTTCTGGAGCTTCATTTTGGAAAAAGTTTTGACCTTGTGGAGGAGTTGGAACTTGAGCATTTGCTCCATCATTTCTAGCCTCTGATTGGGCAACAGCCTCTTGGTGCTTTGCAGCATTAGCCTCTCTTTGTGCAAAATCTGCATTCATCTCTTTCCTCGCCGCTTCTATATGATGATCTCGTACATGTAAGGTGGCATTCTCATTGCTTGGACTTGCAAACTGTCCTTTCTCGTCCTTGAGATATGCTCTGTCCTGAGGATTTTGACCTTTCATAACCTCTTGGACATACTGTGCTCTTGTTTCTTCTACTGAAGCTTCAGGAGCCTGTTCATTGCTGGGGGAATTCATTTCTGGGCTTTCCATAATATCCTTATTTCAATTTATATTCTTGCCCAGAATAAAGTGGGCAGTTTTATATATACAATTTACTTTCAAATAGCCTTTATGTCAAGAAATTAAGACTAGAATTTCCTCTTAATTTTCTTGCCCTCATAGTATTCTTCAACAATGAAGTCAGTATTGTTGAAATATAATATTTCCCAGAATATTTCAAAGCCATGTTTAAACCATCTAATTTTCTTTCCTGCTGAAAGACCTCTTGGTTTGTAATATATATCCAAGTCTCTGGAATTTAATTTCTCACCACCTATTTTTCTGTAACGAGATAACTTTGCTGTCATCTCTGGCTCCATCCCAAAGTTTGTAGTAGTTTCCAACGACTTAAATATTGCTCTCATTATGTCCCCTCTAACCATCTTGTAGCAAGTTGAAACATCTTGAGAGGTAAATCCTTTAGGTCGAGAGAAAGAATTTGAAACGAAGGTGATAAATCTGTTCCCGAGATTGTGTACCATATTAAGGAAAGTATTCCCTTTGTTAAATCTGTTCCCATATATGATGTCCAAGTGAGGGTCTGCAAGGAAAGTTTTTACAAATCTTACTAGATCTCGAGGGTCGTATTCCAGGTCAGCATCTTGAACCACAACCAAGTCTCCTGTTGATGCAAGGACACCCTTTTTTACTGCCCCGGATTTCCCTTTGTTCCTCTTGTTTTCAAGGACCACAAATTCTGTGTCATCAGGAGGATTTTTGGTAGCTTTGTTTATGAAGATCATCGATTTGTCTGTTGACGCATCATTCACAATAATAATTTCCTTTTTAATCTTTTTAGGGAATTTTAACCTTTTCACCTTTCCTATGATCTGGGAAACTGTTCTTTCCTCGTTATATACTGGGATTATTATAGAAATCTTTTCTAACTTCTCATTCCTTCTATGGTCTGGAAGAAGTTTTTTGTAATACTTCTCAACCATTTTTTCTTTGGAAAAAACCTCTTGAGATCTAGTCGATATGTTTTCTAAATAATCAGTATCGTCAGATTTCTTAATAGCAGCCCCAATTTTTTTTGATAGAGCTTTTATGTTATTTCTTTTGAAAACAAATTCCTCTGTATCTATTTCTCTCGCTATCTCTTTATTGCTAGGGGCATCTGAGAGAACAGGAATATTCCCCATAGCTATGGCTTCAAGATTGGCGATAGCCAAACCTTCACTGAAAGAAGAGTTAATGTAGATCTTGGATTTCTCCAGAAGGGAGAGAAAGTCTTCATGCTTGAGGAACTGTTCAATCACCCGGATATTCTTGGGAAGGTCTAGGTGTTCATAATCTAGTGCACTTCCAGATCCAATTAGCATGAAGAGCCAGTCAGGATATTTATTTGCAATTTCAATGTATGATTTAAGGACAACTTGTGGATTTTTAACCTTAATCCATTTGCTTGCCCAGACAACTATATTTTCCTTCTCCTGTACTTTAAGAGAGGAGGTATCTAGGTCAAAGGAGTTATATATTACACTAATTCTCTCTTTTTCTATGTTGAAGTTCCTATTCACCCATCTTTTTCCTGTTTTAGAAACAGCTACGATTTCTTGTGCCCCAGATAAAACATAACCGAATATATGTCGATCTAGCCAATTTATTGCCTTAGTCGCAAACTTGGACTTCATATATACCCGCCCAGCATTGTGTTCTATGACTGTATAGGGATGAGAGAGGAGATTGCAGACGAAGTGTGCAATTAAACTGTTGGTGAAGTGTCTACTGTGTATTATTATTCTGGCATCTGGGTTGTCCTGAATAATCTTCATTGTCTTGAAAAAGAATGGGAGCCCAAATATTGGATATGTGTTTTCAAAGAGGCTTATTGGATTGAAGCTAATTTTTGTAAAACCGTCTTCTTCTTTGGTGAAAGTTTCATCAGAGCTAAACATTGCCAAGCATCTTATGTCCTTTTCAGACAGTTCTTTTAGGAGGGTAAATACCATTGTCTCTAACCCCCCTACCCTAGGAGGGAAATAAGGAGATATTGATATTAAATCGTATTTGTTTTTATTCCCTTTTTCTTCTCTCATTTAAACAGTATAAAGTTGTCCGAGATATATATTAAATCTTTGTTAAGTCTTTTCTGGTCTTCTATTAAATCCTCCCCTACTTCATTGATAGAGAATGAATTGTTTATAGGTAAGGAATAGATATTGTATATCCATGCACGATCATCTAACTCTATAGAGCGATGGATTCTTGATGTGTAAAGAATATTTAAATCCTCTCCTCCTGGAATTCCTTCGGAGGTTAACAGTTTCTCATAAGTCTCTGGATTTGGATCCTCTAGGTATTCTAAGAAATTCTGTCTTGTCTTTTGGGGCATATATTGAGCATTAACAGTATCTATGTTGCCTAATGCTGCAACTATGAGTTGTGTGTATGGGTCCGAAATGATAAATGTGTCTGGAAGTTTGTTCTCTCTTAGGTATTCGATAAGGGCCTTGTCTTCTTGAACAATTGCTGACGCAGTACCATCTTCCTGGGTGTAGAACTTAAGATATTTATTGTATTGTACAAAATAATTTAGTCCCCAGATGGAGATTAGTAGGCCGAAAAGAACAAGCTTCATTACTGGTTTGAAACCTAATTGCCATAGATATTTTATGATTAAGACAGTTGCGAAAAAGGCCAGCCCAATTCCAAACTTATGAGCATATGTTGGTGCTAGGAAGTAGAAAATTAGTCCAAATGTTATAAAGCCCAATAAAGATATATCTTCCTTGTTTTTCTTCTTCTGTATTAAAACAGAAATGTAAGCTAGCAGGACAAGTAACCAACCTGCTCCTAAGTTCTGGATGTAAGCAGAAATATTGCTTGGGTAGTATGGGTTTGTTGCACTTCCAACTACCTTTAGAGCATCACTCTGAAGTAATTTTTCTACACTGAACCCTGCTATGTTTGCCAAGGAGAAGAAGAGTATTGAGAGAACAAGTAGGAGTAAAAGTATGTTCTTCTCTTTGTTATTGTTTAGATTCTTCACTATTAAGAATCTAAACCAGAGGTATCCAGCGAATAATGGACCAACTATGAAATGGGCAGGGAGTAGTAATAATGTGGCTAATATTAATTGAGGTAGTTTTAACTCTTTCTCTCTGAGTATGAGTATTAAGAAATATAAAGTAAGAGTCTGTGGTAAGAAGAAGACAAAATCATAGCCGCCCATTACGAATGTTAATAATGCTAACAAAACGCCTAATTGAGACCATATTGTACTCTTAGTTACCTCTTTCAGCTTGAGGTATATTGGAATACTGGCTACCAGTGGGAACACGATATCTAATACATAGAAAGACTTAATAGGATCTGTACCTATGAAGGTTGAAAGATTCCCGAGAATTGTGTGATAAAAGGTTGTATATCCATGTTGTAGGAAAAGGTTTGAACATTGTCCAGGGACCAAACAGAGCATCCCGTTATTAAACATTTTGTTTGGAACTGTTATATGTTGGAGATAATCTAGAGCGATTACAGAATCTCTCTGCCTAATTAAGACAAAGGTAAAGATGATATATATTATTGCAGGTAGCATTCCAGAAAGAATCTTGCCAAGAGTGAATTCAGATTCATTCCCTGATTTGTTATCTCCTATGACAAACAATAGGAAGAGAACATTCCAGAGAATAAGGTTGAATATGACACCAAATGGTAGGATTTCACTTAAAGAGAGGCCTGTTAAATTTGCAACTACAACTTGTAGAAGGAATTGAATTGGGAAATATAAAAACGATAGTGCTGATACAAGGCCAAAGAGTCGAGCTTTGAATATGACTCGTGCTAGGAAATTAGGAAGTGTGAGAGTAGTAAAGATTAAATAACCAATAAAGATGTAATTATTTGCAAAGGATTGTAAACCGTCTGTAAATAAGGAGAACATAAAGTAGCCCAACATACCAATATTGATTGTTAGAGATATTGCATCAAACATCTTTAGTCTTTACAGCTTATTGTTAATTTAAGATTGTATTCTACGCTTGGACTATATTCTCTTTTAAGCAGTAGTGTCTGTCTATTTTCTGTAGCATCATAATCTAAATTAGGATCATAGATTTCTACTTTACAGCCTTTATCTTCAAAATAAACCCCACCCAGTTCCGCAGTCTCCCTGAATTCTGTCTTGTTCGTATAATCTAGCTGTATTACATATTTTAACCCTTCCCTAAACTGGTAAGCAGTTGTAGAAGTTATGTTAATATCTATGTTTTTACTATCTATAGGTGTGATGATTATTTCTCTTTTGTTCTCTTTGTTTTCTATATATTCATAGAAGAAGTCTGTTCTCATAATGGAATTTTCAAGGCTACTGTTTTTCTGGATATTGGTTATCACATTAAAGGGTTTTTCTGTTATCTCTTTGTAATCTGTAACATGGTCATTTCTGGAGATGATCTCTATATATTCAGCATTGGGAAGCTGAATAATCATGGATTGTCTCTCGTTTATGATTTCGAAGTTTTTATATTGGGCGTATTGGTGGTATCTATTAATTGACAGGTATATACCAGCTAAGACGACAATTATGGTTAGTAATTTCAGATAGAAGGTTTTCATATATACAATATATATGTATTTGGGATAAAAAAAAAGATAACCTGGTGGTTATCTTGTATAAAATCAAAAAAACTGACCTCCCCTGTAGAATATTGAAACAAATGATCGCATACGCGAATCAAGAGTCTCTCTACAGAGGAGGGGTTTGCTGGATTGGAGGTTAATTTTCGATTGTGGTTACAGATGAAAAGGACTCGGCTTGTGCATTAACGCACGCTTCGTCTCCGACGAAAAGCCAAATGACCTCATCCGTTGCTTCTGTGGTATATTCAGCGCCTGGCATCAACAGGATTCCTTCGTTTGTATCCCTGTCGGGCTTAATTGAAGCCGGGCCAGTTACTTTTGTCCCAGAAGGAACAACTTGTCCTCGAGAATTGAATCCGTCAGCGTAATCGCATACGGTCTCTTCACCGAGGGTGACGCCTCCTGTGTAGACATCATTTGTTTCGACTGCAGTAACACCCTCTGGTGTACTGACTGTAGCTACGCGAGCTGGTGAGAGCCATTGGTATGTTAGTACCGTGACCAAACCACACCCACTGAGGAAAATAATCCCCAGAACAACGATAACTACGATGGTGACGATTTTACGAACAGTTGATTTCTTCATCTTAGACCTCCAAAGTCTAGTTAATTTTTGATTGAACGGTTGTCCAATCCAGCAATCCAAAAATCAATATATATTGATTTCTAAATAACTGGATTGGTGTCCATCAAAAACTCCAGCATTTTTAAAGAACTTGTCCTTTTATAAAAATAAAAGAGACATTAAAAAGATATATAACAATCTCTCTGAATGCGTCTTTTATTAAAGGGGTGGGAAATTTGTATTTTAAAGAGCAGGTTCTTCTATTACAATCCTAGTACATTATACCATTTTTATACCTTGTAAATCAATGCTATGGGTTTGTGAGGGGAAGTAAAACCTCCCCTCTCACCCTATCTACAAGTTAAGCTATTTTATTGCTTAAGAACTTAGAAACTCCTATAAATCCTAATCCAGAAACATAGGCGGATACAGCTACTATATTAAACAATACAGCGTCTGCTAACCCCGTATCCTCAGGTATATGAGGACCATAAGGGGAATATCCGTCAGCTAATACTGGGGATCTAAATAGTGTCAAGATTCCGAAAGCAAGGATAGCTAACAAGAAGACTTTGTTTATCTTCTTCATGGTATTTGTAATGAGCAATTTAATTACAGGTACATTATACCCTATAGTTTAATTTTATGCAATATCTGCCTTCTAGGTGGAAGTGTCTGTTTTGGGTTCTAGTTCACTCTACTTAGGTATCTAAATACCCTAACTGGAGAGTTATACATCCTACAAGTATAAAGAATCAGGTCTGCCTCATAGTCTGTAATCTGTGTATTGTCCTCTGCCTTGTATACTTCATATTCATAACTTCTCTGGTCCCAGATTACTTGAACCCTATCCCCTACTTTAAGTTTAGGAAGATTGTAAAAGGAACTCTTTTGTCTAAAGTCTGAACTCCAGTATACATAACCGAATCTATGTGCTGCTATTATTATTGGGAGATCATTAATCTCTGGTGTCCCAAAATCTGGAACTATCCAGATACCTTCTTCTAACCCTTCATCCGGATTCTGGTTTTGAGATATCTCTGAATCTACTCCTATTGAAGCTATCCTTAGTATATTCTCTTTAGGGAGTGATGTGTCTAATGGAGGAAGTGTTGTTTCAGGTTCTTCGATTTCCTCAACCTCCTCTGGTTCATACTCCTCTATCTCTGTTAATTGCTCTTGTATAGTTGTGGCCTCTGTCTCTGTAGCTGTTGTTGATACTGAATACCATATCTGTGGGTAGAAGGTTATTGCGATAATGGAGAAAGCAAAGAAGATTAGGACAATACCAAAGACTAAATATATTTTAGATAGTGCTTTCAGAACCTTCTTATTCATTTAATTAGTTTTTACTTCTTAAATATAATTCTAATATCATACCACTATTAATCATATCCTGTGCATTGGCCTTACCTATATATCTGTAGTGCCAGCTCTCATACATATATCCAGTTACACTCTCATAACCTGCAGGGTATCCAATTACAAAACCATATTTCCAAGCATTATCTGCCAACCATTTACTAGCCTGTGTGCTTGCAAAGGTCCCTCCTAGCCCATCATTTATTTCTCCACTGCTAAAGTCTAAGGTTGTCCCAAGTTGGTGTTGACTATGTCCAGGTCTAGCAGATATCTGGTCTGTTACTCCAACATTCCCACCATTTACACTTAACCAGTAGTTGTATGTACTCTGTTGTGTGGCGTATGAGCGGTAAGCAGATCTAATACTTAGGTCCATACCATCTTGGGTTGCAGCATTAACCATCTCCTGCAAGTCAGATATTAGAATATTGCGAATTAAGAAATTGGTATTATTCACACATCTGAGATTCGTTACATTACTACAGATACTAACTAAATCTGTAGGAGCATATGTGCTAGGTAGTTGGTATTCCTTATTTACAAGCACTAAGAGGTCATCTCCACTACGAGTGACTCCTTTTATATCTGAGGGATAATCCCACCAAGAAGATGTATTAGATGTAGCCACAGGACTTCTAGTAACGGCTTTGACCGGAGATATCTCCTCCTCTGGTGTCTCTTGTACAATATCTTCTGTGACTATTGCTGTTTGTTCTATCTCCTCCCTACTCTCTTGTGTGTATACAACGGTATATGTGTTTGCAGAGAGTATAAATGCAATTATTGCGCTTATTATTTTACTCATACCTATATATTACAACATATAGGGCTGTTTCAATAGTAATATCCTTACAAGCTTTCTTTATGGTTATCTAGGTCAGGAAGTATATTCCCCTTTGTATTAGAATAAATTAATAAATTTAGAGGGGGAATAAAAATGAGTTTAACAAAGAAAAAAA
>NPIE01002707.1_pt1 | contig 38318 bp, 37 predicted proteins | sample 8637661 | NCBI WGS metagenome assembly NPIE01 (sample SAMN07420842, study PRJNA396082) | bioreactor metagenome | isolation source: sample BA12 brine-fed electro-methanogenic bioreactor BA | place: Japan: Kochi | collected 2016-12-09 | reverse complement strand
TGGAAAAACAACATAACGGATCAAGAGTTAATGCGCAGATTGAAAGTTGATGTTCACTCACCAGGACAATGGAGAGTACTCGGTCCGTTAAGCAACATGCCGGAATTTTTTGAGGCGTTTGATGTTAAACCAGGCGATCCGATGAGAAATGAAAAGCTTGTTAAGATTTGGTAATTATTTGTGTAGGGACAAGTTTCGACTTGTCCCTTATTTTTTTTATTTGATTAAAATCATCTTCTTACTATCCGAAAACTCACCGGCGTTCAATCGATAAAAATAAACTCCGCTCGAAAGATTGATCGCATTAAATTGTGCTTCATATTTACCTGGCTGCAATTCTTTATTTACAAGCATTGCAACTTCTCGTCCGAGAATATCGTAAACAATAAGTTTTGTCTGTAAAGACGCCCTATAGGGCGTCTCTACCGTAGGTATTGTAAATTTTATTGTTGTGCTTGGGTTAAATGGATTTGGGTAGTTTTGATATAGTGTAAACGAACTCGGGAGTACTTTTTTTTCTTCTTCATCAACTCCAACTATTGTACTAAAATTTCTTTCATACTCTTCATGAATATATTCAACCGTTTCTCTCGCTGTTGTTATAGAGTTTAAAGCATCGGACCCTCTACCGACTGTGTATGCGACTATTATATCCATTGGTTCGTTTTTATGGAGTGTAAACTTTCCTGTGCTTGTCAAATCTCTTTGATCCAGAGGGGAATTGTTTATCCATCCGTAATCTGAAACCGGATCTCCGCTGTACCAAAACAAAGAATTTACATTTGAACAATCTTCATCTCCTCTTACTTCACCTAAAATCCAATCACAAGGATCAAGTCTTTCGCCATAGCCGGTAAGACCGAGCATATAATTTCTAGCTTCAACTGCCGTTCCCGGATCAGTGATTGGCACATCTCCAATAATATGTATATATGAATTCATCGTGAGATTTGTATATCCAACAAAACTTTCTTCTCCTAAATCCGGCCCCATTCTATTGAACCCGATATCACTCTGATTATTTGATTTAACCAATGGACCCTGAACTATTGTTCTAAAAATTGCAGGGGGATCATCGCCAAAATCGGGATCTGAAGAATCATTATATGTATAGCCGCTTTGGAGTAATGTATCGCAGCCGGATAAATCATCTGCAGCCGCAGAAGAAACTCCTCCAATATCACTATCCGACCAAATACCAAAAATTACATCTTTCAATGAATCCGGCTCTGAGGGATTATCCAGACCTTTATAAACAATCGAATAACGAACAAAAACAACATCGTCCAATATTGTATTTCTATTTGATACAAAGACAGTTTGCCTAATTTCTAAACCGAGTTGTTCAACGCTGCTCCATCTTCTGCTTTCCGATGGGATTCCATCATTATAAACCGTGAACAAAGATGCATCATATAGTATATCTGGTTTATCTTCGTCTGCATCCCATTGTCCGTTGTTGTTTTTATCAACCGGATCGTAAATTCCGTCATCGTCACCATCATAAAAATATGCACCTTGTTCTACTGCGTTCCTCCAGTTCTGCCATTCAACTCCAAAGTGCACATCTGATGCTTTTACCGAATATATTTTGTTCTTTGAATCTTTCGGATCACTGCCAATTTTGCCTGCTTGATAATCTTCAACCAAAAATGAAGACGCAACAGCGTTAGCCCAAAGCGTTGTGTCTTTATAACCCGAAAGAAAAAAACCTCCGGAAAATAAAACTCCTTTATTATCATATCTTATAAAAGGGTTTAAAGATTGATAATAGGTGTCTGCTAAAACACCATTAGTTAAGAAAGGAAAATATAATCTGTTATTTTCAACTGCCGCCGCTGTTGAGTCTTCATTAAATATTATTGTTTGAGCGTTGATTGCAGTTAAGAAGAATAGAATAAAAATAAAGTATTTGGATGTCTTCATTTTTATCCCGATTTATTTTATCAACAACATTTTTTTTGTACTTATGAAATCCCCTGCAATTAATCTGTAATAATAAACACCCGCTGAAAGATTACTCGCATCAAAATTAACATAATGAGAACCACCCGATTGAATCTCGTCGACTAAAGTTAGAACCTTTTGCCCCAGTGAATTGAAGATTTCCAGTTTAACATGTTCGGTTTTCGCAATTGTGTAATCAATTCTTGTTGTCGGATTAAAGGGATTTGGATAGTTTTGCTCAAGAACATAATTGATAGGAATTGCTTCAGCATTTACAACAACTGAAATATTACCTTGAAATGCATTTGAGTTAATTGAGATAACCGTACTATCCTTGCCTGGGTTCGAAGGAGTGAATGTTATATTCACACCATACCCCCAATTAGGGGCAATTTTGATAGATGTTGGATGTACTTGAAAATCCGGGTTATTAGATTGGATACTAGTGATTTTTAGCGTATCAAGACCATGATTAGAAATAGATAAATGAGCATAACCGGTTTCACCTACTGATGGTGCTTTACTAAATTCGATTTTATCATAAATTCTTAAGTCGGGATAGTCGAACTCTGCAATACTTCTTCTAAGTAAACCATCATTTGTACAGATGTATAAGTAATCATCTATAACATTTGTTGATCTATACCAAACCTTCTCATCGTAGGTCAAGCCTAAATTTGGGCTAATCCAGTTTTCAATATTATCATTCCCACATAAAATGCTATTATGAGATAGCGAGAAATATTTATTTTCAGCATATAAGACTTGCTTGTTCCCATACTGCATGCCCTTAAACGAAGTCCAGGTTTCTCCTTCATCAGTAGATAAACAAACACCGTTTTGCATAGATGCGAGCAGAGAATCTCCTTGCTGTAATATGTTGTAATAAGTGCTACTTGTATTTCTAACTTCCCAATTCATTCCGTTATCGGTAGAGACAAACAACCCTGAGGTAGAGGGAACTAAAATTTTTTCTTCAAGAAACACAGCTTGACCACAATTAAAAAACGATCGTGTACGATCTGTTTTCCAAGTTAACCCGCCGTCATAGGATGTCATTAATCCATCATAATATCTTCCGGCAATAAATATTTCACCCTTTCTACTAAGCGAGTATGTTGGTTCTGAATAAATCATCTCCCAATTCTGATTTATATCCGTAATTCTATAAAGTCCTAAGTTTGTGCATGCATATAAGTCCTCATCTTGATAAAAGGAATAGACAACTAAATATGAATGGGGATTATCAATACCCTCATTAAATAATCTCCAACTAATTCCATTATCAGTAGAACGCAAAACTCCCTTACCATTAGTTCCAATAAAATAATGGTCATCAAAATTTGTTATGCACCTTAAATCCTCAAATTGACTTGTATCTACTTTATGCCATTGTCCAAATGAAATACTAGCAAATACTACTAAAGATAAAAGCACAATATAGGATTTCATTTAATATCTCCATCTTTATTGTTTGTAATAGACCATTCTATTTACTGTTGAGAAAATCTTTCGGTGGGTAATTTTGTAGAACATTTGCAAAACAACCTCCGTTTGAAAAATTATTAAATTTCGCATTCTCCGAAACTTGATTATTTCTTGAATAATATTTTTGTATCTCTTTCCAGTATGTTAAATACTCGTAGTAGCATGGTACGGTGCGGTACTGAATAGATATTAGATTTCATTGCTACTGAGTCTTGATGAAACATTGTTCTGTGGAAGTGAAGTAAACCAGAAAAACTAGATTAATAATAAAGTTTGGGAATGTTTTCATTTTAATTATAGAACATATTTTATTCTTCTCTTTGTAATTTTACAAAAAACTGATAAAATTGCAATGGTTAAAATACCGCCTTTTATAAGTCCCTCAAACCATCAGCTTTATATTTTTTTGTAAGGAACTGTGAAAATTTTGATTCGTCTTAAAAACAATAATATTATTTAAATTATTTGATGACAATCATCAATACGCTATTTTAGTAGTACTTTTAGAAATGTGGGAGGGAATTAATGAACGCATTAGAAGTAAAAAATCTTACTAAAACATTCGACAAGGTAGTTGCGGTTGACAATGTTTCGTTCGAAGTGCCGGAAGGAAGCATATTCGGACTAATTGGAAGAAACGGAGCGGGTAAAACCACTACAATCAGAATGATGATGAATATTTATATGCCTGACAGCGGTGAAGTGTTGCTAAGGGGAAATAAAGTTGATCATTTATTTAAAGATAAAGTCGGCTACTTACCCGAAGAACGAGGACTTTACAAAAAATCAAAAGTGATGGATATTCTTCTTTACTTTGCAGAGTTGAAAGGGAAAAAAGGAAAAGATGTCCAGAAAAAAGCGGAAGAATATTTAAAACGATTTGATTTGCTCGACAGAAAAACTTCTAAAATTGAAGATCTTTCAAAAGGTAATCAGCAAAAAGTACAATTTATTTCAACAATCTTACACGATCCCGAATTTATAATTTTAGATGAACCTTTTTCAGGCCTTGATCCGATCAATACAAATTTATTAAAAGAAATTATACTCGACTTAAAAAAACAAGGCAAAGTAATTATCTTTTCAACTCACTTAATGGACTTTGCCGAAAAGATGTGCGACCATATTGCGATGATCGATCACGGTAAAATCATTTTAAAAGGAAGTTTAAGTGAAATTAAATCGAAGTATGCACAAGAGAATATCAGCTTAAATTATGAAGGCGATATTTCGTTTTTAAACTCACATCCAATCGTTCAAAAGATAGAAGATTTCGGCAATACAACCGGAATAAAAATTACCGATGCCTCAAAAACTCAAGAGCTGTTAAAGTTGCTTGTTGATCACAATGTTAAAGTAAAAAGATTTGATGCAAACGACATTACACTTCACGAAATATTTATTTCAGTGGCCGGGAAAGTAGAAGGAGAACAATTAACCGCGGGGGTGGCAAATGTTTAGTTTAGATAAAACGTTAACCGTTATCAAAAGAGAATTAAGAGATAAACTCCTTTCTAAATCATTTGTTCTTATGACATTACTCCTGCCGGTCTTTATGTTCGGCATACTTGGATTCCAAACTTTTTTATTAAGTCAAGAAACAGATGAAGGAACCACGATCGAAGTTATATGCGAGGGTAACGAATTACTTAACAACATTAAAGAGTCTTTTCAAACAAGGACATTTATTAAAAACGGTTATTATAAAATTTCATACTCTCAAAAAGACAGAGTAAAATTAGAGAGTTATTTGGACGAGAAAAAAGATGAAATTTTATCGGGCAATTTAACCGCTGTAATTTTTGTACCGGACAGCGCTTTATTAAACAAAGATGTAGAATACTATTCAAAAAATCCCAACAACAGAACCGTGTTTGATAAATTGCGAGATATAATTAACAGCGCACTTGTCAAAACTTATTTCAAGGAGAAAGATTTTACGAAAGAAGAGATTGAGTTTGCTGGTATGAGAGTTGGATTTAATACATTTAGAATTTCATCGGAAGAAGGGGTTGAAGAAGAAGGAGTTGGAAATATGATTGCTTCAATTCTCTTTACATTTCTTCTTTACTTCAGTTTAATATTTCTCGGTACAATGATGATGCGCGCAGTAATAGAGGAAAAAACTTCTAAAATTGTTGAAGTTCTTTTGTCATCATGCTCAAGCAAAGATTTAATGACAGGTAAAATTTTAGGAACCGGTATTACAGGTGCGGCACAGATGTTTATTTGGCTTTCCCCTGTTATTGTTGTTATTACAACATCGGTGTTTACACTTCCGCAAGATTTTAATCTAAAAATTGATTTGGGAATGATTGTTTATTTTTTGATTAACTACTTCATCGGCTTGCTTACATTTTTAGGATTATTCGCATCGGTGGGAGCAATTTTTGATAACGACCAAGATGCACAATCCGGTATTTGGCCTGTAATGATGCTTATAATGATTCCATTTTTTATTGCAATTACTGCCCAAAACAATCCAGACAGTGCATTAATACAAATCACTTCTCTTCTTCCTTTTACATCGATAATTGTTATGCCTGCAAGAATGACGCTTGTTGAAATTCCAATTTTGGAATTACTGCTCGCTATATTAATTAATACCGCTACTTTTATCGGTATATTTATTCTTGCCGGAAAAATTTATAGAGTTGGAATTTTACGAACGGGTAAAAAACCAACTTGGAGCGAAGTTGTGAAGTGGTTTAAGTATCAGTATTAAGTCTTCCTTTGCGTCTTAGCGCCCTTGCGGTGAATCAATGAAAATTTACCGCGAAGGCGCAGCGTCGCAAAGAACATTTTATGAACGAAAAAGATCTCATACAACCACTAATCGAAAAACTTTACAAAGATTTTTCGATTGACAAGAATAATCTTCCGGTTAAAAATGATTATGCAGCGGAATTAAAAATGATAAAGGAATTCTTATCAAAAAGAATTACCGAGTTGATGACAAAAAATCAAGAGAGATTTTTTAATACACTTTACAGAATTGATATTGACGAAAACAAAGTAACGCAAGTATTAAACAACTCATCAAATGTATCCGATGATCTCGCCGATTTAATTATTGAAAGACAATTGCAAAGATTGAAAACTCAAATGTTGTACAAGCAAGGCAAAATATAGTCGTATGAAAAAGCTTTGTTACCCACTACTGTTTTTCTTTCTAATTTCTTTACAGATTTCCGGGCAAACTCAAAACAAATTAACAGAAGAGAAATCTTGTTATGATTCCAATCTTGTAAACCAAATTACGGGGTTAATAGTCAACAATCTTGATTCAATTAAAACAGAATATTATAAACTAGACGCATTCAAAAACTATCCTTTCCAAACAGCATCATTGTTTATATTAAGCGGTATTATGTTAAACCAACAACAATTTGAAAATACTGCAGGCGTGCAGAATGATTTATGCAATTCTTCTCGAACTGACGCTGCTTATAAAACTAAAAGTCAAAAAATCGGTAAGTACAATTTTTATTTATACGGTGAGTATACAGATAGTCTCAATTTTATAACAATTAATAAAATTCAATTAGAGAATATTTTTCAGATTTCTGTTTCTGGTAATTTGATTATCGAGAAAGAAAAACTATTGGATGAATTAATAAAATATTCCAAAGAAAACGATTTTTACTTGACGGAAAATAAAATAGCAGGTTTTAATGAGCTCGGTTTAATGCGAAGAGAAATTATGAGTATTCCCATACTTACAAAAGGGGATTATATCTCATTGCATAACATCGCATCAATAATAACGGAAGATTTAATTAAATTATTAAAAAGAAAAAACGGCGGATCCCCTTCGGCGGATAATAAGTTTTTAATTAACTATAAGAAGTTAGCCGATGATGTTAAAAACAAACTAATCGAATTCGGCTACATAAAAATTCCCGCACCCCGAAATTTTAATTATATTGTTTTGGAATAAACTTTATGCCGCCAGTTCCCTAATCAACTTTCTTTTTGCCACCGGAAGCACTGTTTCAACAAAAGGGAACTCTAATTCAATCTGAATATTATAAGCTGCAGGATTGGGAAGCTCCGGATATCTTTTTACCATTTCCATTTTAAGTCCTTCAGGTTTTATAGCTTCTGCTTCACCTGCTTTAACCGCTTCTACAAGTTCTGTTTTTAATGTATGAAAAGTTTCTTCTCCTGCCGGGAAAAGTGTCATTTCGTATCTGTATACGAGCTTCGTATTTTCTTCGAGGTCGGGAATTATAAAATAACCTTCTTTTTTATAGATAGGCAAAATCCCTATTTCACTTACTTTCATATTCTTGTCAATGAACTCAAAAATTGCTTTTCCTTCATCAATAACTTCTTTTATTTTCGGCAGCGCCCAATTAATAAATTCGAACACTGTATTTGTTTTGTCTTCGGACAATCTTTCTTTTTCATATAGCGCTTTTTTGTTTTCTAAATCAAACCCCACAATCTTGGAGGGGAGGTTATCGTTCAATAAAGATTTTTTATCGTTTATTTCATTAAGAAGATTATAAATATTTATAAGTTCGGCTAAATCGGGATAAAGCCTATTCTTTCTAAGAAAATCACTTGCACCTTTGATTGCTGCAAGAACTTTATAACGGCTAAGTTCCAAATCATCAGCTGCTTGTAAAAAAGTATCCAATGTTAGTTGTTTCATTTTTTACTCCGTTTTCTTAGAAAATGAAAAGTGGATCATTTACAAATATATCTGTTATAAAATTTTATTTAAAAATACGTCTTCGTTTTCATAAAGTTACGGTGCTCGATTGATTACAGTTATTATATTTATTTCATATAAAAGACGCAATATCTTTTTGAATCTCCAATTGCAATTTTTTCTTCTGACAATCAACCAAAAACTAATATAAATTGGAGTTGTAATGGACGATGTAGTTAATCACAAAGACTTATTCCGCTTACCTTGGACACTACCCGACAATGCGATCTCTTGGCTCGAACCAACCTCTGCATGCAACCCTGCATGCGATGGATGCTACAGAGAAAATGTTAAGAATTCACACAAATCAATTGAAGAAGTAAAACACGAGTTGGATGTTTTCCAAAGATTGCGAAACTCGGATTATATTTCAATTGCCGGTGGTGATCCGCTGCTTTATCCCAACATTGTTGAATTAGTAGCTGAGATTAAATCGCGTGGAATAAAACCAATCATCAACACGAACGGTAAAGCGCTTACAAAAGAATTACTCCACGAATTAAAGAAAGCCGGAGTTTACGGATTTACTTTTCACGTAGATAGCAAGCAAGGAAGACCCGGCGAATGGAAAGGCAAGAATGAATTGGAACTAAACGAGCTTCGTTTGCATTACGCTCAAATGCTTGCAGATGAAGGTAACATTGCATGCTCGTTTAATTCTACTGTTTATGATGATACTCTCCAATACGTGCCCGAAATGATTGAATGGGCTCACAAACATATTGATATAGTTCATACTATGGTGTTTATTGCGTTTCGTCATGTTGTTCCCGATATGCCCTTTGATTGGTATGCAGGCGGTCAAAAAGTTGATTGGCAGAATATTATGTATCACTCGGATGAAAAAAGAAGAGTCGATATTAAATCAACCGATATGTTGAAAAAAGCCAGAGAAAAATTTCCCGAGTTTACACCGGCTGCTTATTTAAACGGAACCGAACAACCAGATTCATTTAAGTGGATGCTGACTGAACGAATCGGGAATAAGGATAAAATCTTCGGTTACTTTGGTCCAAAAATGCTTGAGCTTGTTATGTTCTTCCATCACTTTACTAAAGGTACTTATCTTTCTTACGCAGCACCAAAAACCACTAATCTTGGAAGATCAACTTTATTTTTCCTTTGGCCTTTTGATAAAGGTGTAAAGAAATCATTTAAAAATTATTTAGGATATATTTTTAAGAATCCGTTTAGAATATTTAAGAAAGCACATATGCAATCAATTCTTTTTATTCAACCGGTTGATTTTGATAAATGGGGGAATCAAAATATGTGTGACGGTTGTCCCGACATTACGGTTCACGAAGAGCGGTTGGTCTGGTCATGCAGAATGGAAGAGCCAAAACAGTTTGGAACATTTTTAAGGTCGGTGCCGAAAAGTTAAGTGATGCTTATCCCCGGGTTTTAAAATCCGGGGGTAGGTCTTATTCTTTAGTTCCAGCGGGAAACTCCAAGGTAAATTTTGTACCTTCACCTTTTTTGCTTTCAACTTTTATTTGAGTATCGTTTAATTCACAATAGCGTTTAACCAAAGCTAAACCCAATCCATTCCCTTCGTATTTCCTGGTATAGCCGTGCTCTTCTTGCGTGAATGGCTTAAATAAATTCGGCAGGTATTCTTCGGAAATTCCAATTCCTGTATCCGCAACAACAACCTGTATGGAATTGGTATTTGAATAAATGTCTATTTCTATTCCGCCTTTGTGCGTGTACTTGATTGCATTATGAATTAAGTTGTCGAAAATTTGCCGCACAGAGTATTCATCGGCGTAAATTATTGGCCTATAAATATTCTTGTTGATAATAAATTTCAGACTTTTGTTATGTGCGAGATTTGAAAACTCCGGATATAATTGAATCAAAACTTCTTGGTAAACATCCACATTTGTTTTCCTAAGTTTATACGAACCGGTCTGAAGCTGCGACATGTTAAGAATAAGATCAATGGTTCTAATCATTCTTCGAGATGCGCTGTCAATAATTGTGAAACTGTTTAACAGTTCTTGGCTTATTAAACCGCGCACTTCATCTCTTATAAGATTTGAAAAGCTCAGTATTACATTTATCGGAGTTCTTATTTCGTGAGACATCTGCGCAAGGAATTCAGTTTTTAATTTATCTGAGCTTTCGGCTGTTTCCTTGGCCTCAATTAATTTTTGTTCTGCTTCTTTTTGAATTGTTATATCTTCAATAATTCCTTCATAATACTGAACATTTCCTTTTCCATCTTTCACGGCTCTTGCACTTTCTCTTATAAAAAACTTAGTCCCGTCTTTCTTTTTTGCAACAGCTTCAAACCCGTGAACTTCTCCCTTCCTATTAATTAGTTCCTTAAATTGTTTTCTTGTATCCGGGTTTTCGTACAAAGCCTCGGAAGCGTCGATTTCTTTAAATTCATCAAAAGAATTATAGCCCAAAAGTTCGATAAGCGCCGGGTTTGCCATTACTATATCTCCGGCCGGTGAAGTGCGGTATATACCGAGTAAAGCATTTTCGTACAAACCTCTAAACCTTTTTTCACTTTCTTTTAAGGCTCTTTCGGCTTTCAATTTTTCGGTAACGTTTCTTAAAGCACCAACAATACCCGTAACTTTACCGTTTGCATTCTTCACCGGTGATTCGGAAACTTGAACAAATATATTAGATCCGTCTTTTCTTTTTAGCTCTAATAAATACTCTTCCTGTCTTTCGCCTGTGTTGATTGCTTTTTCGGTTAACTCAAATCCTTTCTGGTTTATCGGGTTGTCTGTTGTTAATTCAGTCCATTTAACGAGCATTTCTTCTTGGGTATAGCCTAAGAATTCTACTGACTGCGGGCTTACATATTTCAAAAAGTGGTCAGTGTCGTGGATGTAAAACATTTCATTGCTATGTTCAATAACATTTCTAAGTTTTTCTTCACTTTCCTTTAGAGCAATTTCCGTTTTCTTTTTCTCGGTAATATCATTTTTGATGGCAATGAAATATTCTATATCTCCAGTTCTGTCTAATACAGGTGTAATTGTCTGCCTTTCGATATACTCAAGACCGTCTTTTCTTTTATTTATTATTTCACCTTCCCAAACCTTTCCGGATTTAACCGTATCCCAAATATTCTTATAAAACTCTTTGCTATGCCTGCCGGATTTAAAAATTCGCGGATTGTTGCCAATTAATTCATCGAATGTATAACCGGTTAATTTTGTAACAGCCGGATTGGCATAAACAATGATTCCTTCTTTATCCGTAATTACAATTCCGTTAGCGGCAGAACTTAAAGCGGAGCTTTGCAAGTGAAGTTTTGCTTCGTTTTCTTTTCTTTCGGTTACATCCTGGAGCATACCGATTACAGCAGGTTCCCCGTCAAGTATGGTTCTCGACCCATGAACTTCAACAAATATGATTTGATTGTTTTTCTTAATGCCGCGGAATTCATAATGCAAGCTGTCGACTTCACCCTCAATCCTTTTGCGGAGATTTTCTTTTACTTTCGGCCAATCTTCATGATAAACAATTTTTTGAGGAGATACTTTGTTTATCAGCTCGTCCTGCGAATAACCAAAGATACTTGCAAACCGCGGATTCACGTATGTAAAGACTCCCGACTTAATAATGTATACCCCGGTTATCGAGTGCTCAACAAGCATTTTGAATTTATGTTCAACTGTATGTATTTCGTCTTGAGCTCTTTTCTTATCGGAAACATCAAGCTGTACAACTTGCAAAGCCGGTTTTTTGTCGTAATTTATAGGTGAAACTAAAACCTCCAGCCAGTAAATCTCTTTGTTTTTTCTTACTCCCTTAAATTCATGCTTGGGATAAACTCTTTTACCGCCGAAGCTTTCCTTCATTAAATTGAAAAGCCGCTCTCTATCATCCGGATGTATTAATTGTTTTACTCCGTTAATATCTAATGAATATAATTCGTTAATTGAGTAGCCTGAAATTTCTGCTGCTTTCTGATTTGCAAAAACAATTCGAAAATCTTGTATGATTAAAATAGCCTGTAGAGAATTTTCGACGATGTTTTTGTACGCTTCTTTAAATTTATATTCTTGCGAAACATCTTGAAGTGTAATATGAACCGCTTCTTTTATTTCATCGTCATACTTAACAAGACGAGCTTTAATTTTGAGATGAATTTTTGATTTGTTCGCGGTTTTGAAATCTATTATATCTTCATATAAAGATATTTTTTTATCAAAAAGTTTTTGAAGGTTCGTCTTGAGTTCATCAAGATTATTATCAACATAAATTAATTCGGCAAGCCCCTTGTTAAGAATTTCCTCTTTACTCAAACCAATCAGTTTAAGGAGTACGCGGTTAGCAAAATGTATTTTTAATTCTCTGTCAATACATAATAACGGTACGGGTGCCTCATAGAAAAAAGCATCTAACTTGTTTTGATTCATGAAACCGGATTTAAGTTTTTCCAATTCTTTGGTCAACTCATCAAGTTTTCCTACTAATTCGGCAAGCGATAAAGCACTATATGGTTTTTGAGGTGTATCCATTACTTGTCCCGGTTGGAAAGCTATATAGATAAAAAATTACGTACAACGAATCTTTTTTACAACTATAATTAAATTATCCTTCATTCAATATCAAAACATTGCTGCTGTTTAATTCGCATAACTCAGAACCTTATAAGCCCACGGCTCAAGATTAAATTCGTTGCTACCATTTATCATTATTTCTTCTTGAGTAAAAATGTTTATATATTTACCCACTATCGAGCGGTTGTTGAGTTTAATAGTTTGTGGTTTATTTGAAAGGTTAATAATTACAAATATTTTATCACCATCTTTTTCTCTCGTAAACGAATACACGTTTTTATCATTCCCGTTTTTAACTCTATTAATTTCTCCGCCAAAATCACCGTTCCACATTGCTTTATTTTGCTTTTTTAATTCGAACAACTTTTTATATAGTTCATAAAACTTATGCTCTTTCCATTCTATCAAATCTTTTTCAAAAAAGTTCAGTCTTTTATCAAGACCGGCTTCCTGTCCACTGTAAACTAAAGGCATTCCTTCAACCGTTGCAGAAAGAACCAGCATTGCTTCGGCGGCATCCCCCATTCTTTCAAATACAGTCCCGTTCCAAGAGTTTTCGTCGTGGTTTGAAGTAAACATCATACGGTAAGCATTCGCCGGATATTCCTTTTTCTCTTGCTTCCAATAAGCATCAATATCTTTTACTGTTTTTTTCCCCTGTGCAATGTCATTCATTAAATGATGAAAATCCCAAGCGTATGTCATATCAAAAGCGTACTCGTGCATTTCGGGATTTTCCCATTCTGCAAGCATAAATACCGGTTTAATCTCATCCAATTCCTTCCGGGCTTTGTTCCAAAATTCAGTTGGAACCATTCCGGCAACATCACATCTGTAACCGTCGATATCTGCTACTTCAACCCAAAATTTTAAAGCGCCTATCATATAATCCCACAACTCCTTGTTATCATAATTGAAATCAATAACATCGCTCCAGTCGGGAACCGGCGGCACAAAATTACCTAGTGAATCTGTTGTGAAAAATTCGGGATTTGTTTCAACAAGCACATTATCCCAGGCGGCGTGATTGGCAACCCAATCAATTATAACATACATTCCCATACTGTGTGCTTTATCTACAAGTGATTTTAACTCTTCCATTGTCCCGAATTCGGGGTTAACTGCTTTAAAGTCTTTTACCGAATAATAACTTCCGAGAGTTCCTTTTCTGTTCAATTCACCAATCGGATGAATCGGCATCAACCAAAGAATATCTATACCCATTTCTTTGAGTCTGGGCAAGTGTTCCGAAAATGCATTGAATGTGCCTTCTTCGGTAAATTGCCGAATATTTACTTCGTATATAACCGAGTTTTTACTCCAATCAACATGAGTTACATAACTTTTTTGAGCAAATAATTTTAATCCGAAAATTGATATCATGACAAATAAAAGAATTGTTTTACTTTTCACTTTTTCCTCTAATTTTTACAAGCACATTTATGTAATTGTTTTTTGAAAAATAATGAATAATTAATTGATATTTGTGATAAATTAGAAGAAAAAGAAACCGAGAAAATGAAAAAAGTATTAGCCGATCCCGCAATTAAATTTTTTATAAGTGTAATAGGACTTGTAATAATTTTTATAGTTCTGCGAGAACTGCAGCACATTTTTATTCCGTTAATTATCTCCTACCTTCTTTTCTTTTTATTTGAACCGTTGAACAAGTTCTTAATAACGAAAAAATTTCCGTTCTTCACGGCGATTTTTATAGATCTCATTATAATGATAGGAGTTATTTGGGGAATATCAAGAATAATTATCGAATCATTCAGCCGGTTTGGTGAAGAAATTACTTTATATGAACAAAAATTAAACAACATTATAAGCAGTGCCGCTTTATCATTAGGTATTCACGACCCATTTTTTACAGAGTTTAATTTGATTGGCATTCTTGAAGGTTTAGATTATGGTGGAATTGCAAGCAGTTTTTTCACTTCAACTTTGTCTATCTTTTCTACAACTTTTTTTGTTTTGTTCTTTTTCATCTTTATAAGCATCGGTCACCAAAAATTATATGAAGTAATTAAGAAAAGATTTGTTGAACGGCATATCAAAGATTCTCTGAAAAAATTCAAAAAGGAATTAAACAAACAAGAACAACGCACTAACGAAAATCTAAACACTTTAGACACTCTCAAACTTAATCGCGAAACACAAATTGAGAAAACATTTAAAGATATCACCTCGCAGGTTCAAAGATACATTGCAACTAAATTCATGCTTAGTTTGCTTACAGGTGTACTTGCAGGCTTTATACTTTGGCTGTTTGGTGTTGATTACTTTATCGTGTGGGCTGTGTTTACATTCCTATTAAATTTTATTCCAAACATTGGTTCTGCGATTGCAGTTATATTGCCTGCTCTTATGACCCTCGTTCAGTTTGAGTCGTTTGGATATATGCTGATTGTAACTGCGATACTTATCACAATTCAAACTATAATCGGCAATGGTTTAGAACCAAAAATATTCGGTGACCGCTTAGGATTGAATCCTATTGTTATTCTCCTTTCACTTCTTTTGTGGGGATATATTTGGGGTTTTGTCGGAATGTTTTTATCTGTTCCCCTAACTGCAGTGGCAAAAATAATAATGTCCAACTCGCAGTCTCCAAACCTTAATTTTATGAGTGATTTGATGGGAAATTGAAGCTCTTTGCCGTCTTTACAAATTATTTTATAAGAATAACTTATCGCAGTTCCGCCAAATCTTTTAATTAAAAATTAGAGTGTAATCTACACTTAAATACTAATGCTTTACGAAGAAAAATTTCTTATATTTCCGCTAATTGGAAAAATAGTTTATTAATTAATAAAGGATGGTTGAAGTTAAGCTGATGATCCAAGCATGGCAATTGCCCCGACTCTGTGTCGGGGAGGAAAGTCCGAACTCCGTAGAGCAGGGTGCCGGGTAACGCCCGGGGTCCGGTTTGCGAAAGCAGCCGGATACGGCTAGTGCCGCAGAAAACAAACTACCAGTCAGCTGACTGGCAAAGGTGAAAAGGCGGGGTAAGAGCCCACCGCTTCGGCAGTGATGCCGGAGGTCTCTTTTATGAGAGTCCGTTTAATAACGGATCTTGGTAAACCCCACTCGGAGCAAGGTCAAGCAGAAGGTTCTTTCATTTTTGAAAAACGGGCTGCTCGTCCGTATGCCTTCGGGTAGACCGCTTGACCCCGGTAGTAATATCGGGGCTAGATAAATAATTGCCGCCCGCCTTAGGCGGGAACAGAATTCGGCTTATGTGCTTGGTCTATTAGCTTTACTTTCCATTGTTAAATAACATGTTAAAGAAACGCTGGAAAGTTAAAGAAGGCAGCAACCAGAATGATGTTCTGGCACTTGCCGACAGTCTTAATATATCCACTGTTTTAGCCGACCTACTGATTGCCCGTGGTATTACAAATTATTATGAAGCGAAATCTTATTTCCGTCCTTCTCTCGATGGAATTTATGATCCGTATTTAATGGACGGAATGGAAGAAGCTTCCATAAGAACTATCAACGCAATCACAAGCAATCAAAAAATTGTTATTTGGGGCGACTATGACGTTGACGGTACTTGTTCGGCTGCGTTAATGTATCTCTTTCTTAAAGAGCTTGGCGCTAATGTTGAGATTTACATCCCAAACAGATTAACCGAAGGGTACGGTTTATCCAAAGAAGGTGTAGATTATCTCAAAGAACAAAAAACCGATTTAATAATTTCCGTTGATTGCGGAATAACCGCAGTTGAGGAAGTTGATTATGCCAACAGTTTCGGTATCGATACGATAATCTGCGATCATCATAAACCCAAAGAGGTTTTACCGAACGCAGTTGCGGTGCTCGACCCTCTTAAACCGGGCTGTAAATATCCCTTCCCCTATCTCTCCGGTGCAGGAGTTGCATTCAAACTTGCCCGTGCTATCGGAGATAGAATCGGTCACAAAGATATGGCGCTAAAACATCTCGATCTTGTTGCGCTTGCCGGTGCCGCGGATATTGTTCCACTTGTGGATGAAAATAGAATTCTTGTTAAAGAAGGACTTGAACTTATTAACAGAAATCCCCGTCCGGGTATTTTAGCATTAATAAGAAGCGCAAAGATGGAACCGGGTAATTTGAGTGCGGGACAAATTGTATTTACAATTGCTCCCCGTATTAATGCGGTAGGCAGGCTCGGAGATGCAATTCGTGCGGTGGATCTATTCATTACTCAAGATCCGGACGATGCGATAAAACTTGCAGAAGTTTTGGAGAACGAAAATCAACAAAGAAGAAGAATTGATGAGGCAACATTTTCTCACGCCGTTGAGCTTGTTGAAAAAGAATTTGATTTTAGTAAAGATTACGGAATAATTCTACACGACGATAACTGGCATCCCGGAGTAATTGGTATTGTTGCTTCACGTTTAGTTGAAAAATATTACCGTCCTTCTATTATGTTATCAACAATTGATGGTATTGCAAAGGGTTCGGCAAGAAGTATTACCGGTTTTAATATTTACAAAGCTTTGGAAGCTACGGAAGATTTGCTTTTGCAGTTTGGCGGACACGAAGCAGCAGCCGGCTTGGCAATAGAAATTGATAAAATCCCCGAGTTCCGAAAAAGATTTAATGATTATTTGAGAGAACACCTTTCACATGACGAAATTCTTCCGGAGATTCATATTGATACAAAAATTTCTCTTTCGGAAATTACACCGAAGTTTATAAGAATATTAAATCAGTTTGCACCCTTCGGTCCGGGTAATATGCGGCCTGTTTTTCTGGCCGAAAATGTTAAGCTTGTTTATCCGCCGAGAGTTGTTGGTACAAATCATCTTCTTACATGCGTAAAGCAAAACGGCAACGATAAAATTTTTGATACGATCGGTTTCAATCTCGGTCATTTTGCAGATATGATTGATAAAGAAAAAGACCTTGTAGATATAGTCTTCACAATTGAAACGGTTGTTAAAGAAGGCAAGTCTTATCCTCAACTGAGAATAAAAGATTTAAAAGTAAAAGAGAAAGAATTAGTAAGTAATTAGGAGAAACAAAATATGTCCGGTCACTCTAAATGGTCGACAATCAAAAGAAAGAAAGCAGTTATCGATGCCAAACGCGGCAAAATTTTCACGAAGTTAATAAAAGAAATTACTGTTGCAGCACGCAACGGTGGTGGAGACCCTGATGCGAATCCAAGATTAAGATTAGCTATTGATAATGCAAAAGCCGCAAATATGCCGGCTGACAATATTGAACGCGCAATTAAAAAAGCAACAGGAGAGCTTGAGGGTGTAAGTTATTCTGAAATAACATACGAAGGATATGCCCCCGGTGGAGTTGCCGTTATGGTAGAAAGTGTTACAGACAACAAAAATAGAACTGTTGCAGAGATCCGTCACGCATTTAGTAAATGCGGCGGAAGCATGGCGGAAAGCGGTGCTGTGTCTTACGGATTTGATAGAAAAGGCGTTATCACACTTCCGGCACAAGGCAAAACGGAAGATGATATTATGGAAATTGTTTTAGATGCCGGGGCAGACGATATATCAACCGAAGAAGATTTTTTTGAAATTACAACTTCACTTGAAACCTTTGAGCCTGTACGCAGAGCATTAATTAATGCAGGACTTGAAATTGAAAACGCATCCTTGCAATGGGTTGCACAAAATTTGATTGAAGTAAAAGGTGAAGACAGCGAAAAGGTAATGAAACTAATTGATATGTTGGAAGATAACGATGATGTGCAAAATGTTTTTACCAATGCAGATTTTGTTGATGAAGAGTAATTATAACGGGGTAACCTTCGAGGTCACTATTTTGCGAACTCGTAGGTTGTAGTTAAGATATGACAATAATCGGAATTGATCCCGGAACAATTAACACCGGTTACGGGGTGGTAAAATATTATCGTAACCAACTTACACTTATTGCTTCCGGCATTATTAAAACTCCGGCAGTTAAAGAAATGGCTCCCCGACTCGAAACAATTTATAATGAACTTTCACGATTAATAAGAGAATTCGATCCCGATGCATTTGCACTTGAAACAGCTTTTTACGGAAAGAATGTTCAATCTGCTCTAAAAATCGGTTATGCGCGCGGGGTTTCAATGCTCGCTGCACGGCATAATAACTTGGAAACAGCAGAATATTCACCGCGTGAAGTTAAAAAATCTGTTGTAGGAAACGGTGCCGCTTCAAAAGAACAGGTTCAGTATATGATTAAAAAACTTTTGGGCATTAGGAAAACTAAAATTAAATTTGATGAAACGGATGCGCTCGCTGTTGCTGTTTGTCATGCGTTTAAAATGTCGTCACCTGTAAAAACTTCGGGTAGTTGGAAAAAGTTTGTTGATGATAATCCCGATAAAGTACTAAACAAATAATTATATATTAGAAACCATTTTCCGGCAATTATATGAGTTATGCAACACACTCTTAGGTCGTGGTTAACAAAAAAGAAGATAAATAAATTAAACGTTTCAACAGTTTTAACAATACCAAACAGCGAGATATATTTTGATAGGATATTTAACCGGTAAAATAATTTCTAAGAAACCCACAAAAATCTTACTCGATGTAAACGGGGTTGGATATTCTGTTAATATTTCTATTTCTACTTTTGAAAAACTGCCTGATTTGAACGAGTCAACTTCGTTGTATATTTACACATCGGTTAAAGAAGATGCAATTGATTTATACGGCTTCTCCATTCCAGCAGAAAAAGAAATGTTCGAGTTGTTAATTAGTGTAAGCGGTATAGGACCAAAGTTAGCACAGAGTTTGCTTTCCGGAATTCAGGTCGATGAATTAAAATATGCAATCGATGAAGGTAATCTTTCACGCATTACCGCAGTACCGGGTATAGGAAGAAAGACAGCAGAAAGATTGCTTGTTGAATTACGGGATAAGATGGATAAACTCACAGAAACTTCAATACCCGCCGAAGCGGGGGCACCCTCATCTGTAAGATCGGATGCCATCGCAGCTCTTGTTAATTTAGGGTACAACATCAAAACCGCCGAGAAAGTCGTGCGCAATATTATAAACTCTAAAACTTCCGTAACAATAGAAGACGTAATAAAAGAAGCTCTTGCAGAATTGAATAAATAATTATTCACCCTCGCACAATGGGGCTAAAGCCCTCTTCTTCTTGCTCTTATTTATTCCGTTCGCTAAAGCGAAACGGCAATTACAGCCAACGAATTGTAGAAAAAAATTTCTGGACTTTAATCCCATTTAACATCATCAGAGTTGGATGAAATATTACCCCATCATCGAGTAGGTGATATCATCCCACTCAATTTCACTAAGTATTAATTTAACACTTCGACGGTCTTCCAAATTCTCAATACTTTCGGTTGTCAAATGAACAACTCTATTCGGCAGAGATTCACCCTCCAAGTTCACCTTAGCTTGGCAAATGAATCGTGAGTTGTGTATTTGATATTCCCCCTCTTGTCCGATAAAAGTAGTCATGATACCTCCGTTAAATTGAATTAGGACAAAAGGTACATTTTGCGTGCCATTGTAAATATTGAACAGAATCAACATTTTGCGAATTATTACCGATTGAATTTGTAACAAATTAAGATGTGGTGTCTCGAAATTGGCGAGATAATACTTTATCATCCTCGCCAACTTAGCAACTTCAACCCTTAGTAATGCGGCTTTCTCAAATTCTAAATCTTTTGCGCGTTGTGCATTTCTTGATGGAAGCGTTGACATTATATCACTATAGTGATATAATGTTGTAAAGGGAGTATGAGTCATGATACGAACAATAATTTCAATACCGAGAGATATTAAAGTTTGGCTGGATGATTACAGCAAAAAGCATAATCCTCCGACTGCCGAAACAATTAGAGAAGCAATTCAACTCTACAAAGAGAACAGAGAGAACGAGAATAAAGACTTACTCAAAGAAACCTTCGGGATTTGGAAAAACAAAAATATTGATGCCGCAAAGTATGTTGAGTCTATAAGAAAAGAATAGTAATCGGTTTTAAAGCCCACGTACTTAATCGACTCTGTAATAATAATTGATCATTTAAATGGTATTTCCAAAGCTACTAGGGGGCTCTCTAAAAATAAGAATTAGGTTATTAGCGTTATAACACGCGCGGAAATACTTTCAGGTGCGGACGAAAGCGAACTTCACACAATAAAATCTTTTCTTGATAGTTTTTCTTGTTTACCAATTGATTCACAAACTACAGATAAAGCCGCAGAGTTGAGGAAAAAATTTGGATTCAAGTTACCCGATGCAATTCAAGCTGCTCTTTCAATTATCAACAAAGTGAAATTAGTTACTAGAGACGCTAAAGATTTCGAAAAGAAATTTAACTTTGTGAAAATTCCTTACAAAATCTAGTTAATAATTATCTGCTTTCCATGCTCGATAATTTCCTGCGCAAAAAAATTATCTTCATCATAAAAGTCTGTTGTACGGAAGGGGTGCAAGTCGATGTCAGGAGAGTAGTTATTCACTGAATCCAAAATACTTTTTAAATCAAAAAAACGAATACCGGAAAATTGATCTGAAACTAACGCCAAATCTACATCATTATAATCTTCACTCTTAAGAGATGATCCAAACAAATAGGCTTCACGTATCGCGAACCCGGCATTTCTAAGTTTCGTCAATAATTCATTTATTTGATCGGTTATTTCAGTTTTTCCAATATCCATTGATAGATATTCTCAATTATTGTTAAATATTCCCCGGCAAATTCTTTAGTACATATCTTCCGAAAATTATCTTTATAGTCCGGATATCTTGTACTTAAGTTAAAATCATTTATTAGCTTGAGTTGTTTGCTATACTCTTCTGGAAGATCCAAGTTCGATAATTCAGCTAACTTATCAAGTTTGTGAATTTTGGGCGGCACTTTTTCATTTCTATTTACAAAAAGAGCTTTCAGCAATTTTTCTAATGCTAAATGCCCGATAAACAAAGACCAATCGTACGTGCCATTATTAAAGATTTTCTTTGCCGTTTACAGATCTTCGTTCGCTGATTCAATCCAATATTTAACTTGTTTGTCGGTATGCAATTTCGTTTGCAAATTTTTTTTTACAATATAATCAATTTTTACTTCAGCATCTTCTCCAATTTAGAAATCTCATCTCTAAGTGAGGCGGCTTTTTCGAACTCTAAATCTTTTGCGGCATTGTGCATCTCCTCGCGCATCTGCTCAATTAATTCTTTGCGCTGGTCTTGCGACATATACTTTATTACCGGCTCTGCTACTTTTGTGAAGTAGGCTTCTTCCTTGTCTTTATCCTTTTTGCGGATGTCTGCAATTGAGGTACCGGACATAATTTGTTCACGGCTCTTTAGGATTGTCTGTGGGGTAATTCCGTGCTCTTTGTTATACTCCAATTGTATCTTTCTTCTTCGCTCGGTTTCATCAATTGTTTTCTTCATCGATTGGGTTATAACATCCGCATACATTATTACTTTACCGTTTACGTTACGCGCTGTTCGCCCGGCGGTCTGCATTAATGATCTTTCGCTTCTTAAAAATCCTTCTTTATCTGCATCGATAATTGCAACTAGCGAAACTTCCGGCAAGTCAAGACCTTCTCTTAATAAGTTTACACCGACAAGCACGTCAAAATCACCAATTCGCAAATCACGAATAATTTCAACTCGTTCGAGCGCATCGATATCGCTGTGAATGTAACGTACATTTATGTTGAGTTTATCGAGATAGTCGGTTAAATCCTCAGCCATCTTTTTAGTAAGCGTAGTAACAAGAGTTCTTTCTTTTAACACAACTCGTTTTCTGATTTCTCCGATTAAATCATCAATCTGTCCTTTAATCGGGCGAACTTCAATCTGCGGATCGAGTAAGCCGGTTGGACGAATTATCTGTTCAACATAAGTTCCTTTTGATTGCTCAAACTCATAATCGCCCGGCGTTGCGCTCACATAAATTATTTGATTTGTAAGTTCCTGAAATTCCTCAAACTTAAGCGGACGGTTATCTAATGCCGAGGGAAGACGAAACCCGTGTTCAACCAAAACTTCTTTACGTGATCGGTCGCCGTTATACATTCCTCTTATTTGAGGAATAGTTACGTGTGATTCATCAACAATTAACAGATAATCTTTCGGGAAATAATCGAACAAACAAGATGGACGCGATCCCGGCGGTCTTCCGTCCATATGTCTCGAGTAATTTTCAATACCCGAACAATAACCGAGTTCTTTAATCATTTCGATATCGTAACGCGTTCGCTGTTCGAGTCGTTGTGCTTCCAAATATTTTTCCTGAGACCAAAAATATTCAAGCCGCTCTTTTAACTCGGCTTCAATATCAATAATTGCTCTGCGTACTTGATCTTTGTTTGTAACAAAATATTTAGCGGGATAAATGGGGATTGATTCAACTTCTTCAATCACATCGCCGGTAATTGAATCAATTACGGAAAGACGTTCTATTTCATCTCCCCATAATTCGATACGGACTGCTTCTTCATTTTGATAAGCAGGAATAACTTCAATAACATCACCTCTCGCCCGGAATGTACCTCGTGTAAATTCTGCATCGTTTCTTGTGTAATAAATATCAATCAATTTGCGAAGAAGTTTTTTTCTTTCAATCTCCTCTCCTTTTTTAAGAAAAAGAATTTGTCTTGCATATTCATCCGGTGCTCCGATACCGTAAATAGAACTAACGCTTGCAATAATTATTACATCGTTTCTTCCTTCAATTAAAGAAGTTGTTGCTTTTAATCTGAGGCGATCAATTTCTTCGTTTATTGAAAAATCTTTTTCTATGTATAAATCTTTCTTAACAACATATGCTTCGGGTTGATAGTAATCATAATAGCTTATAAAAAACTCCACTGCGTTGTTTGGGAAGAATGATTTGAACTCGGAGTAAAGTTGTGCGGCTAATGTTTTGTTGTGCGAAATAATTAGAGTGGGTTTATTAACATTTGCTATCACGTTAGACATGGTAAAGGTCTTACCACTACCTGTAACACCAAGCAATACTTGATGCTTGTCTCCGCGCAGAATGCCCTCCGTCAATTCCGCAATCGCTTTCGGCTGATCACCCGTTGGTTTATAATCCGAGGCTAATTCAAATTTGTTCATAAAAAAATGTTAGTCTTCCGTTTAGTCTTTTTAATTTCCAATTCATTGTTTAATTGCCGCATTGTCAAATTGTTGTTGAGCTTATACATTATAACAATACGACAATTGAGCAATGTAACCATTGAACCATTTATCCATGCATGCAGCCTCTTACTTGCAATTTTGCTACGATATTTATTATATAAATATTTGGTTCCATGAACTAATTTCTAATTCTCACATCGTGTGCGTGAAAACTATCGCGACCTGAAAGATGCCCGACTAAAACGAGCGAAGACGCCATGTCCATTCCCGGCGGAAGCGATGCCGGACCGCTTACTTGCATTTCAACTCCGTCGGCATCAACAACATAAAATATAGATGAGCCCCCTGCTCTATCCAAGGAAACCCCTTTTTCTTCAATGTATTTAACAACAATTTCTTGAGAAGCGTGACTGTTCGGATCAAAGCTTGAAAATGATCCTAATCCATCTCTTGGGGCAAAATATCCGAAATACATTATTGCAACAGCCGCAACAACCAATACCGGTAAAATAAGTTTCTGAAGTTTTTTCATTCCCCTAACCTTTCATAGAATTAATTTTGAAAACTTTTTCGGATAAATCGAACCTGAAATATAGTGAATATAAGGGGTTTTCTTCAAAATTTTGGTGTAGATTTATTGGCTCATATGATTTTTAGGTGGCAAATCGGCTCAGCGGAAAACTTGGTGACAAAAGTAATGGATTGTAGTTCCGCTATTGAGAAAATGTGGTATCGAGTTTGACCGCTTATGATTTTATCATATAATATTAGCCTCATCATAAATATTTTATAAAATGATTCTTTGTTCTTTGGGTTCTCTGTGTCCTCGGTGTCCAAAAGCATTACTCGGAGAACCACTGAGAATACACAGAGAACCACAAAGGGAAAAACACAATCAGTTAGTTCATATCAATTTCTTCTTAACCAATAGATACCATATTTTTATTGATAGATACTCCTTATTTCATTTAGTGTTGATTATCAATCATCTATTATAAAATAAAGAAATATTGTTCTTAACCGAGGTTTGCTGCCTAATAATCATGTGAGCCCAAATAAGAAGACCATTTCTAACTTATACTTTTAATCCTGCCCCTAGTACAAACCTTGAAGCAATCGACCAATACAAAAGTTCTTATATGAAAAGATTCAAAAATTGGTCAGGTGAGAGTAACTCAAGTAGTAGAAGTATTTCCGCCCTGCACCGACATCAGCAAATGTTACATATATAGCTGATTTTAATGACGAATATAATGTATCGTTTATGAACAACTTTAGCGGCGGTGTGATAAAAGTAAATAGTGTACAATACTCTTCACCAACCACTAGCTTTCAGGTAGTTCAGGGAAATACAAATACTGGAACAGCTATTAATTTACAGGTTGATTACGGTATTGAATATAGTTTCAATCATTGGAGTGACGGCAGCACGCTTTCTTCTAAAACTTTTACTCCAAGCAACCATACTACATACACGCTTATTTTACCGGTAGTCCAGAAAACAGTTATAGAAATTTACACGATATCGGAGCTGTTGGTTAACCAATTGTACTTGATTGGGAGGAGCGTCCCAATACTGCCGTTACACAATACAAAATATACCGCCAAGTAAAAATCAACGGGGTTACCGGTCCCGTGCAGTTAATTGGTACAAAATCTAAAGTAACTACAACTTTCACCGATAATAGGTATACCAAATCAAGAACTTATGACGAGTATTTGCTTTTCTACGATTTAAGAGCATATTATTCTACGGAAGGGACTTATTCGAATCCTTATTTTATCGCAATATACGGTGGGCCTCCGTTTCAAAAAAGTAGTGATACAACCTTAGTTGAGCAAGTTATTCCGAAAGAGTATTCTTTATCAAATTATCCCAACCCATTCAACCCAAACACAACAATAAGATACCAATTACCCAAAGCCGGGCATGTTCAAATAAAAGTCTACGATGCAATAGGCAAAGAAGTAACAACGTTGGTAAATGAACATTTAGAAAGCGGCAGATATGAAGCACGATTTGGAGAAAACAATTTACCGAGCGGAATGTATATCTATACAATAAAAGTTAATGACTATTTTGCTTCGAAGAAGATGTTGCTGATTAAATAATTTAGCGAATTGCCGAATTTTGTGAATTGGAAATTTCACACAAACCTCGAAGGTCACTTGCCTTGCGACCTTCGAGGTTGCCTGTTTAAACTGAAATTACCCTTATAAAACCAATCCATTCCTCAATTCATAACTGATAATTATCTTAACAATTATTATCTTGCTACCCTTTCCCACAAAAAAATTGAGTTGTATGGAATATAAATTTATCAAATTTACACTTGAAAATTCTGTTGCAGTAATTACATTAAACCGTCCCGAAGTTTTAAATAGCTTCAACATCCCCATGGCAAAAGAAGTACAGGACGCACTCACAAAATGTGAAGAAAAAAACTCAATAAGGGCAGTTGTAATAACCGGCGAAGGAAGAGCTTTCTCTGCCGGACAAGATTTGGCAGAGGCCGCTCCTAAAGATGAACCACTCGCCGATCCGGGGAAATTTTTGGAAGAGAGCTACAATCCAATTATCAAGCAAATTTATGAAATAGAAAAACCTGTTGTTGCCGGGGTTAATGGAGTTGCCGCCGGAGCCGGGGCTAATATTGCGCTTGCGTGTGATATCGTGGTTGCCTCTGAAAAAGCATCTTTTGTACAGGCATTTTCTAAAATTGGATTGATACCCGATAGCGGCGGAACATATTTTCTCCCCAGGTTGATCGGCTTACAAAAAGCCTCGGCATTGATGATGCTGGGTGATAAGCTAACGGCAGAGGAAGCTGAAAAGATTGGAATGATTTATAAAGTTTATAAAGAAGATGAATTTGAAGCGAACTTGAAGACTCTTTCTTCGAAACTTGCCGAGATGCCTACACGTGGATTGGCTTTAACGAAAAAAGCTTTGCATCAAGCAATGAACAACAATTTTTACAGACAGCTCAATGTCGAAAAAGAATTTCAGATTGAAGCAGGCAAAACAAACGATTATAAAGAAGGTGTCTCTGCTTTTTTAGAAAAACGTAAACCAAATTTTATTGGAGACTAATAATTAATACTCACTTATGATAAATATTACCCGAGGAAAAATGAAAAAGTATGCTTTAATATTCACAACAATTCTTTTATTAATTTCGATGTTTGCATGCGGAACCGACAAACCAAGCGCTGATTTGATAATTATCAATGGAACTGTTGCAACCTTAGATACGGCTAACACAATAGCTGAAGCAATAGCAATTAAAGATGGTAAAATTCTTTTTGTAGGTACAAATTCGGAAGTTAATTCATACAAAGGAGATTCCACAAAAGTAATTGATGCCGGCGGTAATTTTGTGATGCCCGGTTTTATTGATAGCCACGCTCACTTTCTCGGTTTAGGCAAATCAAAACAAATACTCGATCTTAAGGGAACGAATAACTTCGATGAAGTTGTTGCAGCAGTTGCCGAAGCAGCGGAAAATACTTTGCCGGGCGAATGGATAACCGGCAGAGGCTGGCATCAAGAAAAGTGGGATCCAATTCCCAAAGAAAATGTAAACGGCTATCCTTATCACGATCAACTATCGGCAGCATCACCCCTTAACCCGGTTTACTTAACTCACGCAAGCGGTCATGCAATAATCGCAAACGCCAAAGCAATGGAGTTAGCAGGTGTAACTTCAGAAACTCCGAATCCTTCCGGCGGAAATATAGTAAAAGATTCAACCGGCAGATTAACCGGTGTGTTTGAAGAAAATGCCGAAGAATTAATTACAAAAGTTTATCAGGATTATAGATCAAAACTTACTAATGAACAATTGATTCAGGAAAAAATTGATGCTTACCTTTTAGCAGCTCAAGAATGTTTGTCAAAGGGAATAACAACTCTTTATGATGCGGGTTCAACATTTGAGGAAATTGATTTGCTGAAAAACTTAGTCGATTCAAACAAAATTTCAGTAAGACTCAATTTAATGATAAGCGCCGGTAATGAAGAATTAAAAGATAAAGCAAAAGATTACAGACTAATAGGTTACGGGGATAATCATTTAACCGTACGTGCAGTAAAGAAATATATAGACGGTGCTCTTGGTTCGCGCGGGGCTTGGCTTCTTTCACCATATGAAGATGATACGACAAATACGGGTTTAAATGTAACCCCGTTAAGCGAATTGAAAGAAACCGCCGAGATATGTTTAGAGAACGATTTACAGATGTGTACACACGCAATAGGTGATAGAGGAAACAGAGAAATTCTAAATATTTACGAGGAAGCATACAATAAAAGCGATAACAAAGATTTACGATGGAGAATTGAACACGCTCAGCATTTGTCGAATAGAGATATACCGAGATTTGCCGAACTGGGCATAATCCCCTCTATGCAGGGTGTTCATTGCACATCTGATGCGGTGTTTGTTAAAAAGAGACTAGGTACATATCGCTCTCGTGAGGGAGCTTATGCCTGGCGTAAGTTAATAGATACCGGAGCTATAATCTGCAACGGTACAGATGCACCTGTGGAAGATGTAAATCCAATAGCATGTTTTTATTCATCGGTTACAAGAATGCTGCCGGATGAAACAACATTTTATCCTGAGCAGAAGATGACCCGTGAAGAAGCACTTCGCTCCTATACAATTAATGGGGCTTTCGCGGCATTTGAAGAAGACATAAAAGGCTCGCTTGAAAAAGGCAAGCTTGCAGATATTGTTATTCTCTCCAACAATTTATTGACATGTGAAGACTGGCAAATACCAAATACTCAAGTACTTTATACAATTGTTGGGGGTAAAGTTTTATACCAGGTTGATGATTAGTTTTTCTTTACGAACTCGGCATTTTATTTTTTTTGCGAGAATTGCGAAAAACCTTTTGGGTCGGGTTCACGCAAAATTCGCAAAGGTTTCGCTGAGAAAGCAAAGAGAAATTTATTGTTTTTAACGCATTAAAAATTGTGAGTATAAATGAACCGATGCCCTTGGTGCGGAGACGATCCGCTGTATGTTAAATATCATGATGAAGTTTGGGGTGTGCCCGAACATAACGACAGAAAACTTTTTGCAAAACTTTGTCTTGACGGCGCACAAGCCGGGTTAAGCTGGATTACTATTTTACGAAAAGAAAAAAATTACTTTAAAGCATTCGATAATTTTGATGCAAAAAAAATAGTAAAATATGACCAAAAGAAATTTGACGAGTTACTAAACAATCCCGGCATTATTCGCAATAAACTAAAAGTAAACTCTGTTGTTACAAATGCAAAAGCTTTTTTAGAAGTTAAAAAAGAATTCGGTTCGTTCGATAAATATTTGTGGCAATTTTCCGATTACAAAAGAATTCAAAATAAATTCAAATCACTAAAAGAAGTTCCGGCCAAAACTCCGCTTGCCGAAGAGATAAGCAAAGACTTAAAGAAACGGGAGTTTAAGTTCGTTGGTCCAACAATTATTTATGCGTTTATGCAGGCAATCGGTATGGTCAACGACCACTTGGTGGATTGTTTCCGGCACAAGGAAGTTAAGAATTTACAATAGAGTCGTCTGTCTTCTTATAATAAAAATATAATTAGGTTATGAACAATTCTTTCGGTATGTTTGAAACAAGTTTGGCAGTAGATTCGTTAGTTATTAAGTAGATGTAGAAACAATCCTCACTATTTTTATCTAAAGCCCTGTCACAACACAATCAATTATTAACAAATTTATAAGGAGCTTCTGTTATGGCAGAGCGCAAAGAAGGAACCGTAAAATGGTTCAACAATAGTAAAGGTTATGGTTTTATCACTCAACAAAGCGGCGAAGATGTATTTGTACATTTTCAGTCAATTAAAGGTGACGGCTTCAAATCATTGGAAGAAAATGATAAAGTTGAATTTACTATTACTCAAGGTCCTAAAGGATTGCAGGCAGCTGACGTTCAAGTGATCTAAAGAAATATAAATTTCTTTACGGAAAAGCCCGCTTAATGCGGGCTTTTCTTTTAAACACACTCTGTTTTATCCCCATCAACAATCCCATTTCAACAGCATCACATAAATTGATTATATTCACAAAGTAATAGACATTCTCTATATTTGAATATCAAAAAGAGAACAATATGACTATTGTACAGTTATCCTATGTTGTGGCGGTCAACGATTCAAAAAGTTTTGCAAAAGCCGCACAGAAATGTTTTGTTACACAGCCAACTTTAAGTATGCAGATTCAAAAACTTGAAGATGAGCTTGGTGTAATTATATTCGACAGAACCAAAAAGCCGGTCGCTCCAACCGAAATAGGTGAAAAGTTAATTGAGCAGGCGCGGGTAATTATTAGAGAAAAAGAAAGAATATATGATATAATTAGTCAAGAAACCGAAGAAATAAGCGGAAAATTTAAACTTGGCATTATTCCCACAATTGCTCCATACCTCTTACCGAGATTCGTGGAAGGCTTTACAAAAAATTATAAAGCTGTCGAGTTAATAATAGATGAACTGCAGACTGACCAGATTGTTGATAAACTAAAACGGGATGAACTGGATGCCGGTATTATGGCTACACCTCTTTATGTAAAAGAGATCACCGAACGCCCTATTTTCTATGAACCGTTTGTGGGATATGTATCAAAAAGTCACAAACTGTATGAAAGCAAAAAAATAAATCCGGATGATTTGGATATACACGATCTATTTTTATTAAAGGAAGGACATTGTTTCCGTGATCATGTTTTACAGATTTGTAAATCTTACGGAGATAATAGACACCCGAATATAAGAACCGTGAACTTAGAAGGAGCTACTTTAGAAACACTGATGAAGATGGTGGATAAGAATATCAGTATGACTTTAATTCCTTACCTTGCGATGAAGGAAATTGAAGGAACAGACAAAATGAAATATGTTAGAAAATTTGACGAGCCGGTTCCTACAAGAGAGATCAGCATTGTATACCACAGGGCGCAATTAAAGAAACAAATTATTGATTTGCTTGTAGAGCAAATAAAAATAAGCATCCCAAGAGAACTTTTAGAATTGAAGAACGAGTTTGTTGTTACACGAAATTGACAGCAGTTAAATTTTGAAAAAGGGAGAAAAAATGGTGAACACGGAAAGAATAATTGTTGTTGGCGACAGAGTATTAATTAAACCCGAGTATGACCTCGAGAAAACAAAAAGCGGTTTGTATTTACCCCCTGGTGTTACCGAAAAAGAAAAAGTTCAAGGCGGTTATGTAATTAAGGTGGGTCCGGGTTACCCAATAGCCAATACAACAGACGAATCTGAAGTGTGGAAAGAAAAAGAAACAAAGTATATTCCACTGCAAGCCAGAGAGGGCGACTTTGCTTTATTTTTAAGAAGAGATGCAATTGATATTGAATTGGATAAGCAGAAATTAGTGATTGTAAGTCAATCTGCAATTTTGTTGTTATTGAGAGATGAAGAGTTGTTGAATTATTAATTATCGGCAGAATTTATTTTGCCGTTTAACATAGTGATTTAACGCGGGCATAAAGCCCGCGCCTGTCACATTTAAATTACATATCAAACCAATAAGAAAACTTAACTAAGAAAATATCGTTACCTTCGGCATTCCACAAATTTTTGAAATCATTTCCCAAATCAAATTTGCCCGGGTTATCAAAATTTGTTTGATCGTGTGACCAGACAAAATAAAATATTGAACCCGGTAAAACTTCCCATCTTAAAACAACATTGCCGCGCAAAGATTTGAAATTGAAATCGGGATTATTGAATGCAAAAGGTTCGGCACTTCCTTCTCCATCCGGATCAACGGTGTATTCATCTTCTTCACTATTATAATTTATTGTAGAGCCGTTTTTGCCGTAATCATTATAATCCAATGAACTTGGACGTGCAGCCTCTTTAAAGTTTGTATATGATCCGACGGCAAACAGCGGCTGTAAATAAAGCTGTAAACTTAGCGTCGGTGTAAACGTCCAGTTCAACCTTATATTTGCTGAAAGCAAGTCCCTGTCTAAGTTTGCAAAAACATACCTGTTTCCATAAGTGTTGACAGCCGTTGGATCTTCAATGTTTGTAACCCATTGAATTTTTTCGAGCGCTTTGCTGTACTTTGGACCAAAGGAAAATGAAATTTGAGAGTTCGGCTTCCACTCAATTTGAGCCCAGCCCGCATAATAGTTTGATCCCAGTCCATCTTTATTATAATGACCTCCAATTGAAAAGATTACATCCTTTCTGCTGTCGGTATATAACCAAAACTCCGACAAATAATTATTGGGGATTTTCATCAGCGGACCACCGCGTGTAAGCGTTTTTGAGTAAACTTCGGGGGTATAATATGCTACCAACCCGACTTCCCAATAATTATGAAACTGCCCGCCTAATCTTCCCCAATAAAGGTTTTGAGAAATATTGCCCTCAAAATCATAAGTGCGGGCGTGAGCTGCATAAACCCATTTCTGTCTGAATAAACTATCAGGCTCGTACCAGCGGTAGCCCAAAACAGTATGACCGTTAATTCTGTCAGCCATCCATTGAAAACCCAAATCATTATTTTCGAATCCTGGTGATACAACTCCGAGTGCAGAGTTAATATAGAAATTTCCTTTTTGTTTATTCAAAGCGATACGTGAGTAAATACCCGAAAGAGATGTTCGGTTTGTATCGAGCGGCATAAAAGTAGCATCAGGTCTTTGAAGATATCTATAGGGCTGTTTTTGTAAACGGGTTAAATATTCTTTTGTTCCGGTTGTGTATGAGCCGACAACATAACCTGTTAATACATATGTTTCATCTTCGTCTAAGTACGTCCATCCGTCGGCACCAAAGGTATATGCTTGAGCGCTTAATCTATTTTGTAATTGTTCTGTTCTCAAATCCCGGTTTACTGAGGTAAATATCATACCCAAACCTTGTTTGCCGGCGTTAAACTCTTTCTGAGTTCTTAAAACTCCATAGTGAGTTAAGGGCTCTACTTCAACTTCATACTCTTTGCCTTCATAAGTATAATGTGCAAATGTTCGTTCCGTAACTGCGCTAATTGCACCAATTGACCAGCTTTCATTTATTTTGCCTGTTAATTTTCCGGCACCTAAAATTCTTGTCTCAGCAGGAGAATCTGAATAATCATAATTATCAGGCAAGGAGCCTTGGGGGCTTCGCCCAATTCTTCTTGAATAGAACAATTCCGGGTTACCAAAGTTGAATCCCCAATTACTGTTTGCGCCTCCGTACCCAAAACCGAATATGTTGCTTCCCTCAATAAAGAATGGTCTTTTCTCATCGTAGAATGTTTCGAATGCCGAGAGATTTAGTACGGCAGGGTCAACCTCTACCTGTCCGAAATCCGGGTTAACGGTTAAATCTAAATTCAGATTTGTGCCAATACCGACTTTTATATCCGCGCCCACAGATGTATTATATTGCTTCCCCTTATAAAATGGGTCGTCTTCATCGTGAACGAGGTATTGTGCTTTTTGAACAACGTAAGGAAGAATTTCTAATCTCTGTTTGGGTTCAATTCCCTGAATGCCTTCAAGCGAAGCAAAGTGAGATACAAATCCGCTTTCTTGTTTTGGGACCATTACAAAGTATGAGTTTTCTTTAGTACGTTTGACTTCTCTCCTGAAATTAATTCCCCAAGTCATTTCGTCCCCTTCTTTAAAGCGGAGCTGCGAAAACGGAATTTTCATTTCGAGAGTCCAGCCGTCTTCTTCAATATTCGTTTTGGCTTCCCAAATACCATCCCAAGAATCAGTATTCCAACTATCGTTGTAAAAAATTCCGTCTCGAACCGAACCACCGGCGTTAACTGCAAAATAATAACCGGTTTTTCTATCGAGATATGGATCAACATAAAATGTAAACCAGTCGGATGTATGCCAAGAGTCTCTGCGCGCTAAACTAACATCAATTTCATCGGGCTTTGAATCATATAATTTAGCGGCTACATAAATGTAAGAATCATCGTAAGCAACCCAAACGTTAGTCTGTTCTGTTGCAGGCTCACCTTCGTTGGGATCTCTTTGAGTAAATGAGTTAGATGGCGGGTTATTCCAAATGGCTTCTTCAAGTATTCCGTCAAAATTGATTGATGAATTCAATTTAATTGCTTGAACACTTTTTGAGCTACCTTTAGATTTGCCTAAAACATTCGGTATTAAAGCTGATATGAAAAATAATAATACGAAAAACTTTTTCATAAAGGAGTCCCCCCAAGTTACTTCTTTTGATAATTTTACTGATTTATATTGAATTTAGACTTGTTGATTTCGAAAAAGTTGCTTTAAGGGGAAGAAAAATATAAGAGGCTGTCTCAAAAACCCAAAATTTAGGTAACCTTCGAGGTCGCAAAGCTTTTGTGACCTCGAAGGTTGCCTTACCCATATAAGATACGAGGTTTTATCTTTGTGCTACTTCTATATTAAATCCTTCTTGACGAATTGCGATTTCTATTAGTTCGTCCAAATCACCGAAGACTTGGGTCATAACAAGCTCTTCATCATTAACCGCAACAACGAACAATTCTTTCAATGCATTTTCATTTGGCTTTACCAAAACTGCAACCATTTCGTTTTGGTCTATTGAGCGAACAATACATTCGTAACCTTCTTTTTTAAAATCGGTAGTAATTTTTCTCAAAGAATTAAAGTCCGGTTTATAACTTTGCCAATCCAAATTTTTGTAAACACCGATTTGCACTCTGTCGATTTTCCGCAGCATATCGTCGGTAAATTCCGGAGCATCGGAAAATGAAACAGCAACGCTTGAAAGAGTAATGGCGGCGGCACCGAGAGAAAATTCAACTTCTTTGTGAAAATCGCCATTCACACTGCTGAATACTTTGTTACGGACATTTTTGAAATATCCGTCCACAGCTATACAGCCGCTTAAAAGTAACGATGCCGCTAAAGTGATTATTAATAATTTTATTGTTTTCATTGGTTTATCCTTGTTCTAAAAATTTAGACGCATCAGCAACCTAAAAAGTAGTATTATTTTTGTACTTCGCTTTCATTTTTTCTTTCATCTACTTTTTGCAAAGCAGGAATATTAAATCTTTCTGTTAATTTGCCTATGGTTTCCAAGTTTATATCGCCAACTATATTTACGAAAGCTGCTTCGCCTGGTTTATCGAGCGCGAGAACGACAAGGCCTGTGAACTTATCCGAGTTTCCGGTTCTTACATAAACGTAAGCCGTTTCATCTTTTGCTTTACGGCGGACAATTCTCTGCCAGCTTCGTCCGGTAATCTTTTTATCAATTGCTTCCATTTTTTCCAATAATTCATCTTCATTTTCTTCAGTAATTTCGTAAGCATTTACCTTAATCAATTTTAGGCCATTTAGAAGTTCTGCCATTTCGGGTTCGTTATCTTGAGCTATTTTTGCTACCATTTTTAATAAGTTGCCGTCAAGATAAACTTCAGTTACGGATTCACCGGTTTCAAATTCGGTTAAATCACCGAATTCAACATAACCGGGTTCGTTAGTGTAATCTTTGCTTTGTGCAGTCAGTACCGAGAACAATGCAAAGAATAATGCTGCCAAATACATTTTAGTGGTTTTCATTTTAGATATCTCCTTTGTTAAATAATTCATTTACATACTCAAAACCTTCGTTTATTGGTTTTACTACTCTGTTGGGAATAATTTCTTCGGTTAATGCCGCCTGGGTGGAGTTAAGTATTTTACCAACTAAAGCAAGAGCTTCTTTTGCCTGCTTGTTTGCAAGTTCAACTTCTGCAGCCGTGTAAGGCGCTGTTGACTCTACTGCAGATTCTTTAAATAAAATTGACGAGACAACTAATCCTACAACAATTGCAGTTGTTGCAAAAATTATCTGCGGTTTAGCAAAAAGTATGGAAGAAATATCCGAAAAGAATCCATTTTCATTTTCGGCAAGATTAACCTTGGTTTCGTTTTCTATTCTTCTCATCACATATTCCGGTAACTCTTCCTCATTTAAAGAGTGAACGGAATCGGCGGTTGATTTATACTCATCATATAACTTTTTCAACTCGCCGTTTTCTTTAATAAGAAACCAGACTTTAATTTTTTGAAACATACTTGCGTTTCCGTATGCCGCATTGATAATTAAATCAATGGTTTCTTCGTTGAGCTTATTTTCTAATTTGTTATTCATATCCATAATATTTAGCTAATTTTTATATAATATTTTTTTGGAAACCGTTAAAACGGTTGCCTGGCACTTTAGGTCTTTGGTAACCCACGACTTAAGTCGTGGGTTAATGAATCACCATACAGAGATTTCTCAACCGTTTCAACGGTTTTGACTTTTTGCTCATATATCAAAATTTCATTCATAATTTTTTAACTTTTCTTGTAATTGTCTTCTTGCTCTAAGCAATTGAACTTTCACCGTATTTATAGGCAGATCAAGTGTTTTGCTTATCTCTTTATACTTTAGACCTTCTAATTCGTAAAGAACGAAAACACTTCTTAGGTGTTCGGGTAATTCTTTTATCAGTTCTTTTATTTTATTGGCAGCCATTTTTATCTGCGTCATTATTAAAGGATTGCTTTCGTTTTCATTTGCTTCAACTGCTTCGCTGAATTCTTCGTCTATTTGATAAACCGGTTTTCGTTTACGGATATAGTCGATGCATAAATTATGAGTCGTGCGCATCAACCAGGATTTTGCCGCAAGCAGGTTAATCGAATCCATATTATTCCAAAGACGAATCAAAACTTCTTGCGCAACATCATCAGCTTCCATTCTGTCTTTCAGCATGTAAAGAGCGTAACCGTATATCATATTTTTATGCTGTTTTACCAGCATGCTGTATTTTTTTTCTTTAGGAATCATGATTTCTACAATTAAAGACGCAGAGTATGGGTGAATTGTTACAAAGCGGAAATTTTTATTTGAGAAGTAAGGTTATTTATACGATAATGGGAATTTTTTTATAGACAATTATTCAATTTTAGGTCTTGGAAAAATTTTTCTTCTAAAAAAGAAAATTAGTTGACTTTAATCCGTTGAGATAATAATTTTAAGAAAAAAAAGGAAAAATCCCGTAGAATAAAATTGCTACCATTTTAAATAAAGGTACTTCAACAAACACTTGGAGGTAGCAATGAAAGTAAAAAGTCTCATCTTAATTATCTCTCTTTTTTCCACATTTATTTTTCCCCAAGAAATTGATTTGCGAGATCCATCTGCACAGTATGATTATGTAATTATCACAAAAGAAACTTTTCAAAGTGAATTTGGGGAATTCACCGAACACAAGAATAATGTAAAATCTCTTACTTGTATAGTTGTAAACGTTGAAGATATTTATAATGAGTTTTCCGAGTTTGAAAATCCAAGTCAAAGTATTAGAGGTTTTATATCATTCGCGGGGAAAAACTGGCCGGAACCACAACCAAAATATTTTTTGCTTGCGGGCGATATTGATGCTATTCCTAACTTTATGATAGAAGGCGTAAGAGAAACCGATACTGTATTTACCGATTACTATTACGCTGTTGATTTGGACAACGCTGACGAAACCAAGATTGACTATTATGTGGGCAGAATTTCAGCGCGTACAAATACGGAACTATCTAATTACTTATCCAAAATCATAGATTATGAATCAACTCCTGTAGATGGCTGGAACAACAAGATAATGATTGTAGGTGTTGATAACGAATCAACAGGAACTTTGCTTAAATCAAAAACGGAAGAATTTACGAACTACTTATTTGATTATTTGAAACCGACTCTCTTTCTTTCACCAAGTATGTATGATGAAGACGAGTTGAGAAATAATATAATAAACGGAATTAACATAGAGGGTTATTCATCGGTTTTTTTGTGGTCTGCTCAAAGTAATAATGAGGTCTTTGGTCTTCCTTCTATTTTAGATGTGGATAATATAGATGAAATTAATACAGAATATTCTCCCTTTGTTACATTTTTAGGGCAACAAAAATTCAGTACAAGCTATTCAACCGGAATGCTGGATCAGTTGCTCTTTAATAAAAACGGGGCAATCGCCGGAATCAATTCTGTTGCACCATATTATATTAATACATTAACTCAATTCTATTTTGTGTTGGTAAAATATTTATATAGCGAAACCGGCAATAGTATTGCCGAAGCAGCGGCAAAAACTTTCGATGAACTGAATAGTTCACAGCCGTATTACATTAAAAGTGAATTCTTTGGGGTATTCGGTGATCCCTCGCTTGCCTTAAAATATGATATTCTTGCGGCAGTTGAAGAAGATAAAATTGTAAATGAATTTGAACTGTATCAGAATTATCCCAATCCTTTTAATCCAACAACCCAAATATCTTTTTCACTCCCTGAGAAAGCATTTGTCCAATTAAAAATATTTGATGTACTTGGCAAAGAGGTAGCAACCCTAATCAACACCGAGATGAGTCCGGGTAAACATGAAATTGAATTCAACGGTTCATCACTTTCTTCAGGCATTTACTTATACCAAATAAAAGCCGGTATTTATAACCAGGTTCGTAAAATGCTTTTAGTTAAATAAGGAAAAACTTCCGGTT
>NPIE01005056.1_pt3 | contig 38352 bp, 30 predicted proteins | sample 8637661 | NCBI WGS metagenome assembly NPIE01 (sample SAMN07420842, study PRJNA396082) | bioreactor metagenome | isolation source: sample BA12 brine-fed electro-methanogenic bioreactor BA | place: Japan: Kochi | collected 2016-12-09 | reverse complement strand
CATCCGCCTCCGGCGGACCAGAGGCGGTTGGCCATGCCACCCACCTGTGGGATGGTATGCACGATGCAGACCACGTGGGTACAGACCAGCCTACCCAGGCGTCTGGCGCCCACTGAATCCGGGCACGGTTCCGGCACGGCGGGGTTGCATTAAGAATGGCGTGGCGGTAGGGTATACGGTCTTGGATTATGGCCCGGCGGAGAAAAGCACCTTCGCGCCTCCGTCGAGGGCGTTTTTCTGATGGTTGATGAGGTCGGCGTGGGATACAAGATTGTTTCCAAGCGGCAGTTGTCGGAGAACGTATTCACCATCGAGGTCGAGGCCTTTTTGGTGGCGCGGGTTCGCCAGCCGGGGCAGTTCATCATCCTGGGGATCAGCAATGACTACGGCGAGCGGATCCCCCTCACGATCGCCGACGCTGACGCCGAGCGCGGCACGATCCGCCTGATCTTCCAGCGGGTCGGCAAGACGACGGCCGAGCTGGCCGACCTGCCCGTGGGATACGATCTGGACCACGTAGCCGGACCGCTGGGCCGTCCGACCCACACCGAGCGGTTTGGCACAGTGGTGTGCGTGGGCGGCGGCATCGGCAACGCCCCCCTGCTGCCGATCGCCCGGGCCATGAAGGAGGCGGGTAATCGCGTCATCAGTATTCTGGGCGCCCGTACGAGAGAGCTGCTCATCCTGGAAGAGGAGTTCCGCGCGATCAGCGACGAGGTGATCCTCGTGACCGATGACGGGTCTTATGGCCGCAAGGCCCTGGTGACCGAACCGCTCAAAGAGCTGTGCGAGCAGGTGGACAGGCCCGACCTGGTGGTGGCGATCGGCCCGACGGTGATGATGAAGTTCTGCAGCGAAACGACGCGGCCCTACGGTATTCGCACTGTCGTATCGCTCAATACGATCATGGTGGACGGCACCGGCATGTGCGGCGGCTGCCGCGTCGAGGTGGGCGGCGAGACGAAGTTCGTCTGCGTCGATGGGCCCGAGTTCGACGGCCACGCGGTCAATTTCGATTTGATGATGCAGCGTTTGAACGCCTACCGAAAGCAGGAACAACAGGCCTATGAGGACTACCGCGACCATCGCTGCCGCATCGGCCTGGACCAGTCGCCCCCCGAACGCCGCGATGAATAGGCACCGCTGTACGAACCCCGCATCAAGGAGCGCCAACCGTGACGCCTGATGAACAGTTGCTCAACGATATTCTCAATCACCGACAGGGCCGACTCACCGCCAAGGAGCGGTACGCCATCCCGCCACAACCGATGCCCTGCCAGGACCCCGTGGAGCGCCGGCGCAACGTGAACGAAGTCGCCCTGGGGTACACCGAGACGCAGGCCCGGCTCGAGGCCCTGCGGTGTCTGCAATGTAAGAACGCCCCCTGTGTGCAGGGTTGCCCTGTGCGGATACGCATTCCGGCGTTTATCGCCCGCATCGTGGAGGGCGACTACCGGGGGGCGCTGGAGATCATTCGGGAGAACTCCCTGCTGCCGGCGGTGTGCGGCCGGGTCTGCCCGCAGGAGGTACAGTGTCAGTTGCCCTGCACGGTGGGACGGAAGTTCAAGGACGTGGGGATGAGCGTCTCGATCGGGCGGTTGGAGCGGTTTGCGGCTGATCACGCCGCGGGCAGTGAATTGCCGGCCGTCGCGCCGGAGACCGGGCGGAAGGTGGCCGTCATTGGTTCGGGGCCCGGGGGTATCGTCGTGGCGGCCGATACACGGCGGGCCGGACACCACGTGACCGTCTTTGAGGCGTTTCACAAGCCCGGCGGCGTCATGGTCTACGGCATTCCGGAGTTTCGATTGCCCAAGGCCATCGTGCAGCGTGAGATTGATCTCCTCGAGCAGATGGGCGTCGAGATGGTGTACAACTTCATCGTCGGCCGGACGCGAACGATCCAGCAGTTGATGAACGAGGACGGTTACGACGCGGTGTTCATCGGCGTCGGGGCGGGGCTGCCGCGTTTCATGGGCATTGAGGGCGAGCAGCTTGTCGGGGTGTACAGCGCCAACGAGTACCTGACGCGGGCCAACCTGATGAAGGCCTACCAGTTCGGCCAAGGGGCCGACACCCCGATCGCGCGATCCCGCCGCGTGGCGGTGGTGGGTGGAGGAAACGTGGCGATGGATGCCGCCCGCACGGCCGTGCGGCTCGGCGCCGAGAGGGTCTACCTGGTCTACCGCCGCAGCGAAAAGGAGATGCCCGCGCGGGTGGAGGAAGTCCATCACGCCAAGGAAGAGGGCGTGGTGTTTCATACGCTGCAGAATCCCAAGCGTATCCTGGGCACCGGCGACGGGCGCGTGGCGGGCGTCGAGTGCCTGCGTTATGAGCTCGGCGAGCCTGATGAGTCCGGTCGGCGGCGGCCCGTGTCCATCCCCGGCAGCGAGTTTCAGCTTGAGGTCGATACCGTTATCGTCGCCATCGGCAACAAGGCCAATCCCTTGCTCCGCCAGACCACGCCGGGCCTGGAGTTCAATAAATGGGGCAACATCGTGGCCGACGAAAACGGCGCGACCTCTCTGCCCGGTGTCTGGGCCGGGGGCGACATCGTGCTGGGCGCGGCGACCGTCATCCTGGCGATGGGCCAAGGGCGCACGGCCGCCGCGGCCATCAACGCCTACCTCGCATCGAACGCCTGAGCTACACCGTCAGGTCCGTCCAGAACCGGTCCCGATCCAGCAGGTCATCCTGGCGGCGCACGAGCTCAAGCACCTCGCCGATGTCGCGGTACAGCGCTCCCGCGACGGGTCGCCCTGAGCGTTTCTGGGTGAACAGGACGACGCAGGTGTCGTCGGTCACCGTCTTGGGGGCCCTGCCGGCCTTGGCGTCCAGGTCCACGACGGGCACGTTGCACCCGTCGAAGGTGATGGTTCCCCGGACGTAGCGCGGCATATTGCTCGACGAATGCAGCGGCATACAGCCGGCGATCATGACCTGAAAGCCCCGGCCGCGTTCCGTGGCCGTGAAGGTGGTCACCCGGCGGTCGGTCGGGTTCGCCCCATGTCTTTGTGAGATTGTCGAATCGAATTGCACCATGCGCGCTCCTTGCAATCTGACGGCTCAGGAGGGCCAAGTGCGACACACCCATTGAGCTGTTGTCTCCCCTGTACGTCCCAGTTGTGTGCCTGCTCCCACTCTCTTGCCGCACACCTAGTTTTTATCGGACGATCCGGTCAAAAACTTGACCCCTTCCCGGACTGCCCGGCCCATTATCCCACCTATTCCAACGTGTCCATGATCCGATCGATCGTCGTCGTGGCCGCCGCCGTGGCCTCATCGGACGCCCCGTAATATAGAGTCACCTCCCCCCGGTCCGTGACCAACGCCCCGCAGGAAAAGACCACGTTTCCGTAGAATCCCCGCACCTCGTAATCCGCTTCGGGCTGCATGAGGGGCTCTCTGGAACGGGCCAGGACCCGTGTGGGGTCATCCAGGTCCAGCAGGGCCGCACCCAGGCTGTACCGGTCGCCCTCATCGGCGCCGTGGTAGATCTCCAGCCAGCCCTCTTTGGTCCGGATGGGTACGCAACTGGCCCCGGTCTTGCCCCCGTCGAAGTGATCCGGCCGTGGTGGCAAGAGCGGCCAGTGGTTGCCCCACCGCACACCGTCCTCACTGGACGCCAGCCAGATGGCCCGCGGGCCGATGTGCCGGGGGACGGGCCGCGTGAGGGCGAAGAACTTGCCCCCGATCCTCTCAGGAAAGATCGCCACGTCGAGGTTTTCCGGACAGAAGATGATTCCCTGCCGCTCGAACTGGACAAAGTCTCGCGTCCGCAGCAGCCCCGTGGCGATGCCGTATTCGCTGACCACCTTGTAGGTGATATAGAAATCATCCCCGATGCGGCTGATCCGCGGGTCCTCCAGGCCGAAGGTCTCGTACAGGGTCTGCGGAAACACCGCCGGCTGCGGGTCAATCGTGAAGTGCACGCCGTCGGCGCTGCGGGCCAGCCGCAGGTGGGAGACGCTTGTCAGGTACATCTGCCCTTTGTACGTGAACGACCGGGCATCGGGCACCTCTAGATCGTACTCGTCGTTCTTGACGCGAAAGATCTCCAGCTTGCCCGTCTCGGGGTTCAGAACAGGGGCCACCTGCTGATCGGCGGGTCGTTTCCTGGGCCTTTCGGCCACGCGAAGCAAAAGGAGGACCTCATCGTTGAAGCGGGTCACGCCGGGGTTGAACGCCCCGACCACTTCGTAATCGTCCCGGCTGGGGGGCACATCGGCCGGTACAATAAGCGGATTCTCTTTTAGGCGGTGAACCAGCATTATCGCTCCCTCACGCTGGGTGTCCGTCTGCGGCGGCCATCCGGACCGCCTGATGCACAGATTAGCATACCAGACCGCCCGGCAACGTGCAACACCGCCGATGGCCGATTTTCGCCGTGTTCTTGCCCTGTGAGGGACGGTCCGCTACCATGGTTGCGCGTGTTGAGGGTGTTTCGAAATGATATTTGGGGATGCCAACGCGTCCCGCAGAGCCCTGATGGAGGTCTGCTATGGGTCGAGCACAACAGATGGGAGTCGGTCTTATGGTGCTTGGAATGGGTCTTGCGGCTCACGCGGACGTGCGGTTCGTGGAGTGTCCCGCGACGGCGCCGGCCAACACACACTACGTCGGCAACCGCGAGCCCCTGCTTGCCAGTCCGTTGGTCAAGCTACCGCCGGGCGCGGTGGTGCCCACGGGCTGGCTGCATGAACAACTGCAACGACAGGCCGATGGGTTCCACGGCCATTTGACCGAGATCAGCCGATGGCTGACGAAGCCGGGCAACGCATGGCTCAGCCCGGCCGGGGAGGGGCAGCACGGATGGGAAGAACCGCCCTACTGGCTGAAGGGCTTCAGCAACTGCGCCTACGTCCTGGGCGACGAGCGGATGCTGGCCGAGACGAAGATCTGGATCGAGGGGGCCCTGGCCAGTCAGAAGCCCGATGGTTGGTTTGGTCCGGACAAGGGTCGCAGAGGTCAGGCCACGCGCCTGGAGGGACGCGAGGACCTGTGGCCCAACATGATTATGCTCTTCTGCCTGCAGGACTACAACGAATACAGCGGCGACGCCCGCGTGATCGATCTGATGACGGCCTACATGAAGTATCTCCTGGCGGTCCCGGAAGATCGGTTCCTCGTGGGGTATTGGCCGCGGATGCGGGGCGGCGACCTGCTCTACAGCGTGTATTGGCTGTACAACCGCACGGGGGACGCCTTCCTGCTGGACCTAGCCAAGAAGGTGCATCGTCACACGGCCGAGTGGGAAAAGGGCGTCATTAACTGGCATAACGTGAACATGGCCCAGGGCTTCGGCGAACCGGGCACATTCTACATGCAGTCGAAGGACCCCGCGCACCTGTTCGCGGCCGAGCGGAACTGGCAGACGATGCGGCGGGAGTATGGGCAGGTGCCCGGGGGCATGTTCGGCGGGGATGAGAACTGCCGACCCGGGTATACCGACCCGCGGCAGGCGGTCGAGACCTGCGGCATGGTCGAGATGATGCTCTCGCACGAAACGCTGCTGCGGATCAGCGGGGATACGATCTGGGCCGACCGATGCGAGGACGTGACGTTCAACTCGCTGCCGGCGTCGGTGACCGCCGACTTCAAGGCCTTGCGCTATCTGACCGCTCCGAATATGGTCCTTTCGGACAGGCATAACAAGTCACCGGGACTGCAAAATGGCGGGCCCATGCTCCACATGAACCCGCATATTCACCGGTGTTGCCAGCATAATATGGGGCACGGCTGGCCATACTACGTGCAGAATCTGTGGCAGGCGACGGCGGATAATGGTCTGGCGGCGGTCCTGTACGCCCCCTGCCGCGTGCAGGCCAAGGTCGCCGACGGCACCGTTGTGCGGATCGAGGAAAAGACCTTCTATCCGTTCGACGAGGATGTGGAGCTGACGATTCAGACGCCCAAGGGCGTGCGGTTCCCGCTGTACCTGCGGGTGCCCGGCTGGTGCGAGGCGCCGCGCGTGGACGTCAACGGGCAGGCCGTCTGGGTCAGGGGTCGACCGCTGGGCCGACTGCCGGGTTACATCGTCATCGAGCGGACGTGGGCGGACGGCGACCGGGTGACGTTGCAGTTGCCGATGGAGATTCGCTTGCGTCAGTGGGCGGAGAACCACAACAGTGTATCCGTGGACCGGGGGCCCCTGACGTACTCGTTGCAGATCGGCGAGAAGTACGTCCAGGTCGGCGGGACCGAAAAATGGCCCGCCTGGGAGATCCATCCGACGACCCCGTGGAACTATGGCCTGGTCCTGAACGAGGACGACCCGGCTTCGTCGTTCCGCGTCGTCCGCAAGCCCTGGCCGGCGTCCGGATATCCCTTCGAGGCCGAGGATGCACCGATTCAGCTTCTGGCCAAGGGCAAGCGGATTCCCGAATGGCAGCTCGATCACCTGGGACTGGTGGGACTGCTGCAGGACAGCCCCGTGGCCTCGGAAGAGCCGGTTGAGCCGATCACGCTGATCCCCATGGGCGCTGCGCGGCTGCGGATTTCATCGTTCCCGGTGATCGGTTCGGGCCCGGATGCCCATCGCTGGAAGGCCCCGCCACCGCCGAGGGCCTCGCATTGCTGGGAGGCCGACACGGTCGAGGCTTTGTGGGACGGCAAGATCCCCACGAGTTCGAACGATCAGAGCATCCCGCGGTTCACGTGGTGGGATCATCGCGGGACCCAAGAGTGGGTGCGGTATGATCTGGATCGTGCCCGGCGGGTCTCTGCGGTGGAGGTGTACTGGTTCGACGATACGGGTGCGGGCCAGTGCCGGGTACCGGCGTCGTGGCGGGTGTTGTACAAGGCCGGCGATGCGTGGAAAGAGGTTTCGGCGAAAAGCCCCTACGGCGTGGAGAAAGACCGCTTCAACCGCGTAACGTTCGAGCCGGTCACGACCGACGCCGTGCGTGTGGAGGTGCAACTGCGCCCGGGTGTCTCGGGCGGTATTCTCGAAATGCGGGTGCGCTGAGTCGTTGCGGGGATCGCCTGCGAGGCAGGGTGGGAGACGGGTTCATGCCGAATGGTCAGGCGACGAGCCGGATTGAGGAATACCGTCGCAGTCGGCGGATCGCGGTGCTTTCGCCCGTGGCGTGGCGGACGCCGCCCCGGACATACGGCGCGTGGGAGACCGTGGCCTCGAACGTGACCGAAGGGCTGGTGGCCCGCGGCTGGGACGTGACGCTGTTCGCGACCGCCGATTCGATTACGCGGGCCAGGTTGCACGCGGTGATCCCCTGCGGCTATGAAGAGGACCGCCGCCTGGACCCCAAGGTGTCCGAGATCCTGCATATCAGCGGGCTGATGGAGCGGGCCGGCCGCTTCGACCTGATCCACAACCATTACGACTTTATGCCGCTGGCGTTCAGCCGGTTGATTTCGACGCCCATCCTGACCACGATCCACGGGTTTTCCTCCGACAAGATCCGGGCGGTTTACCACAAGTACCGCGAGGACGGGTACTTCGTGTCGATCAGCGAGGCGGATCGCGATCCGCACCTGCCGTATCTGGCGACGGTGTATAACGGGATCGATCTGTGCAACCTGACGCTTCGGCCCGATCCGGGCAAGGACCTGATTTTCCTTGGGCGGATTCACCCCGATAAGGGCACGCACCTGGCGATTGAGGCGGCCCGCCGTTGCGGGCGCAAGCTCGTGATTGCGGGTATCATCCAGGATGAGGGGTACTTCGAAGAGCACGTGGCGCCGCACATTGACGGCCGGCAGGTGGAGTTCGTCGGCCCGGTCGATCCGCCCCAGCGGGATGCCCTGTTCGCCCGGGCGTGGGCGGTGTTGCACTTGAACACGATCCCCGAACGGTTCGGCCTGGTCCTGGCCGAGGCGATGGCCGCGGGCGTGCCCGTCATCGCGATGGACCTGGGATCGTGTCGCGAGATCGTGGCCGATGAGCGGACGGGGTTTCTGGTGACGAGCGTGGACCAGGCGGTTCAGGCCGTGAAGCGAATCCGCGAAATCAAACGGACGGCGTGTCGGCGATGGGTCGAGGAGCACTTCACCATCGACCGCATGGTCGAGGCGTATGAGCGGGTCTACGCCCACATCTTCGAAAGGCAAGACCAAGCGAAGTCAGAGGTTTGAGATTTGAGGTCGTGATGGATCGACGAGAGTTTCTGCAATGGAGCGGAATGGGCGCGGGGCTGGCCCTGGCGGGCTGGCCGACGGTGGTGGCACGCGATGGCCGACCCCCAAGGCCGAATATCGTGTTCGTCTTCGCCGATCAATGGCGGGCCCAGGCCACGGGCTATGCGGGCGATCCGAACGCTCGTACGCCGCGGCTGGACGCCCTTGAGCAAGAGAGCATCAACTTCACGCACGCCGTGTCGGGCTGCCCAGTCTGTTCGCCCTACCGCGCGAGCCTGCTGACGGGCCGATACCCGCTGAGTCACGGGGTGTTCCTCAACGATGTGCCGCTGGGCACGGAGGCCGTGAGCATCGCCCAGGCCTGCAAGGCCGCCGGATACCGCACGGGGTACATCGGCAAGTGGCACCTGGAGGGAAACGGTCGAACCCGTTACATTCCGCCCCACCGCCGACAGGGATTCGAGTTCTGGAAGGTGCTCGAGTGCACCCACAACTACAACCGCTCGCAATACTACGCCGGGGATGACCCGACGCCGCGATTCTGGCCGGAGTACGACGCCGTGTCGCAGACCGATGAGGCCTGCCGGTACATCCAGGAGCAGGCGACGGCCGGGCCGTTCGTGCTGTTTCTATCGTGGGGTCCGCCCCATGCCCCCTACCTGACCGCGCCGGAGGAGTACCGCCGGCGATTTCGGCCTGAGGACGTGGTTCTGCGCCGGAACGTGCCGCCCGAGCGTCACGAGGTGGCCCGCCGGGACCTGGCCGGCTACTACGCACACATTGCGGTCCTGGATGAGTGTATCGGCCGCATCGTCGAGACGCTCAGCGGGGCGGGGATCGCCGAGGACACCATCCTGGTGTTCACAAGCGACCATGGCGATATGCTTTACTCGCAGGGCATGACCAAGAAGCAAAGACCTTTCGACGAATCCATCCGGGTGCCCTTCCTGTTGCGTTATCCGGCGGTGCACGGGTCGGCCGGCCGCCGGATCGACATGCCGATCAACGCGCCCGACATTATGCCGACGCTGCTGGGGCTGGCGGGCGTTGCCATCCCAAAGACGGTCGAGGGACGCGATTACTCCCCGGTCATTCGTGGCACGGCCGAACCGGATAACGAGGCGGTGCTGATCTCGTGCCCGTCACCCTTTGGCCAGTGGGAGCGTCGGCATGGCGGCCGTGAGTATCGAGGCATCCGCACCCGACGCTATACCTACGTCCGCGACCTGAACGGACCGTGGCTGCTGTTTGACAACGAGGCGGACCCCTACCAGCAGACCAACCTCGTCGGCCGCGTTGAGTATGGCGGCGTGCAGGCGCGGCTTGAGGCCATGCTCGCCGCCGAGCTGCGCCGCACGGGGGATGACTTTCGGCCCGGCGGGGAGTACATCCGCCGCTGGGGCTGGACCGTCGATGAAAACGGCACCGTGCCCTACTGGATGAAGAACGAGGGACGATCGGCTTGAGATTGCTTGCGGCACGCCGTGACCCCGCAAACGTCCGTCAGCACGTGGATGGGCGATAGCCGGGCTGGCGGCGGGCCTCGTCGATGAACGCCAGGATGTTCTCGACGGGCGTATCGCCCTCCACGGCGTGGGAGGGCGCGAAGATATAGCCCCCGCGGCGGCCCCGCTCCAGCAGCGTACGGCTTTCGCGGCGGACGTCTTCGACCGTGCCGTAGGGCAGCGTCCGCTGCATGCTCAGCCCCCCGTGGAAGGCCAGCCGCCCGTGGTGCTCATCCATGAGCCGCGGCACGTTCATCACCTCCGGCTGGAATGGATTGAAGCAATTCACGCCCATCGCGGCCAGGTCGTCGAACAGCTCGTCCACGTCGCCGCAGGAATGGATCATCACGCATTTGCCGCCCTGCCGCACGGCGGCGTACATCCGAGCCAGCTCCGGTCGCAAGAACTCCGTCCACCACCGCGGGCCCATAATGAGCCCGCGCTGCTGGCCCCAATCATCGCCGAAGTACACCGCGTCGATATCGTATTCCATAGCCCGCCTGGCCTGGGCGATGTCGTAATCGGCGATCCGCCGCAAGAGCTCGCGCACAAAGCCGGGCCGGTCGATGAAGTCCATCATCAGGTTCTCCATGCCCCGCAGCGTCCAGGCCCGCTCGAACAGCGAGAACCCGATGCAGAACACGCGAAACCGGTCGGGCGACGCCGCGATCCGCTCCGGGATCGAGGCGAAGAGGCGATCATCGCACGGATCGGGGAATTCGTAGCCGCTCAGCGTGGGCTCCTTCAGGACGGGGGCCTCGACGATCCCGATATCCTTATCCACCCGGCGATCCCAGACGACGCCGAACACGTCGCGGAAGCGATCGCCGCCCAGGTCCTCGAAAAAACCGATGGGCGAACCCAGTTCGAGGATGTGGTTGTCCAGCCTGTCCTCGACGGCCGAGGGGTCTCCCAGGGCGTCGACGAGCTTGGCCCACGCCTCCTGGGTGAACTGGAAGTGCCAAGGGGTATAGGGCACCGGCTTATGGGCCAGGGCCGTTCGCACCACCTGACGTTTGTTCATGGCCGTCTCCACACGCCGAACCGCCCGGGATGGCATCATGGGTCGGCCTTACGTGTGCCACGGCGAGCGCATCGGGCGCGACAGGAGGCGGTTGGCCTCATCATCATTGTCGAAGCGCTCGGCGGCCGGGTCCCACCGCAGCGGCCGGTTCAGCTTGTAGGCGATAATCGTCAGGTGGCCCAGTGAGGCCGAGCGATGTCCCAGCTCCTCGTGGCAATTGGGCTGCTGACGGGTGCGGATGCACTCCAGCCAGTTGGCGTGGTGGTTGTTCTCGCCGATGTTCACATCGCGGGTCTTGAGGCCCATCTCGTCGAAGATCTCGGCCGGCTCGCCCTGCACGGGCCCGCCGGTGGACATGCTCGTCACCCAGCCTCGCTCGCCCACGAACAAGCCGCCGAAATTGCCCGCCACATGCGCGTTCTGCGGCACGGCCTTGTACACGTCCTTGACCATGCCCCAGTGATCCACCAGATGCAGGAGTGTCCCGTTCGCATAGCGGCAGGTCATCGTCGGATAGCGTCCCTCGCCGGGGGGGAGGAACTCCACGGGCCCGCTTGTCTCCATGCCCAGGGCGTACTGGATCACATCGGCGCTGTGCGAATGGTGCCACGTCACGGACACCGCGCCGAAATCCTCGCAGAACGACCAGGGCACGACGCCGGGGCTGGGGTTGATGTGGTACAACGGGTGATATGGCCGCCAAGCCGCCGGGCCCACCCAGAGGGGCCAGTTGAGCCCATCGGGCACGGGCTGGCCAGGCAGGGCCACGTCCAGCGGCACATAACTGTGGCCGTATTTCTCGGCGGGGAGGAACTCCTGCCACGGCTTGAATCGCTCGCTCAGCAGCCAGCCCATCAGGTTGTTCCACAGGCTGAAGACGTGCTTGACCTTGCCCAGGCCGCCGCGGCGCACGAACTCGCACACCCGCCGCACGGTCGGGATCGAGCGATACTGCGTGCCCGTCTGGAACACGCGGCCATAGCGGCGCATGACCTCCACCAGCCGGCGGCCCTCGGCCACGGTCAAGGAGATCGGCTTTTCGCAGTACACATCCTTGCCGGCCTTGGCGGCGTCGATGCTCTGCAGCGTGTGCCAATGGTCGGGCGTGGCGATCACCACGGCGTCGATGTCGCTTCGGGCCAGGAGCTCGCGGTAGTCTTCATAGGCCGCGCACCCGCCGTAGGTCCCCGCAGTAGAGGCTGCGGCGTAGGCCTGCTCGGCCCGTTGTTGAGCCGCATCCCGGCGGACCTTATCCACGTCGCAGACGGCCAGCACCTGCACGCCGCCGTCGCCGAGGAGCCGATTCAGATGACCGCGACCCATCAGACCAGGCCCGATCACACCGACCGTGATGCGGTCGCTGAGGGCGGGACCATCCGCGGCCCACGCCCTCGCGGAAAGTACCCAGGGCGCTGCCGAACAGGCGCCCGCCCCCGCCAGAAAGCCTCGTCGCGTCACATCCCGTTGCTTGCGCCCTGCACGTTGCATCATCCTTGCCCTCACCTTGTCTTGTCGGCCAGTTCAATACACGTTTCGTCAATGCGGTCGATGTGCTCACGCATGACCGCGGCACCCCGTGGTTCGACGGCGTCATTCACGCCGATCAGCAACGGCATGCCCGCCTTCGCGGCCGCCGCCAACACCTGGTTCAGTCGCCCCCGCGCAGAGGGCCGGCGGCCAAGCCGCAGGACTTTGAGCCGCCCGCCGATCCGGCCGACCGCCTGTGCCGGGTCCGCATCCACGGCCCGCAAGTCGCGCGGCGATACGCATACGCCCAGCCGCTGATCCCGCTCGGCGCAGGCCGCCAGCAACTCGGCCGCGCCGGTGGCGGCGCCCGAATCCAACGGCATCAGCGCCACTTGTATGTCGTGACGTCGACACAGCGATTCAAGCGAATCCATTCGAGCGGGGGCGGGCAGGATGAGCATCTCGGCGCCCATCCGCCGCGCGAAGTCAAACACGCGGTCTATATCGGATGCCGCGTTAGGCAGATGATCGATCCGCAGGGTGCGCAGGCGCACGGCCGCCGCATCCAGCTTCAGCCGAATCGCCTCGCGCAGCTCCGGAGCCAATGAGGCATCCAACCGCGCCGCATCGCCCGGCCGGACGGGCTGCCCGTACACGGCGCCCACGTTCAACAAGCCCGCATCCGCCGCTCGGTCGATGGTCTCAAAAAGTGTGCCTTGCGCCGACGAGGGTGCGTTTGGCATCAACGCCATCGCCCAGCCGAGCCTTTCGCGGGCGCGGACGGCCGGCGTGAGAAACGCACTGGGCGTGGTCGGCCCCGGCAGGTCACCCAATACGAACTGCGTCGCGGCCAGGTAGAATTGCAGCATCATCGGGTCCCAGAACACGTAGGGGTTGTGCGCAATCGTGCAGTAGAACACGCGTCCACGGCCATAGCCGCGCACCCACGCCAGGGCATAATCGCCGTCCTCCCGGAGGCACTGGCCCCGCGCGGGCCCCTCATCCAGGTCCGTCTTTTCGGTGTCGATACTCAGCAGGACGCGGACCCGACGCCGGCTGTACGGGTCGCCGAAGCGGAAGAACTCATCACGGTACTCGAAGCCGCCGCCAGGCAAGGACCGCACAACGGGATGCGTCGGATCATCCAGCCGCAGGAAGACCCGCTCGGTGCTCTCGCGGTGGTTCGCGCCGCGGGCGCCGAGCATGATGCCGAACTCGGGCCAGTCCTCGATCGCACCGGGCCACTGGGTGAAGGCCACGCTGGTGCCATGCACGCCCATCAGGCCCCCGCCGCCGTAGACAAACTCCACGAGACTCCGCCGCAGGGCCGGATCGGTGAAGAGATTCCCCACGTTGTTGTTGAAAAACACGGCGTCGAATCGCCGCAGGGACTCCGGTGCGAACACCGCCGGGTCCTGGCTGACGACCGCCTCGAACGCCCCCGTCGTTCGGCCCATCCGCGTAAAGGCCCGGTTGGCCGTCCGGGCCGAGGGATGGCCGCCATAGCCGACGTTCCGGTCGAAGATCAACAGCCGCCTTGATTTGCCGGGCACGGCGACGAGCTTGGACACGGCCGCCTCGATCCGCTGCTCCTCATCGGTCCCCTGGGCATCCAGTCGGCCCAGAGGGATTGCCATGGCCGCTCCTGCCGCCGTGGCCGTCTGAAGAAACCGCCGCCGCGTCCAGGGGGTCCCGTCACGGACCTGCCGCCAATTGTTCTCATTCATTGAGGCGTCTCCTCATCGTTGCGAATCACCCGGCCTACGTTTTCAAGCACCACCGCATCACCCTGCCGGGTGGATGATGGGGACCAGTTCACGGTCCGCAGGGCCAGGCGCTTCACATCGTGGGCAATCATCACCGGCCGGGCATCCTCGCTGCGCGTGCGCAGGCGGACATTGTCCAGCTCCAGCTCGCCGACGCCGCGGGCGTAGAGCCCCCACGCGGGCAACGGCCGCGCATCCACACCCGGCGCCTTCACCTCCATGGAATCGGGGGCCTTGCCGCCACCCTCATATTCCACCGTCACGTCGCGGAAGACCACCTGCCTAAACGGCTCCTCCGCCCAGCTCTCGATGGACACGGCCGCCCGATAGACCCCCGTCGCCGAGGCGCGATCCACGCTGATACGTCCGCCGGTGTTGCCCTTGCGGAGCAGGAAATGGAACGGCGTGGCCACGTCGTGCATCGTCACATCCGAGATCCGCACATCGTCCAGCGTGCCCCGGGTCGCATCCCACGCGCCCGGCTGCAGGTTAATCGCGGCCAGCATGTTGTGCCGGTCGGAGGTCCGGTGCGGACGCCGGCCCGGCCCATAGAACAGGCAGTCGTGCACGATCAGGTGCTCGGCCGGGCCGATCAGCCGGATCCCGTTGCACGAGGAGTTGACGATACAGCCGGTGATCAGCGTGTGGTCCCAGTACCGCCCGGCGATGCAGTCATCCCCCGTGTAGAACTCACAGTCGACGATCGAGACGTTCCTGCACGGCCGGTCCGGGGCGCCGCGGAAGTGCACACCGTCCCAGCCGCCCACGAAATGGACATCGCGGATGGTCACATCGTCGCTGACCTGAAAAAACACAGCGTAGTTGGCCGAATCGACGAAGCTCACGTCTCGGATCGTCACGTCGCGACAGCCGACGAACACGAAGGTGTGCGGCCCGCGCATCCGCTCCTCACCCGTCGGGTCGAAGACCTTGTTGCCGTCGATGACGCCCGGCCCGCCGATGCCGATTCGCTCCTGGCCCTCGGCGAGAATCAACCCCCGATGCCACTTGCCCCAGCGGGCCTCGGGCATGAAATCGGGCACCTTGGGTTGGTCGTACTGCTCCAGGTCGGACGTGCCGATCAGGCGGGCGCCGGCATCCAGATACAGCGTGACATCGCTCTTGAGGTGAATCGTGCCCGACAGGTAGCGTCCCGATCCGAGCCGTACCTGGCCGCCGCCGGCATCGGCGCAGGCGTCGATGGCCTTCTGAATGGCCGGACTGTCAAGAGTCTTGCCGTCGCCTTTGGCGCCATGCTGGCGGACGTCGAACAGTCCCGCCTGGGCAGCGCCCGCTGCCGCCAGCATCGCCGTTGTGAGCATGATGGCCGTTCGTTTACACGGCCCCTGCTCCCTGCGTCGTTCTGCCTGCATCAAAGACCTCCCAGGTTCGTTTCTTGCGGCTGCGCACGCAACCTGCCGGTTCCCGGCTCACACAAGACTATGATACGCGATCCGCCCTCATCGGGCAACCCGAGCTATCCAACGGATCATCCATTGGCCCCAATCCTCCACAGACGCCCATGAAAAACCGCCCCGAATCGGTTTTGCTGGACAGTGCAGGTGATCTGACAACATGAGCACCCGAGCCGGAAGTGCGACGTGAATGTCAAGTCCTTCCCCGCGTCATCGCCGGAGCCTGGATCGATGTGAGCCACATTGACACAGCCGATATCGTGATGGACCACGTCTCCCCGCCGGATCGCTGCGTTTGGTGATACACGAAGCGTCAGTTCACCCCCCCCCTGTGTCCCCAGCCGACACAGCAAAGGTGCGCTAACAGTCCGTTGAAAAACGTACGGGCCACCGCAACGGGCCTTTTTGTCATTCCCGCCCGCCTGCGGCACGTTTCCACTCCAGCGGGAATCCACGCTTTGCGTGCACAGAGCACACCTCACGTTGAGCGTGGACCCCGGATCAAAGCCTGCCCCGGACTCGATCCGGGNNGACACTTTTTCAACAGGCTGCTAATCCAAAGGGGTGATCAGGATGTTGCGGAACGTCACCGCCCGGCCGTGGTCCTGCAATGCGATATAGCCGCGGCGCGGCAGGTCCTTGGCCGGTATCCCGTACTTGTTGAACGTCCCCTGGGGGTTGCGACCCGGCTCGGTGTACTCATCGAGGTTGATGTCCACGATGGTCGCGCCGTTCAGATCGATCGTGATCCTGGGCCCCAAGGCGGTGATCTTATAGTGGTTCCACTCGCCGACGGCGTTTCGCACGTCCTTATCCGGCATCCAGTGCCCGGGGAGATAAGCGAAGACATACGGCCCCGTGGCCTCTGTGCGGCTCGCGTCGGCATAGACAATCTGGTCGATGCTCTGGCCGGCGGCGTCGGTCAGCTTGACCATCACGGCCGGATTCGGCTCGTCCTCAATAGGCGCATCGTAGGGCAACCGACGCCCATTGCGCTCGAGGAACTTGAGGTTGCCGTACTGCTTGACGACGGTCAGACGCGTGCCGTCGTCCAGCTCAACCATGTTGCCGCGGACCGGCGACACGCTCCACGTGCGCCCATCCCGCGTGATGGTCAGCGTGGCGTCGGCGTAGTAGATCGGCGAGACGAGGTCGTAGATGGCCCCGCACTGTCCATGGGGGGAGCCGTCACCGCTCTCGTGAATCTGCACCTCCAGGCCGGTATACATCCAATCCGCCGGGTCACTGCAGCGGATAATGATGCCACTGTTGCACTCGGGGCTGATCTTCCAATCCAGCTCCAGGATGAAATCCCCGTACTGATCCTTCGTCCACACGTCGCCGTGGCCGGCCAGCCACGTCAGCACGCCGTCCTCATAACTCCAACCGGCCGGATCGTAATCGCAATTCGACAAATCGTCGGCCAACAGCGGTCGCGCCTCAGCCGTCGGGGCCATGCCCGTCGGAGCCGGCGGTGCGGGCGTGGACGCCTCTTGAGACGGCGACGGCTCCGTCGAGGCGTCGTCCTTTTTTCCACACGAGCCACACGCCACGATCAGTCCCGCCGTGATGCACACGAAAACACGCACTCTCATCCATTCATCTCCCCGATCGAGGGGTCACCCGATCGTTTACAGATCGCCTTCGATTTTCAGCGTCCACGCGGCTTGGCCGACGAGCTCGGAGACGCCGACCTGCGACAGGTCGATGGACATGCCATCCGCCGTACGCTTCCACGGCAGCAGACCCGGCCGCCCCAACAGACTGACCTTGACATCCTCGGCCGGTGTGACGCCCCGCAGAACAAACCGCTCCCCCGGCCAGGCCGGCAGGATGGCATAGAGCACGCCCGGTTTGCTGGTGAAGAAGGCCTGCTTGACCGCCCGGCCGTTCTTCGGGCCGGCCCCGACGACGTCCAGCACGTTGTACTTGGCCATGTATTCCTTGTACTCCTGCTGGGGCTTCTCGCCCTCGCTCCATTGGCAGGTCTGCTTCCAGGGTGTCGTCTCGTAGATCGCCTGGCCGTTGACCCGCAGCCAGTCGCCAATCTCGATGAGCCGCTGCTGCATGATCACCGGGATGCGTCCATCGGCCGTGGGGCCGATGTCCAACAGCAGGCAGCCGCCCCGACTGGTCAGGTCGATCAGGATCAGGATCAGCTCGCGGGCACTCTTGTAATCGTCGAGGTCCTCGTTACGATTGTATCCGAAGGAATGGCCCATCCCCCGGCATTCCTCCCATGGATGCGTCGCCCCGGCCAGTCCCGCTCCGTATTCGGTCGTAAAATAACCGCCATGTTTGTGACGACAGCCCTTGCCCCACCGGTCATTGATGGCGACCGTATCCTTGACGGGCGACTCGTTGAAAAGCCACGCAAGAAACTCTTGGCTATGCCACTTCTCGGCCTCCATGTCCCACTCGCCGTCGGCCCAGAGGATATCCGGCTTGTATCGCATTACCAGGTCCTTGGCTTGGGGCAGCATGTGCTCGGTGACGTAGCGATCCCGCTGCGAGGTGTCGAGCCATAGCGGATTGAACCACTCATAGAGGGAGTAGTAGTAGCCCATCTTGAGCCCGCGTCGCCGCACGGCCGCGGTCAGGTCGCCGAGGATGTCGCGCCGGGGGCCCGTCTCCACGGCGTTCCAGGGTCGGCCCCAGGTGCGGCTGGCCTCGGCGTTGGGCCACAGGCAGAACCCCTCGTGGTGCTTGCTGGTAAGGACGATGTACTTGGCCCCGCTGCGATGGAAGATATCCGCCCACTGATCCGGGTCGAACAGCTCGCACGTGAACATGGGGGCGAAATCCTTGTAGGGGAAGTCCTCGCCGTAGACCCGCTTATGAAAGGCCCCCCACGCGTTGTCCTGCAAGGCCTGTTTGTCGTCGAAGGTCCGCCGCCAGTACCACTCCGCATATTGGCCTTTCGGTCCCCAGGCGGGCACCGAATAGACGCCCCAGTGAATGAAGATGCCGAACTTGGCATCCGCGAACCACGGGGGCGTTGGCCGCTGGTCCAGGGAGTCCCACGTCGGCTCGTAGCGCTTCCCCGCGGCGCTGGCCACGGCACGGGCCGCCCCCTCGGCCGTCGCTTGGGCGGCTTGGGTGCCTTGTCCGGTGACGGCGCCAGCAGCTTCGACCGTACCCACCGCGGCCTTGCCGATAGCTTCCACGCCCTGGCGGGCGGCGTCTCCGACGGCTTTGCCGGCTTCCCCCACCGCGCCGGCCACGGCGCCGCCGGCACCAGCGGCCGTGTCGCCCACGGCCTTGCTCACACTGCCCATCGGATCAAACCGGGCCTCCACCGGCTCCAAATCAGCCGCGGCCTGTTTGACCTTCTGCTCCTCACTGCGGCAACCCGCCAGGCCGCCGACCGTGACTGCGATGGCGGCGGCCCCCACAATCCACGCTGTGTGGCTTCGCATGGTTTTCCTCTCCCGGTTTGCGTCCATCAATGCCGACCTCATCTACGAATCGAAGCCCGTGAGTTTGAACACAAAGGCATGTTCGCAGGGCAACTGGTCCACCGTCACGTCCGACAGGTCAATCCTGACGCGGCCGTTGTCATGCCCCCACGGCAGCGTCCCCGGCCGACCCAAGAGCCTGACACGGGTTCGCGATGTCGGCAGGGCCGGGGGCCGCACGTCCACCGTCAGTCCATCGTCCTCGGGCCAACCGAGGCTGATGACGTAGATCGCGCCACCGTCGGCCGTGTAACATGCGGCGTAGCCTTGGCTGCTGTAACGGGCGTTGAGCCCGTCGCCCTGGTTGCGACGCGCATCCGAGAACAGGCACTCGGTCGGGACCACCTGTTTGGCCTGGCTGGGGCTTGACCAGCGCAGATGGATGCGGGCGTTGCGGTCCTCTTCGATGAGCCGCACGCGGATCGGCACTTTCTTACCGGCCTCAAGCCGCACGCTGGCTGTGCCGATACCGCCCCACTGACGATACTCCTGTAGATTGTCGATGATCTGCTTGCCGTCGATCCACAGGCCGCCGCGGGTGTCCGCCTCCAGCTCGAAGGTGTACTCTTCGGAATGCCGCGCCTGTATCCAACCGGTCCATTCCGCGGTGAAGTCATCGCCGCTGATCCGCCCATCGGGCGAGCCGCGGTGCCAGTCGAAGTCCACCGTGCGATCCACCCGCTCGACGACGAAGGTCTTCTCGATGCCCGTCTTCGTCCAGGGCCGCGTGCCGTAGATGGCCTCGCCGTTGACCGCCAGCCAATCGCCGATCTGCATCAGGCGCTGCTGCATGATGACGGGGATCCGACCGTCGCCGGTGGGCCCGATATCCAGCAGCAGGCAGCCGCCCTTGCTGACGATTTCGACCAGCGTGTGGATCAGCGTGCGCGCCGAGCGGTATTCATCGACGGTCTCGTTGCGGTTATAGCCGAACGAGTGCCCCATGCCGCGGCACTCTTCCCACGGATGCCCGCCCTCGACGCCCGCGCCGTATTCGGTCGTGTAGTACCCGCCGTGCGTATGGCGGCACTCCTTGCCCCAGCGGTCGTTCACGGCGACCATGTCCTTGACCGGCGACTCGTTGAACAGCCACGCCAGGAACTCCTGGCTCTTCCACGTGTCGCTGGGGTGATCCCACTCGCCGTCGGTCCAGAACACCCAGGGCTTGTAGGTCTCCACCAGATCGCGCATCTGGGGCAGCATGTGCTCCGTGACGTACCGGTCCACATCTTGCTGGTAGAGCGGGTTGTACCATTCGTAGAGGGAGTAGTAGAAACCCATCTTCAACTCGGGCCGACGGCTCACCGCCGCGGTCAATTCGCCCAGCAGGTCACGGCCCGGACCGGTGTCCTTCGCGTTCCAGGGCCGTCCCCACGTGCGGCTCGCCTCCTCACTGGGCCACAGACAATAGCCATCGTGATGCTTGCTGGTCAGCACGATGTAGCGTGCCCCACTGCGGGCGAACAGATCGGCCCAGGCCTCGGCGTCGAACAAGTAAGGCTTGAACAGGTCGGCGAACTGGACGTACTCAAAGTCCGGCCCGTATACCCGCCGGTGGAATTGCTCGGTCTCGGAGCCCTTGCGATTGAGATCGTTCCAGTACCACTCGGCGTACTTCGTCTTGGGTCCCCACGCCGGTACCGAATACACGCCCCAGTGGATGAAAATGCCGAATTTGGCGTCCTGGAACCATTGGGGCGTGGGTCTTGCGTCGAGCGAGTCCCACCGCGGCTCATACGGCTCGGCCACCAGGACACCCAGCCAGAGCAGCCCTATCCCCCCGATCCAGCCAGCCGTCAACAATCCGTGTTTCATGGCGCCTTCCTTTCGGCTGAATACCCATGACGCGAGCCCCGAACCCCAGAGGCCCGACCCGGTACCGAGTATATCCACTGCTCGTCCGAAGGCCAGCGCTTTTCGCCGGGGCCCCGCGCATAAAGAGGCCGGCGGTCCTCCCGGAGCCGCCGGCTTCGAGACATTGGCCGTGCGCAACTTACTTGTGAAACTTGGTCCACTTCTGCTTGCTCTTGCCGCTGGCCAGCAGGGTCTCCAGGAACAGCATCCCCCGCAGGCCGTCCTGGGCCGTCGGGAAATCCTTCATTAACGGGTCGACCTTCGTGCGCGACAACTTGCAGCGGACGGTATCCGTGAAGTTGCGGTAGTTGTTCGCGAAGGCCTCGATGAAGGCCTCGGGATGGCCCGACGGCAGACGCGTGGCGCGGGCCGCGGCCGGGCTGATCTTGCCGATGTAGTCGTTGCCCCGCTTGTACACGTGCTCGGGCTGGCCCATCTCGCGCACGTACAGGTAGTTCGGGTGCTCCTGGTGCCACTCGATGCTGCCCGTCTCGCAGTGCACGAAGATCGTCAGATTGTTCTCCTCACCCACGCTGATCTGGCTGGCGTGCAGGACGCCCTTGGCGCCGCCGGTGAATTTCAGCAGGCAGTTGATGTCGTCGTCCAGCTTGCGCCCCTTCACGAACGCGGTCAGGTCGGCGCACATCTCACTGATCTTCAGGCCGCTGATGTACTCGGCGAGGTTCTCGGCGTGTGTGCCGATGTCGCCGCCGCAACCCGATCCGCCGCTCTGCTTGGGATCGGTCCGCCACGAGGCCTGCATGTTTCCGGTCTTCTCCAGGGCCGTGGCCAGCCACCCCTGCGGATACTTGACGACGATCTTGCGGACCTTGCCGAATCGGCCGCCGCGGACCATGTCGCGGGCCAGCTTGACCATCGGGTAGCCGGTGTAATTGTGCATCAGCCCGAACACCCGTCCCGTCTTCTTGACGATCTGCACGAGCTGTCGGGCCTCGGCGACGTTGACCGTCATGGGTTTTTCGCACATGACGTGAAAGCCGGCCTCCAGCAGCGCCTTGGCGATCGGGAAGTGCCAGTTGTTCGGCGTACAGACCGACACGAAGTCCATCCGCTCGCCGTCGGGCAGTTGCATCTCCTTCTCGATCAGTTCCTCATACGTGCCGTAGCAGCGCTTCGGATCGAGGATCAGATCCTTGGCCATCTGCTTGCTCTTGCGGGGGTTGATATCGAACGCCCCACCGACGAGCTCCACGCCGCCATCCAGTCGGGCCGCCTTGCGGTGCACCTCGCCGATGAACGCGCCGGGGCCGCCGCCCACCATTCCCATCTTGAGTGTTCGGTTCAGCATGAGTCCTTCCCTTTCATTCCGTTCGAACGTATTGGCTTTGCGTATCCCTGCCGAAGACCGCTGTGGGTCTTCGTTTCCCGTCGTGAACTCCGTGGCCGCGGATCGGACCTCCCATCGTCGCGCACCGGATGAACCGCGGTGGAATATAGCCCGTCCGCACGGCCCTGTCAACCGCCGGACTGGATCCCGGTCGTACGGCGCTGGGCGCCGCGCCGCCAGATCTCCACCAGCAGCGAGGCCGTCAGGATGCAGACGAACACGAACATCGCCGTCGGCAGCGCGCTGCGCGGGCCGAAATGCTTCAGCGCCAGCACCGTGCCCAGACCGGCGTTCTGCATGCCGATTTCGATGCACAGCGTCCGCCGTCGCGCCGGCTCGAGGCCCAGCAGCGCGCCCACGCCGTAGCCCGCGGCCATGCCGTATAGGTTCAACGCGGCGACCGCCGCCAGCACGGTCAGCAGCAGGGCCCACTGCCCTTCCTGGAGGATGCGATCGCGGTTGCCCGCGACGACCAGGGCGCAGATGAAGACAATGAACGTCACGCTGATCGCGGGAAACACCTCCTGGATCCGCGCGATTCGGGCCCGGCCAAAATGCCGCACGGCGAACCCCGCCCAGAGCGGAACGATCACCGTCCAGAAAATCGTGAAGAACTGGTCCCAGAACGGCACCGGCAACAGTTGACCCGCCAGTAGCTTGACCAGAGCGGGCGTCAGAACCGGGCACAGCAGCGTGGACACCGTCGTGAGTGACACCGAATACGCCGTATCCGCACGGGCGACGTAGCACATCACGTTGCTGGCCATCGCGCCCGGGGCGCTGCCGGCGACGATCAGCCCGACGGCCAGCTCCGGCGGCAGGCCGAACAGCCGCGCCGCGACGAAGGCCCCCAGCGGCATGATCGTGAACTGGGCGATTGAACCGAGCGCCACGAGTCCCGGCCGGCGGGCGATCCGTCGAAAATCCTCCGGCTGAAGCACCGCCCCGATGCCAAACATCGTCAGGGCGAAGAACACCTGGTTGAACCGTCCCAGCGGCAGGAACACGCCGGGACGATACAACGCCACGACCCCAGCCAGCACGACCCACAGCACGAAGTACTTGGTGTAGAACGCCAGAATCCGCCGCACCACGCCTCCCATGTCCGTCGGCCGGCCTACAGGTCAACCCGGATCGTTTTGCGCTCGTCCAGGCCGATGGAATGGACGCCGTACAGGCTCTTCTTGCGATCGCCGTGCCAGACGTGGATCGTGTAGTAGCCCTTGTGATAGACCCGCGGCCGGATCACGCGGCCCTTGATCCGCAGGGTATAGACGATTTCATCGAGCCCTTCGTCGATCACCTGTACCACCGCATCGGCCGGGCCGGCGATTTGCAGCGTGGGCAACAGGGCAACGGGCTGGCGGCCGTAGTTGTCCGTCTGGTCCAAGGTGAACGGCCAGCCCGGATACTGCTCCGCCGACGGGTCGTCGATGTCCACGTTCCGCGGCCAGCATTCCAGCGTGATCTTCCGCGTGGCCACGTTGAACCGCACGATGCCGAAGCCGGCCGCCCGGGTGGTCAGCTTGTCGCCGCCGTTGGGCTCCTTCGACGGATTCGCCGCGGCGAGGCAGGTGACCTTGTTGCCGAACCCATCGTAATGCCGCCCCGTGTACTCCGGGGCGCCCGGCCTGCGGTTCTGCCCCGGTTCCAGCGGGTCCCACCACCGCAGATACAGGTTGGCGATCGAGGGCACACAGAACGAATAGCACGCATCCTCCCAATCATTGATGCCGTGATGGAAGATCGTCCCCAGGTGCTGGTCGCCGGCGATGTGAATCGCGAAGCAACGACGGATCTCCGCCAGGGCCCGGTTACGGCCCGACTGCGGCCAGCCGTTGGAGTCCATGTCCGCCAGCAACCGCCCCCCTATCTTGCCGTGGACGTGCGCGCCGCCGCAAAAGATCGTCTGGCTGAGGACCGCCTTCATGTCGCAGCCCTCCCAATCCACGCCCCACGCCCGCAGGAAGGCGAGTTGCCGCGGCCCCAGCAGGCGTGCCTCGGGCACATCGATCGCCCGCCGGTCGTAGCTCGGGTCGTTGATGTGGTCGGGCCGCGGACCCATTTGCGGGATGAGCCCCTCGGGACCGGTCTTGAACTTGCGGTCCTCAATGATGGCAAAGCTCACGCGTCCCACCCGCAAGGCCGTATAGTACACGCTGATGTCCCGCTCGATCGGCATCGGGTCGTAGGGGTCGGGCAGGTGGCTCGTCTGGGCCCGGTGTACCTCCTCGACGTACTCGACCGGCATGAAATAGCCGCCATCGTGGCCGGCGGCGGTGTAGCTCTTGCGGCCGCCCTCGCCCCAGAGGTTCGCCTGTCCCACGTCGTGGTCATCCGGAATCGTCACCGTCGGAATGTCCCGGATGATGTCGCCGAAGTCCCGCCCGAACTTGAGCCAGTAGGCGTAATGGTGGCGATGGTCGTAGACCTGATCGCCGCTGAAGAACAGAAGATCGGGCTTGATCTTCTTGATGTTCTCCACGATGTCCGTGCGGGGGATGTCGCCGCCGTGCCCGGGGTAGATGCTGTTGCCCGTAAACGCGGCCACCACGATTTCCTCCTTGTCCACGGGATCGCGCTTGACCGTCCCGCGGTAATACGCGCCGGCGCCGTGGGCCACGCGGTACTCGGCGTCCCGGGTCATGTCCCACGGCTCGACGCGGAACGTGGCGACCCACCCCTGTTCGATGATCGGCGCCCGCGCGACCTCCTGCCACCGGCCCTCCCGTCGGACCTCCAGCCGGGCGACTCGTGGATCGTCCTTCTCCAGCGGATAGAACTGCGCCGTGAGCTTCAGCACGTGGTTATGCGTCGTGTACAGGGCAAAACAGATCACCTGGTCCTTGGACACCTTGGGAATCGCCAGCAGATCCGGTGTCTGCTGGGCCGCCCAGGCGCTGCAAAGCGACGCCGTCAGGGCGCCAATCAGTACCCGGTTCTTGATCGTTCGCATGGCTCACGCCTCCACATATCTCGTTGCGGCTCACACACGAGGGCTGCCCTGCCACGGCGGACACTGTGACACGGAACCGCGAAGATCACTTCATGCGGTACACCAGGCCCTGGAATACCGCCACGGGTTGCCCCTCTTCGTCGGTCACATCCACGCGATAGCTGCCGATCCGCTTGTCGGGGTTCACCTCCGTCGCCCGGGCCGTCAGGACGCCTTCTTTCGCGCCGCGAAGGTAGGAGATGTTGATGTTGATCGCCACGGCCACGCGCCCCTCGGAGTTGCTCGCCGCCGCGAACGCCGCATCGGCCAGGGCGAAGACCGCCCCACCGTGGACGACGCCCACCCCGTTGAGATGCTCGGGTTGAATCGTCATCCGCGTGACCGCACACCCGGCCCCGGCCTCGAGGAGCTCAATCCCGCAGTGGTGCGAAAACGCGTCCTTCGAGAAAAACTCGTTCATCGAATCCATGCATCAATCCTCCCGTGACGGTCTGATCGCGGACCCCACTATAGCGCCTCGCACGGCTCGCGTAAACGAAAAACCCATGCCGGCAATGGAGGGACTGTACGAGAATGGGAAGACGTGTATCGAGCTTTCGCGGCGGCAAAAAAAGCCCGCGCTTTCGCTAGAGCTTTGTGCGTTTTGCTGATCATCGCTACCGAGGGGTAGTCGTGACCACCTTTATGCCAGCACGAAAGACGCGGGCGGCACCTCGTTTTCAAACCGTTTGCCCATATCGGTTCGCGTGCGCGAATTTCTTTAGCGAAAATCGGCGGCCCGTCGGGTCCGGTAAGCGATCCACGCCCCATGGCCACAACAGCGTCTTATCGGTCACCACGGCCATCCGCGATCCCTGTACTGATACCGCCCCGTGGGGTGGTGGCGCGTTTCGTATGCTTTAATCAGCATACAAAGGGAGGCACGGCATGGCCGGCGGCGACAAGACCATGATACTGATCCGCCTGTATGAGGGCGCGATCCGCTTTCTGTGCGAAGGCGTCGAGGCGCTGGAGGCCGGGGCCCCCGCCGTCTTCGCCGAGAAGCTCGGCCGCGCCCAAAGCGTACTTGATGAACTCGATGCGCTGGTAGACCCTTCGGGGTCGGTGCTGGCGGCCGACCTGCATGACCTATACGCGTTCATGGCCCGTCACCTGCACCAGGCCGGCGAGCAACAGGATGCCGCGGCGGCCCGCGAGGTGGCCGGGCTGCTGGAGGAACTCAATCACGGGTTTCGCTTCGTCGCCGGCGGCCAAGCCGATTCCGGCGCGACATAAGCACCCGCCGCCGCAGCGGGTGCCTCCGTGAGCGTCAACCCCCTCGCTCGGCCTGAAGCCGATTCACCACCGCCGCCCCGCAGGCATCGCCCCAGACGTTGACCGCGGTGCGGAACATGTCCAGGATGCGGTCCACAGCCAGGATCAGCCCCACCGCCTCGACGGGCAGCCCCACCGCCTGCAGGACGATCATCATGGTGAACAGGCCCGCGCTGGGAATCGCCGCGGCGCCGATGCTGGCCAGCGTGGCCGTGAGCATGATGAGCACCTGCTGGGAGATACCCATGTCCACGCCGTAGACCTGCGCGATGAACATGGCCGCGACCGCCTCGTACAGGGCCGTGCCGTCCATGTTGACCGTCGCGCCGATGGGGACAACGAAGCCCACGACCTTGTCGGACAGGCCGGCGTTCTTTTCCAGGCACGTCATCGTCACCGGCAGCGTCGCGGCGCTGCTGGACGTGCTGAAGGCCGTCGCAACGGCGGTGAACACGTCGCGGATAAAGCGCCAGGGCCGGGTTCGGCCCACGAGCCCCACGATGAGCGGCAGCGTAATGAATGCGTGGATCGCCAGCCCCAACAGAACGGTGAGCATATATGCGGCCAGTCCGCGGATCGCATCGAGGCCCATCGTGCCGACCGTATGGGCCATGAGCGCGGCCACGCCGATGGGCGCCAGGAGCATGATCCAGCCGGTGATCCGCAGCATGACGGCGTTGAGCGCCTCGAAAAACGCCGCCAGCGGGCGGGCCTTGTCCCCGACGGTGCAGATCGCCACGCCCAACAGCAGGGCCAGAAAGATCACCGAAAGCACCTGGTCGGCGGCCATCGCGGCGAGCGGGTTCTCGGGCACGATATCCGTGACGACCGACAGCCATGAGGGCGGCCGGACGTCGGGAGCGGTTTGCTGCGCTGCCTCAGGCAACGCGACGCCCGCGCCCGGACGGATGATGTTCACCAGAATCAGGCCCACCAGCACCGCCAGAATCGTCGTGGCCGCGTAGTACGCCAGCGTCTGCAAGCCGAGCCGCCCCAGCCGCCGGCCCGATGCCCCCAGACTCACCACGCCCGACACCATCGACGCCAGGATCAGGGGGATGACCACCATCCGCAACAGGCGGATAAACAGGTCGCCCACGATGCGGATGGCCTCGACGCGGGGCCCCAGCGCCGCGCCGATGACGGCGCCGGCGACCATGGCTAACAGGATCTGCGTGTGCAGTTTCGGCTTCACGAAGGTTCCCTGTCGCAATCGCAGGCTCGGTTGCGTGCCCAAAGCCTATGATTCGCGACCGTCCGCGTCAAGGGCAGAGCTTACGCCGCGGCATCGGCTCTTGTGGAGCGGCCCGTCGCCGCTATAATCGTTGACGGCATCGAACAGGCCGTGGGAGACAACGCGTGAATCAGGAACGACAACTGCACGAGATGGTCGAGGTGTTTCTGGATCGGCTCAAGGCCGGGCGGACGAACGTCGTCCTCACCGGTGCGGGCGTGTCCACCGCCTCGGGCATTCCGGACTTCCGTGGGCCGGGGGGCCTGTATTCGGTGCTCTCACCGCGCACGTTTGAGCGGGACTTCTTCTTCGCCGACCCGGCGACCTATTACCGCGTTGCCATCGAGCATATCCACACCCTGGCCGACCGCCAGCCCAATGTGACGCATCACATGCTCGCGAGGCTGGAGGCCGCCGGCCTGATCGAGGCCGTCGTCACGCAGAACATTGACGGCCTGCACCAAAAGGCCGGCGCTCGCCGTGTCATCGAGTTTCACGGCGACGTGCTGCGCTACACCTGTGTCACGTGCGAGCAGGTCCACGACCGCGCCTATGTCGATCAGGGCATCCGTCGCGAGGGCGTGCCCCGGTGTGGGTGTGGCGGGCTGATCCGCCCGGGCATCGTGTTCTTCGGCGACGTGATCCCGCTGGAGGCCTTGGCTGCGGCGCAGGACTTGGCCAATCGGGCGGATGTGTTCATCGCGATGGGCTCCTCGCTGGAGGTCAACCCGGCCGCGGCGCTGGCGTTTGTGGCCCACCAGGCCGGCGCGACGCTGATGATCGTCAATCGCGGTCCGACCCGGTACGATGCTGTGGCCGATGTTCGTTTCGAAGCCGATCTGTCGGCCTTCTCACAAGCGGTGCTTGACCGCCTCGACCAGGCCGAGGGAAAGAAACCATAACCACCGAATGCAGGACATGAAGGATAGCAGAATGGCCGGATTCTATGAATCTGTCATCGAGCAGGCCGCAAAGATTCGAAAGAAGGTCGTGTTGCCGGAAGGAGAGGACCCACGGGTCATCGAGGCGGTGCGGATGATCCGCGAGCGGGATTTTGCCGACCTCGTCGTGCTGGGTGACCGCGGTACCGTCGGCAGCGCCCTGGAACGGGCGGGTGTTCGCGTGACGGACGGCCTGGTCGTCGATCCGAGGCACAGCGAGTACGGCCCACGGTTCGCTCAGCGCCTTTATGAGCTGCGTCAGGCCAAGGGCATGACCCTCGACAAGGCCGAGCATCTCATCCGGGACCCGATGGTGTTCGGTACAATGATGGTCAAGGAAGGCCTGGCCGACGGGCAGGTGGGCGGCGCGGCTCACTCGTCGGCCGACACGATCCGCCCGGCCCTGCAGATCATCGGCCCCAGCCGGGGGACCCGGACGGTATCGAGCATGTTCTTCATGTGCTGGCCCGAGCGGATTCTCTTGTTTGCCGACTGCGGCCTGAACGTCGATCCGGACGCCTCGCAACTGGTGGATATCGCCGTCGCCACGACGCGAACGGCCTTTCTGTTCGGCATCAAGCCCCGGCTGGCCCTCCTGTCCTACTCGACCAAGGGGTCGGCCGGGGGACCAGGCGTTACCAAGATGGCCCGTGCGGCCGACCGCGCCGCCGAGCGGATCTTCGCCCTGTTCGGCGCCGGCGTGATCGTCGACGGGGAGCTGCAATTCGACGCGGCGTTTGTGCCGGATGTGGCGGCCAAGAAATGCCCGCGCAGCCTGTTGAAGGGCCGGGCCAACACCTTTATCTTCCCCGATCTGGGCGCGGGCAACATCACCTACAAGGCCGTTCAGCGGCTGGCCGGCGCCGATGCGTTCGGACCGGTCTTGCAGGGGCTCGATAAACCCATCAACGACCTGTCGCGGGGTTGTACGGCACAGGATATCGTGGCCACCGTCGCGATCACCGCGATCCAGGCCAGCGAAGGACCCTTGCCGACGTGAGCGAGTCACCCGGTCAGCTTCGCCGTTTCGTCGTGCTGCGGCACCAACGTGGGCCGGACGTGCACTGGGACGTGATGATCGAAGACGGCGACCACCTGGCGACGTGGCGGATGGATCGGCCGCCACACGAGGTCACCGCCGAGCCGGTCCGGTTGGTGCGGATTCAGGACCACCCGTTGCGGTTTCTGACCTATACGGGCCCGGTGCAGAAAGGAACCGGTCACGTGGAGCGGGCGGATGAGGGCACGTGCGTGTTCGAAGGCCCCCTGCCCGGCGGCGGCCTGGCGCGACTGACGGGACGGCACCTGAAGGGAACCTTCCGCTTCGAACCGATGGGCGATTCCGGCTGGGTTCTCCAGAGGGCGGGTGACGCCGAAGCACCACCGAACAAGTGAGACTGTCATGGTGACCAAAGGCACATACACCTACGACTGGCCACGGCCCATGCTGACGGTGGATGCGGTGGTCTACGCCTTGGTGGACGGCCGCATCAAGTTGCTACTCATCCAGCGAGGCAAGAAACCTTTCAAGGGCCGGTGGGCCTTTCCCGGCGGCTACCTGGAGCTGGATGAGGAGCTGAAGGACGCCGCCGCCCGAGAGCTACACGAGGAGACGGGCCTGACCGGCGTGACGCTGGAGCAGATGCACGCGTTCGGCACACTCGGGCGGGATCCACGGGGCCGAACGATCTCCGTGGTCTACCTGGGCCGGGTCCCGCCCGACCGCATGGACGTCCGGGCCGGGGATGATGCCGCCGCGGCGCAGTGGTTTGACGCGGAGGATCTGCCGCCGATGGCCTTCGATCACGATCGGATCGCGGCGATGGCGCTGGAGCGAATACGCGAGCGGCACGATGTATCGACAACAAGGCAGGATCGGGCTCGTTAGGCAATGCCGAGGATCTGCCTGGCCTTTCGACAGTCGCGGCCGATCTGCTCAGCCAGGGCCTCCGAGTTGGGAAACCGACGCTGGCTGCGAATCCGGTCGATGAAGTCCATCGCCAGCCATCGATCGTACAACGGGCCCACCTCGCCGGCCTGATCGAGGATGTGCGCCTCGAGCAGAAGCGGATGATCGCTGACGAAGGTCTTGGCGCGACCGACGCTGAAGACCGCCGGATGGAGCGCTCCGGCCGCCGCCACGTCGTGCAGCGAGTCGCCGATCTGGACGCGACCGGCGTAGACCCCCTCGGCCGGCAGAATCTGCTCAACGGGTGTGACGTTCGCCGTCGGAAACCCCAAGGCCCGGCCAATGCCGCGGCCGGCGTGCACCGTGCCCATCAACCGATAGGGCCGTCCCAAGGCCGCCGCCGCCGTCGCCGCCTGACCATCGACGAGCCACTGACGGATACGGCTGCTGCTGCACACGACCCCCTGCCGCCGATCATCCTGCACCTCCATCGGCTCCACGACGACGACCTCAAAGCCTCGCGTGGCGCCCAGGGATCGCAGCATCTCTACGTCCCCGCTGCGCCCATAACCGAAACGGAAATCCGGCCCCTCCACCAGAACACGCGGGCGCAGGCGCTCCATGAGAAACCGGTCGACGAACTCCTCGGGCGACAGATTGAGCAGCGAGAAATCATCACGGATCACGATCAGGACGTCGAGGCCGGTTTCCGCCAACAGGCGTTTCTTGAGGGGCAGCGGCGTGAGCACACCCGGCGCCCGCTCGGGCCGCAACACGGCCAACGGATGCGGATCGAACGTCATCGCGGCCGTCCCGGAGGCCCCCAACCGCTCGGCGGCTCGACGCGTGGCCTCGATGATGCGGCCATGCCCCCGGTGCACGCCGTCAAAGTTGCCGATGGTCAAGGCCATCGACGGTGGCACCTCCTCCAGCTCTTGCGCGGATTCATAGATTCTCATGACTCGCCCTGCACGTCGGTTGATGCCGGTACACCGGGAAAACATCCCATCACCAATGATTCTAGCCCGTCGGCGCAATAGCGCCAACGGCTATTTGGCCGGCAGGGCGAACGAGAAGGTGCTGCCGCGGCCGGGGCGGCTGTGGACCCAGAAACGCCCGGCGTGTTGTTCGATCACCCGTCGCGCGACCGGCAGCCCCAGCCCCCGCGGACCCTCGGACGATGGCCCGACGCGATAGAACACCTCGAAGATTCTGTCGAGCTCGTCCTCGGCGATCCCGATGCCGTTATCCTGCACGCAGTAGACCACACGACCGCCTTCGGTCCAGCCCCAGATGCGGACCTCCGGCGGGCGATTCGGGGTGAAGTACTCCAGGGCATTGCGCAGTAACACCTCGAAGACCTGCCGCAGCAGGTCGGCGTCGGCCAGGCACACCGGCAGGTCCTGCATGTGGACGGTCGCGCCCGATTGCTGGATGAGCGGATCGAGGCCGTGAACCACGTCCACCACCAGCGCATTGACGTTCACCCACGTGCGGCGAAGTTCGGCCCGGCGGGCCCGCGCCAGCCGCAGCATGCCCGCCGCGAGGGCGTCGATGTGATCGAGTCCTCGCCGCAGTTCATCGAGCGGATCGTCGCGCGGGCAGGTGGTCTCCGAAAGCGTCCGGCCCATATAGGATGGGGCGCCGGAGGTCGTCGGCTCACGCGCCGCTGCAAGGTGAGGCTCACCCAACCGCTCGGCGGCAACGCGGACGGTGCGAAGCGGCAGCCGGAGTCCGCGAAGCAGCACGATTATGAAACGCTCCAGTTCCTTCTCGACCCGCCGGGCGCGATGCTGCGCCCGGGCGGCGCAAAAACCACGAAACCGGCTTCGCCGCACCAACACCACCCCAGCGGCCGCCATCGCACCGCCAAGGGCTCCACAAGCGAGGGCCGCCCCGCCGCTGCCGGCGGCCGCCAGCCTCCAGAAGCCCGAGCCGGCCAGAACGAACGCGCAGAGCCCGACCAGAACCCAGAACCAAGCCCGCTGCTCATACCAGAGCAGCACGGGACGCCGCCGAGCGCGGGCGTCGGTGAGGGGAACGGCCTGGCCTTTTTCGGGACGCTTCACGGCTTTGTATCGAACTGGGACACCATCGCAGATTTCCACACGAATCTTGCGTTTTATCGGCCAGTTGGGGCGTTGAACGTGAAAATCATGCCGTGGGGCTGTCCGTAAGAGATTGCGGTACAGCCCTTTACGCAATCATCCGATAAGAAACATAAGCCAGGGACCCGAGGGCGACCGCCATTGTGGTCCGTGGAACGTGAACGCATTGACAGGCCTGATGAGGCGGCCTAGAATGCCGCCTCGCAAATACGACTGTGGAGGTCTTGTGTATGGCGGGGCTGGAAAAAAAGATCGCGGATCGAACCGTCAAGGTGGGCATTCTGGGGCTCGGCTATGTGGGGCTGCCCCTGGCCCGCGAGTTTGCCTCGGCGGGCATTTCCGTGCTGGGCTTCGACGTGGATGCGCCCAAGGTCGACCGGATCAACGCCGGCCGCAGCATCCTCAAGCACGTGCCCGACGAGCAGATCCGCCGCATCGTGCGGGACGGCACGCTCGAGGCGACCACGGATATGTCCCGTATCCGCCAGGTCGACGCGGTGCTGATCTGCGTACCGACCCCGCTGACCGCGAACCGCGAACCCGATATGCAGTACGTCGTCGGCAGTTGCGAGACGATCGCCCGCTACCTGCGTAAGGGCCAACTGATCTCGCTGGAAAGCACGACCTATCCGGGCACGACCCGCGAGCTGATGAAGCCGATTCTGGAGGCCTCGGGGCTCAAGGCGGGCAAGGATTTCCACTTGGCCTATTCGCCCGAGCGCGAGGATCCGGGCAACCAGAACTTCACCACGCGGACGATTCCCAAGGTGGTCGGCGGCCTGACGCCCACGTGTCGGCGGCTCGCTACGGCCCTGTACGAGCTGGCCATCGAGACGATGGTGCCGGTGGCGACGCTGGAGGTGGCCGAATCGGCCAAGATCATGGAGAACGTCTACCGCTGCATCAACATCGCCATGGTCAACGAGCTCAAGCAGGTGTTCGAACGGATGGGTGTGGACATCTGGGAGGTGATCCGCGCCGCCAGCACCAAGCCGTTCGGCTTCAACCCCTTCTACCCCGGCCCGGGCCTGGGCGGGCACTGCATCCCCATCGACCCGTTCTACCTGACCTGGAAGGCGAGGCAGTACGGCATGCCCACGCGCTTCATCGAGCTGGCCGGAGAGATCAACACCGATATGCCGCATTACGTCGTCGGCAAGGTCATGGACGCCCTGAACGAACAGCACAAGAGCCTCAAGGGCTCGCGGGTGCTTGTCTTAGGCCTGGCGTACAAGAAAGACATCGACGACATCCGCGAATCCCCCTCCATCGAGCTGATCGAGCTGCTGCGGGCCAAGGGCGCCAAGGTCGATTACAACGACCCGTACATCCCGCGGACGCACAAGCAGCGCGAGCACGACCTGCGGATGCGCAGCCGGCCCCTTTCGGCCCAGGCCCTGGCGCGTTATGATGTGGTGGTGGTCTCGACGGATCATTCGTGTTACGATTACGATTGGATCGTCGAGCACGCCCCGCTCGTGGTGGACACGCGCAACGCCACGGCGGGTGTGCGCAAGGGCCGCGGCAAGATCGTCAAGGCCTGACCGACCGCGCATCAGACGAACGAGGGAGCAGGGACCGTGCTCAAGGCCAGTGACAATCCGCCGATCATTTACCCGGAGGGCGCGAGCATCGCGGACTTCACGGGCACGTGGTGGGTCGCCCACACCCGCAGCCGTAACGAGAAGGCCCTGGCGTGGCAGATGCTCAAGCAGGATGTGTCCTATTTCCTACCGATGAGCCCGCGGGCCCACCGCTGGCGCCAGCGTACGATCCGCTCGATGATGCCGCTGTTCACCGGTTACATCTTCTTCTGCGGCGACGAGGACGCACGCCTGGAGGCGCTCAAGACCAATCGCGTCGCGGGCCTGATCCCGGTCAAGGACCCCGATGGGCTCGTTCGCGACCTCCTGCCCATCGAGCAGGTCCTGCGAGAGGGCCAGCCCCTCCAGCCCCACCCCTACCTGACAAAGGGCCGCCGCTGCCGCGTCATCGCGGGGCCGTTGATGGGCCTGGAGGGCATCATCGTGCGCGAGCCGCAACGGACGCGCCTGGTGCTGCAGGTGGAGATGCTCGGCCAGGCCACCAGCGTCGAGGTGGATGTCGATCTCGTCGAACCCCTCGACGTGTAGAGCCCTCTTGCGTCCGGTCGGTGCCGATGGATCATCACGCGCTCCGCGAGACCCTCCAAAACGCGCTTGCAGCGCGGGCCACGGCTCGGTAGCATGGATTCCTGCAAGAAGACGGCATGGGCAAACGTTTTTCCTGCAAACGGCACAGATGGCCCGGCTTTTCGGAAGAACCGGGTCCAACGAGCCTGGATATCGGAGGAGCACCTCGCCGCCGAGAAACGAACAGGGGCGTGAAAGGCCAAGCCATACCGTGCGCTATCGCACCCCCTGACGACAATCGACCAATCGAGTGTTTTTCAGGAGAGTGTCATGAAGAAGAGCAGCAGTCCCACGCGGCGCACCTTCCTCAAGGCGACGGCCGCGGCGCTGGCGGCGCCCAGCATCGTCCCGGCGTCGGTGTTCGGACGGGATGGCCGCGTGCCGCCCAGCGAACGCATCATCATGGCCGGCATCGGCATTGGCAGCCGCGGCACCCACGATCTGCGGTGGATGATCCGCGAATCCGACGTGCAGTTTGTCGCCGTCTGCGACGCCCGCCAGCAGCGCCGCCAGGCCGTCAAGCAGATCATCGACCAATGGTACGGCAACAATGACTGCGCGACCTACCGCGACATTCGCGGCTTTCTGGCGGCCCGGCCCGACATCGACGGCGTCCTGATCGCCACGGGCGACCGCTGGCACGCGCTGGCCTCGATTCTGGCCATGCGGGCGGGCAAGGATGTCTACTCGGAGAAGCCCTCTTGCATGACCATCGCGGAGGGCCAGGGCGTCGTCGATACCGCCCGCCGATACCGCCGCATCTACCAGACGGGTCTCCAACGGCTCAGCGAGGGCAACTTCATCTTTGCCAATGAGCTGGTCCGGCTGGGCCGGTTGGGCAAGGTCCATACGGTGCGGGCCCACATCGCCCCGTGGGACTCGGCCGAGCTAAGCCACGCGTGGCTGCCCGCTCAGCCGCTGCCGCCGGCCGACGAGGTGGACTGGGACGAGTGGCTCGGACCCTGTCCCTGGCGGCCCTACAACGAGGCCTACACCCGCGGCGCCTGGCGCGGTTACTACGATTTCCACACCAGTTGCATCGGTGAGTGGGGCGCGCATACGTTCGGACAGTGCCAGGTGGCCATCGACGCCGCCGATACCGCGGCCGTCGAGTATGGATACGTCAAGAACGACAGCGGTGACGGCATGGTCACGCGGTTCGCCAACGGCATCCGCATGATTCTCAACCGGGGCGGCTGGGAGGGCTCCTGCGGCGGCTGGCGCGGCTCCTGCGGCGTGTGCTACGAGGGGGATGAAGGCTGGGTCGCCACGGCCGACGGGTACTCCCAGCCCGATGTCTCCAACCCGGCCCTGTTGGGGGATTTCAAGAAGATCGTGCAGAACTATCTCGACCGCACACAGCGGGCGCCGAGCCACGTGCGCAACTTCTTCGATTGCGTCAAATCGCGGCGGCAGACCGTGGCCAACCCCGTGGTCATGCACCGGTCGATGACGACGGTGCACGCCGCGAACATCTGCATGTGGCTCCGGCGGGATATGCGGTATGACCCCGCCAAGGAGGCGTTTATCAACGACGACGAGGCGAACCGGCTCCGGGCGCGGGCGATGCGCGAGCCGTGGATTATCTGACCGTATCACGTCAAGGCGAAAGGACCCTGGCCATGTTGAATTGGCGAAACTGTTGTCTGGTGTTGTACGTGCTGGTCCTCGGCTATCCGGCGAGGCCCGCGGAACCAACGATTCCTCCCGCCTCGCAGGTGCAGGAGGACCAACTGATCGCGACCCTGCAATCGGATGCGTCGCATCAGGCCAAGGCTGAGGCCTGTCGACATCTGCAGGTCTACGGCACGAAGAAGTCCATTCCCGCGCTGGAAGCGATGCTGGCCGATGAGAAGCTCTCCCACATGGCGCGGGTGGCGCTGGAGCCGATGCCCGACCCGGCCGTTGATGAAGCCCTGCGCCGGGCCCTGGATCGCCTGCAGGGCCGGCCGCTGGTTGGCGTGATCGGCAGCATCGGTGTCCGCAGGGACGCCCAGGCCGTCGACGCCCTGGCCAAGCGGTTGCTCGACAAGGATATCATGGTGGCCCAGGCGGCCGCACGGGCGCTGGGTTCGATTGGGACCGAGCAGGCCGCCGCCGCGATCGAGGCGAATCTCGACAAGATGCCGAAGGAACAGATCCTGCACGCGTATGAAGGGCTCTTGCGCTGTGCGGAGGCGTTGTCGGCGGCCGGCCAACGGGATGCGGCCGTTCGCATCTATGACAGCCTGCGCAGCCTCCCCGAACCGCACCAGGTCGTCGGCGGGGCCGTCCGAGGGGCGATCCTGGCCCGGGGTCGCGGCGCCTTGCGTTTGCTGCGCGAGGCCTTGACTGATGAGAACTACATCGTCTTCTCCGCCGCTGTTCAGGCCAGCCAGGAGATGCGTGGGCCGCGTGTGACGTCGGTGCTGTGCTCGGTGCTCCCCGATTTGGACGCCGATCGCAAGATCGTCCTGACCGAGACACTGGCGATGCGGCACGATGCGGCCGCCCTGCCGATGTTGCTGGAGCAGGCCAAGGCCGGCCCTGTGCCGGTGCGTCAGGCGGCCATCAAGGGTCTGGTGGCGGTCGGCAGCCCGGATGCCGTGCCCGGTTTGGTCGCGCTGCTCGACGACCCCGACAAGTCCATCGCCCAGACCGCGCAGGCGAGCTTGGCGGCCCTGGCCTGTCCGGAGGTCGATACCGCGGTGATGGCCATGCTCAAGGACCCCTCCGCGGCCAAGCAGTTGACGGCCCTGGAATTGATCGGCCGTCGCCGGATGGCCGCCGCCATGGACAGCCTGTTCGAGGCGGCCCGCAGCAGCAATCCGCAGGTGCGGGCGACCGCGGTGCGACGCATCGGCGAGTTGGGCGGACCATCCCATCTGCCGCGGATGCTGGGGTTGCTGGACGGCATGACCGGCACCGACGATCAACGGGCCGCCGAGCAGACCCTGCGAAGTCTGTGCACGCCGAATGGCCAGCGCGACAGCGCCGCGGTGACGATGCTGTGTGAGCGGATCGGGCAGGCTCATGGTCCGGCCAAGCACATTCTGCTGCGGGTCGCCGGGGCCATGGGCGGCTCCGAAGCCCTGCAGGCCGTTCGGGCGGCGATGAAGAGCAACGATGCGCAGGTACGGTCCGAGGCCACGCGGGCGCTGCTGGGCTGGCCCAACGCCGAGGCGGCGCCGGACATGCTGGCCCTGGCCAAGGGCGCCCCGAATCCCACGGAGCGAATCGCCGCGTTGCGGGCCTACATCGGGGCCGCGCGTGATCCGGGCTTGGGAGCCGATCAAAAGGTCGCCATATGCGGCCGGGCCCGAGAGCTGGTCAGCCGCGCCGCCGAGAAACGCCTGCTACTCGGCGTGCTGGGCGGCGTTGCCTCTCCCAAGGCCCTGGCGATGGTCAGTGAGTATCTGGACGACCCGGAGACGAAAAATGAGGCGGCCCTGGCGGCCGTGGGCATCGGTGAGAAGCTGGCCGATCAGAAGGCCGAGGGCCTGGCGCCGGTCATGCGGAAGGTCCTCCAGGCCACCAACAACGACGATGTGAAAAAACGCGCCCAGGCCGTTTTGCAGAAGGTGGGCGGATAGAGTCGGGGAATGACAACCAGCGGCGCCGGGGCGGAGTCCCATCCGCCCGGCGCCGTTTTCATGCGCCGGGCGCGGCTCCTGGACCAACCGGGCGCTCGTCGGCCCATGGCCACACAAGTGTGGCCATGCCACCCACGCCCGGGGTGGCAGCCACTGAGCGTAGCGAAGTGGGTGGGTCTGTGCAAGAGTGCAGGCCAGCGCCATCCACTTCACCCT
>NPIE01011480.1_pt4 | contig 38449 bp, 37 predicted proteins | sample 8637661 | NCBI WGS metagenome assembly NPIE01 (sample SAMN07420842, study PRJNA396082) | bioreactor metagenome | isolation source: sample BA12 brine-fed electro-methanogenic bioreactor BA | place: Japan: Kochi | collected 2016-12-09 | reverse complement strand
ACCTGCATTATTGCGCTCTTTTTCCTCGATGTAATACGTAACAAGGTCGAGAGCGGTAAAGGAGGGAAAAGAATATGACCCATAGAAGCTGGGATAAACTGCTTTTCTATCTCTTTGCACTGTTCTTTGTAGTGACAATCGGATTCCCTTTTTTCTGGCAGGTACTCAATTCTTTTAAGCTGGAACGGGCAATTTTTTCTCTGGAATGGTTTCCGGACAACTACACTCTGGCGAACTATCACAAGGCGTTCACAACGCGGCCGCTCCTGGAGTATATGTATAACAGTATTGTTGTCTCGGTTTTCGCCACCATCTGCTCCATGCTTATGGGGAGCATGGCAGCCTATGCGCTGGCGCGTACAAAAATCCGGGGGAAAGGGCTTATTCTGATTGTAGTTCTTTCGGTTTCTCTCCTTCCGCCTATTGTCATTGTTAATCCCATCTACGCGATTATTCGCAGCATGGGTCTTTTGAACACCCATGCGGGACTGATTCTGGTCAATACGCTTTTTACTCTGACGGTAACCATATGGTTTCTGGTTCCCTACCTGCATACCATACCGGATGAACTGGAAGAAGCGGCTGAAATTGACGGTGCCGGACCCTGGATGTGCTATACGCGAATAATCATTCCGCTTATCGTACCGGGAGTTTTTACCGTAGGTATTCTCGCCTTTATTCAGGTATGGAACGAATACCTTTTTGCCCTTGTAATGAACCCTGTCCGGGTGCGCCTGGTTACGGTGGGGCTTAAAATGTATGAATCGGATAACTATATTCCCTGGGGAACAATAATGGCCGCTTCCACGGTTATCGTCATACCCCTGATAACTCTGGTCCTGCTTCTGCAGAAGAGAATAATCGGTGGGCTTATGTCCGGAGGGCTGAAGGAATGAGCCTTCTTCTTCCCTGTTCAATGCGGGAATATAAAGGAACCAAGTGGTATAAAAGACTGCTTACCGCAGAATACCGGATAATGATGGATGACGGCAGCCGTCATGAGGTTATTCATGACTATACCCTCTCGCATATTGATGAAGAGGATGCTCGACGGGAACGTTATATGGAAGGAATCCGGTCGTTCTTTAATCAGAGCGACCGTTCCTGGGATAAGGAAAGCCCCTTCTCTCTGCTACAGAAGCTCCGGACTTTGCGTTCCTCCCTGTTTTCATCTGATGAACTGGATTATTCGTGTTTTGAAAGCCCTTACAGTCCGGTAGATGCGCGTTTTATGGCCGGACAGAAAGATGAACTGCTCAGCAGGATAAACCATGCAGGCAGTGTGGTTCTGATCGCCGATACGGAGCGCCCGGGAAGTGTTTCTTCGTGTATTGCTTCCATCCGCTCTCATCTTGACCCGCATCTGCCGATCCGCATGGCACTGGGGCCGGCGTTGACATCCTGGCCGGAGCTTGAAGATGATGTGGAAACCCTGAGGCTGCCGGCATTCGGTAAAGTGGAAAAAAAAGATTTCTCTGAACTGTACGGTGACGGCAGTACTCTGATAGTCTGCGCGGATCTGCGTTATGCCTTTGCCGCTATTGTTGCCGAAGTCCCCATTCTTACCCTTCTGAGCAGTGAGGATTGGTTTGCTTCCATTCTGAATGGCGAGAACAGGGACTCGGATGACCGTATAGCGTTTCCGGCAACAAGCAGGTATGGAGATATTCTGACAGGCGTTACAGCTGTCGGGAGAGGCTATCGTTATACCCTGTGGGATGTTCCGGTCACCGCGTCTTTACTTTCCGGGGTCAATCCCGATCCGGGAAAGAAACCGGAATGGCCATCCTGGCTGGAGCGGTTGGCAGGCTCCGGCAGCATCACACTCCGGTCATCATTCTATCGGCAAAAAGGCAAGGGCGGGTGGATTGAAAGGGAGCACGCGGAACCGGACGGCCTGCATGCCGCAAGTCTTATCCTTGATCCGGAAAAGGTGAAGGTGGAGCCGCTTTTTTTTAATGCTATGAGCTCCCCCGATGCAGTCCCCTGTGACTCCCCGTCCCTGTTCTGCAGTTTTAACTATTATATGACTGATAATCTGAAGGAATGGTATGGGGCTGAAGATTCCCGGCCCCTGCCCTGGAGGCGGTTCCTTCTGGATTACCTCTATATCCCCGGCAAAGACACGGTCTTTGAATCGCTGCCGCTGTATGATAAAACCCTTCTCGGCTGCACTCATCAGGGCCGTTTAATTGCGGGATCATTCACATACACGGCAATAAGCCTCCTGGACTCCGACGGCGGCTGTGTACGCCGATTTACCTCCGGCGACATAGATCCTCCGGGTGATAATGATCCAGGCCTGTATCTCCCTCGCTCAGGCCCGCGTCTGGTAGGTGAAGGCAAATACTGCGCAAGCTTCATTCATGATCAGTTATGGGATCAGCGGCCGGGTCCGGTTCCAATACCTCCCTTCGGTGCGGTGCTTGTAGTGCCTGAACCCCTGCCGGAAAGCAGTACCTGGTCCTGGTCGGTGGAGTGGGACAATCTACCCTGCCGAAAAGATGAGATAGCGTGGCTTGCAGGAGGTTTCAACGCCCTTGTCGAGGAAGGTGAGAATCTTTCCACCGACCCTGAAACGGCTGAACGGAGGCTCGTGCTTGAAGGCTGGATGAACCCTCTTTCCAGAAGTACCCAGGAGACCCAGCTTGAGGCCTCCGAAGTACAGCCGCGCTGCTGTATAGGCAGAACGATTAATGGACGAAATTTTCTCATGGTGGTATCCGGCCGAAGCGTTGTGTCCAGAGGGGCCCGTTTCAGCGATCTCTCGTCTCTTGCCCTGCATCTCCTGACTCAGGAAAACGAGACGCTGGATTTTCTGGTCAATCTGGACGGGGGTGCCTCGGCGATGCTCTGCGCGCGGAACGGTGAAGATTTCAATCTTCTTACCTACCCCTCTCCTTCGGATAATAATCCGGCAGGAGTTGTAAGAAAGGTTCCGGCCCTTCTGAAGATTGCATGTATCCATTAGCATATTTTTACTGGAGACTATATGAAAACTGCACTTGTTATAAACTGCTATATCAGTACAAGCCCGGGAGAAACACACGGCTTTGACCATCCGACCCGTCTGGACTGCTTTGAAACCGAAGCAAGCCTCCCTGCCACCTTGAAGTCCATTAAAAAGGCGGAACTCCCCGAGGAGTGTGTACTTACACTTTATGTGTTCGGCATTGCGGTGAACAGCTCCTGTGACAAGGACGGGGAAATAAGGGAGTGCCTTGAGCGGGAGCTGCAGTTGACGGATCTTGATTATCATCTGTACACCAATACGGACATTGCCCGCATGTGCCTGCTTGCAGCACCTGAAGCCAAACCGTTTTTTTCCGTTGCAGGCTATCCTGAAATCCGAAATCTTGGATTCATTCTGCCTCTTCAGAACGGTGAAGATGTGATTATTCAGCTCGATGATGATGAGCTGGTGCATCCCCATTATTTTGTAACTGCCCTCGAATTGCTGAAGCAGCATCCGGATAAGGCACTTTTTACCGCACCATACATGAAGAACGGGACGGTCCGGATAAGAACCTCGGACGATCTTGAGAGCTGGCCGAAGTTTTCGAGCATGGATAAAGATATGGCCCGTCTCGAAAAGGCTGTTGAGCCTGTGGAAACGCTTTTCGGTTTCGGCGGCAATATGATTGTCCGCAGCTCCTTCGCCCGCAGGGTCTACTATCCTCTCGGAGTTCCGCGGGGTGAAGATTTTTCCATGCTCCTGGCTTCCCGCCTGTTGTATGCCAATTGCAGCTCTTCGGAAAAGGCGGGCCTGGTTGCCTGGTTTGTCAGCTTGCCGGAGCTCACCATCGACCACCGTCCTCCTGCCGAGGCAAAAAGCGATTTTCTGTTTTACCTGGAAAAAAACCTGCGGCGTTTCGTACTGGAATGGTACATGCTGAACAGTCAGGATAAGCTGAAAGCCGCAGATCTTGAACCTCTTTCCAGTTATCAGCACGCAATGCTTGGAGTTGATGATTACGGACAGAAAATCAAAGAAATTTATGCCGAGCTCGAATCCCAGACGGTATCCGGACTGCGGAGCGATCTGAGTCTGCCGGCTCTCATCAGAAGCAGGGATCGAATGCTCGCATTTTTTCGGGACCGGGCGAACGACCCTCCGCGGTTTCCCGAATATCTGCAGCTGCGGAAGCAATGGATGGCATTGTTCGCGGGGGAATGAAATAGTTTTGTGGGGTGTATTGTCAACGCTCCGGCAGCATGTATACTTAATCCATCCTGACATGATCTGGAGCACCCGATGAACAAGACCACCTTCCCGGATTTCCGGAGCCTGCGGTTTCTCAAGGAGCATGCCCGGTCGATCTTGCGTTTTTATGAGCCCCGGGCGGTGGATCCGGAGGGCGGGTTTTTCCACAGTTTTACCGATGAGGGTGAAATCGCGGACCGGGATTTCCGTCATCTGGTAAGCAGCACGAGGTTTGCGGTCGACTATTCGATGATGATGATTCTGACGGGGGAGGATTACCTGCCGCGGATACGGCACGCTCTGGATTTCCTTGAGGGGGCGCATCTGAACGCGGAGAACGGGGGCTACTCCTGGACGGTGAAGCGGGCGGGTGCTGGGGAGCCTTTTCTGCCGGAGGACGACTCGATAAAGGCGTACGGGCTTGCCTTTGTTCTTCTGGCAAACAGTTATGCCGTCATGGCGGGCTTGAAGGAGAGGGTGGCGGATATTGGGCGTGTATGGGAACTTCTGGAGAGCCGCTTTTACGATGAGCGGTATGGACTCTATTATGATGAATATGCGGGAAACTTCACGCAGCTGAGCCCTTACCGGGGGCAGAATGCCAATATGCATCTCTGCGAGGCCTTTGTCGCCGCCTGGAAGGCGACGGGAGAGCGGTTTTTTCTTGAGCGGGCATACCAGGTTGCACGGAACATCACCATACGGCAGACGGAAGGGACCGGCGGATTTGTCTGGGAGCACTACGACCTGAACTGGGAGGCGGATTTTTCTTTCAATAAGGATAAACCGAAGGATATTTTCAAGCCCTGGGGTTTTCAGCCGGGGCATCAGGCCGAGTGGGCCAAGCTCCTGTCGGTTCTCTACGCTTATTACGGCGAGAGCTGGATGCTGGAAAAGGCGGAGTATCTTTTTTCCGCCGTAAGCGCTTCGTCCTGGGATGATCTGTACGGGGGGCTGTGCTACAGTCTTTCACCGGATATGCAGGTCTGCGACGATGACAAGTATTACTGGGTCCAGGCGGAGTCGATTTCCGCCGCGGCAATGCTGCGGGAGCTGACGGGCAAGGCGGAGTACCGGCTGTGGTACGAGAGAATCTGGCGCTACAGCTGGAACCATTTCGCAGATAAGGAGCGGGGCGGCTGGTACCGGATCCTGTATCGGGACAACCGGAGGCAGGACAAGCTGAAAAGTCCTCCGGGAAAGACCGATTATCACACCATCGGCATGTGCTTTGATCTTGCAGAGCTTTTCAGTCGGGAAAGCCGCAGGATTCGCGGATAATGAGCTCCGTGTTGGCGGATATTGTTTTCGGGGGTGCCTGGGGGTGTTCCGTACGCCAGAGCATGGTTTCAAGGGCCATGTCTCCCATGTGCTGGACCGGCTGGTGGATGGTTGTCAGCGGGACCCTGAGCATCTGAGAGTAGTGTACATCGTCAAATCCCACTATCCGCACCTGTCCCGGCACTCCGATACCTACTTCTTCACAGCCTGTTATCAGGGCTGCGGCGGTTTCGTCATTTCCGCAGACAATGTTGAACACGCTTCCCGGTTTTTTGAATTTGGCGGAAAGGTAGGTATGCTCTTCCGGATTTACCGAATGGACCCATTCCGGCCGGGGGGTAATGCCGTAATCTGCAAGGGCTGCACGGTATCCGTGGATCCGGATTGAAACGGTGTAGGCCGAAAATGGCCGGGCAAGAAAATCAACACGTTCCTGACCATGTTTAAGGTAGTGACTGGTTGCTATATAGGCGGCACGGAAGTTGTCTATTCCTATCAGATCCAGGCGGCTTCGCTGCGGGAAGGGGAGGTAATCCGAATCTATCAGGATTATGGGAATTCCCGCATCCTGAAACATGGATATTATCTGCCGGTTGATCGCATCGAAGGAGGGTGAGAGCTCCAGCGGTTCGAGGAACACACCGGCTACCTTGTGGTCGATATACCTTCGGGTTACATCGACGAGGGTCCGTGCCGCCTCGGTGGTTCTTATTTCCGAACCGCTCCAGAGGAGCGAACATTTATGTTTTTCGGCGGTAGCCGCAATCTGGGCGCAGATCGGTTCGAATATTTCTCCCTTCCCGAGGCCCGGCATGAGAAGTCCGAAGAGTCTGCTGCTGTCTGAGCCGGCTGTTTCGGGTTTATGGGTTACATAGCTTCCGGACCCTGTTTTCCGGGCGATAAGTCCCTCTTCCTGAAGTGCATTAAGGGCACGGGTAACGGTGGGGCGGGAGACATTGAAGTGCTGGGAGAGTTCCACCTCAGTCGGCAGACGGTCTCCAGGCTGATATCTCCCGTCAAGAACCAGGCTCCGTATTTCTCCATAGATGTATTGATATTTGAATTGTGTCTGTCCGAAATCATCACTCATGCTGAAGGCGCTCCTTCTTTGATAGTACTGAACAACTGTTCCGAGTCAAGCCAGTCGAGACCGCATTCGCATGCCCTCGAACTGTATAAACAGTATTGTACATCAAAAGTGACACATGTGAAGCAAATTTGTAAAATAAAGCTTGACAGATATGTAAGGTATATTGCTACAATGTATTTACAACTGCAAAGAAATTGCAGAATCACTAACTATCTCCAGGAGGATATGCATGAGAAAAGTAGGTTTGATACTGGTTTGTATCGCTCTGCTCGGTGGTGTTGTTTTTGCCGGCGGCCAGGCCGAGGGTGAAAAAGCACTGCAGGTTGCCGCAACGTTCGGTGATCTTGGTAACCCCTTTTTCTATACCATGGGAAAGGGTATTGAAGATGCCGCGAAAGCAATCGATCCCAATGCAAAGATCACAATTCAGTCTTCGGGTTACGATCTGAACACTCAGACCAGCCAGATGGAAAACTTTATTGCGAACGGTGTTGATATTATTGTTCTCAACGCTGCCGATACCGCCGGTATAGCTCCTGCGGTCCGGAAAGCAAAAGAGGCCGGTATTATCGTTGTTGCCGCGGATGTAAACGCCGACGGAGGTGTTGATGCTACGGTTACTTCCAACAACTACCAGGCCGGAACACAGGCCGGTGAATACATTGTTGAAAGACTCGGCGGCGAGGGAAATGTTGTCATTATCAACGGACCTCCCGTTTCCGCGGTAATTGACCGTGTAGATGGTGCGAAAGAGGTATTTGCAAAGTACCCCGGAATCAAGATTCTTTCGGAAAACCAGAATGCCGGCGGAAACCGCGAAGGCGGACTTCGTGTAATGACCGACCTTCTTACCGCTTTTGACAGGATTGACGCGGTATTCGCAATCAACGACCCCACGGGAATCGGAGCCGACCTTGCGGTACGTCAGGCCAAGAGAAGCGATGAGCTTTTTATCGTCGGTGTTGACGGCGCTCCCGATGCGACGGTTGCGCTGAAAGATATGGTAAGCACCTTTGTGGCCACTCCTTCACAGGATCCCTACACCATGGCCACCCGGGCGGTTGAAGTTGCCTATCAGGTTATCCAGGGAAATGCTCCCAAAGACAAGCTTATTCTTATTCCGACCACCCTTATTACCCGTGATAATGTTGATTCTTACGAAGGCTGGACCACACCGGAATAATTTCGCTGTATAATATAAAGTCTGTAAGCGTGCTCCCCCTGGCGGGGGAGCCGTTAATTTATGCGGGAGAAGATAGCAATGGATGGACAAAATCAGGCCGAACCCATTCTTTCCGTCCGGAACCTGAGTAAACGGTTTCCCGGTGTTCAGGCGCTGGACGGGGTATCTCTGGATATCTACGCGGGTGAAGTCCACGTTCTGATGGGAGAAAACGGAGCCGGAAAAAGCACCCTCATGAAGATTCTTGCCGGTGTATACCATGCCGATGAGGGCGAGATAAAAATCGGGGGCAAAGTTGTGGCACCGGAAACACCCCTTCAGGCGATGGCTCTCGGGGTCAATCTGATAAACCAGGAGCTGGGTGTCGCCACCAATCTGACGGTGGCGGAAAATGTCTTTATGGGCAGTGAGCCCCACCGCTTCGGAGTAATCGATCGGCACAAGATGGCGGAAAAAACACAGGAAGTCCTCGATAAGCTGGGAGCTCCCTTTTCTCCCGATGCGAAGGCTTCATCTCTGAAGGTGGCCGAACAGCAGCAGGTGGATATTGCCCGCGCGCTTGTGCATGATGGCCGTATTCTGATAATGGACGAGCCGACGGCGGCTCTCAGCGAGCGGGAGATCGAAAAGCTCTTCGATCTGGTCCGTTCCCTGCGTGAACAGGGCCTGGCAATTGTATATATCAGCCACCGACTTGCCGAAGTATCGGTCATTGCCGATCGCGTATCGGTTCTGCGGGACGGGCAGTACATCGGCACCATCGTCCGGGAAGAGATGGATAATGAGACCATCGTTAAAATGATGGTAGGACGTTCGCTCCATGACTTCTACGAGCACGAAACGGCGGACGAAAAGCACGACAACTACCTTGTCGTAAAGAATATCTCCGACGGCAAACGGGTCAGGGGTGTTTCTTTTCAGGCCGCCGCCGGTGAGATTCTCTCTATTTCCGGCCTCGTCGGATCGGGAAGAACCGAGCTTGCCCGTCTTATTTTCGGTGCCGATAAGCCGCTTACCGGAGAGGTATGGGTGAAGGGTAAGCAGCTCTCCATCACCTCGCCCAAGGATGCAATACGGCAGGGGATAGGCTATGTGCCGGAAGACCGCAAAATCGAAGGGCTCTTTCTAGGCATGAGCAGCCAGGAAAATATCGTCATGAATGTAATGGAACAGAATGCCAGAATGGGCGTTCTCGACCGTTCGCAGAACAAGAGCATTACCGCCCGGGCCATCGAACAGCTGAACATCAAGGTTTCAAATCCGGCCAATATGGCGCTTTCGCTTTCCGGCGGAAACCAGCAGAAACTTCTTCTCGCACGTTGGCTGCAGATTAAACCGCAGGTGCTTATCCTGGACGAACCGACACGGGGCGTGGATGTCGGAGCGAAAAGCGAAATATACAAGCTGATCGGAGAAATCGCCCGGCAGGGAGTAGCCGTAATATTTATATCCAGCGAGCTTCCCGAGGTTGTGGGTCTGGCCCAGCGGGTGCTTGTCATGCGTGAAGGAACAATTACCACCGAGCTGATCGGGCCGGAGCAGATAAGTCCGGAAACAATTATGGCTTATGCAACCGGTATCCGGAAGCCGAATTATACTTTTTCGAGTGAAGGGTGAGGGGGAAACTTAAGATGGGTTCAACAGAACTGACAAAAAAACTCAGACAGCAGAATTCGGCAATATGGGAGAGTATCGGAATCCTCCCGATTCTGCTGATAATCGTAATCCTGTTTTCGGTCCTTAACGGGAACTTCCTGCGGCCGAACAATCTCATGAACATCCTGCGGCAGGCGTCGATAAATATTGTCCTTGCGGCAGGAATGACTCTGGTAATTCTGACGGCACGGATAGATCTATCGGTAGGTTCAATACTTGCAACCACCGCGGTAATCAGTCTGATGGTTTCACTGAATCCCGCGCTTCAGCCGTACACCATTGTAATCCCCCTTCTTGCGGGTCTGCTGATGGGAGTTCTGAACGGAGTCCTTATTGCGTATGTGAAACTGCCCTTCTTTATCGTTGTACTTGGAAGCATGACGGCCCTGAGAGGTGCGGCCTATCTGCTTGCCGATGGTACAACCCTGATCAATAACGACCTGAACTTCGCATGGATCGGCAATTCCTACCTCGGCCCCTTTCCCTGGCTTGCAATTATCGCTCTGGCCGTAATCGCCATCATGTGGTTCATTCTCCGCAAGACCGTTCTGGGCGTACACATCTATGCGGTCGGCGGCAATCCTACCGCCGCCAGGCTGACGGGGATAAATGTAAGTTTCGTAATCGTATTTGTCTACGCCATGAGCGGCCTGCTCTCCGGTCTGGGCGGCGTTATGACCGCAAGCCGGCTTTACAGCGCCTCGGGGCTGCTGGGAAACGGATACGAACTTGACGCCATTGCCTCGGTAATTCTGGGCGGTACCAGTATTCTCGGGGGCAGCGGAAGCGTTGTCGGGACACTTGTCGGAGCGCTGATAATTGCAGTTCTGAACAACGGCCTTACTCTCATGAACGTTTCCTTTTTCTGGCAGCTCGTTGTCCGTGGTGTGGTTATTATTGTGGCGGTACTTATCGAACGGTTCAGACACAGAAAAGCGCTCTAAGCTTCAGCAGGTGATGCATTATCATGTTTCTCGGAATTGATCTTGGAACCGGCTCGATGAAGCTGATGCTTCTCGAGCCGGATGGAACCGAACATACTGTCAGCCGGGTCTATACGGTGAGTTCACCCGAAGCCGGGTGGGCGGAGATAGACCCTCAGCTCTGGCTGGACGCGCTTGAAAGCGGGCTTAAGGAACTTCCCTTTACCGACAGGATATCCGCGATAGGTCTCTCCGGTCAGATGCACGGCATCGTTCCCTGCCGGGGCGAAAAGGGCTGCGCACCGGTGCCGCTCATGCCGGCTATTACCTGGGCGGACCGGCGGGCCGGCAGTTATTGCTCCAGCTACCATTTCCTGACGGAAGATGAAAAGCGCCGGCTGGGAAACCCGGTTTCCGCCGGGATGGCGGGGCTGAGCCTCCTCTGGATCCGGGACGCGCGACCGGAGATTTACAAGAACATCGAAACGGTTCTCCTTCCGAAGGATTTTGTAAGGGCTTCCCTTACCGGAGACCGCTGCAGTGATTTTTCCGATGCGAGCGGAACCCTTCTCTACGATTTTTCAGAGCGTGACTGGTATCATGATCTGATCGGTCGGCTCGGTCTTCGGAGCGATCTCCTGCCGGAGCTTAAATCCTCCTTTGATGTTACGGGCGTTGTCACCGGAGAGGCGGCCCGGCGTTTCGGTCTGCCTGCCGGTATTCCCGTTGTCGCCGGGGCCGGGGATACTCCCGCCGCAATGTTCGGATCGGGGCTTACCGATCCGTCAAGCGCCCAGATTTCGATCGGTACCGCTGCCCAGGCGAGCCGTGCGGTCCCGGGAAGCGAACTTCCCTTTTCCGGGAACCTCAATATCTTTGAGGGTGTTTCTTCCGATTACCGTTACCAGATAGCGGCCATGCTCAACGGCGGTCTTGCCCTGGAATGGGTACGGCGGCAGCTTGGATTTGACTGGGAAGATCTCTATGCGAAGCTGGAATCTGGCGGTCTTGAACGTCAGAGCGACCTCATCTTTATCCCCCACCTTTCCGGGGAGCGTACTCCCTACATGAATCCCGATGCAAAGGGGGCCTGGATCGGACTTTCCATCGGTCACGAGAAAGAGGACCTTGCACTCTCGGCACTCCTGGGAGTCGCCTCTTCCGTCAGGCTCGGCGTGGAAACCCTTGAAGCAAGCGGCTCCGGTCCCGTCGAATTGTTCCGCTTTATCGGCGGCAGCGCACGGTACCCCTTCTGGCGGAAACTCCTTGCGGGGATGCTCGGCCGCCCGCTTCAGGTATCCGAACACCGGGACAGTTCGGTCCGAGGTGCGGCCATGATGGCGGCCCGGGCGGTCGGTACCCTTATTCCGGAACGGATTGAATACACCGAAGAGGCCGCCGGAAATTACTCCTGGATGGACGGCTATTACCACAGGCAGAAAGAGTACTACCGGCTTATTGCGGGAGTCTGAGCCGTGGCTCGGCCTTTTACCGGCGGCGGCTTTGTGCGGAATTACTGAGAGTGACTGATCACCTGCCCGGAGGCACAATGGCTCCGGGGCCGCGTCCGATCAGGTCGGGTCGGCCGGCGGCAAGAAGGGCTTCGCGTGCTTTGCGTTGATTTTCCGGTTTGTTGAACTGAAGCAGGGCGCGCTGCAGGTTGCGTTCCTTGTCTGATTTGGGCACATAGACCGGTTCCATGCTGCGCGGATCAATTCCTGTCGCGTACATGCAGGTGGAGACGGTGCCGGGGGTGGGGTAGAAGTCCTGGACCTGGTCGGGGATGAAGCCGCTTTTTTTCAGGAAGAGGGCAAGTTCGACAGCTTCGGCCAGGTCGCTTCCGGGGTGCCCTGCAATGAGGTAGGGAATGAGGTACTGCTTTTTCCCCGCCTTTTCGGTCTCTTTGTAGAAAAGTTCGGAGAAGCGTTCGTAGACGGTGATGGGCGGTTTGCCCATGGCAGCAAGGGTTTTCGGCCCGGCATGTTCGGGGGCTACTTTGAGCTGTCCGCTTATGTGGTGGCGTACCAGTTCGGAAAGGAACTCACGGTTTCCATCCTGCAAAAGATAGTCGTAGCGTATTCCGCTGCGGATGAATACCTTTTTTACTCCCCCAAGAGCCCGCAGTTTTCTCAGAAGTGACAGGTAGTCGGAGTGGTCCACCTTGAGGGAGCGGCAGGGTCCGGGAAAGAGGCACTGTTTGTCCGTGCATGCTCCGCGCTTAAGCTGGGCGTCGCAGGCGGGAGCGCGGAAATTGGCGGTAGGGCCGCCGACGTCGTGAATGTATCCCTTGAAATCGGGATCAGCTGTAAGGATACGGGCTTCCCGCAGGAGGCTTTCGTGGCTTCTTGCGGTGATGATGCGTCCCTGATGGAAGGTAAGGGCGCAGAAGCTGCATCCGCCGTAACAGCCGCGGCTGCTTATCAGGGAGAACTGCACCTCCTTCAGACCTGGTACTCCGCCGGCGGCGTCGTAGGAGGGGTGGGCCCGGCGCAGGTAGGGCAGTTCGTATATGCGGTCCAGTTCCGCACTGGAGAGCGGCATGGGGGGCGGGTTGCGGACTATGATACGGCCGCCGCAGGGCTCTTCCAGTGGACGGGCGGAGAAAGGGTCGGCGTTTTTCATCTGGAGGGCGAAATGGTCGGCATAACGCCGGCGGTCGGCAAGCAGCTCCTCATGTGACGGAAGGCCCCGTGCAGGAATCATCCCGTCATCCCCGGTCCCTGAAACTGAAGCTGATCTGCTCCAGACGAGGCCCCGGATTTTTTCGGGCTCCATTACCGTTCCGTGGTCGGCTGAGCGGCGAAGGGCTTCGGCCAGTTCGATGATGCTTTTTTCGGACATTCCGTAGAGCAGGTAGTCGGCCTTCGCGTCCAGGAGTACGGACCGGCGGATGCTGTCGCTCCAGTAGTCGTAATGGGAGAGGCCCCGGAGTGAGGCTTCGATGCCGCCGAGGACGACGGTGACCCCTTTGAAGGCCTGGCGGATGCGGCTGGTGTAGACTATGAGGGCACGGTCGGGGCGCCTGCCCGGGGCGCCTCCGGGGGAGTAATCGTCTTCCCTGCGGGGTCTGCGGGATGCGGAATAGTTGGCCACCATGGAGTCGATGTTTCCGGCGGTAACGAGGAAGGCGAGGCGGGGTCGTCCGAAGCGCGCGAAGTCGTCGGGCTTTTTCCAGTCCGGCTGGGCTATGACCGCCACCTTGTACCCTTCGGACTCGAGCAGCCTGCCGATGAGGGCGGTTCCGAAGGAGGGGTGGTCGACGTAGGCATCTCCCGAAACAATGATAAAATCGGGGAGGGCGCCGCTTCCGTAACGGGCTTCGAATTCGGCCTTACTGAGGGGGAGGAAACTGCTGGTGGATGTCTGCGGGTGCGGCATGGGGTTAGTATGACATGCTTTATCGGCCGAGGGGAAGGAGCCGTCCGTCAGCTTTTTACCTGCAGTTCGTTGGAAATGTTTATTTCACCTCGTGTGTTCCTGGTGACTATCTCCTCCACGCGTCTGCTCTCTTCCTCATTCCGGACACTGCCGACGAGGTGTGCAATGCCGTCTTTGAAGAGTCCGGTTTTTTCTATAGCAACCGAGACGGCCGAGGGATCGCTTATTATCGGATCGTCGATAATGGCTTCCTGAAGTTTCCGGGTAATTTCTTCAATCTCCGTATCATCAAAATTGACTGACTGAAAAAACTTTGCAACGACAACCGGTGGTATTCTGTTACTGTTTGTCATGTTAGCCTCCTTTATATAAAGATAAAAATGCAGCGGGGTAACGGCAAGCCGGCAGGTCGAGGACTCTTCGGCTTCTGCGATTCAGGTGCCTGCGCCCGGACTTTATGGTGTGAAAGGGTGCAAAGGATGGTATGCTGAATGTGCAAGTATTGCGGTGTCGTTTATTAAGGCCGATGTGAAGGGCTGTCAGGAGTGTGCGGATGCTGAAAGGAAGAAAGATAATTCTGACCGGGGCCTCCTCCGGAATTGGGGCGGAGATCTGCCGTCTTGTGGCGGATGATAACCAGGTGCTGGCGGTCAGCCGTAATACCGACCCCATAATCGATCATCCCAATGTTACCAGGTATTCCTGTGATATTTCGAAGCAGGAAAATATCGATGCGATGTTCGGGGAGGCATTTCGGCTTATGGGCGATGTCGATCTGTTTATCGGGAATGCGGGCTTCGCCTACTACGAGCTGCTGGAAAAGCCGGACTGGGATCATATCGATGCCATTTTTCGTACCAATGTTTTTTCGGTCATCTATTGTCTTGCGGCGCTGCGGGCGCGAAAGAAAAGCGAGGCGTTTAACTTTATCGTTACCGCCAGTGCAATGAGCTTCAGCGCAATGCCCGGCTATGCTCTTTATACCGGGACCAAGTTTGCGCTCAAGGGCTTTGCCGATGCATACCGTTACGAACTTGGTCCGGGGCAGCATCTGCAGATGGTGTATCCCATTGCGACGATAACCTCCTTTTTCAAGGTTGCGGGTTCCGGGAAGCTGCCCTGGCCGCGTCAGCGGGCCGATGTGGTTGCGAAGGTAATAGTCCGTGCAATTGAAAGAAACAAAAAGAATGTGTTTCCATCAAAACTCTACCGGATAATGCTTTTTCTGAACCGGTTTCTGCCTGTTATTCCGATCTATATGAGAATGGAAGCGGGGAAGCTGAAGGAGCTCCGGCGGCAGGTATAAGCTGAAAAGGGAGGGAGACCGGTATAATCTCCCTCCCAAAGGTACTACTTGAGGAATTTGCTGACAAAGGGGGATGTAAGTCCTCCGCTTCTCATAAAGTGGCCCGAGGGTCCTTCTCCGAGGAATTCGGAGAACCAGGATTCGTGCTCAATCTCTTCGTTCAGGATCGCAAGGCAGAGGTCGTAGGTACGGTGATCCTTGCCGGCGGTGAGGTTGCAGATAGCGGTGTAGCCGCGGACCGCACAGCGCTCGGCCTCCACAAGGACTTTAAGCATCTCTTTTGTATTGGTGGGGTCGGCGGGAAGGGATGCGGGGGGACAGGCTGAGATATCATGGAAATCCACCATGCTTCCGGGAAGTTTTCCGCCCAGCTCGTAGATGCGAGGGATCAGCGCCTCAAAGTGGTTCCGGTCTTCGATACGTGCCGCTTCGGCTATTTCTTTAAGCCCTTCACCTTCCAGCCCGATGAGGTTGACCCTTAGAATTGTGTAGTAGTAGAAGGTTGTAAGTTCCGCCGATGCGTTTTTTACCAGCAGATTGACCAGCTGATCCACATCTATTCCCGATTTCTCCACCATTTCTCTTGCTACTCTTGCCATATTTGGCCTCCTTAAAAGATTTTCCGGTAAGATGATAAGCATGTTACCGGTTGTTTAAGAATAATTATAAGAATTATTCTTAAATAAAAAGAAAAAAACTAATCTTCTCTGCAGTTCTCACAGAGACCGTAGAAGTCGAGGCGATGCTTGTGCACTTCAAAGCCTGTATGCTCGGAAACCTTTTTTTCGAGTGATGTGTCGAAGGGGATGTCCAGGTCCCGGACGGCACCGCACTTTTCGCAGATAAAGTGATAGTGCCGGGAAAGGTTGGCATCGAAGCGTTCGGTCGCCTCATCGAAGCTGACATTTTTCAGTTCTCCCTCCGTCACCAGAATGTTCAGGTTGCGGTATACGGTTCCCAGAGCTACCTTCGGGTACTCCCTGCGAAGCTTGTCATGGACCCAGGCTGCGGTGGGATGCGTTTCGGTATTCTGCAGCAGCTCCAGGATGCGTTCCCGCATTTCGCTTCGGTTAAGTCTTCCCACGTACAGGTTCCTTTCAGTACTTATTAAGAACGTTTCTTATTATCAATATTATTACAATTTTGGCATCTGTCAATGCTGACATGAATGAATTATGATGAAATAAGAAAAAAGGAGGGCTTTTATGGAAAAATATGCGCTTTTTGCTTTTAACGGAGAGGCGGTCTGCTTTCTGCACGTGCTTCTGAACGGAATTGATCTTGCCTCGAAGGGGGGTCAGGTTGCCATCGTGATCGAGGGGGCGGCAACTGGACTGCTTCCGGCATTTGCCGCCGGAGAAGGGGCAGGCCAGGGAATGTTTGACCGTGCCATGAAAGAGGGGCTTATCGACTGCGCCTGCACCGCCTGTGCGGCAAAGATGGGGGGAACCGAAGCGGCGAAGCAGCTGGGGATTCCGCTCAAGGGGGAGATGTCGGGGCATCCCGCCATGGCCGGATACCTGGACGAGGGGTATTCGATTATCACGTTTTAAGAAATGCGGGGGCGCCGGGCGCCCCCGATGTGCAGGCTTCTTATTCGACTTCGAGGGCACCAATGTAGCGGTCGAGGTCGTTCTGACGGCTGCTTTCCAGATTGCGCGCCCGGACCAGGGCCTTGTTAAGTTCTCCAAGTTCATCTTCCTGATCAGTCAGGGTGGCTATGTAGCGGCGGTAAAGAGCCGTGTCACGGTCGAGTTCGGCCATGTTTGCACGTATCCGCTCCTGTCCCCGGTGGATATCCCGTATCTCCGTCTCCAGCCGTTCACGCTCCCGCCGGGCCTCCGCAATGGAGGCGGAGAGCTGCTGCACCCGCTGCAGTGCCTGCTTTACCGCCGGGCTCAGGTTCTGCTGACGGAGGTAGAACTGGATGGTGTCGCCTCCCAGGTTTCGGAGGGATATCGACTGCTCTACCATCCGTTCCTCGATAACAGAAAGCTTCTGTCCGCTCCTGGATATCGGAAGGGCAAGCCTGAAGCGGTAGGACTGGTCATTTACCTCGTCTGCCTCTGAGGGCTCCTTCAGGTCCCAGCCGCTTGTACGGGGATGGATGATCAGGAGTTCTTTCTGTCTTATGCCGGTGTTTACGGCGGTGTAGCTGCTGCTACGGCGCTGCAGGCGGGTGCTTATGAGGGACCCCCGGTATATGCGGATTCGGCTTATCTCTTCGGGTACCGTCTGCTCTTCGGACATAACCGTCGTATCAAGGTCCATGGAGAAGCTCAACAGCCGTTCGCCCGAGGGGCGGATATCGTCGATAAGGGCGTCGCCCGCGTAGCTGCTCTCTTCAAAAACGGTGATGGGGCCGCCCATAAGGTGGAGACCCGTCGTGTTTTCCAGGAGGATCCCGTTCATCGGCCGGAGGGCATGAACACTCCGGTCGTAGATGGAGAGCCGCTCTCCCTTCACTTCCGATCCGATGATGGGAACCAGGGCGGATGAGTGACGGGGCAGGTTTACAGTTTCCTTTGTTGTATAGACAAAAAACTCTCCCGCACTTTCGGCCTCTGCAGCGGGTTCAATCCTTGCGTCGGAGAGAGAGGACTTTGCCATTGCTCCCGAACTGCGCATCATGGGGGCAGCTGCGGATTCGTAATCGGCTTCCGGGGCCGGTTCGAAGGCTTCGGCGTAGCGCTGCGGGGCGGGCGCCGATTCGGTTTCCACGGCCACTCTGGGGCGTTCGACATAGAGCGGTCTGGACAGTTCCATGGTAAAGGATACCGGGCGGCCGGCAACCAGACTGAGGCTGATATCGTTCCAGTCTTCCTCTCCGGTATTCTCCACAATAGCCCAGCCCTGAAGGTAGTGTTCTCCATCATCTCCCAGGACAAGACGGTAGCTTGTCTTCCATACGGGGGTTTCGATTATATAGGCCGCCGAGACCTTGCGTTCACCGCTTCCGGAGAAACGGATGCTTACGGGCATGGTGTCGCTGCTGCGGTTCTCGGCTATGAGGGCCAGAGCCTGACGCAGTTCCTGCTGAAGGGCGGGGTCGGTGAAGGTAAGGGTTTCAATTTCGGGAAAGGGAATGGTCCGGATTCCTTCAGCCGAGTAGAGCATGAGCACCGGTATGCGGAGCTCATCGGCAATGAGTTTCTCTTCCACCCCGAGGATGGTGCCGGCAAGATCCGCGCTGCCGGTAATCAGAACCTCCTCGCCGCGTGCCTGGCCGACGAGGGCGGCAAAATCGGGATTTCCGCTCAGGTTGAGGGAGAAGCTTTTCAGGGCTCTGGCCAGAGGATCTTTCGCTCCATAGCGGATTTCACCGATCCTTCCCCCGCCGTGGTCCTGTACAACAAGGCTTTTGAGCAGGTCGTCTATATCGCGGGCGGGAAACTGAAGGCTTACGGTCCGGTCGCCGGTGACGGTTCCCGTGCGTTCGAAGTAGCCGACACCGCTGGTAAAGAGAGCGGCCCCGGTAAGGGGCAGGCTGTCAGCTGCCGGGGCCGTGCTGTCCGCCGGGCTGCCGCGGTGCTCCTGGGCACCGGCCGCGAAGAGGGCCGGAAGAAGGAAAAGCATTAATAGCAGCATAGAAGCGAAGAGTGCGAATCGTTTCATGGGAACCTCCCTTAATACAGATTACTATAACACCTGCCGGGGGTTCATCTCCAGTAAAAAGAATACCCGCCGGTACCGCCCGGAATCGGGACGGCACCGGAAGGATCAATGTGTTTTATTTTTCCGTATCACCAAGGGTAAGATAATGGGTCAGGTCTTCACGCAGCTCTTCGGTAATGTTCTGAGGCTGTTTTATCGAAGTATAGAAGACCGTGAAATAGATAACCTTGATCGATTCAACAAGCTTACCCGTGATTCCGAACACAAGTACAGCGAGGAAGAGGGTGATGTAGGTGGGTATCCAGCTGATGGTAAAGGCGCCGGAAAAGAGGCTGACGGCTCCGGCATCGGTAACAAAGGTAAGGAGCCAGCCGATGGCGACCGAGATAAGTACAAAAAGGAAGGCCGCACCTCCCATAAGCTGTTTTACCGCATCACCCGCGAAATCGAGGCCGAAGACGCCCGTAAGGGTTGCCGGCACATTTTCCCTGAGGCTCTTCAGATCGGGAGCGATTTCTTTAAGCCTTTTCTCCTCGATAACAACCGAGGGAAGCATGAAATGGCTCAGAAGGTCCCAGACCTCGGACAGAAAACCGAGAAACAGGTTGATCAGGAGTCCCGAATCTTTTTTAAAGGTCCGGGAATAGGCAAGCGCCAGTTCTCCAAAGCCTAGAGCCTTGAGCCTGCCCCTCTGCGATTTTGTGTGATGTACCGCGTCCCGGTAGCTGATGTCTTTGCCGCAGAGGGTATTGTAGACCACCCAGCAGAGGTTGCCTTTCTGCCGGACATCGTAAAAAAAGCGCGCAGGTACCAGGATCAGCGCCAGGATAACCCAGGCCAGTACCGACAGGGCGATGAGACCGGCATTCTGATGTCTTTCTATCGTAATGATGGTCAGAAGGGAGAGGAAAAAAATGATCCTGAGTATCGTTGTAAACACCGCCATCTTTATCATGGGCGTCTTTATATCTTCATCTCTTCCGATGATGGTAAAGGAGTGACGGATAAGGTAACCCGTGTCCTTAATACGGTCTTTGAAGGGCTTTTTGGTAAAGGTCTGTGCATATTCGCTTACTTTCATCTGGTGCTCCTGTCATTTTTTTAGAAGAAACTGTCCGGCCTTGCCGCTGATTATCTTTTCCAGCCGCGCGGTCATGATTCCCTCTTCGTCTTCTATCCGGTACTGAACCAGGCGTCCCGGTACCGATTCGTCGGTGGTGAACCACCAGGTGTATGTTCCGCTGTCGTCGAAGTCGGAAAAAACGAGACAGTCGGGGAAATTTCCCGCCGGGGTGGCAATGTTTTCTCTCCGTGCGCTGTCGCTCAATTCGAGGATGGCGTCGAAATCATCTATACCTTCCGGTTCGGTCCGCAGATCCGTTTCCTCATCACCGCTGGCATAGGAATAACTGCGTGATACGCCGGTACTGTCGTGGTAGTAAAGAGTGGTAAGGGCGTATCCTTCATTCAGGTGAAACTCATAGATGATCTCGTCTTCATCATCACTGTAAAAAGCCAGGCGCCACCAGCTGCCCTCGCCGGCTTCGGCGCTTATAAGGAGCCGTTCGATGAAAAAGCTGCCTTCATCATCGGTGAAGCTCCAGAGGGTTCCCGTACCGGGCAGGTAGCTTTCGGGGGCCTGGACGTAACCGCCGGCGTAGAAGGTGAAGAGCATGAGGCTGTGGAACTGCAGCAGGTGTACGTTCGCTTCGATGGCGGTGGCGGCCCTGGCTCCCTCTTCCCATACGCCGGCCATGCCCTTCATGGCGGGACGCGGACCGATGCGCCAGCCTATGTTCAGACTTACTCCGCTGTATTCGAGCCAGTCCGAATAGGCGAGACCTAGCTTAAGATTGTCATCGAGAAAGATGTTGAGTCCCGAAGCTATGGACAGACCGAAGTCGGGGCTGTCCGGTGCTATCAGATCCGCTCCCATACCGACCCGGCTGAAGAAGTCGAGGCGGTCGAGTATTTCCGATCCCGGAATGTCGAGCCCCCTCAGGCCGAAGTGGAAGGTGCCTCCCAGGTATGCACCGACGGTCAGGTCGCTATCACGTATCGGGATGCCCAGCCTGCCTCCCGTTTCAAGTCCGAAATCAAAAAAAGCAAAGTCGCCGAATCGGGGTTTCCAGAGAATAAGTTCGGCTGCGGGGTAGAGCCCGATGCTTATGCCTTCGCCGGTTTCCTCCAGTTCTCCGGCAAGAGCCATGGATGGAACAAAGTTTACCGTTCCGTAGTTGCTTCCCCAAAGCAGCGGGGCGGCAGACTCCTGCGCGCCGGGAGAAGAGATAAGCACCGCGCACAGCAGCAGTGCGGCTGAGTACTTTTTTATAGTTGAGAATCCATTCATTAATATACCTCCGTCGGCATGATCGGCGATATCGCCTTACGGGGGTAGTGCACTCTATCCCTGAAGAGATATTCTTTAGTCATAGATTGCGGTGCCGAAAGTAATGGTGCATAATATGCCGGCATGGAAAGTTACTACACTTGGGGAAACTATTTCCGTATACTTGCCGCAGTCCTCATGCTGCTCGTTCTGGTTCCCGTCATTTATATGGCGATCAGCAGGGGATGGAGACGGCTGCTCTCTTTTCCCGCGATTCTGCTTATAGCTGCTGAGGCTATTATTCCCATTACCCCTTTTCCTGCTCTCCGGCGCATACTGGAAAACCTGACCCCGTTCCTTGTTCCCTTTGCCCTGCTCTGGCTTGTTTTTTTCATATGGAAACTGCGCAGACCCGATATGCGGAACTACCAGGGCTGGATTATTGATACCCTGCGGGATTCGGTACTGGTTTTTGACCGGAATCTCCGCCTTCAGGGAAGCAGCGGACCTGTCGCCGGCCTGCCGGAGGAGTCCTCCTCTGCCCTGCTTGAGGAACTGCGCACCATGCTGCGGTCCGGGGGCAGCGGGGAGGGAATGCTGCGGTTTCGCGGGCGTATATACCGCGGCCGATACCGGCCGGTGGAAGGGGGATGGCTTCTGACCCTTCACGATCTTACCGAGGAACAGCAGCTTCTTGATGAGCTGCTTGAAAAAAACAGGCTTCTGGAGCGTCAAAGGACCCTTCTTAAAACCACCGAAGGAATAGATCTTTCGGTCCGGAGAGAGGAGTACCGAAGAGATATTACCACCCGGATTCAGGATCTGGTGCGGGAGAAACTTGAAACGCTTCTTGAACTTACCGGAGGGTCGGCAGAGACCGATTCCGTTCTCGCCTGCGCCGAGGAGGCCATGGCTGATATCAGAGCTGCCGTGGGGCAGCTCGCCTCAAAAGGGGAAACAACGTGACGTATTCCATTGTGCTTGCCGAGGATCAGAATCTGATCCGTGACTCCCTGAAGTCGCTTCTTTCCAGCCATGGCGATCTGGAGATCCTTGCCGCCGCCGTGGACGGCAGGGAAGCGCTGGATTACTGCCGGAAACTCCGGCCGGATATTGCCCTTCTTGATATAAGAATGCCCGGAATGAACGGCCTGGAAGTTGCCGCGGCTATACGCAAAGAAGAGCTTCCGTGCCGGATTGTTCTGCTTACCACCTTCGAGGAGGGAGAGGTCTTTTCCGAGGCTCTCGCCCTCGGGGTGGAAGGGATCTTTCTAAAAGATATCGATCCGGATGTCTTCGCCCAGTCTCTGCGCATTATCGGCCGGGGGCTGCTTGTGTATCACCCGGTATTGAAAAAGCAGCTGGCCGGCGGCGGTCCGAAAAAGAAGCTGAACAGTCTGGCCGAAGGTTTCGGCCTGACCGAGCGTGATCTGACCCTTATCAGACTGATTGCCGAGGGGCTGGGGAACAAGGGAATTGCAGACCGACTGGGCAGTTCCGAGGGAACGGTTAAAAACAGGGTAAGTTCGGTACTGGGGAAGATGGGACTGGAAGACCGGACCCAGATAGCGGTGTACGCTATCCGAAACGGCCTGATCGAGGATCTGGACTGATCGGCCCGACGGCGGCAAGGTGAGGCAGAGAAGTGGAAATATCGGCCGCTCTGGGGCGGGAAATTTTCTATATAGAGCTGTGGCACTTTGCGGCTCTCCTGGTAATTCTGGGAGTCAACAGCTGGTTTTACCGGAATGCCGAAAAGAACGGACTGTTGTACCGCTACCTTATGCTCCAGGGCGCGCTGCTTCTCTGGGTTATAAGCAAGATCCTCAAGACCGTTGCCCCAACCGTGACGCTGCGCTGGTTTTTCATTGTAAGCCAGTATCTGGGCGTCTCCTTTCTCGGTCCGTTCTTTTTTCTCTTTGCCTGGCGCTATGTCTACGGCCGGGATGCAGCCCTCCGCATCAGGCTCTTGCTCTACGCTCCGTCGCTTTTTTTCTTCATCGTGATGGCGACCAACCCGTACCATCATCTCTTTTATGCCACTTACACCTTCTATCGTGATACCTTCGGTCCCCTGTTCTACGGATTGTCGGTCTACACCTATGCTCTTATAATTGTAAGCACCCTGCTTTTCCTTCATGGACTGCGCCGCCGTGAATCCCGCACATCCGGCGACCTGTTTGTCGCCCTCTCGGCGGTACTTCCCCTCCTGATCAATGCCGCCTATACCTACCGGCTTTTCAAGCAGCATTTCGACTATACCCCGCTGTTCATGACCTGTTCCCTCGCCTTTTTCGGACTGGCTGCCTTCCGCTCCCGGTTTCTGGGAGTGCTTCCCGCCGCATGGAAAAGTCTTCTGATGGAACTGGAGGACCCGCTTATACTCACGGGACGCGGCGGAGAGGTGCGTCGGGTGATGAAGCTGGTGCCGGGGACCCTACCCCGGGAGGAGATAGTGCAGGGGGGGCGCATCTACCGGCTCCACCGGGAGAAAAAGAGCCGCAGGGGAACGCTCTATCACTATGTTGATGTAACGGGCATCGAAGAGCTGAAGAAGGCCCTGGTGGAGAAAAACTGTCAGCTGGAAGAGGCTATTGAGGAAATCCGGAGACGAAATCTTAAAACTCTTGACTTGATGAAGGCGGACCTGCTTAACCGTTCGCGCCGGGAGCTTCACGACATTCTGGGGCACAGCCTGACACAGGTAATCTATCTGCTGCGTATGGAAAAAATGGGGGATAGAGACCGCGGCCTTATACGGACCATCATTACCGACAGCCTTGACCGGCTCGAGGGGAGCCTGCGGGGCGAGGTACGGGAGGGAAACAGCCTCTCGATTGCACTCGGCGGCCTGCTCAATTCGTTCTATCTGCCCGAAGTGACTGTCGAATTTCTGCTGCGGGGTAAGGAACGTCCGCTCCCCGAGGCGCTTGTCGGCGAGCTTGCGGGATGCTGCCGGGAGGGGATAACGAACGCGGTCAAACACGGGAAGGCCGGACGGATCGACCTTGTCCTGCTCTACGGTAGAAAACGGATTGCCCTTCTCATATCCGATAACGGCTCCGGCTGCGGCAGCTGCCGTCCGGGAAACGGCCTTTCCCTTATGCGGGAGGGTCTTGCCCGTTTCGGCGGCAGCCTTGCAGCCTGGAGCGAACCCGGCGAGGGGTATCAGCTTACCATCCGTGTTCCCTACCCCGGGACCGGGGATGCCTCAGAAAGCTATACCGAAGTTCACACCTCCGCTTACCCCGTTCCGGTCGAAGCCGTCGGCAAATCCTGAGGGCTTATCGATGGTATTTCCGTCTTCATCCTTGTAACCGTATCCTCCGGTGTAGTACCGCAGCAGCACATAGGGTTCGGCGAAAAAGCTTACCTTCCTGTCTCCGAAGATGTATTTGCATCCCGCTTCCAGCCCTCCTCCGTATCCGTTGAACACCGCCCTGAAGAAGGCTGCATCTTCTCCCTTTTCCACAACCGAGTTTACGTATCCGCCGAAGGCACCGATGTAGAGTCCTCCGAGAGCGTCGGTGAAAATTCTTGAAAGATGCTTCCCGTAGCCCTCAATATCAACATCCTCTGCGCTCTCCTTAAGCAGGTGACCGAAGTACCAGCGCCCTTTAGCGGTAAGATCCAGGTAGGTGAGGGTGGAGTATTCGTGGAGTCCCCACAGGAAGTTCGGAGAATAGGTAGTTTCCACGAGGGCGGAGAACTGGCCCGCCACCCTTCTCTCGTAGGATACCTTGTAGATGTTGAATAAAATCCAGAGCGGGTCGGAGGAGATGGCATTGGAGGCGCTTTCGGGCGCTTCGGATTCGGCAAAGAGCGTTAAGGGGCTCATTGCAAGGAGCAGGAGAAGAACAAGTGCGGTGATGCGTTTCATTGGTTTACCTCTTGAATTATGAATGGGCTCTCTTGTAGCACTCCCCGCGGAGGAACGGGAAGTGGAAACGGTAACGGCGCTCCTGATCTTTAGTCACCGCCGGGAGTGACTAAAGAATAACTGTTCCCGGACATACGGCACTTCCCCGGGACCTCCTTATTTTTCACTATTGATGGAATCTGCGATAAGCATAATAGGAGAAGCGAAGTGAAACTGATTCATGGGATCGATCACGTTAAAGCTGGGGTCTGTCTTGCTGCGGCTCTGATGATACTGAACCTGTCCGGCTGTACCGTCCTGCCGAACAACCAGTCCATAAGAGAGGGGTTCGGAAATCTTGCGGCCGACAGGATAAGCGGTAAAAACAGTTCCGGGGAGAGTACAGAGTCCCGGACTGACGGAGCTGACAAGTCATCAGCTAAAAGTAATTCAAACAAGAGCGGCGGTGCCCTGCCGAAGAAAGAAGAGCGGGGACCCGCAATCATAGAGGCAGTGCAGAACGGCGATTACGACACTCTGGAGCAGCTGCTTTCGGATGTGGATGATGTCCGACCTCTGGTTCCCGAGGGAACCCTTCTTCTCCATATGGCCGAAGAGGGTATGGCCGGCGGCGGTATGGCAAATCCGGTGACGGAACTTCTGGTGGAGAAGAAGGCGTGGATTCTGCAGAGGGACAGCCGGGGCCGCGGGGCGCACTATGTACTCTATGATTATGAACTGTTCGGGACCCCCCGGGGGGACTATCTGGACAGCGTTATCGGCGGTGCATTCTCCGCCTACTACAAGGCCGTAAACAGCGACTCCCCGGTGGAGATAAAGAAGTTTTCCGATCAGCTTCCCATGGACCAGTACGTGATGTTTGATGCACTTCAGCGGCAGAAGGCTGTTGCGGTAGCCTCATATGCCCTTGAGCAGGGGGCTCCGGCCCAGGCGGTACTGGAGGAGAGCGGCGAGAACCTCCTGCACCTTCTGTGCAGCGACGTGCCTTCCCGGGGTACCCCTTTTTCCGCCCGGGAGGATCTTGCAAAAAAGCTTATTGCGGGAGGCGCCGATACTAATGGGCTGAGCAAGCGGGGTGATACTCCCCTTTACTACCTGGTAAAATCCGCCAGCAAGGATTTTAACGGCTACCTGGGCGACTGTGCCGGCCTGGTCCGTGTGCTCCTTGAGGCCGACAGCGATCCGAATGCCCCGTGCTCCCATTGGGACGGGACCTCAATGCTCTATACGGCCGTCAGCAACCGGATGGACGATGTCGCGGAGCTGCTGCTGGAGTACGGCGCTGTTGTGGATGATCAGGCAGCTTCAGCACCGAACGCATCGGACAGGGCCAAAGCGATGATGGCGAAATATAAAAAATAAACAGATATAAAAAAGAGGAAAACATGAAAAAACCAGCAATGTGTCTTTTCGGAACGGCTCTGATGATTCTTTTTCTCCTTCTGTCGGGCTGTCCGACGGATCCTCCTGCCGGGGTCGTGTATGGCTGGAGCTCCATGGGAGAGACTCCCTTTACTCCCGGAAATGCAAGCCATATGTCCCTTGAAATTCTTGACGGAAAACCAGTGCTGGCATTCCGGGACAGTGAATCGAATATCCACAAGGCGAGTGTCATGGCCTGGGATTCTTCTGCCGGTGACTGGACCCTTGTCGGAGACCAGCACTTTTCGGAGCATACGGCAACGGATGTCTCTCTGCAGATGGTAAACGGCAATCCGCTTATCGCCTACAGGGATGTGGAAGACATGACCACCAACAGCGGAAGGGTGATGAGCTATAACGGTGTTACCTGGACCCGGATCGGAGATGAATTTTGCGGCGGAACGGGGGTTCTGGAAAACAACTATTCTACCGTATCGTTTCAGATGATCGGCAATACCCCCTGTGTCGCCTATGCGGAAGATGAGGTGAACTCCTATGTCCGGGTAAAAACATTCAGCAGCGGTTCCTGGGAAAACCTCCCCGGTACTCTATCGGTGGTGGTAACAGACCTCTCCCTGAAGGCGGTCAGCGCGTCGGAGGTGTATCTGGCCTATGTCCGTGAAGAGAACAATAAAATTGCGGTACGTGTGAACGATGGGATGGGATGGACTGTTTTGGGTGAGACAACGGGCTTTACCGACGGGGAGGCCGCATATATATCTCTCGATGTGTATAACGGAACACCCTATGTCGCTTTCCGGGATGAAGCAAACAGTGATGAGATAACGGTAATGTATTGGGACGGGACAGCATGGACAGCTCTGGGAACTCCGGGATTTACCAGCGGAACGGGAGCTGTCGCCAGCATAAACCTTAAAGTGCTTAATCAGAACAGGGCCTATGTCTCCTACTCCAGGGGAGGGGGCTCTGTGTATGTAGAGAAGTGGAACGGGACCTCCTGGAGCAGTGTCGGCGGCGGAAGAATAAATGATACCGATACCCAGGCTTCGAATCCGGTACTCCAGGAGCATGAGGGAGAGCTCTTTGTGGCATACCAGACGACGGTATTCGAGAACGCCACCCCGGTTGACTATGGAGCCACCGTAAAAAGATGGGGAGAATTGTAGAAAAAGGGGTATTCATTAAGGTTTATGATATCAAGATCATATCATAAGAAGTAATATGATAATATGTTTTGCCCTGACCCCGGCTGCTGCCGAAACTAAACGGCGCCGGGGTTTTTTCAGCTTCCTGCCATCCCCACGGGAAAGAGGGTCCTCTGCTTGTCCTCCAGACGTTCCCCGATGGTCCGCACTATGGCCTCAAGGTCATCTTTCTGTTCGACAAAATCGAGACGGTCCGCAGGGACTACCAGGACAGGTGCAAGGGCAAAGCCGTCGATCCAGCGGTCGTAGAGGCGGTTCAGCCCCTCCAGGTAGTCCGGGGCTATCTTCGCCTCGAACTCCCGCCCGCGCAGGGCTATTCTCTTCTGAAGGGTCGGCACCGTTGCTTTGAGGTAGACCACCAGATCCGGCGGAGGAAGGAGGGTGGTAAGGGTGCGGTAGAGGTCGAGGTAGGTCTCCCAGTCCCGGCTGCTCATGTTTCCCTGCTCGTAGAGATTGCGGGCGAAGACTTCCGCATCCTCGTAGAGGGAGCGGTCCTGGACTACCGGAAAGGGATCGTCCATAAGGAGCCGGTGGGAACGTACCCGGTGACTGAGAAAAAAGGCCTGGGAGTGGAAGGCCCAGCGCCGCATATCGGCATAGAAATCCTTCAGGTAGGGGTTCTCGGACACCGGTTCGTAATAGGGACGCCAGCCGAGCCTTTCGGAGAGCAGGCCGACCAGGGTCGATTTGCCCGCTCCGATATTGCCCGCCAGGACCAGGTACTTTTTCATATGTTCTCCTGCAAAACTTGCTATCGGGCAGGGTCAGGCGCGCTCGAGCTGCACGGCGACCGCCACCGCGCCAACGCCTGCGTGCAGTCCCACCACCGGCGAAATTTCCATAATGTAGCGGGGCCCGATGCCTGTCGCCTTTTCTATCATTGCGGCAAAAGATTCCGCCTTGTGACGGGCGGCGGCGTGGACGACGGCATAGCGCCGCACTCCCTTCTCCCGGTGCAGATCTCCAACTATCCTGACAACCTTCTTCTGCAGGGCTTTCTGGGAGAATGCCTTGCCGAAGGCGATCCCCTTTCCCTCGCCGTCCAGGGAGACAATCGGTTTCAGGTTCAGGGACGAGGCGATAAAACCCTTGAGGGGACTTACCCTTCCGCTGCGTATCATATACCGGAAAGTGGATACCGCCACGAAGATTTTTATCTTTTCGCGCTCCGCCTCCACCAGGCGTACAATCTCCTCCGTGCTCATGCCCGCCTCCGCGGCTTCCGCGGCGGTAAGCACAAGCAGCCCCTGGGCGGCGGAGTTCATCCGGGTGTCTATCACCGTCGCCCCGAAATCATCCCCCATTCCTTCATTTACCCGGTCAAAGAGAGCCTTCGTTCCGCTCAGCTTCGCACCCACCGGCAGCATTACCGCCGAGCTGTAGTGGGTGGAGAGGAAGGAAAAGAGGTTGGCCACATCCCGTTCTTCGGGAAGAGACGAGGTGGGATACTCGGTGCTGCCGTCGAGGTAGGGGTAGAAGGTTTCCGGGCTTATGCTTACCCGGTCGAGAAAGGTGCTTTCACCCCAGAGCAGCTTCTGGGAAACCATGTGGATTCGGTACCGGTCCATCAGCTCCGCTGGAAGGTCGGCGATGGAATCGGTTACGATTGCAGTTTCGGGATGCTCCTCCCGGCTGGCCCGGTACTCGAGGATCATGTCGTCGACCTTCTCTTTTTTGATGATGCCGAAACGCCGGAGCTCCAGAAAAAGTGCGGCCGGTTCGTCGGTATGGATGTGGATGCGTGCAAGATCGCCGTCGGTGCTGACAATGAGAGAGTCGCCGAAGCCCTTCAGGGCTCCGCGAAGCACCTCCGGTTCCAGATGTTTCCCTTCGATCAGCGCCTCGGTGCAGTAGCGGAAGCCGATCTCCGCGATCGATGCCGCTCCGTGACCGGCTGCCTCTTTCTGGATATCCAGCCGTGCGGTGCTGACCGAGCGGCGGAAGCGCTTTCCCTCGGCAATGTAGCCGTTGAGTCCCTCAAGAAAGCTGACGAAACCGCTCGCTCCGGCATCTTCAACCCCCGCCTTCCGGTTCGCCTCGGTTCCCGTCCTGGTTTTCTCCAGGCTGGCCCCGGCATGAGCGAAGGCTTCGTGGAGGAGCCTGCCGGGTTCGTGGATCTTTTCGCTCAGGCGGATAAGAGCCGTCGCCCAGTCGCGTATGACCGTCAGAATGGTTCCCTCGGCCGGTTCGCTCACCGCCGCGTCGGCATAGCGGGATGCTCCGAGTGCGGCCATGCTGAACTGCCTGGCATCCAGCCGGTCATGACCGCGGGTTTCCCTTTTAAGGCCGCTGATAAACTGGGCGATAATTATGCCGGAGTTGCCCCGGGCGCCTTCCATGGCGGCGTCGGCCATGGTGCCGAAGATTTCATGGGCCGAGCGTTCGGCCTTCAGGCTGTCGGCAATGGCGGAGAAGGTGGATACGAGGTTGGTCCCGGTATCCCCGTCGGGGACGGGAAAAAAGTTTATCCGGTTCAGGTAGCCCCGCCGGTTGACTACCTCCTGGTAGCCCGAAAAAAAGGCTTCGTATATTCCGACGCCGGTAATATGAAGATTGTTCAAAAGGGCTTCTCCTTTCTGTGCCGGGAACATACAATTATAGTAATAAACTTCTCCCCGGCTTACAAATTCTTTAGTATTATGGAATCGGAGGCAGCAGCCATGTTTTTCAGTTTCGACTCTTACAATATCCTTTCGGCCCTTATCCTGAGTTTCGGTATCCAGGCCCTCTTTTTCCTCTTTGCGGCGGGGTTTAAAACCGACAAACTGACCGATTTCTCATACAGTCTCTCGTTTATCGTCCTGGTGCTGGTTCTTGTCTTTCAGAGCCGTGCCTTTGCGCCTGTTCAGCTTGTTTTTGCCCTCTGCATTCTTATCTGGGCCCTGCGCCTGGGCGCATACCTCTTTACGCGGATTCTCAAGATAGGGAAGGACGACCGTTTTGATGACAAAAGGGGAGATGTGGTGAAATTTCTCGGCTTCTGGGTTCTCCAGGCCATTACGGTATGGCTGGTAATGCTTCCGGCGGCGGTCTTTTTCGGTGCGGAGAACATACCATCCTCACCGGTGCTGACGGGCGCGGGTTTTTTCCTCTGGCTGGCGGGCTTTATCATAGAGGCGGTCAGCGACGCCCAGAAGTTCCGCTTTAAGAACAATCCGGAGAACCGGGGGAAGTGGATCGGTTCGGGGCTCTGGCGCTATTCAAGGCACCCCAACTACTTCGGTGAGACCCTGCTATGGTGGGGACTCTTTCTGGTGGTTCTGCCGGTCCTGGAGGGGATGCTCTACCTGACGGTCCTGGGCCCCCTCGCCATTACCCTCCTGCTTCTTTTTGTGTCGGGGATTCCCCTTCTGGAGCAGAGCGCCGACAAACGTCACGGTGACAATTCTGAATATCTTGAGTACAAGCGGCGGACGAGCCTCTTCATACCGCTGCTGCCGGGGAAATAATGGTCCACCTTTTCGATGTTGATTACACCATTGTCCGTACCTCCACCGTACGGGATTTCATGTTCGAGGCGATGCGCCGCGGGGTCATGCCCCTGCGGGCGGGCTTTCTGGCGCCCCGCTTTTTTCTGCTCTACCTCTTCTCGATTATACGCCCGGGCCATTTTGAGGAGACCTTCGCCTCTCTGCGGGGCATTGCGGAGACGGATTTCCGCCGGATAGCCGGCGAGGTGTTCCGGAAGAAGACGCAGGGCCGGATCGACGGCGAGGTGGCCCGGCTTATCGCGGAGCTGAGGGAGCGGGGAGAGCCGGTTGTTCTCGCCACTTCATCCTTCAGGACGATGCTTGAGCCCCTCGCTGAGCACCTGGGCATCCGGGACATAGTGAGCAGCGAACTGGAGTTCGCCGGGGGGCTTTCCACCGGAAGGATAAAGGGAGAGCCTGCTTTCGGAGACGGTAAGCTCCGTAAGGTGCTGCACTTCCTCGTCTCTGCGGGAGTGGCACCCGGAGAGTGCGTCTTTTATACCGACAGCCCCCGCGACCTGCCGCTGCTCGAGGCCGCGGGACGGGCTGTGGCGGTTAATCCCCAGCCGAAGCTCCGTAAACTGGCACGGAAGCGGGGCTGGGAAATAATGGATACCGCAAAAAAACCCGGGGGAATGTGATGCTGAATCTGGCGCTTATAATTGTTCTGAGCTATCTGATCGGATCCTTCCCCACAGGGGTTATTGCCGGACGTCTTGTGAAAAAGATCGATATCCGGGAACACGGCAGCGGCAACACCGGCGCCACAAACTCCTTCCGGGTCCTCGGCTGGAGGGTGGGGCTTGCGGTGGCGCTGATCGATATGCTGAAAGGGGCGGCTGTGGTTCTCTTTATAGCCCCCGTAAGGCTTTTCGATGCCCCGGTCTATCCGGAATCGGTGCTCTTTATCGCCGTTACCCTCGCCTCGGTGGCGGGCCACGTAAAGCCGCTCTTCGCCCGCTTCCGCGGCGGCCGGGGCTTCGGTACCGCCGTCGGGGCGGTAAGCGCCCGGGTGCCCATGGTATTCCCCGTCTGCCTCCTGGTCTTTTTCATTACCCTCGGTTTTACCGGCTACGTCTCCGTCTGCGCCGCCGCTGCCGCCGCGGCCCTGCCCCTCACCTACTATCTGCTGAGCCGCCTCACGGGCATCCCGATCGACCCGGTTATCCTCGGTTTCTTTATCTTCGCTTTCGCCGCCACCCTCTTCGGGGTGCGCAGAAAGCTTATGCGCTACATCCGGGGAGAGGCGGAACTCTTTGAGAAGGCGATGGTGTTCAGGAAAAAACGGCCCTGAGGGGTATAGGGACATTTCATTGTTGACTATGTATAATACTATGTATTATTATATGCATAAGAGGCCATTATGTTATTAGAAACAAATAAAATGATACCGGTTACCAAACTGCAGAAAGAACTTACAAAAAAAATTCGCGAGATAGTTGAAACCGGCGAAGCACTCTATATTTTAAAAAACAATAATATGGAAGCTGTCATGCTTTCATTTGAGGAATATGAATACCTTCACAAGCTTGCAGAGCTGTTTGAGCACATGGAAATAAAAGCCATGCTTGAAGAAAGGCTGATAGACTATAATCCGGAAAAAAACACAGCCTGGGATAAAATCCGTGAAGAAATATGAACTGCAGAATTGAATTCATTCCAGCAGCTCAGAACGACTACAGAAAACTTGATGGCAGCATAAAAAAACTGGTAAACAGGAAACTTGATGAGTTATCCGAAAAACCCCTTTTAGGTGAACAACTCGGCAATAAACACAATATTGATTTAACCGGGTTTTTTAGAATATACGTTGCAAAAAAGAGCTATAGAATAGTCTATAGATTAATTACTCCTTCCCGTATTGAAATTATTGAAATCTGGGGTATTGGAAAAAGGGATAAAGAAGAAATTTACCGGATAATCGGGAAAAGGTTGTCAGAGAAATAGGATTTTAGCCGTTATTAGATCGGAGGTTTACAGAAAATGGCCGTAGTATCCGTCAGACTGAACGAAGAAGAAGAGAAAATTATGGAATATCTCACTGAGTATTTCCATGAAGACAAATCGACCCTTTTTAAAAAGTCAATGTTTGAGTTGTATGAAGATATCCAGGACATACGGTTTATTGAAGACTATATTGCTGCTTCGAAAAACACAAGCGGAAAATTCATCACGAGCGATGAACTTCTTGACTGAAAAACTGCGGAGCCTTGAATACATGACAGAACTTGAACTACAGGTCGATTTTCATCTGAATGCGGAAAGGTAGGGGCCGGACACATGAACAGAACATTAACGTCATATAATCAGTCCGCAAAGGAATATGACAGAAAATTTTCAGGCTATGAACCATACCAACGGCAGATGGACAGATTTGTCTCTCTCTTTAATGAGAAATCAAGGATCCTGGATATAGGGTGTGGAAGCGGATTGAATTCTCAATTGTTTGCCAAAGCCGGTCATAGTGTTACCGGTTTCGATTTCTCAGAATCCATGATAGAGATTGCAAAACAGAATTGTCCATCGGGCACTTTTTTTACCTCTGCTGTTGATGAATTTGAAACCTCCGAGAAATTTGATGGTATTTGTCTTTCCTTCATAATAGTTCACCTCAAGGACCAGGATGTGTATAAGCTTATTGATAGAGCTTCAAAGCTGCTGGAGCCGGGAGGATATATCTATATCAGTTTTATGACAGGAAAAGCAGCAGGATACGAAACCACTTCTTTTTCTTCTTCAGAAATATTCTTTAACTACTTTGAACCGGAACATATCATCGGCCAATTCAGAAAGAACAATTGCAGCATGGAGTATTCCGATACGGAACCATATACCGAAAAAAATGGTTCAGTTACGGAAGATGTATTTCTCGTATTCCGGAAGGATGACAAGCTCGAAGAATAAGGAATCCCCGTTCCGGCCGGGTTTTCAGTTTTCAAAATAATGATTTGTGCTTTCGGCCCCGAGGCATTATAACTGTTACATGAACCCTCCTTATGACATTATTGTAATCGGTGCGGGCCTCGGCGGTCTCTGCGCCGCTTTTGAGGCGTCCCGGGCCGGAAAAAAGGTGCTTCTCCTGGAGCGGCACAACCTTCCGGGCGGTTTTGCCACCAGTTTCGTCCGGGGCCGCTTCGAGTTCGAACCCTCCCTCCATGAAATGCCCAACGTACCCTCCATACAGGAAGCTTCCGGGGTGGTGCGCTACCTCCTGGACGATGCCGGCCTGGATATCGGCTTTGAGGAGATTCCCGATGCCTACCGGGTCATTCTGACCGATTCCGGGACCGACGTGCGTATGCCCTTCGGGAGGCAGGCATGTATCGATACGGTGGAACGGGAGGTTCCGGGCAGCGGGAAGGCGGCGGCCGCCTATCTTGAACTCTGCGGCGAGGTGCAGGAGGCCTTCGGCTACCTGGCCCGCCATGAAAAGAATATCGATTACCGGGAGCTTATGCGGCGCCACGGCAACTTTATACGGACCGGAGCATACACCGCCGAGCAGGTGGCCGACGCCCTTTCCCTTCCCCGGAAGGCGCGGGATATTCTCTATCCCTACTGGTGTTATCTCGGTGTTCCCATGGAGAGGATGTCCTTCACCATCTGGGCTGCTCTCCTGAACACCTACATTACCGGAGGGGCGGTCATTCCGAAGCTGCGCTCCCACGAGATAGCCTCGGCCTTTGTGAAAAAGATCGAAGAGTACGGGGGGACGGTCCGCTTCAACACCCCGGTGGAAGAGGTGCTCGTCTCCGGGGGTGAGGTTACGGGGGTGTCCGCCGGGGGGGCGGAGTACCGGAGCCGGAGCATTATCTCCAATGCATCACCGGGACTCATGTTCTCCTCCCTTGTCAAGCCAGAGTCCGCCGTTCCCGCCGCCGCCCGGAAGATGGTGAACGGCCGCATCCACGGATTCAGCCTGGTGGTGGTATACCTTGGTCTGGATGCTTCGCCCGGTGAGCTCGGTCTTACCGATTACAGCTACTTTATTGCTCCCCACATGAATACCGCAGAGCTCTACGCAAAAATAAGCGACCTGGAGTGCCGCGACATCATGCAGGCCTCCATATGCACCAACATAGCCAACCCCGCCTGCTCGCCCCCCGGGACATCCATGCTTTCCATAACCGCAGGCTTCCGTGCCGAAGCCTGGAAGGATGTAAAAGAGGGCGACTATTTCGAAACGAAGCGGCGGGTTGCCGAACGGCTGATCGATCAGTTCGAGAGGGCCACGGGCGTCGGCATTCGGGGGCACATCGAGGAGATCGAAATTGCCACCCCCGGGACCTTCGCCCGTTATACCGGCGCCTGGGAGGGGATAGTTTACGGCTACGAACCGGAACCCTGGGATTCCATCGTGCCCCGGGCACTCGCCGCAGACGGGGAGCGTTATTTCCGGGGCCTCCACTTCTGCGGCGGCTTCGCCTACCGCTGCCACGGATACGGCAGCTCAATCCTGTCGGGTAAGAGCGCGGCGGAGAAGGCGATGGGCGAACTGGAGGGAGAGGCATGAAGCTAACCGTAAGGGGAAAACTGGCCGACACCATCGCATTTGTGCTGAGCATAAGAAAGCGCAGGGGCAGGTTCGCCCGGGCTTCGGCCGAACCGCTGCCGCCCGGGAGGATGAACCTCCTCGCCGAAAGCCTCCATCCCGGACGGCAGCAGCTGCTTGTAGCGGAGGTGAGGGACGAGAGCCCCACGACCCGCACCTTCCGACTGGTACCCGACGACGGAGCAGACGGGGCGGACGGCGCCGCCGGACCGGCTTTTTTCCGGGCGGGACAGTATCTGGCCCTGGAGGATACGGTGGAAGGAACACCGGTCTCCCGCCCCTTCTCCATCTCCTCCACCCCGGAGGAGGCGCTCACCGGCGGATTTTATGAGATCACCATTAAAAAGGGTGACCAGGGCTTTTTTGCTCCCTGGAGCCTGGAGTGCTGGAAACCGGGATATCCGCTTACCGCGAGCGAACCGTCGGGCACTTTTTTTTACGAGCCTCTTCGGGACCCTCCGCACCTGGTATGCCTGGCCGGCGGATCAGGCATTACCCCCTTCCGCTCCATTATCCGCGACGCTCTGGCGAACTTTCCGGAGACGCGTTTTACCCTTCTCTACGGGGTGACCGGACCGGAGGAGATTATCTTCGGCGAGGAACTGGAGGAGCTGCAGAGGAACCATCCCGGTCGCTTCTCGGTAACCGTCATCTGTTCGCACGCCGTTGCCGATTCCCGCGGAGCGGAATGGAAGGGAGAGCGCGGCTTTATAAGCGCGGACCTCATCCGCCGCCTCGTACCGGACCACGGGGAGGCTGCCTTTTTTATCTGCGGTCCCCCGGCAATGCACACGGCCCTTACGCGGGAACTGGCGGAGCTGTCTGTTGAACCGAAGCGGCTGCGGAGGGAGAGCTTCGGCGCCGCTCCTGCCCGGCCGGGCGCCGCGCCCGGCGATACCCCGGCGGCAACGCAGCATTACACCATCACCGTCAGGCGGCAGGGCAGAGGCGAGCCCCTCGAAATTCCCGCCGCCGGGAGCGAGAGCGTCCTGGTCGCCCTGGAGCGCGCCGGGCTCAATCCCCCGGCGCTCTGCCGTTCGGGTGAGTGCGGCTGGTGCCGGAGCAGACTGATAGAAGGGCAGGTGCATGCATCACCCTTGAAAGATGGAATCCGCGGAGCGGACCGGAAATTCGGCTGGTTTCACCCCTGCTGTTCCAGTCCGCGGTCGGATCTTGTAATCGAAATTCCGGATAACCCGGTAAGGAGGCAGCGATGATACTGGTGGCAGATTCCGCATGTCAACTCGACGGAGAGACCATTAAGAAGCTGGGGATAGAGGTGGTCGATTATCCCATGTACCGCAACGGTACGCCCTTTCCCGTTTCCATGGCCATGAGCCGGGAGGATAAGGAGTCGCTCCGGGCGGAGCTGAAGGACAAAAATATCGCCTTTTCCACCTCAGGGCTGCGCGAGGAGGACCTTCTGTCGGTCTACCGCCGTCACGCGGGAGAAAAGATAATCTCCCTGCATCAGTCCAGCAGCGCATCTACAGTTACCATGACGACGGTCCGGAAGGTGGCTGCCGATCACCCGGAGCTGGACATCCACTACGTGGATGCGAAGTTTCTCACCGCTGCCTACAGCGTCATCGTCCGCGACACCGCCGAGGCCATACGCGATGGAAAAAGCTTTGAGGAGGTTCTGGAGCTGATAAAGGTGATGCAGTCCGGTACCCGCCATCTGGGTGTTGTCTACGACCTGTTCTACCTGCACCGGACCGGACGGATCGGGCTCGCCAAAGCTGTACTCGGTACGGCCATGAAAATACTCGCCCTCCTCAGTTCGGAAGGCCAGAGCGGGAATCTTACCTCCATCGGGAAAGCCAAAAACCATCTGCAGGTAAACCGGCGCTTTATAAACATCATCACCGAAGAGATCGAACAGAAAAAAGCGAAGCGCCTCCACGCGGTCATAAGCATTATCGGCCCCCACGAGATGGAAGCCGAGGAGCTCAAGGTGCAGGTTCAGGCCCTGGACGTCGAAAGCCGGGTCGATATTTTCTATACCAACCACAGCAACATGGCCCATATCGGTCCGGACTTCTACGATATCGGCTACATCCTCTACGGGTAGATGCCGATGGCTGTTACGGATCACCCCGGACCCGACGAGCTGAAACGCGCCCTCCACTCGGCTCTCGCCGCCCTGGAGCGAAACTACGACATCCTCGACAATCTGAATGTCTTTCCTGTTCCCGACGGCGACACGGGCACCAACATGCTCTCCACCTTCGGCGCGGGGGTGCGGGTCCTGAACAATCAGGCTCTGCGGACCATCGGTACCATGGCGGAGCATATGAACCGGGAGATGATACGCGAGAGCCGGGGCAACTCCGGTTTTATCACGGCCCGCTTCTTTCACGGTTTCTTCGAGTCCGCAGGGAGGGGCAAGGATATTTCGGGAATGGAGCGCCTGGGGCCCCGGGAGCTTGCCGCGGGCTTCGCGGGAGGGCTCTTTCAGGTGAACCGCTCTCTCTTCTCGCCGGCCGAAGGAACCATGGTTACCATTATCCGCGTCATGGCCGAATCCATGCAGGCTGCAGGCGGAGAAGCGGAGGGGGCGGGTGGAAGCACCGTCATCGGCTTGCTCGAGACAGGGCTGGAGGAGGCGGTCACCGCCCTCTTCGACACCCCCCGTCTTTTGCCCGTCCTGGCCAGGGCGGGGGTTATCGATTCCGGCGCCCTGGGGTTCATCATTCTTATGAAGGGTTTTCTGAAGGGGCTGAAAACTCCTTCGCCCGCCCCGCCCGAGCGGGAAAACGAGGCCGATTACCGCTTTCCTCCCCGCTCCGCGGGCCCGGAGAACGGAGCGGCGGGACCTGCCGAAGAGATGTTCGGATACTGCACCGAGGTGAATGTCCACACCCCCCGCGGCTTTTCCCTGCCCGATCTGACCGCTTATCTCGGGGAACGGGGCGGCAGCATCGCTCTGGTCCACGAGGATGACTTCCTCAAGGTTCACATCCACACCGACGACCCCGCGGAGATTATCAC
>NPIE01003276.1_pt1 | contig 38450 bp, 36 predicted proteins | sample 8637661 | NCBI WGS metagenome assembly NPIE01 (sample SAMN07420842, study PRJNA396082) | bioreactor metagenome | isolation source: sample BA12 brine-fed electro-methanogenic bioreactor BA | place: Japan: Kochi | collected 2016-12-09 | reverse complement strand
AAAGCGTTCTATACAGCGTATAACACGCTCGGTTATGGATTCCTGGAACAGGTCTACGAAAACGCCATGGTCCTTGAATTGCAGAAACTGGACCTCAAAGTGATCCCTCAGGCTCGGATCGCAGTGTACTATGATGGGCAGATTATCGGCGAATACTTCGCCGACTTGCTGGTTGCCGACAAAGTCATTGTGGAGTTGAAGTCAGTTCGAACTGTAACGGATGCACACGAAGCGCAATTGCTTAATTATCTCAAGGCAACGCCCTATGAAGTCGGACTGTTGTTGAATTTTGGTCCCAAACCGCAGATCAAGCGCAAGATATACGATAATCCGCAAAAAGGATCCTTGTCGTGGATTGGGAGTGGCTAGAGCGCAATCTGCGTGAGCTCATCTACATTGGACGGTGGTGCATAGAGCTAAAATTTTATCAGTGGAAATCAGTGTGCATCTGTGTCCAATAAAGAGAAGGAGTGATACTGTTGAAGATAAAAGAACAGAACGGAGACATCATCGTCGTCGGCGCGTCGGTCGCCGGGCTCTTCGCTGCCTATCAATTGGCGAAAGCGGGCAGAGAGGTGCGGATTTACGAAGCCCAAGCGGAACTGTTGCCCGAGGAGCGGACGCTGATCGTTACGCCCGCCTGGCTGCGCCTGCTCGATTTCGACGTCGAAGAGGCGGTGCTCAATCGCACGCACACCTTCGAGCTCTTCTCCCGCAACGCCTCGGCCCGCATCCCCCTCCAGGAGCCCGATGTCATCCTGGAACGGGCGCGCTTCATCCGGCTGCTGGCCCGCCAGGTCGAGGAGGCCGGCGGCGAGCTGCTCCTCAATCACCGCCTGGAGCGGGTGCAGAACGGCGGCGGCCCGCCCCGGCTCCATTTCCGCAACGGGCGCGGGCCCGAGGTCTTGCCGGCTTCCGACGTCATCGGGGCCGATGGCATCCACGGCGCCGTCGCCCCGCAGATCGAGCACGAGGGCGTCCCCCGGGTCTACATCCCCCAGGTGCGCGTCGCGCTTCCGGCGGATCAGCCGCCAGAGACGGTGCGTGTCTGGTTCGACCGGGAGCGCACCCGCTTCTTCACCTGGCTGATCCCCGAATCGCCGGAGACCGCTGCCGTCGGCCTCATCGCCGACACAGAAACGGAGGCCAAGGACGCGCTGGTGCAGTTCATGCAGGCGCACGATCTGGCGCCCCTGGACGACTACCAGGAGGATTGGGTCAGCCTCTACCCGCCTCGGGCCCGGCCCGCCGTGACGGTGGGCGCGGGGCGGGCCCTCCTCGTCGGCGACAACGCCGGGCAGGTCAAGGTGACCACCGTCGGCGGCGTGGTCACGGGAATGCGCGGCGGCGCGGCAGCCGCGCAGGCCATCCTCAACGGGACGTCTTACCACGCCGAACTGCGGCCCTTGCGACGCGAGCTCGGCGCTCACGCGCTGGTGCGTTACGTGCTGGATGGCTTCACCGATAGCGACTACGATCAGCTGCTGGAGATGCTCGATGAGAAGACCGTCGCTATTCTCAGTACCTACCACCGCGACCAGCTGGTCCAGCTCATCTGGCGGCTGCTCTCCTCCGAACCCCGCTGGCTGATGCTGGGAGCCCGGGCGCTCTCGCGGCGCGTGACAGGCGCGGCGAAAGCATGACGCGAAATGTGGACATCCCTGGATCGAAATTGTCGCAGGCTGTACTGCGGTGGGGGCCGGTGCTTCTCTGGGCCGCCGGCATCTTCTACTTCTCCTCTCAGCGGTATCCGCTGGGGTCGCTCTCTCAATCCCCGCAGCACCGACCCATCGGGCGGCTGGCCCACCTCGGCGAATACGCCGGACTGGCGGCGCTGCTCTACCGCGCACTCGCCCTCCCGGACCGGGGACCGGGCCAGACCTTCTGGCTGGCGCTGGGTGGTGCGCTGGCCTACGCCATCCTGGACGAGATCCATCAGGGTTTCGTGCCCGGACGGACCTGCTCCCTGCTCGACGTCGGTTATGACCTGGCCGGCGCCCTGACGGCCCTGCTTCTGATAGAGACCGGGCGCTGGGTGATCGAGAGAACAAGACGACAGCAGGACCGCGGATTATAGGGTCCATAACCGCCCGGACATATCAGAGGCTTGACGGCTGTTATAACATTGTTATCATACAAGCAAAGTGATACACAGTGTCTTTTTGAATGCCGAGCCAGAAGGAATATAACATGGAATTGAAACAATACCTCGCCGTGATCCGCAAATACCTGTGGCTGATGGCCTTGACGGCGCTGATCGGCGGGGGGGTAGCCTACTACGTCAGCAGCACCACGCCGCCCGTCTACCGCGCGACCACCACCCTGGAGATCAAACGCGCCCAGAGCGATCCCTTCAGCGACCCCTTCGCCGGCTCCGACGCCCGGACGGCGGAGAGCGCGGCCAACGTCTTTGCGGCGAAAATTCAGTCCTCCGTCTTCCTGGAGGACGTCAAAGCCCGTCTGGGCCTCACCACCTCCATCAAGGGCATGTTGAGCGTCGGGCAGGTCGGCAGCACCCAATTCCTGCGCATCTCCGCCGAGAGCACCGAACCCGAACTCTCCCGCGCCCTCTCCGAGACCGCGGCCCAGGTCTTCATCGAGCGCGAGCGGGAGCAGCAGCAAGCGCGCTTCCGCGAGAGCCTGGAGGATCTGGAACGGCGTATCGAGACCCTGGAAGCCTCCATCGCCGAGACCCAGGTTGATCTGGCGACGCTGGGCGCCACCAACGGCGGCGCCTCCGAGTTCGCCCGACTGGAGCGGGCGCGGCTGGACAGCCAATTGAGCCGCGATCAGACCCGCCTCGTGGTGCTGCTCAACAGCGTGGAGGAGTTCCGCATGGCGATGGCCCGCTACACCGATTACATCTCCATCTACGCTCCTGCCGAGATCAACGTGATGGGCGTCTCCGTCCTTCAGCAGTCCCTGCTGGGCCTCGCAACTGGCCTGATGATCGGCGTGGGCATCGCCTTCCTCCTGGAGTATCTCGACGACACCCTCCGCTCACCGGAGGACGTGAAGCGCAGCCTCGCGCTGCCGCTGTTAGGCGCCCTACCCCAGATCCACAGCGGCGAAGAGCCCTCGGGCGCCATCGTGGTCGAGCGCCCCCTCGAACCCGTCTCCGAAGCCTTCCGGAACCTGCGGGCCAGCATTCGCTTCGCCACGCTCGACGCGCCGGTGCGCACCCTGCTGGTCACCAGCCCCCTACCCACCGAGGGCAAGACCTTCACCGCGACCAATCTGGCGGCAACGCTGGCCCAGGGGGGCGCCAGGGTGGCTCTGGTGGATCTCGACCTGCGCCACCCCACCGTGCATCGCCTGCTGAACATCGAGCCGGCCCCCGGACTGACCGACGCGCTTCTCACTCCCGCTGCGCGGGAAGAGAGCCTGCTGCGTCTTTCCAACCCTGAGGGGTTCTGGGTCGTGCCCGCCGGTCAGCAGGTACATAACCCCGCCGAACTCCTGATGTCGGAGCGTTTCCAGGCCTTCCTCGAGTGGCTGAGATCGAAGGTGGACCTCGTCGTCATCGATAGCCCCCCGGTCTTGCCGGTAGCCGATGCAGTGATGTTGGCTGCGCAGGTGGACCGGGTAGTGCTGGTGCTGGAAAATGGCGTGACCCATCGCTCGGCGGCCGTGCAGGCCTCCGAGCGACTGAGCAGCGCCGGCGGACGGCTGTTGGGGGCCGTGTTGAACCAGGTCGATCAACGTGCCAATGGCTATTACGGTTACTACTATTACTATCACCAGGAGGGCAAGAGCCGCCGACCGCAGGGCCTCAGCCGTTGGCTGCCCTTCTTGCGACCGCGACAGAGCTCACCCACGCGAAAGAAGGAGCTTCACGATGCGTAAGATCCATCATTGGCCGCTGCTCTTCTTGACCCTGCTGCTCGTCATCTCCACAGGCTGTAACGGCGGGGCGAGTCAGGGCCCTCCCACCTTCGTGCCGCCGCCGACCTCCGTGCCCCTCTCGGGCTCGCGCTACACCGTCTCACGGACCGATCTCAGCGACGTCGTGCAGGCGCGCGGGCGCGTCGCGGCCAACCGGGAAACCCCTTTGCTCTTTCCCGTTAGCGGCATCCTGAGAGCCGTCCACGTGCAGGATGGAGATGAGGTCTCGGAGGGAACGCTGCTGGCAGAACTTGAAGCCCCCGAGATCGAGCGGCGAGTACTGGAGCGCAGATACGAGCTCATCAACGCCGAGTTGGCCCTCTCCAATACGATCCAGAGCGCCGATTTTGAGCTCTCCCGGGCGCAGACCAGCGTCGCCCTGGCGCAAGCGCAATATGATCGAGCGGTCCTTCAGGGAGAGATGGGCGTAGTGCAGGTGAGGCGCGACGCGGAAGCCGGCAACTGCGGCAGTTGGTGCAGCACCAGCCTGGAACACGCAGAATCGCAGGGAGAGATCGGGGTGCGGATTGCGCAGGCCAATCTCCAGCAGGCCAGAATCTCCTACAATCAGACCGCGGAGGCCCGCGATCTGGAGATCGCCGTCGCCGAAGAGCGGGTAAATCTGGCCCGGGAGCTCCATCTTCAGGCGGCCCAGCAGCTTTCGGCCACGTTACTCACCGCGCCCTTCTCCGGCATGGTGATGAACACCGATCTCCAGTTGGGCGCTCAGGTGCAGGCCTACGACGTCGTCGGCACCGTCGCCGACCTCTCGGGGCTGCGGGTGATCGCCCAGGTCCCCACCGAACAGTTGGGGGAAGTGGCGTCGGGGGAGTCAGTCTTCATCCAGCTTGACGCCCGCCCCGGGCAGGAATTCGCGGGGAGCGTCACGCAGATCGGCGGATACCCCCTGACCTGGCAGGGGCAGAACGTCTACGAGGTCCTCATCAGCTTCGACCGGGGTCAGGATATCCCCATGGTCCTGGGGATGGGCGCGGACGTGATTCTGGCGCGAAGTGTGCGCGAGAACGTCCTGGTGGTGCCCAACCGGGCAGTGCTCACCGTCGCGGGGCGCGCCTACGTTGAGGTTATCACGGACAATAACGACATCGATCAGGTTGAGGTGGAGCTGGGAATCACCGACGGCAGCGTGACAGAGATCGTCGCGGGTCTGCAAGAGGGTCAGATCGTCCGTATCCCGTGAAGGCGGAGTGCGGATGTTGCCTCAGTTGAAGGCTCTCCTGAATGACCGACCGGTGCTGCAGAAGGTAGCGCTCCGCCTGGTGCTGCTCTGGGGCTTGCTCTGGTCGGTCCCGGCTGCGGTGAGCCTAGTCTGCAACAACCTCGGCTCGCTCGCCATTAACCGCGCGCTACTTGCCCCCTCCGAGGATGCTGCTCAAATGCAGGCCCGGCAGGCCCAGGGCTATCTCCAGACCGGACTGCGCTGGGGGGCGCAGCGGGGGCCTTTCGCAGCCCAGCTGCACACCAATCGCGCCCTCCTCCTCGCCGAGGCAGGCGAAGAGGACGCCGCGACGGAGGCCCTGCTGCAAGCCACGGCCCTGGCCCCCTACAACCGGCAGGCCCAATTTCAGCTGGGGCAACGCCTTCACGCTCAGGGTGAGGTCGAAGCCGCCCTCGCTGCGTGGCAGGCTGCCGGGGCTGCCGAAGAGCTCTTCCGGCAGGGGAAGGCCCGGGCTCGCGCCAACGACTTCGAGGCAGCGGTGCGGTACTACGAGTACGCGCTGACGCTCCAGCCGGAGCTCTACGCAGCCTACGAGGCCCTGGGACGCGCCCTCCTGCGACTGGGCCTCAGGGAAGAGGCTCTCAATGCGCTGGCGTCGGCTGCAACGCTGGCGCCGTCCTCCTCGGCCCACCGCTATCTCCTGCAGGCCGAGCTGTACGTCGCGCGCGAGGAGTGGGACGCTGCCGTGTCCGCTTACGGAGAGGCGGCGGCGCTGGAGCGCTGGTCGCCGACCGCCCTCTACCGCAGCGCCACCCTGCGACTGGAGCAGCTGGAAGACGTCTCGGGAGCCATCGCGGATCTGGAACAAGCCCTGGCGCGCGATCCGCATCACGGTGCCTCTCGGCTCCTGTTGGGCAGGATTCATCGTGACCGCGCGGCCTGCGACACGGTGGCACATTGGATCGCCCCGCTCTTGTCTGTCGATGCCCGGCGTCACGAAGCGATACAGGCCCACGCGCTCCTGGGCACCTGCCTGCTGGCGCAGCAAGACGCCGGCGGACTCTGGTACCTGGAACAGGTGGTGCTCCTTCAGCCCGAGACCGTCTCCTACCGGCTGATGTTGGCCGAAGGGTACCGGCAGCTGGGAGATGAAGCGCGCGCGTTGGCTGTCTATCAGGAGATCCTGGAACTGGCCCCCAATCACAGGACGGCGCAACAGGCGGTGGAGGAGCTCGGCGGCCATGGCCCGCAGCACTGAAAGGCCGCGCGTGCCTCCGGGCGCAGAGCAGTTGCCCCCCACCCTGAACCGGCTGGGCCGCATGAGTGGACGCTGGGCCGGCAGGGCTGAGAAGAAGCGTCAACGAGGTAAGTATGGATGAGTAATGAGAGTGTAGAGAGCACTGGCAGGCGATCTCTCTACAGTCGTCTGGTTCGGGACCTTTTTGCTTTGCATGGCGCTGGCTGCCCTTGGAATCGACCCAATCAGACTTCATACCGGCTGGCAGCCCGTAGCAAAGGCCGGAGCATACCTGCTTCTGCTTCTGGCTGCCTTCATTGCAGTGGTCATCGCCCTAGTGGTGTTTGAGGCTATGGGGGTCATGGAACGTTGGAATGTAGTGAGGAGGGGGAGATGCCCCCAAAGATGCGTAACAAGGGCGGGAGGCTGTATGGACAGAAGAGACCTGCTGAATAACATCTCAGCCTACAGCCTATCCCACGCGCTCATCGACGCGACGTGTGCCGCGGTTCTCTTCGCCATCGTGGCCCTCGATCAACAACCGGCCCACCATCTCTTCTATATGATCGTTTTGTACGACGTGATAGCCTTCGCCACCCAACCCCTCTTTGGATTGGCGGTGGACACCTTCGATCTGCCCGTCCCTGCGGCGGTGGTCGGCACCCTGCTGGTAGGTGGGGCGACCCTGTTACTCCCCATACCCTTTCTGGCAGCCTTGATTGCCGGTGTGGGGAATGCTCTCTTTCACGTCGGGGGCGGTGTGGTCAGCCTGAGGTTGGCCTCCGGCAAGGCAGCGCTGCCGGGTATCTACGTCGCCCCCGGCGCCCTGGGATTGATGATTGGGACGTGGATCGGCACGGGCGGGCATTTCATCGCCTGGCCCTTCATTCTGATGCTCTTGGCGTCGGCCCTGTGGCTCACACGGCTGCCCACGCCCCAGATCGAAGCGTCGCCTGCCCTCTCCGGCGACTTGAGATGGTTTGAGCTGGTGATCGTGCTCCTATTCAGCTCCATTGCGATACGGGGCGTGGTGGGGTTGAGCCTGGTCCTGCCCTGGAAATCGGACCCGATGTTGCTGGTCGCCCTGACGGGTGCCGTGGTGTTGGGGAAAGCCTTCGGCGGCATCCTGGGAGATCGATACGGATGGGCCAAAGTTGCCCTGGGAGGTTTGATTCTCGCCGCGCCCCTGCTCACCTTCACCGCCCACCTCCCCCTGCTCGCAATTCTGGGCGCCTTCTTCTTCAATCTGACCATGCCCATCACGTTGGCGTGCCTCTCCCGGATGCTGCCCGGGAAGAGCGGCTTTGCCTTCGGGCTGACCGCCCTGGCGCTGATCATCGGGGCCTTCCCCACCTTCACGGAACTCCGCGCGGTGACGAGCCACCACCTCTTCCTCCTGGCCATCATGCTCGTCTCCATGGTCGCCCTCTATAGCGGTCTGAGGTTATACACGAAGCATTTCGGAGCCCCCCTACCCTGATTACCATTCACTCTTTTGAAGGAGCGTGTCATGAATACGAAGCTATTACAACTGTGGTGTATGGCGGCCCTCTGCCTGAGCGGGCTGAGCCCCCTCCTCCCTGCCGACGTCGCCCCGCCGGGCGCCATGCTGCTGGTCATAACCTTGTATGGCTTGTTTTGGCTGGGGATCATCATCCTCGGTATCGCTATCATCTCTTTCGTGGTACTCCGGGTGATCAAGAAGAAGCAGGCACGTCGGGGGGATGGGTGAGCATACCCCACCCTCGGGCGAGGGTCCTCGCCGCCGGGGATTCCGGCAAGCGCGATCCGCACGAGGGGCGTTCCACCCTCGCCCGCTCCGGGAGCCGGACAACCCCGGCTGATCTCTAGGCGCTTCCGGGACACCGCACGATGCTTGGCGACTACTTGCTCGCCCTCTCCCTGACCCTGCTCATCGAAGGAGCGATTGCCTACCTGTTTGGGCTTCGCACGGGCAGAGAGTTGCTGGCGGTCGCCCTGATCAACGTCATCACGCATCTGCTGCTCAACTACCTGCTTGGCCTACTCGGCTTCCTGGGCCTCGACGCCCCCCTGCTCCTGATCGTCGGGCTGGAGCTCCTGATCGTGATTGCCGAATGGCGGCTGCTGGTCTACGTCTTTGGCCCTGCGCAGGGACGCTTCCTCACCCTCTCTTTCCTGGCCAACAGCACGTCGTTTCTCGTCGGCCTGCTGCTTTTTTGGACCTAGGTGGAGGGCTCGCCCCGCGCACACTCCGGCGAAGCCCATCCACCCGGTCACGCCTGACCGGCAATGACAAGCACCACCCGTGAACCCGGTAACGTAACGACCTTTGACCTCCGCCTCTGGGCGCTTCCGAAAGGAGAAGAAGATGGCGCGTCGCGACTGGTATTGTGAAGATGTGCTTTCCGGCAAGATCGCGGTCCGGAAGGTTTGGGAGGATGAGCGCGTCCTGGCCTTTCATCACCCCCTTCCCCAAACCGAGATTCACGTCGTCGTTGTTCCCAAAGAACACATATCCTCGATTCTGGATCCCCTGGCGTTGGATGGCGCGCTCCTCTCCTCCATGGTCCTGGCGGTTCAGAAAACCGCCCAGGAGCTAGGCCTCGACAGAGCTGGATTCTATGTGCGGACAAATGCGGCAGCGCCCGGCGTCACGCCGCACATGCACTGGCACATTGTGGGGCCGGGTATACCCTGAGGGGGTGCGTGGCGGAGTAGGACTTCCATCCTCAGGTTATGTGATCACAAGAACACGGCTATTCGTTCCATAACACCCTGCTCAGAGAGGGATGGCGAGGCCAGGGCATCGTCCCTCGCTTTCGTCAGTCGCAGTAACCGAGAGTCTCATGAATCTATTCACTCTCCCAGATCTCACCGCCCCGCGGGAGAGCTTACAGGAGGTCATCTTTCTTGAGGATCGACTACCACCTACAGGGCCACGCAGGTCATGGCTGTACCGACCCACCCCAGCATGAAGCAGTGGTGCAAACGAAGAAGTCCATCCTGGACGAGATATCGCTCTCGCGCGCTGTTCAGAGGGCCTATGGCCTCTCGCCACAGACCGAGGTGCAGCTCCACCGGATCTCCGGCTCGGACGTCTATCGCGTGAGGGATGGGGCTGATTCCTGGTTCCTGAAGGTCTATCGCAGCACAGAGCGGGACGCTGGATGGGCCCGGTCGGCCCTCCGGGCGCTGGAGCTGCTGGGCAGCCACGGCTTCTCGGTGCCCCCCCTCCTGCAAACCACAGGCGGCGAAGCGCTGGTGGAGCTTCACGCGGTGGAAGGCCCCCGCCTCGCGTACATGTACCGGGCCGTCACAGGCCGAGCGCCGGTTTACACTGATGTAGAGGATGGGTATCGCTTTGGGGCGACGGCAGCCCGGATGCACCGGCTGATGGACGAGGTCGCCGCGCCCGAGCACTTCAGAGCCATCGGGCCGGAGACGCTCTTTGGGTGCTATATCGAGGGCATCGAGCGCCTACTCGATCCCGACGCGTCCGCCATGCAGTTCCTGCGGCGGCTGGCGCGGGCGCTGTGGCTCGAGGTAAAGCACCGGCTAACGGCAACGGCGCCCCACTACGGCTTCTGCCACGGCGACCTGCACACCGGGAACGCCCGGCTCACAGACGCTGATGAACTCTTCTTGCTCGATTTCGATGCGTGCGGGTTCGGGTGGCGGGCGATGGACATCGGCACCTACTACGCGAGCCACGACTGGATGAACCTGAGCGTAGAGAGCCGGAAGGAGCGCCGGCAGATTCTGGCTCATTTCCTGGCGGGCTATACTTCGGTCAGAGCGCTCTCCGAGGAGGAGATCGGGACTATCGATCTCTTCATGGCCATCCGCCACTTCGAGCTGCTGGGCCTGCTTCTGCAACGCGTCCCCTTCTCCGGTGCCCATTGGGTCAACCAGCGGGAATTCCAGACCGACGTCGCCTGGTTCGAAGCGTGGTTGGAGGGCTGCCAAGGGTTTGATGTGGAAGGCGTGCTAGCTGCTGAATAGCCCCGCCCCCGCTGCCGATCACGCCGTGGCGCCCCGCCACCTCTAATCAGCACTCGTGGCGGTGAGCGTTGCTCAGGTCGCAGCCCGGGCTGATCAGCGGCCCCTCCCCTGCGGCGTTACGGGGCGTGGGGCGGGGGAGTTCTATGCTCGATGGCGTCCTCGTTCAGGGTGGAGGGCTGCTCCTTGTGGGGGATGGCGGAGCCCCCCGCTTTGATCCCGCTTGCGCTACTCTCCGCGGTAGGCCATGCCGTCGATCATCAAGAGACAATCGCCGTCGATGAACTCGGTGGTGGAGGTCATGCGCGCCGGGTAGGTGCCCGGCTCGAAGTAGTCGTGGAAGGCCTGCTCCATGGCGGGCAGATCCTCGATCTCCTTCAACCAGACGTTGACCTTGACGAGGCTCTCGAGGGTGAGATCGAACTCGGCCAGGGTCTTCTGCAGGTACGCGAAGGCTCCTGCGATCTGCTCGGCGAAGCTGTCCCCGAAGCCCCGGTGCAGCCCGAGGAAGATGAAATCGCCGGCAGCCACGGCCTGAGAATAGGTGAAGGGGGTCTCTACTCTCTGAATCTTGGACATGGGTTCCTCTTTCTAAAATGAGTTGAAGGTGGAAAGTTAGGTGTTCCATCCCCTGATTGTGGCACAAAGCGCTTCGACGTCAATTCGAGCCCATGAGGGCGAGAGAGCATGGTGGGTAAAGAGAAGGCCGTTGGATGAGAGCTCCTAATCCCTGTTCCCTAATCCCCGGTCCCCATTCTCCTCCTTGACTTCGAGAGCAAAATGCCTACGCTAAGGTAGTTCCAAGATTTAAATCAGGCCACATCAGAAGAAAGCTCCTGCGCCGACGTCAAAACCTGGATAGTTTATTTTCTTGGAACGGCCTAAAGCCCAGCAGCACGACCATCGCCGCAACGAGGAGGTAAAGAGATGCGACCGCTGCGCATCGCCCTGGCCCAGATCAACGCCACCGTCGGCGACCTGGAGGGAAACGTCCGCAAGATCTTGGAGGGGGTCGAGGCCGCCCGAGAGCAGGGCGCCGACATCGTCGTCCTCCCCGAGCTCGCCGTCACCGGCTACCCGCCCGAGGATCTCCTGCTCAAGCCCCAGTTCATCGAGGCGAACCGGGAGGCGCTGGAGGAGGTGGCCGCTGCCGCGGAGGGACTCCTCATCGTGGTGGGCTTCGTCGACCACAGGGACGACATCTACAACGCCGCCGCCGTCTGCCGGGAGGGTGAGGTCGCCGCCGTCTACCACAAGACCTACCTCCCCAACTACGGCGTCTTCGACGAGGAGCGCTACTTCCGCGCCGGGCAGCGCCCTCTCGTCCTCTCCTGGGGCGAACTCGTCTTCGGGGTGAACGTCTGCGAGGACATCTGGTACCCCGGCGGACCGACGGAGGCCCAGGCCTTCAGGGGAGGAGCGCAGCTCATCATCAACCTCTCCGCCTCCCCCTACCACGCGGGCAAGGGACGCTTCCGCGAGACGATGCTGGCGACGCGGGCCGTCGACAACAGCGCCATCGTCGCCTTCTGCAACCTCGTGGGCGGGCAGGATGAGCTGGTCTTCGACGGGCAGAGCCTCGTCTTCGGACCCGACGGTGAGCTGCTGGCCCGCGGTCGGGCCTTCGAGGAGGATCTGGTCATCGTCGATCTCGACGTGCGCTCCGTCTTCAGCGAGCGGCTCCACGACCCGCGCCGCCGCAAGCAGAGCATGAGGGTGGAGGAGCCCGTCGCGGTCGTCTCCCTGCCCGGCGCTCCCCAGGCGCGGGAGCGACCACCGCTGGAGCCCCACATCCTGCCCCCGCCGGAGCGCGCCGAGGAGGTCTACCAGGCGCTGGTCACGGGGACGCGGGACTACGTCCGCAAGAACGGCTTCGAGAAGGTGGTGATGGGGCTGAGCGGCGGCATCGACTCCGCCCTCACCGCCGCCGTCGCTGCCGACGCCCTCGGGCCCGAGAACGTCACCGGCGTCCGCATGCCCTCCCGCTACACCTCCGACCTGAGCAACGACGACGCCGAGGCGCTGGCGGAGAGCCTCGGCATCCGGCTGCTCACCGTCCCCATCGAGCCGGCCTTCGAGGCCTACCTAGAGATCCTGGAGGCGCCCTTCGCAGGGACAGAGAGCGGGGTCACCGAAGAGAACCTCCAAGCGCGGGTGCGGGGCAACGTCCTCATGGCGCTGAGCAACAAGTTCGGCTGGCTCGTCCTGACGACGGGCAACAAGAGCGAGATGAGCGTGGGCTACGCCACCCTCTACGGCGACATGGCGGGGGGCTTCGCCGTCATCAAGGACCTCTTCAAGCTGCGGGTCTACGAGCTGGCCCGGTGGCGCAACACCCAATCCCCCGTCATCCCTGAGTCCGCCATCAGCCGCGCGCCGACGGCGGAGCTGCGCCCGAACCAGAAGGACAGCGACTCCCTGCCTCCCTACGAGATCCTCGACCCTGTCCTCGCCGCCTACGTGGAGGAGGACCGCAGCCTGGAGGAGATCGTGGCGCAGGGCTTCGACGAGGAGACGGTACGGCGGGTCATCGGGATGGTGGACCGGGCGGAGTACAAGCGGCGCCAGGCCCCGCCGGGCGTGAAGATCACCTCGCGGGCCTTCGGGCGGGACCGGCGCCTGCCGATCACGAATCACTTCCGCAGCTAGGGGAACTCAACCGAAGGAGAAAGATATGTCGAAGATCGAACAGCTTAAGGTTATCGAGACGATCAATGCCCAGGATGGCACCATTGTTGAGGTCGTGAGCTATCCACAACTACAGGGCTCAGCAGATATCCGGAGTGCCAGGAATCTCTTCTTTGCCAACCAAAGCGGCATGCAGTTGAAGATGGTCCGCATTCGTCTCAAGGAGAGCCACGTACGAATAGAACCAGGAGCTCTCTACTTTATGAGAGGCAACCTGGAGATGAAGGCTAGCACAGGGGGTGGCTTCATGAAAGGTCTCAAGCGGAAGATCATGTCTGGTGAGACCTTCTTCGTCAACGAGGTACACGGCACAGGGGATCTCTATCTCGAGCCAACTTTTGGACACTTCTTCTTGTACAGAGTCGGCGAGGATGGGCCTGGTGTTATTGTTGACAGGGGACTCTTTTATGCGGGCACTGCTGGCCTGGACATCTCCGCTATTCGTCAAAAGAACATCTCCTCAGCCCTCTTCGGCGGAGAAGGGCTCTTTCAAACACGGATCACCGGCACAGGAGTAGCAGTGCTTTACTCCCCCGTTCCCACGGATGAGATCCTACGCTATACCCTCACGGGCGACAAACTCTCTGTAGATGGCAACTTCGCTCTGATGCGCAGCGAACAAGTCGTTTTCCGAGCCGAGAAGAGCAGCAAGAGCTGGATCTCCACAGCGGTGTCCGGAGAGGGAATGCTCCAAACCTTTGAGGGTAGAGGTTCTGTGTGGATTGCCCCCACACAGAAGGTGTATGAGATGCTAACAAGTTCTGAAGGTTTAGAAGCATTAGCCAGGCCCACCGGTTTCAGCCACACACAGACGGATAGTTCTACGAAGTGAAGTACATGTCCGGCCACAAGAGGTAAGAAGACTCCAGCGGGGGGATGAAGCCACAGCAGAGACGGTCGTGGAGCACTTCATGGGGCGCGAGGTCGCCGTGGAGCATCTGGCGGCCTTCCTCACCGAACGCTCAAATGCCGCCGCTGTCGCCTTCTACGAGAGCACCGGCGGGCGCACGGGGGGCAGCGACGACCTCCTCTTTGTCTACGAAGGTTGAGAGCCAGATCACAGCCCTTACGGTGATCCAACTGATCTACCGACCCTAGGAGGGGAAGCCGTATGCAGAGATCAAGAGTAGTGACCGTCGTCGTGCTCGTATCCCTCACGTTAGGCTGCGCGGTCCTCTGGAACGCCGCTAACAGAACCTATCTGAAAGAGGACCTACTCGCCCTTCTCGAAGAAAACGGCATCCACGATGCTACGGTCACCTCCTGCCGCATGCTGGGATCGACCCGGGCGGGCAGCTGCGAGCTGGTTCTCGAAGAGGAGCAGGTCGCCGACCTGGTCCAGGCACTGGCGCTCGAGTCGCTGGATGGCACGGGTGAGAAGAGCGATCTGCTGGAGATTGCTGCATCCGAGAAGGGCTCCTGTATCGAGGAGCAGCCCGACCCGCGGCAGGGCCTGCAGACCTGGGGGCTGTTGGGCAATTATGATCAGCTGGGCATCAAACAGGGGAGCGCCTTCTCCTACTTGGTGCTACAGTACCGGTCTGCGGACAATCACGTCTGTCTGCAGGTGCTCTACGCATACGGCTAAGATGGATTCAAACCGATGCAATTAAATCCACAGCGGCTCTCACTTTAGGGAGAAGGTGACCATGCTTCAGCGGCTGCTCTTTGTAGGGCTATCGACGGTCATTGCCGTCTTCTTCTCGGAGAAAGCCTACGCCTACCCGCAGGGCTATGCGTACGCGGAGCTCCTCTTGTACTACGCCTTCCCCGTCTACGCCTGCCTCTGGACCATCGACCGCTTCCGCGTGCGCCGACCGGCGGCGCTCGTTCTGGTGGCGGCTCTCTATGCCTTCCTCATCGAAGGGGTGCTCACCCTCGTGCTCTACGAGGGAGGGCTCCTGGATCTCACCATGCCCGCCTACTTCGTCGGCTGGCATGGGCTCCTGAGCTTCGTCTTTGGTTGGTACGCGCTTCGCAAGTGGCTCGTGCGGGGGCAATGGGGACGCGTCCTCGCGATGGGATTCGCCTTCGGCCTCTTCTGGGGCCTCTGGTCCCTGACCTACTGGCTGCCCGAAGCCTACGAGGAGTGGGGGGTGACGAGCAGGGGGTCCATCGCGGACTTTGCCCTCCACGCGTTCACCTTCAGCGCGACGTTGGTCCTGAGCCATGGACTGCTGGGACGGGGCGGGTGGCTGCAGGAGTTCAGGCCCAGCAGGGTCGAGAGGTGGGTCGTGGGGCTCATCCTCGTGGCGCTCTTCACCGTGAACGTCCTTCTCATCCTGCCCCTGGCGAGCTTCAAGCTGGCCGCCCTTCTGGGCGTGACCTTTCTGGCGCTGCGCGCCGGGTACCGGCGAGGAGAGGACGAGAGCGTCCTGTCGGAGCTGGCGGGGCCGGTCAAGGGCCTTCATCTACTGACGCTGTTGGCGATCCCCATCACAGCAACCGGCGTCTACGCGTTGGCGGTCATCTATCAGCCCCCCGAGGAGTGGATCCGTGCGCTGCTATTGGAGAGCACGCCCTTCTTCCAAGCGCTCGTCGGCGCGTGCCTCTTTCTGTGGGCCCTGCTTGCTACCCTGGGAAGGCGCCGAGTCCACGCCCCGAGGAGCGTGATAGAATAGGGGTGCGCGCTCCATGACCGGTTCAGGAGTGGCACCTTCGCCTAACGAAGAAGGGAGCGCTGTCTTGGAGGGAACGAGGGAGGACACCATGCGTACGCTTCACCTACGACTGCTGGGCGACTTCCGCATCCTCTACGGGAAGGAGCCCGTGGGGGAGATCGACACCCCCCGCCCGCAGTCGGTCCTGGCCTACCTCCTGCTGCACCGCCAGGCGCCCCAGGCCCGCCACCAGGTCGCCTTCGCCCTCTGGCCCACCTCCACCGAGGCCCAGGCCCACACCAACCTGCGCAAGCAGCTCTACCACCTGCGACGCGCGCTGCCCGATGCCGAACGCTTCCTGCACATCGACAGCCACACCGTGGATTGGCGATCAGACGCCCCCTTCACACTCGACGTCGCGGATTTCGAAACCGAGATCGCCAATGCCCGACGGGCGGAAGAAGCCGGTGATATCCGGGCCCTACGGGAATCTTTGGAGAGGGCCATCGACCTCTACCACGGCGATCTGCTGCCCAGCTGCTACGACGACTGGATTCTGCCGCTGCGCGAAGACCTCTCCCGCCGGCACCTCCGTGCCGTGGATCAGCTCACCCAACTGTTGGAGTCCCGACGGGAGTACAGCGCAGCCATCCGCTACGCGCAGCGGCTGCTGCGCCTCGATCCCCTCCACGAGACGGCCTACCGCCGCTTGATGAGGCTCCACGCCCTCAACGGCGACCGGGCCAAGGCGCTCCAGATCTACCATGACTGTGCCGCCGTGCTGAAACAAGAGCTGGACGTGGAGCCGAACCCAGCCACCCAAGCCACGTACGAGCGCCTGATGGCGGCGGCGCCGATGACGCCTCCGCTGCGAGCCGAGCCCTTGCTCCCGCTGGTGGGACGGCAGCGCCCGTGGAGGCGGCTGCTGGCAGCCTGGCAAGTCGCCACCCGGGAGGGCCCTCATCTCGCCCTGGTGAGCGGAGAGGCTGGTATCGGGAAGACAAAATTGGTGGAGGAGCTGGTGAACTGGGCAGAGCGGCAGGGCGTCGCCACGGCTACGACGCGCTCCTTCGCCGTCGAGGAACCGTTGGCCTACGCTCCCGTCATCGGTTGGCTGCGCACCCCCACCCTCCAGCGCGCCCTCTCCCGGCTGGAGGAGGTCTGGCTCACCGAGCTGGCGCGTCTGCTACCCGAGCTCCTGATCGAAAGCCCCGAGCTCCCCCGACCCGAGCCCTTGACGAAGAGCTGGCAGCGGCAGCGCCTCTTCGAAGCCCTCGGTCACGCTTTTCTGGCAGCGGGACCACCGCTGCTGCTCTTCATCGATGACCTCCAGTGGAGCGATGCTCAGACGTTGGCGTGGCTCCACTACCTGCTCCGCTTCGTCCCTCAGGCTAAGGTGCTCGTCGTCGGCACCCTGCGAGCGGAAGAGGTGACGGGCGACCATCCCCTGACGTCGCTGCTCACGGAGCTGCGCAGCCGCGGGGAATTGGTCGAGTTCGAGCTGGGTCGACTCAACGAAGCGGAGACCACGGCGCTAGCGGAGCAGGTCGCCGAACGAGCGCTGAACGCCACGGAGAGGGCGAGGCTCTACCGCGAGACGGAGGGCAACCCCCTCTTCATCGTGGAGACCTTGCGCGCGCGCCCGACCGGCGTTCTGTACACGTCACCACCCTTCCATCTCCTCCCCGGCGCGGGGGAGCCGCCGTCCGGCACCACCTGCGCGGCCCTCCCACCCAAGGTGCACGCCGTCATCGAGTGGCGCCTCAAAGAGCTGTCGCCGGAGGCGCGAGCGCTGGTCGACGTCGCCGCGGTCGTAGGACGCGAGTTCAGCACTGCCGTGCTCACCCGGGTGAGCCAGCGCGACGAGAGATTGCTGGTCGACGCCCTGGACGAGCTCTGGCAGCGGCGGATCATCCGCGAGCGTGATGGGAACATCTACGACTTCAGCCACGACAAGCTGCGCGAGATCGCCTACTGCAAACTCAGCCTGGCACGACGACGCCTCTTGCACCGCCGTGTCGCGGAGGTGCTGGAGGCACTCTGTGCGGCACCGGTCCCGGAGGTTGCCTGCGATCTGGCGCGTCACTACACCGCCGCCGGCGAGACAGAGAAGGCCCTGGCCTACCGGCTGGCAGCGGGAAGACGAGCCCTGGCCCTCTCGGCGCACCGGGAGGCCACCCTTCATCTCCAAGAGGGGCTGGCCCTGCTCGAGAAGCTATCCCACACCTCCGAACGGACAGAGACGGAGTTGGCCTTCAGAATGGCGCTGGGCTCGGCGCTGATCCCCCAGAAAGGCTTCACGGCCCCCGAGGTTCGTGAAGTCTACGACCGGGCGGCGGAGCTGACGCGCCGTCTGGAAGAGGGACCGCAGCTGGTGCCCGTCCTCTACGGCCTGGGGCAGTACGCCATGCTCCAGGGGAACTGGGAGACGACCCACAGATTGGGAGAGCAAGCTCTCTGTGTGTCCGAGAGGAGCGGAGCGTCGCGTGACTTGCTGCTGTCCCACAGCCTGCTGGGCTTTGCCCTCTCCTACATGGGACAGCCGGCGCCGGCCCTGAGCCACCTTCAGCAGAGCCTGGAGCACTACGCTCAGGAGCCAGCCCCCCCGTCCACCGGCACCGACCTGGGTGTCTTGGCCCACGGTTACGCAGCCTTGATGCGGTGGATTCTCGGCTACCCGGCTCACTCCCTCGAGGAGATGGGAAGGGCGCTGAATCTGGCCCGCACGCTCTCCCATCCTCACACCCTGGCGGCTGCCTTGAACCACGCTGCGGGGCTGCACCTCCTGCGGCGGGAGCCGGAACGCACGTCAGCACACCTGGAGAGAGCCATCGCTATCAGCACCGAGTACGAATTCCCCTACTGGCTGGGGATGGCACAGATCCTCAACGGTTGGACGCGGGCACAACAGGGGGAGGGGGCGCAGGGGGTATCAGAGGCTCAATCCGGCATACAGACCCTGACGGCCCTCGGCGTCGACCTGTCCCCCTACACCCAGACCCTGCTGGCGGAGGCGTACGGACGTGCAGGTGACGCGACACAGGGGCTGCGCGCGGCGGAGGAAGCCCTGGCAGACGCAGCAGCTTCGGGCCTGCGCGCCTTCGAGAGCATGACGTGGCGGATCAGAGGCGACTTGCTACAGCTGCGGGGGGCAGCAGCCGCTGAGATAGAGAGCTCCTACCAGCAGGCCATCGAAATCGCCCGGGGGCAAGGCGCGCGCGCCTTCGAGCTCCAGGCCACACTGCGCCTCTGCCGGCTGTGGCGGCAGGCGCGGCCAGCAGAGGCCCGCCAGATGCTCGCCGAAATCTACGCTGCGTTCACCGAAGGGCACGAGGCGCCGGATCTGCAGGCCGCCCGGGCTCTCCTCGAAGCGCTGGCGTAAGAGGGGAGCGGTCGTTGGATTTGAAGTAGTTTGCTAATGCCGAAGCTTGCACGGTTCCGGCGGCCCCTCCCCCTGCCCCCTCCCCTTCGGCGCTACGCGCCGTGGGGAGGGGGTCTTGTTTAGTGAGTGAGTGCGCGGCGCAGTAGCGCCGCGCACTCACTCTCAAAATTCCCTGCCCCCGCGCACGAACTCCAGAGCCTCATACGCCTGCTATCCTCCTCCCTCATACCCCAGGGAACGCCTGGGGAACGCCGCTCCTGCTACCATGATAATGGACGGCGAAGAATCCTGCCTTACGTAACACTAAGGAGGGCGTTGAGATGTATTCAGAGGATCCGCAGCACCCAGTATCGCACCTCTTCTCCCTGCGCCTGTGGCAAGAGGAGGTGGGCGCCGATCGACTGGAATGGAGAGGTCGGCTCCAGCACGTGCTCAGCGGTGATACCCGCCACTTTCGCCAATGGAACACGCTTATCGAGTTGCTCCTCACCATGCTGGAGGATCAGGAGCCTGATGAGATGTTGTACGAACAGCAAAGTCTACCCAACGAACAGGAGGCTACCTAGATGTCGAACAAAAGGTTACTGGTATTGCACAGAGGGCCTGGGATAGCCCTCATCCTCGCGCTCTTGATCATCTCTATGGGCGCGCTCCGCTCCGGCCCGGCAGCGGTGCTGGCGTCCACCTTCCTGCCGGGGCGGTCGCTCTCCCTCAATGGTGACGGCTTCGTGCGGGTGATCGATCACCCGGCGCTCAACCCGACGGATGCCATCACTATCGAGGCCTGGGTCTGGCGCGACAGTAACGCCCGCTGCGAGACGGTGGTGGGCAAGAACTACACCGAGTCCTACTGGCTCGGCTTCTGCAACGGGCCGATTCGCTTCTACGCCGCCGGCTCAGGGACCGCCGTCGATGGAAGCACCTCCATCCCAGCGCAGACCTGGACCCACATCGCCGTCACCTACGACGGGGTGACGCGGCGCTACTACGTCAACGGTGAGCTGGACCTGCAGAGCACGGCCAACAACGGGCCGCTGACCGACAACGACTCCGATCTGGGCATCGGCTTCGATCCGGAGACGGCCTTCACCCACAACTACTTCGACGGCTTCCTCGACGAGGTGCGCATCTGGAATCGGGTGCGTACCCAGGCCGAGATCCAGGCCGACATGCGCCAGGAGCTCTTCGGCAGCGATCCCGGCCTGGTCGCTTACTGGCGCTTCAACGAGTCGGCGGAGGATTGGGCCTGGTCCGGGAACAGTGACGATGGCGTTCTGGAAGGGAACGCGGGCTTCACGCCGCGCGGCGTACTACCCCGACACACAAGTTTCGGCAGCAGCGACGCGGTCGTCACCCTGGATGGGAAGTGCGAGGCTTCGGAATACAGTCTGGCGGGGCTGGAGCGCTCCGGCTTCGCTACCGTCCACATGCAGCATGATGCCGACGACGTCTACATCTGCTTCGCGGGGCTGGAGCAGCTGCCCGACTACGCAGCCCACGTCCTCGTGGATACCGACAACAGCCAGAGTGACCCCGCCGACAGCGGTGACTACCGCTTCACCATCGACATCGACGGCAACACCAACGCCGAAGAGGGGAACGGCAGCGGCGGCTACACCTCCTTCTCCCCCGCGACCGGTGCTTGGGAGGCGGCCCGCCACGTCGATTTCGAATTCACCTGGTCGGCCGAATTCCGCTTCAGCCGTGAACTGCTGGGGATAGCGCCGGATTGGTCCCAGAACTTGGGCCTGGGCTTTGTGGAGGACCGGGCGGGCAATCCCGACTTCTCCTGGCCCGGAGCGCTGATCGAGACCCGACCCTCCACCTGGGGTCTGGTCTTCGTCTCGGCCCACGAGCGCCCCGGTTACACCTACGACTTCGAAGGCTACGTTCTGGACGAAGGGACGGGGTCGGGTATCGCCGGGAGCACGATTCAGCTCTTCGCCTCGTCTGCGGCGGGCACCTTCCTCCTGGACACAACCACCACCGACGGCAACGGCTCCTACACCTTCAGCCACGAGAGCCGCATCCCCACCACCTTCCTGATGCAACAGCAGGACAGGACGGGCTACACCTCCGTCTCCGCCAACGTAGGCGCCGGCGGGAGCGCGGTGACGCCCAACGTCATCCGGTATGACCGTGTGGACGACGATCACACCTACGCCACCGCCACCTTCCTCGACACCCGGGCCCGCCCCACCCCCCGCGCCTTCAACCGCCACTACCTCATCGTCTACAGTCCGCCCGTCAACTACAGCGACCTCTGGCCCCTCATCGAGATGAAGCGGCTACAGGGCTTCCAGGTCACCGCCGAGACGGTGCAGAACATTGAGTCGAACACGAGCGGCTATGATCGAGCGGAGAAGATCCGCAACTGGCTGCGCGATCAGTGGCTGACCCACGACCCCTACCCCGTCTACGCCCTGCTCATCGGTGACACCGACGTAATCCCCGAGCGGCAGGTGGGTTGGGAGGGAGACAATGCCCACCGTGACCCGGAGACCTCCCCCGCCTACGTCACCGACTGGTACTACGCCGACCTCGACTCCGACGACTGGGACGCCGACGGGGATGGCTACTATGGTGAGTTCCTCTACTGCGCCCCGTGGGAGTACAAGGTCCCCATCCTCGGCGCTGACCTACCCGGTCGCTGCCCGCCGGAAGGGAGTCCCCTGCGGGAGGGCGCCTACGGGAGCGATCCCGGCCCCCACGACGACTGGAAAGCGGAGATCAGCATCGGGCGCATCATGCTCAACGACCGCGTCGAGGTGCGCCGGGCCCTGGAGACCATCGCCCGGACCGAGGCCAGCGGTGATCTCGCCAAGCGGGACGGCCTCCTGGCGGGGGCGATGTGGTACTACTACGGGAACGGCTGGGAAGATGGCGTCTACAAGGTTGGAGAGGGACGTCAGCTTCGCGGCGCCTGGCCCGCCGACGGCAACCCGCCCTTCGGCGACGACTCGGCCATTCAGCTCGAGACGTTGGTTCGGCCGGAGCTCGCCCCCTACTTCCGCGACTTCTTCACCCTCTACGAGGGGCTCTCGCCCGACGACGATCCCGACCTGATCCCCACCGCGCAGACCTTTGACGTCCCACTGCTGGGAAGCAACCTCGAGACGGCGTTGACCGCCCAGGACTACGGGCTGGTCAACGTCATCGGCCACGGCAACGACCAGGGCGTCTACCACGGCAGCTGGGTCCGCGACTACAACGACAACGGGCGCATCGAGAATCCCGTGAATCCTGACGAGGCCGAGGGTTGTACCACGGTCTGTTACGAACTCACGGGTGATCGCCGCTTCATCGGCACCTCCTTCGTCCCCGCGCCAGCCTCCCTCCCCTCCGTCTTCTTCGCCAACGCCTGCTCCACGGGTGACTGGATCGCCGGAAGGAGAAACATCGCCAGCCGCCTCCTGGCCGAGGGCAAGGCCGCAGCCTGGATGGGAGCACTGAGCATCGTACCCGTGCATGGCGTCGACGAGTTCCAGCGCAACTTCAACCGCGACATCGTGGCCAACTCTGTGCTGTTGGGCGATGCCGCCTGGGGCGCCAACGGAGCGCGCCACCGGACCCGCTGGGTCTACGACTGGCGCATGGGCACCCTCCAGCTCTTCGGCGATCCCGCCTACAGCTACTGGGGCAATCCCGCCGACGCGCTCGCGGGGTGGCCTCAGCTGGGCAACGACTGGTGGGCCTCCGGCTACACCGTGGACGATGGACCGGTATCCGGCGGGCGGATCTGGACTGCCGACGACCACGCTCCCCAGTCACCCCCTGTGGTGGACCGCGAGGGCTACCTGCTGGTGGGCGCCGAGGGACACCTGGCGAAGTTCGATCCCCAGGGCCTGCAAGTGGACAGCGCCGTGCTCGGCGTCGACGTGGACTACGCGCCGGCCGTGACCACCGACGGCGTCTACGTCGTCTCGGGCGGGACCCTCTACAACTACGACAAGGATTTGAACCTGCGCGAGCAGATCAGCCTGGGTGGGTTGGCCAACGGGGCCCCCCGGGTGGGACCGGACGGCACGGTCTGGGTGCCGACTACGTTGGGGATGGCCCGCATCACCGGCTCGGGACTGCCGGACATTCTCAGCGGTCTCGGCGCTGCTACCAGCCCGGCGGCCTTCATGACCCAGGGTGCCGTCTGGGCCGCTGGCGACAAGCTCTACAAGCTCTACATCAGCCCGGATGGGTTCACCGTCGGCATCCCGGAGACGATACCTGGTGTCAACCTGACGCCCCCGGCGGTGGGAGAGGATGAGATGATTCTCGTCGGCGGGGATAACGGTCGGCTCTACGCCTTTACCTCCAGCCTGGGAGCGCTCCTGTGGACTTTCAACGCCGACGGAGCCATCAGCGGGCGCCCCGCCGTAGGACCGGATGGCACGGTCTACATCGGCACTGCGAATGGCAGCGTCTACGCCGTGCGCGACGGCAGCGCCCTGTGGCACCGGAATCTGGGCACGCCCATCTCCGCCGCCCTGGCCCTGGACAACACCCAGCTCTACGTGACCGCCGGCTCCAGCCTCTACGCCCTCTCGTTGGGCAGCGGCGCCACTCTCTGGTCCGTCAATCTGGGGGGACCGACCGATGGACGCAGCACACCCGTCATCGCCAACCACGCGGTCTACGTGACACGCTCGGACGACATCCTGGTGGGCGTCACGGCTGCCCACCTGCTCCTCCCCCCCAGCGGCGTCTTCGCCGAGCCGGTACTCGGTCAGCCCTGGAACGTCCAGGTCAGCTGGCAGGACAACAGCGAGGACGAGACCAGCTTCAACGTGGAGATCTGCGATCTCACCGGCACCTGCGCTACCTGGACCACGGCTCCGGCGGATAGTACCCAGACGATCCTGCCCCAGCTGCCGCCCAGCACCCTCTTCTACGTGCGCGTGCAAGCGGTGGGCAACTTCGGGCCGGTGCTCAACGTGGCCACCGCCGGCTACAGCTCCGAGTACGGCTACTCCGATCCCGTCATCGCCCTGCCGCCCACCCCGGAGGCCCCCACGGGTCTGACCGCCACGGCCCTTTCCAGCGAGAAGATCGCGCTGAACTGGTCCTACGGCGGGAGCGACGCCGAGCTCTTGGGCGGCTTCAACGTCTACCGCAGCGAGGACTCCGGCGGTCCGTACCTGCTGGTGGGAAACACCAGCCCGTCGACCCTGACCTACGAGGACACCGAACTGACGGCGGGCACCACCACCTACTACCGAGTCAGGGCCGTGAACGACGGCGGGGAGTCCGGCGATTCGAACACCGCCACTGCCACCACCAAGGCCCTCACCCTCGCTGCCCCCACCGAACTGACCGCCGTACAACAGACAGACAACAGCATCGACCTCACCTGGACGGACAACGCCACCGGCGAGACGGGCTACGTCGTGATGCAGAAGTTCGAGGGTGAGGGAGGCTTCAGCGTGATCGCCACCCTGCCCGCCGGCGCGACGGAGCACACGGTGCCCTACTATCAGGTCAGCGATGGCCGGATCGACTACCAGGTCAAAGCTGTGAGCGACACCGCCGAGTCGGAACCCGATACGGCGGTGCTGGAGTACGCCGTTCGCAAGGAGTACAACATCTTCCTACCCCTGACGCTACGACAGTAACCTTCTCCAAGGCCCGGTACGCGGGATAATGTACGAAGCCCGCGTACCGGGCCCCTCTTTCCTCACAGGAACCAACTCTACCCTCCCGGCACCCTCGCGACTGGCGAAGTCGCACCTTCTGAGGTAAGATCTCGCTCAGTACAATCATGAGGAGGGAGCTTCTGTGAACATCGTGCAGGTCAAGACGGCGGAGCAGCTGCAGGCCATTTGCGAGCTCTACCTCGAATACTACCACTTCATCCTTCAGACCTACGGCGTGGATATGGGCCACGACTACTTCCAAGCTGAGATGGCGGCGCTGCCCGGCGCCTACGCCCCCCCTACCGGACACCTGCTGTTGGCTCAGGAGGAAGGGGAAGCGGCGGGCTCTGCCGGACTGCGCCGGGTGACGGAGGAGCGGGCAGAGCTGAAGCGTCTCTATGTGCGCCCCGAGTTCCGGGGGCGGGGCGTGGGGCGTGCGCTGGTCATGGCGCTCATCGACGCGGCGAGGGAGAGAGGCTACCGGTGGATCCAGGTACACACGGCGGAGTTCCTGACCGAGGCCCTACAACTCTACCACGACCTGGGCTTCAAGGAGATCCCACCCGCAAGGAACGACGAAGCCGTGGAGCTCTTTCTCGAGCTCCCGCTGGATTAGTGGAGAGTGTGCAGGCGTCGGCCGGCGGACAGTCCCACATCTTCGTCGCCCCAGTAGCGTACGAGCAGCGTTACTACCAGCAGCACCAATTTACTTGAGCAGCTGTCCACCAAATCAGGGGAAGCTAGAACAATCCTACAATCCTACGTCCTCATTGCATCCATCCCGAAATTAGCGTACAATATGCTTGAGGGCCCGAATCACCTCCCGTAACTCAAACGTCCTCCTGCGCGACTATCCTTGAACGCGCCGACTCCTCGCCGATTTTCGCGTGCGCCGGGTTGCCCCGATACCGCTCGTCTCCCGTGTGAAAGATAAAACCCGCGCCGGATGAGCACGGTAATGGGTGAGCGTAGGAAGTAAGGGCCCCTATTCACCCCCATGGCAGCTGCCGTTTGCAGAGTTGCGCATATTTCAAGGAGAGCCAATCATGAGACACAAGAACCCGGTTTCGTCTCTGCTTCTAATGCTGTGTGCCCTGCTGACTTTCGCCGTCCCCACCCTGCCGCAGGACACATCAGCCTTGGAGGGGATCAATCCTCCCCCCCTCTCATTAGCCGGTCTGGTGGACGTGGAGAGCCCCCCCGGTTCCATGATCATCCGCTGCGAGGGGTTTCAATGCCAGCGCTATCATGAGCTGGTCTACTGGGGCCAGGACGGCAAGATCCATTTTCTGCGAGCGCGGTCACTGGCTCCCACGGCCCCCCCCCTCGAGACGACCCTTCGCCCCGCTGCCCTGGAGAACGAGGCTTATCTGTTCTACGACCGGACTTACCACCAGATCTACGCCATCGACAAGTATGCTATGGGCGCTTATCCCGATACCTGGTACCGGTTGGAGGCCCGAATCCTTCGCGGCTACGGGTTCGTCACCGCCATTCCTATCAACGCGGATTTCAACACGCCCACGGTGGTAGACCGCTACTACCCGGTGGACGGCGCAACGCTGCAACAACCGCACCCCACCACCGGATCTGTGGCCAAGATTTTTATGGATAATCCCGTCAACGGAAATGTGGACATCCTTACCTTCCACGGCCACGCGCCGGAGGCGGCCCAGGTCGCACGGATCTCGTACCGGGCGCCCCTGGCCTGCGCCGGGAACCCCAGCTACTGCTCCTGGCAGAGCAATCCGAGCAGCTCATTGGCGGTCGATGCGGAGAACAACATCTACATCGCCGATAACAACGATGCCGTAGACCGCATCGTCGTCCGCAGACCCGACGGCAGCGCAAGACCCGACATCGACAACGTGAGCGCGTTCTTCGACTGCTTCGTCAACGAGGCGGGAATCAGCATGGCGCCCCAAGAGGAGCGTCTATACTTGCCTGCCGGCTGTCAATCCTTTGCCAACGGGGCGGTGGCGCAGCTCGACATCACCGGTGAAACCCCTCACCACGTGATCGATCTTCCTTATTACGACCAGGGAATGCTGGTGGATTGGTACGATCAGAAGCGGGTCTTCATCGCGACCACAGACTTTAATGGGATTTATGATCCCGAAGGTTACCTCTACCTACATCTTCTGTATGACGGGCAGCGCATTGCCACCTTGCCAGTGACGACGGATTATGAGCGAAGATCACTGGGGGCCATGGCATTTGACCCCTACACCAATATGCTCTATCTGGCGGTCGAAGGGAGGATATACCTGGTCAAGGTGAATTACGGAGGTACTGCTGGCTTTCCACCTCTGCCGGAAGGGGAACTGCACCTCACGCCCGGTCTCGCAGCCGCCCTCATCGCCACGGATAGCAGTGCCATTTTCCACTTCGACGCTAGTGCGGTGGGTCAGAACACGCGGGTTGAGTACCGAGAACTACCGCCCCACTCAATCCCCGGTAGCCAATCCCTCCCGACGGCCAACACCACCACGACCTACCATAACATGCGCCAGTTTGAGTTGACAGCGGTGGTCAGCGACACCGGCACCCCACTCACCGCCTTTGACACCTCCTACTGGCTGGAAGTGCATTACAGCCCACAAGAGATCGCGCCCGTCATCGGCGGTAAGAACAACGTGCAGCTCTACCGGTGGAGTGGCAGCCACTGGCAGCAGGTCGGCACTACTTCTCCCAGCAGCACGGCCAACCTGCTAAACATCTATACCGATCTGACGGGGCGCTTTGCGATTCGCGGCCCGACGAACAGGATATATTTGCCCCTCGTGCTCAGGTGAGAGGGGAAGGAGAGACCGGCGGGATTCTCGAGACGTGCGAAGGGCTCTCATCGAGCTGAGATCTCTATCCCACGGTGCCGGCTCTCGCTGCAGGCCCGGGCACCCAGCAGAATGAGTAGGCCGCTCCCCCATTCGCGTGTCAGGGGCCTAAAATCCCCGTCCACCGTGGAGCCTTTACTTTTACCCACGATCCACGATAATGCTCCTGAAGGCGACCCTATGCACAAATACACCGATGCTGAATGGCTGGCGGCACTCCGCAGCGCCGGACCCGATCGGGCCATTGCTGCGCTGCGGACGCTTTTGACGCAGGGCTTGCGCCACGCCCTGCGGAAGTACGACGTCACCGAAGCCGACGTAGAAGATTTCGCGCAGGAGGCCCTGCTGCGCATCCTGGACGCCCTCGACAACTTTCGCGGGGAGAGCCGCTTCACCACCTGGGCACAAAAGATCGCCGTGCGGACGGCCCTCACCGAGCTGCGCCGGCACCGGTGGCGGAACGTGGCGCTATCCGACCTCCTGCCCACCACCGATCAGGAGGAGGAGGCACTGGCGGCCCTGACCACATCGGCAGAGACCTCCCCCGAACAACAGGCGGCCCAACGCGAGCTACGGGCGTTGCTCCAGGAGCTGATGGCTCACTGCCTGACCGAGCGCCAACGTCTGGCGTTGAGCGCCGTCATGTATCACGGGATGCCCCTCGCAGAGGTCGCCCGCCGCCTGGACACCAACCGTAACGCTCTCTACAAGCTGTTGTACGACGCGCGCTCGCGTCTCAAGAACGCGCTTCTGGAACGCGGCCTGGACGCTTCGGAATTGCTCTCCCTCTTCGAGAGCGAATCGACGTAAGAATGTGGACCCTCACCGCGTCTAAATAGCTACAGGGAATGCAAGGATGAAACTGGATCGGATCAGATTGAAACGTATAGTGCAGGCCATCGCCAACACGCACCCTCAAGAGATCGGCTGCGATGCCTGTTTCGAGCAGCTCGACACCTTCGCCGAACTGGTGTTGGCGGGCAAGGAAGCCACCGCAGCGCTGCCGCTGGTCCAGGCTCACCTGCTTCACTGTCGTGACTGCCGCGAGGAATTCGAGGCACTGTTAGATGCGCTGCGGGCGTTGATGGCGGACGAGGAGCCCCCCTCATAGGGCTGCGCTAACACTCCATCACCTCCGCACGTTTGACGAAAATAGATGAGGAGGTAACTGATGGGACGCAGACCCTATGGACTGGGTTTAGGTTTAGGTTTAGGATTAGGATTGGGACTGGCGCTGTTACTGTTGTTGATCCAGGCGTGCGCGCCCTCGCCGCAACCTCAGGGCGAGACGCCCCAGGCACCCTCCGCTCCGACGACCGAGACGACGTTGATCGAGCCCCCGGAAAGTCCGCCGGCAAGCGCGGCGCGGGAGTTCAGCACCGATTTCAGCCGGCACACCGTCTCCTACGACGAGATTCTCTCCGGCGGCCCGCCCAAGGACGGGATTCCCGCCGTGGACGCGCCGCAGTTTATCAGTGTGGCCGACGCCGACGCCTGGCTCGATGCAAGGGAGCCCGTCGCCGTCCTGGAACGTGACGGGGAGGTGCGGGCCTATCCTGTCCAGATTCTGATGTGGCACGAGATCGTCAACGACGTCATCGCCGGTCAGCCTGTCGCGGTGACCTACTGCCCGCTGTGCAACACTGCCATCGCTTTCGACGCGGAACTGGACGGCGTGGCCCTGGACTTCGGCACGACGGGCCGCCTGCGGCTGAGCAACCTGATCATGTACGACCGGCAGACGGAGAGCTGGTGGCAGCAGGGCACGGGTGAGGCCCTTGCCGGGGCGCACGCCGGACGCCAACTGCGCATGATCCCCGTGGCGCTCATCGCCTGGCGGGATTTCAGGACCGCCTATCCCGGGGGGCAGGTGCTCTCGCGGGAGACCGGATACAGCCGTGACTACGGGCGGAACCCCTATGCCGGCTACGACGCTCCCGACGCCTACCCCTTCCTCTACGACGGGCCGGAGCCCCCGGCGATGCTGCCGCCCTCCGCTCGCGTCCTGGCCCTGGAGCTGGGTGAGGAGACGGTCGCCTATCCCTACGCCGTGTTGGAAGAGGAGCGCGCGGTGAACGACACCGTGAGCGGCACGCCCGTGGTAATCCTCTGGCAGCCGGGCACCGCTTCGGCGCTGGACACGCCGCGCATCGCCGAGGGCCGCGAGGTGGGCAGTGCCCTCGCCTTCAGCCGCGCTGTCGCGGATCGCGTGCTGACCTTCGAGGCGGCGGGCGAGGAGTTTACCGACGTGGAGACCGGCAGCAGGTGGACCCACCTGGGCCGGGCCGTGAGCGGGCCATTGGCGGGCACAGAGCTGCACCCGGTGGTGGGCAACAACTTCTTGTGGTTCTCGTGGGCCGCTTTCAGGCCGGAGACGCGCATCTACGGGCTTTCGGACTGACCGCTGGTGGTTGGCGAATGGTTCGGCGGGCGATGAGGAAATGACTACACCCTATCTCATAAGGAGGAGGACATGAGCAAAAAGTATCTACGCCTGCTGGGCGCCGCCGCGCTGCTGGCAGGGGCAGGATTCGTGGGCGCCCGGGCGCTGGTGCAGCTCCTCACCCCACGCCCGGAGAACCTGGGCGTCCGTGAGGGCCGGTTGGCCCCGTGCCCCAGCTATCCCGCGTGTGTCTCATCGCAGGCACCGCCTGAAGATGAGGCCCACCACATCGCGCCCATCACCTACACCGGCTCCCTGGAGGAGGCCCGGGCCCGCATCATCGCCATCCTCGAGGGGCTGGAGCGCACCACGATCATCACCGTGAGCGACAATTACGTCTACGCCGAATCCGTCACGGCGGGACTGCGCTACACCGACGACGTGGAATTCTACTTCGACAACGACCGGAAAATCATCCACGTCCGCTCGTCGGCGCGCGTCCCCTACTACGATTTCGAAGTAAATCGTCAACGGGTCGAGCGGATCCGCGCTGCATTGGCCGCTGCGGAACGCTGATGGACCTTGCCACGCTCCTTCCCGCGGTTCAGGCCTATCTGCGGAAAAGCGCGCTGGTGAACGTTCCATACTGGAATCCGGCGCAGCCTTTCGCGGTGCTACCGCTGGCCCAGGGAGAGTACAACCTCAACTACGTGGTGGAACAGGCCAGGCAGCGGTGGGTGTTGCGCGTCAATATGGGATCGCAAATCCAACGCGACGATCAGATCGTCTACGAGTACGACGCGCTCTGCTTACTGGCTCAGTCTGGCGTCACCCCGCGCCCGTATTTTGTGGACGACAGTCGCACTCACCTTCCCTATGGCGCGCTGGGGATGGCATACCTGCCCGGTGAGGCGCTCGACTATCGCCGCGACCTGGAGGCTGCGGCCCGGCTCTTTGCCCGCGTCCACAGCGTGCGCGTCGCGGGCGACCATCCCCTCATCCGCGAAACGCGGCCCCTGACGATGACCTACGAGGAATGCGCGCACCTGCTCCCCGTTTACCTGGAATCGGAACTCGCTGATCCCGCGCTGCGTGATTATCTCGCCGAGGTGCTGGACTGGGCCGCGGAGGCGCGGCACCAGGAAGCGTATTTTCTCGCCGATCCATGCCCCTGCATCATCAACACCGAGGTCAACTCTGGCAACTTCATCGCCAATCGCGCGCGCGGCACGCTCCATCTGGTGGATTGGGAAAAGCCGCTGTGGGGCGACCCTTCACAGGACCTCTCGCATTTTGGCGTGCCCACGACGACGCTGTGGAAGACCAACTACCGGATGACCGAGGCCGACAAGCGTGTCTTCCTGAATGCCTACCGCGCCGCCGTCCCCGACGCCCACCTGCGCGACACGATAGAAGCGCGCGTGCGACTGCGCGACCCCTTCAACTGCCTGCGCGGCATCTCCTGGTCGGCGATGGCCTGGGTGACGTACCAAACCGGCGCACATGCCGTGCGCAACGCGGATACCTTCCGCAAGATGAGCGCGTACCTGGATATGGGCTTTGTGCGCGGCCTCTTTGCCCCGTATATGGAGCGGCGCTGATGCGCGTCCTCTACGATTGCGACAACACGCTGGGCCTACCCCGGTGCGAGATCGACGATGGCCTGACCCTGCTCTACCTGCTGGGCCGCCCCGATGTCGAGCTGATCGGCGTGACCACCACCTTTGGCAATGGTCCTATCGGCGCGGTCTACCCGCAGACGACACGGATGCTGCACGACCTGGGACGGGATGACATTCCGGTGTTCCAGGGGGCCGGAGTGCGGGGACAGGCGCCTACAGAAGCAGCACGCTTCCTGGCCGAGACCGTCGCTGCTGCGCCGGGCGAGGTGACGCTGCTGGCGACCGGGCCGCTGGGTAATCTACGGGCCGCCGCGCAGCTCGACCCGGCCTTCTTCCGCAACCTCAAGCAGATCGCCTGTATGGGCGGCTACTTGCACCCCCTGCACATCGGCTGGCGCAATCTGCCGGAACTAAATCTCTCGGCTGACCCGGAGGCAGCGCATAGCGTCATCAACGCCCCCTGCCCGGTTACGCTGATGAACGCCCACGTTTGCCTGCAAGCCCCCTTCGGCGGGCGAGAGCTGCGACAGGTCCGCTTCTGGAGCCCCAAACTGCGCCGCGTGATACGCACCTGGCGCCGGCTCTTCGGCCTTTACTGCGGCAAGACTGTCTTCTATCTGTGGGACCTACTGCCCGCGGTCTACCTTTCCCACCCCGAGTTGTTCGATGAAAATCCGGTGCCAATCAGCTCCACCCTGGCCGATCTGGAAACCGGCACGCTCGTCCTGAGCACCGAGAGCGACGGCGCGCCGGTTAATCTACCGACGCGCATCCTGGATCGAGACCGGTTCATGGCGATGCTGTTCGAGGCATGGCGGCGCGCACCGGAGTGGAGGGGTTGATGCTGGTCTCGGTCATCATTCCCGCGCTAAACGAGGCGGATAACCTCACTTCGTGCGTGGTTGCTGCGCGGCGAGACTATCCGCCCGACGCAGTAGAGATCATCGTCGTCGATGGTGGCAGCACCGACGGGACGCCCGACCTCGTCCCGCCGGGCGTGCGACTCGTCCATGCGCCCCGGGGGCGGGCGGCACAGCTGAATCACGGCGCGGCGGTGGCCCAAGGCGAGATCCTGGTCTTCTGCCACGCCGATTCCCGGCTGCCGGCGGGTTGGCGCGAGGGCGTCGTGACCGCGCTGCGCGATACGGCGATCAGCGGCGGCACCTTCCAGACCCTCATCCTGCCCGCCAACTGGATGCTCAAAATTCGCAACCGCTGGATCTTTCCCGCCCGCTGGCAGATCATGTTCGGCGATCAGGTGCAGTTCACGCGGCGGGAGACCTTCGCAGCGGTGGGAGGTTTTCCTGAGATTCAACTCATGGAGGACGTGGAACTGTCGCGGGCGTTGCACCGCGTTGGGCGGCTGGTGCGCCTTTCGCCAGAGCTGCGCGTCATCACCTCCGCGCGACGTTTTACTGAGCGCGGTGTGCTGCGTCAATCGCTGCGCAACGGTTGGAATATGTTCCGCTACCTGCACCTGGGCGCGACACCCGAGCAGATCGCCCGTTCGTACCGGTCGAGTCGGGAGCAGGCGGCGGAGCGGGCGACACGTGGGACTCACCGCTTGGCAGGTCAAACCAACGAGATGGATGAGACGGGTAAAAGGTGATGAGCAACGGGTAACGGGATGCTTCTCACCAGTTTTTCGGCAAGCGCCAACTTTATAAAAGGAAAGAACTTTGAAACATCTGATCGTCTACGCCAGACGACCGCTGCCAGGCTACGCCAAGACCCGGCTGGGAGCCGGTATCGGAGCGGAACCGGCGGCGGGGGTGTACGCACGGCTGCTCTACGGCTATCTTCACGATCTGGGCTGCGCCCGGTGGGGGGAGGAGGTACGCGTTACGCTCGACGTGAGCGCCCCCGCCGACGTGCCCTTTTTTGCGGCTGCGTTTCCCGAGTTCGACGTCCTCCCGCAGGTGGAGGGCGACCTGGGGCAGCGAATGGCTGCCTCCTTCGCGCGGGCCTTCGCTGCGGGGGCGAAAGTCGCCGTCCTCACCGGCAGCGACGTCCCGGGTCTCGATGCCGCGCTGGTGGAGCGGGCCTTCGCACTGCTGGAATCCCGGACCGGCGTCATCGGCCCGGCGGCGGACGGAGGCTACTACCTGCTCGGGCTGCGGGCGCCCGGTGCGGAGCTCTTTGAGGAGATCGCCTGGAGCACCGGCAGCGTCCTGGCACAGACCGAGGCGCGCGCCTCCCGACAGGGCCTCACGCTGGCCCGTCTTCGCATGCTGGAGGACGTGGACGAGAAGGGGGAGTACGAGCGCTGGCGCGCGGCCCTGCTCACCCCACCCGAGGCACGGATACCGCAACGGGTTCCGAGAGCTTCGGCAAGGCATCCCTATCAAGCACAAGGTGGAGATGCGTAACACTCGCCCACCCGTCTCTGGGACGGAAGGTGAGATTTCTAGACGCGCTATGGGACTGAGAGCCCACAGAAAGGAACAACCATGGAAGAAGTAGCATCAAATCGCAAATGGCTGAACGTCATTCTGGTGATGATCGTGTTCGCCGTATTCGCGGCGAGTGCCTGGTACTACTTTTCCCTCTACGACGAGTTCAATCAGGAGAACCTGCGCGACTTCATCGGCGGCTTTGGCCCGTGGGCCCCCCTCGCCTATGCTGCCATCTACATCATCAGCTCGCCCGTTCCCTTCCTGGCACCGGTCATCTCCGCCGTGGGAGGCTTTCTCTTTGGTGCTCTGGGCGGCGTCGTCCTCGTCCTCATCGTCGCCACCCTCTCCTCGCTGGTGCCCTTTACCCTCTCCCGGCGGCTGGGGCGCGAGTGGGCCGAATCCAAGCTCAAGGGCAAACGCCTCGAAGAGATTTACGCTCAGTCGGAAGGGGGGAAGGGCTTCACTTTCATCATCCTGATGCGACTGATCCCCGTGGTTCCGTGGGAGATGCAGAATTACGTCGCCGGATTGACCAAGATCTCGGTGCTCGCCTACCTGGCCGGGACCCTTGTGGGGATCATTCCCGGCTCGTCCTCGCTGGTCCTGCTGGGCGCCGCCGCGACCGACCCTACCTCGTGGGAGTTCTTCGCCGCCCTCGCCTTCAAAATTGTAGTTGCTCTGATTCCCGTTGTAGCGCTGGCGATTCGAGCACGCCGGAAAGCATTGAAACGGAAACAGGCCACGGAGAGCGAGTGACAGAGGAGCGTTGGTACGCTTTTATCAAGCCGTGGCAGCTGAGTAATGGGACGTTTGCTCTCGAAAGGGGGAGGCAAAATGGAGGAACAAATTTACGATCTGGTGGTCATCGGCGGTGGGTCGGGTGGACTCTCGGCCGTCGGATTCGGTATCGAGGTAGGTGCAAAGATCGCCCTCATCGAGAAACACCGCGTGGGCGGAGATTGCACGTGGAGCGGGTGTGTGCCCAGCAAGTCGCTGTTGAAGGCCGCCAAGGTGGCCCATCACATGCGCACGGCCCGGCGCTATGGGATTACGCCGGTCGAACCGCAGGTGGATCTGCAGCAGGTCATGGCGCACGTCCACGAGATCATCGCCGAGACCTACGCCGAGGAGACACCCGATCTGCTGCGCGAACGCGGCGTCGATGTCTATCTGGGCGCGGCGCGATTCCTGGACGCCCACAAACTTCAGGTGGGGGAGGAGACGCTCCAGGCCCGGAACGTCGTCATTGCGACGGGCGCGTACCCCTTCATCCCTCCCATCCAGGGCATCGACGACGTCGGCTACCTGACCTACGAGAGCCTCTGGCAACTGAAACGCCTGCCCGAGCATCTGATGGTCATCGGCGGCGGGCCTATCGGCAGCGAGATGAGCCAGGCTTTCCGTCGCCTGGGGTCCCGCGTCACCCAGATTGAGGCGACGGACCGCATTCTGAGTCGCGATGACCCGATTGCCTCCGAGGTCATGGCGCAGGTCTTCCGCGGCGAGGGCATCGATCTGCGCCTGAACCGGCAGGCTGAAAAGGTCTGGCAGGACACAGCGGGCATCCACGTCCTGGCGGGTGAGGAGGAGGTGGTTGGGGACGCGCTGCTGGTCGCCGTGGGGCGGCGCCCCACTGTCGCGGGCTTGGATCTGGAGCGGGCCGGCGTCGCCTACAGCCCCCGTGGCATCGAGGTGAACGACAAGCTGCAGACGAGCCAGTCCCACATCTACGCCGCCGGGGACTGTCTCGGCAGCTACCAGTTCACCCACTATGCCGGCTGGCAGGCGACGATGGCGGCCCGCAGCGCGCTTTTCATCGGGCGGGCGAAGGGGGTGCGCGCGTCGATTCCCTGGACCACCTTCACCGAACCGGAGGTGGCGCACGTAGGCCTCACCGAGGAGCAGGCCCGGAAGGAGCACGGTGAGGCTGTGGAGACTACCACCTTGCCCATGACTAAGGTGGATCGCGCCCGGGCGGAGGTCGATACGGCCGGCAGCGTGCATCTGGTGCACAAGGGAGGGAAAGTGCTGGGCGTGACGCTCATCTCCGAACGGGCAGGCGAGCTCATCCACGAATGGCTACACGTAGTGGAGAAACGCCTCAGCGTCCGCGACGTCACCACGTCCATGCACGTCTATCCCACCTACGCTCGTGCCAATGTCAAGGCGGGGGGAGCGCTGCTGCAGAAGACGCTGCTCAGCGGCAGCATGGGGAAGCTGGCGCAACAGGCGAGCGGGCTGATGATCAAGTTCATGCGCTGGCAGCGCGGTTTCTGAGGGCGTTGCCGGGAAAATGGGGGACGGTGGAGCCCTTCTTCACGCACCATCTCGCGCCGGGCGGGACGATCGTCATTGCCGCATGAGACACGCCGTCAGCATCAGCCTGGGCAGCTCCAGGCGCGACAAAAGCACAACCATTCGGCTTTTGGGTCAGGAGCTCCGCATCGAGCGCATCGGCACCAACGGGGACGAGGACCGGGCCAGGGACCTCTTCGAGGAACTGGATGGCAAGGTGGACGCCTTCGGCATGGGCGGCATCGACCTCTCCGTCGGTACGCTGGGACGCAGCTATCCCCTGGCAGCGGCCCGCCGCCTGATTCAGGGAGTCCGGCACACCCCCGTCGTGGACGGGAGGGGATTGAAGCACACATTGGAGCGCCGCGCTGCTGCCCACATCGAAAGGCAGCTGGGCGACGTCCTGCAGCCCAAACACGCTCTCGTCAATGTGGCCCTCGACCGCCACGGCATGGCGCTGGGTCTCCAGGAGGCCGGCTACACCCTCATCTGCGGCGATCTTATGTTCGCCCTCGGACTACCCTTGCCCCTCAAAAGCCTGCGCGCGGTAGATCGCATGGCGCGGCTGATGGGCCCCATCGTAGGCCGGCTGGCGCCCATTAGCGCCCTCTATCCCACCGGTGAGAAGCAACACGAGACGGTGCCCCGCTTCGAACGCTGGTATGCCTGGGCCACCCTTATCGCGGGGGATTGCTGCTACACCAAGCGTCACATGCCCGCCTCACTGGCAGGCAAAAGCATCCTCACCAACACCACCACCGAGGCCGACGTGGAGCGTTTCCGCGCAGCCGGCGTGCGCTACCTCATCACCACCACGCCCCGCATCGAAGATCGCTCTTTTGGCACCAACATGATGGAGGCTGCCCTGGTGGCCCTCGCGGGGAAAGGGCGTTGCCTGACCCCCCAGGAGCTCATGGAGCTGATCAAGGCCCTGGACATGGCGCCCGAGATTACGCTATTGAATGGCTGAGAAGGCGAAAGGAGACCCATGGATTGCATCGTGCTTGCCGGCGGCACCCTGATGGAGAAGGACGCTCTGGCCACCGGAAGGGTTGGACAACCGAAGACATTGATCGAAGTTGCGGGAAAGCCCCTGGTGCAGTGGGTGCTCGACGCCCTGGAGGACGCCCCCAGTGTGGAGCGCGTGGTCGTCGCGGGGCTGGGCGTGGAAGTGGCGCTCTCCGCCACCAAGCTGCAAGCCTGCCTGCCGGACCAGGGGGGGATGCTGGGGAACATCCTCGCCGGTATCGCGTGGATACGGGAGCATTCAGAGACGCCCCCCCGGTGGATTCTGGGGTGCTCGGGCGATACCCCCCTCGTCACCGGTGAGATGCTCGAATGGCTCATCGGGAAGGCCACCGAACCCGATGTCGATTTCTACTATACCGTCGTGCCCCAGGAGCAGATGCTCGAGCGCTTTCCCACCTCGCAGCGCAGTTACGTGCGTTTCACCGATATGATCGTCGCCGGTGGAGACGTACATATTGCCGATCCGGCGGTCTTTGACCACCACCTCTCACTGTGGGAGGACCTCATCGGGCAGCGCAAACAGGTGCTCAAACAGGCCCGGCGACTGGGCGCAGGTTTCTTCGCCAGCTTGTTGCTGCATCGCCTGAGCACCCCCGATCTGGAACGGCGCGTGGAGCGAAAATTGGGGCTGCGGGTGCGGGTACTGCCCGCCCCCTACCCGGAGCTGGGCATGGACGTCGACAAACCGGAACAGCTGGACCTCTGCCGCCAGCTCCTGAAGGCGAGAACCGGCGCATGAGGGCGTGGCTACACCGCTACCTGGTCTGGGATCAACGTCTGGCGGAAGCCTGCCAGGCCACACTGGATCATTACCGCTTGCGGTGGGGCGCCCGCCTCCTCGCCCACACCGGGGATGGCCTCCTCTGGATCTGCACCGGCGGGCTGCTATGGCTATCGCAAAGCAGTGGGCTGCGCATCATCGGGCTCCGCATCCTCCTGGGCGTAGCGATGACCGGGCTGATCAGCGGCGTGCTGAAGCGGATCTTCCGTCGCAAGCGCCCAGCAGCCTCCGACCTGCGGACCTTCCTTCCGGGCGACGATTACGCCTTCCCCTCAGGGCACGCCGTGCGCGTGGGAGCGCTCGTCGCCATCCTGAGCACGGTGTTGCCCGCACCGGGGCTGTTCCTCTGGGGATTGGGCGTCGCCCTCGCCCGCGTGGCGCTGGCCTATCACTACCCCGGCGACGTGGCCTGGGGGCTGGCACTGGGGCTCGCCCTGGGATACCTGCTGCCAGGCGGAGGATAAAAGAGAGAATGACTGACCAGAGAGAAACGGGGAGACCCTAAGTGGTTTTCTCGCCAGGTAAATGAG
>NPIE01003066.1_pt1 | contig 38487 bp, 52 predicted proteins | sample 8637661 | NCBI WGS metagenome assembly NPIE01 (sample SAMN07420842, study PRJNA396082) | bioreactor metagenome | isolation source: sample BA12 brine-fed electro-methanogenic bioreactor BA | place: Japan: Kochi | collected 2016-12-09 | reverse complement strand
GGCGCCGTCCGCGCCGTCCGCGCCGGCCGGGATCGCCTTGCGGGCCGGGATCTCCCTGCGGACCGGCGGGGCCTTGCGGGCCGGCGGGACCGGTGACGTCGGGGAAGACGATTTCGTCGGGACCGGCGGCGTAGCGGATGCACGCCATAAGGGCGATGTTTCGGGGGCGGGTTTCGGTGGCGGTACGCGCGGAGCGGGCGGCGTCGAATTCGACCACGTCATCCGTGTTACCACCGGCGGCGTTGCCGGACGATCCGACCGCCTCCTCTTTGCGGGCGAAAACACCGGTGGGGAGGAAGTCGCCGGTCTGCTGCCCGGTGACGAAGGTACCGGTCATGCGTTGGAGGGCGTCGAGCTGCGTGGAGCCGAGGGTGCGTCCCGTGTCGATCCCGCGCCCGTGGTCCCACCCGCGAATGAACATGCCGCGGAGGTCGGGGACGTTGAACGTGGTGGCGCCGTCGCCCGCACCGAAGGTAATGCCGATGACCGCGAAGAGGTCCGCGTACGTGGTCCGGGAGACGGCCTGCCCGGCGCATTCGATGAAGTTGTCGGGGGGCGTGGTCTTTGGGTACCATATCACCTGCCCGATGACGTTGTTTGCCTGCAACGCGGCGGGGAGGGCGGCGATCATCGAGGCAATATCGCCTTCAAGGCCGTCGATTTCGGCCTGCATGGCGGCGAGCTCGGCGGTGATATCGAGCTGCCAGGTCGTGGCGTCGATGGTGACGCCCGCGATCGAGGCAATGTTGGTGTACTGGACGGCGAAATTCTTCGTCAGCGAGTTGCCGGTGGTCGACCCGGCGGAGGCGGTTTTGATCTGCGTGGGGACATAGGAGACGCCGACGAGTACGTCGTTGACGGAATCGTAGAGGCCGATCCAATTGAAATTGAAGTTGCCGATATCCGTACCGAGGAGCTTGGAGTACACCACGGTATCCTCGCCGACTTTGCCCACGGCGGTGAGGGCGGCTTGATGGACGATGTCGCCGGGGTCGGGCATGGTCTCGGAGGCGGGCGGGGTGTCGACGGGGTTGAGGCCGTCGATATCGGCGAACACCATCTGATCGATGGTGAGGGTCTCGCCGGCGGCGGCGACGGCGGCGATGTGGTCGAGGCCGGCTTGCGTGATGATCGCGGCCATTATGGGGCTCCGTAGGCTAACAGGGTTACGTGATCGAAGTCGAAGGTCCGGAGCGTCACCTCGATGGGGGTGACGGTGGAAAAGGTGTAGCGGCGGCAGGTCCGGCCGTACTTGCGGATAATGGCGTCGAAGAGGGGTTGATTTCCGCCGAAGATGTCGTCCGACACGGTGAGGGTGATCACGTCCCAATTTTCGGCGTCCGTGCGTTCCGCCTGTTCGACCGTCCCGAGATTGAGGCGATCGAAGATCGCGCGGAATCCGGCCATGGACCCGGCGTCGCGGGCGTTGGCCTGGGCGTATTTGACGCGGAGCCGGAAGAGGGACTCGGTCTCGGAGGGGAAGCGGAGTACGTGTCGTTGCCAGCCGAGGAGCGTGACCATGCGGATATCGGCGGTGGCGGGGTCGACCTGCGTGAGGGCGGCGGCGAGCCATGCCTGCACCTGGTCCCACCACACGTCGCCGAGCTCCGCCAGGCGGAGCAAATCCCCGGCGGCCTGCCAGAATTTGAGCTGTATGCGGGGGCGGATCATGCGTCGCCGTCCGTGACGGTGAGGGAGTTGAGGCGGGGAACGGTAAGGGCGGAGACGATGTCGGCATTGGTGATGGCGACGCTCGCCACCTCGGGGAGATAGTCGTGGATTTCGGCGGCGAGGAGGGACATGGAATTGCGGGCCTCGGGCCGGACCTGCGTCACGTGGTCGAGGTAGTCGCTATTGGCGCGGAAGGCGCAACCCACGAGCTGCTCCACTGTGGTGAGGAGGTCCGGGCGGTCCTCGGGGGGGATATCGTCGTGGAAATAGACGGTGACCACGATGTCCTGTGGATCGTCCGGCACGGCGAATACGACGAGATCGTCTCCGTGGCCGTGGTGGCCTTCGGAGGCGATATAATCGTTGATGTCGGCGAGCTGCTGCGTGGGGGAGGCGGCGGCGTCATAGAGGATGTACGCGTCGGCGGAGCCGGGACCGCGCGGGATGTCGTGGTCGAAGAAAATGCGGTCGACGTCGATCCCTGCGTATTCGGCGATCATGGCGCGGTACGCGGCGTCCGTGTGCCAATCGCCCTGCGCGAGGAACTGGTTTTGAATGCGGAGGCGGAGGGCTTCGTCGGTCTCTTCGTCGGCGCCTGGGGTATCGAGCCAATCGGCATCGTTGGTGGCGGTGACGCCGGGGAGGTACGAATCGAGGAACGCGTAGTACCCGGCGCCGAGGTTGTACGCGGCGCCCACGGCTTCGGCCTCGACAGGAAGTTTCAGCGTGGTTTGCCCATCATAAAACCACGGGTGGTATAGCCCCGGTATCCCCACCCCGCCGGGTTCGAGCGAGAGGTAGTCTATTGTGATGACGCGGTACACCTTACCGTTGATTGGGGCGGTACGGATGACTGTGCCGAAAGGCACTGGGAGTTCGCCGCTACCGTCTTCGCGGGTGAGCGTGATCTCGCCACGGGCTTTGACGGCGGGCTTGCGGGTGATGCCGTAGGTCCATGCGAGGAGGTCGAGGGCGGCGCCGCTGGCGGTCTTGACGTACGATGACGGCATGAGGTAGCGCACCACGAAGGCGACGAGCCACAACACCGGCGTGGTGACGAGGGCGGTGACGAGGTTCCACCACGGGGAGGCGGTGGAGGTGTTGGTGAGTTCGACACCGGAGGCGGCGGTCATGGCCTGCCATTCCGTCTTCAGGGTGTCGGCGTCCGTGGGCATGCCGGCGCTTTCGAGGGTGGCGCGGAATGCCTCTTCCTGGGGGGTGAGATTGTCGAGATCGAGACTCATAGGTATACCTCGATGGGGCCGAATTCGGTAGTGGTGGCGAGGAGATTCCACGCGTCTCCGTTGCGCGTGAGGGAGGCGGAGCCGGGGACGATCCGCGTGTCTTCGTCGACGAGGCGGGTGATGCGCTGCTCGTGGAGGCGGCGGAGGTCCGGATCGCGCTCGGCAACCATGGCCACGAGCTCGCCGCTCTCGCGGATCATGTGGCGGATATCCTGCGCGATGGAGTCGCGGTCAGCGACAAAGCGGGGGAGGCCGTCCGCGTCAACGGCGAGGGTGTCGTCTTCGATGAGGAGGTCGATATACAGACTCACGGGGCGGCCTCCGGGATATCGAAACGGAAATGGAGGGCGGGCGGGAGATGCTGATTCGCGGCGAGGAAGACGCCGGCGAGGGGGGCGGTCTCCGTCTGGAGATACACGAGGCGGCGCTTCGTCACGTCACCGTCGCCGGCGGCGTTTTCGGCGCGGACGCCGGCAAGGGCGCCGGGTACCCGGTGAGCGACCAGCACGTCATCCGCCGAGATGTTCTTGATCTGCTCGAACTGGTCCTTTTGGTTGATGTCGCCCACGGGGATGATCTGTACCGATTTCTCTTTGCCGTTGGGTATGTGGAGGTACAGACTGCGGAAATTCCCGACGCCCTTCCCCTCCTTTATTTTCGCCTTGAGCAGCTCCTGCGTGTCGGGCGAGAGGGAGGGGTCCGAGGTATAGAAAATGAATCCCATGTGCGCGCCATTGACGTAGTAGCGGCGGCGGAAAAGGGTGGCGTCCTCGTTGAGAAGGGCGGATTGCAGGCCGCCGAGCCAATCGGGGATACCGTAGATCTCCTGCATGCAGTCGTACTCGTAGATATGGACGATCTCGGCGGCGGCGAAATCGATGTCGGCGGCGGTATCCGGCATCAGGCGGCGGTACCCTCCGTCGACCCGCGCGCGCATGTTGAGGGCGGGGAGGTGGCGCATGGCCATGACCTGCCCGAGGGCGTTGCGGATGAGGTACAGGTACGCGTTGCCGAAGGTCAGGTAATCGAGCGCCAGGGCGCGGAAGGCGTCGCGTTCGAAGGCCGGGCGGGGCACGTACACGGTGGCGAGCATGTTGCGGCGAAACAGGAGGCAGGAGCCGTGATGGGCGTTGGCGTTGCGCATTTTGGCGAGGCCGGAGAGCGACCACGGCGGCTCGTAATACCCGGCCTGCGTGGGGGAGACGCCGAGGTAATCGATCCAGTTTTTGCCGACAACCGGCTCCGGATCGCCGAAGGCGAATTGCTCGACCGTGACCTCGGGGGCGGCTTTGGTGGTGGTTTTACGTGCCATACTGGAGACTCATCCATTCGTCGAGTTCGGCGGGGCCGGGGCTCTTTTGCGGGGTGATGTACACGTCGCCGTAGGAGGTGGAGCGGCTGCGATTGATGGACTGGCGGAGGCCGCCGGCGGGGACGTCGAGCTGCCGGGGCGCGGCGGCGGAGGGCTCGGGGGCGGGGGCGTCGGCGGAGCCCTTCGCGGCGACCTTCACCGCGGCCTCGGCTTTGAAGGCCATCTCCGTTTTGCCGATTTCTTCGAGGGCGATCTGCGCGGCCTTGCCCACGCCCGGCACTTTCGACAGCCAGGTGAGTACCTTCTTCACGTTGTCGAGCATGGTCGTGAAGTACCATTTGAAGGCGTTGCCGAGCCAATCGAGGGCGGCGCCGCCGTAGGCTTTCATCCCCGTGAAGAGGTCGAGGATGGTGGATTGCAGGGACGTCCACCAGCCATTGACGGTTTCGAGGGGGACGAACGCGGTGAGGATGGCGAGCCCGACCCGGGAGCCGATCCGGAAGACGGTCCCGAAGACGGCGGCAATTACCCGCCCGACGAACCGCGCGGCGGCGGCGAACTTGTCCCAATACGTGACGAGGATCGCAATCGCGATGCCGATGGGTCCGAGGGAGACGAGCGCCACGTAGCCGAGAATCTTCACCCATTTCGTGCCGTTGCGGATGGCGTACACGGAGGCGGCGATCACCGCGATAAAGAGCACGATACCCGCAATCACGAGGCCAATGGGATTGGCGAGCATGGCGATGTTGAGCGCCCACTGTGCCACCTGCCACGCCTTCACCGCGATCACGATGGCTTTGACCGCGAGCACGCCGGCGGAGATGATGTTAATTACCCCCATGGCCACGGTGAGCGCGCCGATAGCGGCCACGAGCCCGAGCGTGGCGACGATGGCAATGCCGATGGTACGGGCGAGGCGCGGGTTCGCTTCGAGCCATGCGATGGTGCGACCAAAGGCGCGATTGGCGCGGTCGATAAACGGGTCGAGGGCGTTGAGCACGGTGGCGCCGATGACGCGATAGAGGGTCTGCATGCCGGCGGTGAGGCGCTCCGTGGAATCGGCCATTTTCGCGACCATGGCTTCGGCGGGTCCGAGGCCGGGGATGCCCTCGATCTCCGCGATATTGGCGGCGAGGCCGGCGGTATCGGAGAGGAGGGTTTGCACGAAGGCGACGGCTTCCTTTCGCCCGAACGCGGCCTTGAGGAGATCCTGTTTCGCGAGGGTGTCGATGGCGCCGAATTTGCCGCGGATGCGTTCGAGGATTTCGACGGTGGGGAGCATGCGCCCCTGTGAATCGGTGAAGCGGAGCCCGAGGGCCTTTTGCGCGCGCCCGGCGCCTTGGAGGAATGACACGTAGCGGGTACCGGCTTCGGCGCCTGACATGGTGGTTTGCAGCTTGCCGAGCACGGCGAGCTGCTCACCCATGCCGACGCCCATGTCTTTCGCCGCCGCGCCGACGCCGACGAAGGCCGCGGCCATTTCCGGGCCCGTGGTCTTGAACATGCGCACGGCGGCGGCGGTTTGGCCGGTGAGCTGATCCACCCACCGCGCGCGCCCCATGGCATCGGCGGAGTCTTTGAAGACGCCGTACATGGTCCCCATGTAGCTGGTGATGGTGGCGGCGTCCGCTTTCGTGGCCGTCGCCAGGAGGGCGGAGGCATTAGTGAACGCGGCGAGCTCGCCGTCGACGAGGCCGGAAATGGCGCTCTGAATATCGTACGAGCTGGCGACGATCTCGGCGGCGTTGCCACCGTACCGGAGGGCAAACCGGGTGGCGGTGCGTTCGAGGAGGGCAAGCTCTTCGTCGGGCACGCCGAGGGAGGCGACTTCGCCCATGGCCTTGCGCATGGCCACGGCGGGCTCCGTGAGCTTGAACGTGGTGTATCCCGCCCCGGCGAGACCGGCCGCCCCCACGGCGATTTGGCGGAAGCCGGCGCGGGCTCGTTTCTGCATGCCGGAAATCGCCTTCTCGACGCGCTTCGCGGGTTCGCTCATCTGGTCGACGAGGCCGATCTTGTACATAAGCTTTTCGACGGCTGTGGCCATATGAGAGCTATTTACCGTTGAAGGCGGTGGCGATTCCGTTGGCTACCGCTATGTGCATCTGGTCCCAGTATTGGTCCTCGATGTAAGCGGCGGTGGCGAGGGTGTCGGGGTTGTCGGGGGGATGGTGGGGGAGCCATTTGGCGGCGAGCATGTGGAGGTATTCGGCGCGATCGATCTCGCCGCGCTTCAGGCGTTCGAGGCGCCGCTCGGCTTTTTTACGACGATACGGACGTCCTCCGTGTACTCTTCGATGAGGGCGGCGGCGATATCGAGCCCGAGCCCCTGGTCGATGTACGGGCGGAGCGCGTCGCGGTCCTCGGGGTGGACGGTGGCGAGCAACAGCCGGTCGGAGGGGACCGTCTTTTTTGCCATGGTGAGATCGTCAAGGTAGTTGCGGTAATCCGCGCCGGATACCGCGAAGCGGAATTCCTCGCCGTTGATGTCGAGCACGATGTCTTTTTTCATGGGTTCCTCACGGGGTTAAAGGGTGGGGGCGGTACGGGCCGCCCCCGTGGTGTAATCAGGGGAAGAAGGATTGCTCGACGTAGGGGACGCCGTCGATGGAGACGAAGTCCTCGCCGGTGACGTCGAAGGGGATGGTGTGGACGGTTTTGTCGGCGACGGAATCGTCGACGTCGAGGACGGTGGAGAGCTTGAGCTTGCAGCCGAAAGCCTCGACCCGTCGCACCACACCGCCGGCGGCGGCGAATGAATTGATGTCGAACGGGGGGAGTCCTTGCCACGAGCCCGCGGCCTTCGCGGCGGCGGAGAGCTTGGCGAATTCGGCGGCGTCGACCTCGATCTCGCCGGCGGCGGAGACGTTGCCCTTGAGCCATCCGTCGGGGCGTCCGCGCTTCATGGCGACTTGGCTGTCATCCGTGATTTCGAGGGAGAACTTGTTCACGTAGATCGGCAGCGCGCCGATGACGGTGGCGAAGCTCTTGCCGTTGATTTTCTGGTAGTTGGCCATGGTGGAAGGCGCTCCTATGGGTTAGCTGAGGTCGAGGGCGAGGTAGACGGTGATCGACTTCGGCGATTCGTACGGGCGGGCCGTGATGGCGATCGAGACCTCCGTCGAGCTGGCCCACGTGATGGTGATATCATCACTGGAGGGAGGCCGGACGAGGCCGGGGATTTCGCGCGTGCCGATGACGATGGAGTGCGACGCCTCGCGGAGGGGGCGGGCAAAGTAGGTCTGGTGCTGCGAGATGGAGGCGTCGGAGTTGTTGAGGCTCCGATCCGCGATCTTCTGGATGGCGAGGATTCTCACGCGGCGGGCGATGTAGTCCAACACGCGCAGGTTCTCGAACACCTGGAAGTCGCCGCCCTCGACGTCGAGCATGGCGTGGTCCGCCCAATACGTGCCGTCGTACCCGTTGTACCATTGGGGCACGGAGAGGCGGGCGTCGGCGAGATCGTACACGTCGGCGAGGGAGAGGGGGAGGCTGTTGGAATCGACCGGGGTGGCGCCGAGTCCGACCACGGCGCCGGTGGCGACGCGCATGGGGGAATCGGCGATGGTCACGGCCGGGTTGCACAGCCGCCCGATGACGGTGCCGAGGTTGTTGCCGTGGAGCTGCGGGACCACGGCCACGCGGGGCGCGGCGATGCCGTCGACGATGGCCTTGACGGCGGTGCGGTACTGTGCCCACGTCTGCGTGTCGGGGTCGATCCCGGCAACGGCCATGTGGACGGTGATGAATTTGCCGTAGGTGGCCTGCATGAGGATCGCGTGCGTGTGCGCGTCCTCGATTTCTTCGGCGGTGGTAACGGGATGGGTGACGACCACGCCCTCGATCTGCAGGTCGTTCGGGGCGGCGAGGGCGGCGTCGACCACGTCACGCCAATCGTCGGCGGGGGCGGAGCCGCCTTCGGTGTCGATCACCACGGCGTAGGCGCGGAAGGTCTCGCTGGCGGCGTTGACGATGGCGGCGGTGAGGGCGGTTTTCAGCTCGGAGTCATTCGGGCCGAGGAGGGCGTCGAGGTCGCTCTGCGGGGTGATGGAGAGGATCGAGCCGTCCGCGGCGATCGAGCCGTCCGCGGGACCGATGAACAGGAAGGCGCGCTCGGCGACGGCGAGGGGACCGGAGAGCGTATTGATCTGTACGATGTTGACTTTGCCGTAACTCATTTCGAGGGCTCCGTGTGGGGTGGTTAAACGCGGCCTTTCGCCACGTCATCGAGGATTTTGCGGAAGACGCGGCGCCCGAGCTCGGCGCGTTCCGCCGCGGTGGCGCCGAGGAAGGATCGGGGCGGGACGGGGATATTCCACTGCGTTTTGCGGGGGGCCTTCTCCGTGCCGGCGGCCTTGCGGCGGAGGTATTTGAGGATCACACCCGCGCGCAGCCACGAGACATTGTGCAGATTGGAGGTGTCGGCGCCGAGACGTTTGAGCGCGAGACGCTGTGCATCGGTGGCGGGGGCCACGCCCGCCGGTTTGCCGCCGGCGATTTTCATCAACCTCATTTGGGCGCCGGTACGGACGGAGGCTTTGCCGGGGATTCCCTCCTGGTGGATACGCGCGCGGACGCCATCGATGTTTTTGCGCCAGGTCACGGTACCGGTGTCGGGGTCCGAATAGATGAGGAGGCGATTGCGGCGGGCAATGCGGGTGAGGACGCGCTTCGATGGCTTCGCGGCGCGCTTTGCCCACGGGCGTTCGTCGAGGCCGCGCTGTGCTTTGACGTGGCCGCGGGCGAGCTTCCCGGCTTCGAGGCCGAGGTAATAGTTGTAGCGCCGTTTGTTGCGCGGGGACATGGCCGCGAAGAGCCATTCCGCGCGGCGGAGGGCGGCGTCGGCGCCGATCAATTCTGAGGTGACGGCGGGGGCGCTCACAGGGTACCTCCCTGCACGTCGCCGCCGGTGGCAGCGACCAGCTCGAAGGCGTCGACCGCGTAGCGCGTGCCGTCGATTTCGAGGGGGCCGGCGGGATCTTCGCCGAGGTAGAAAGGGTCGACCATGGCGATTTCGAGGACCACGTCCTGCATGTGGTCCCCGGCGTCCATCACGTCGACGGATGGCCACGGGAGGCGGTACCGATCGCGGAGGGTATCGTGCTCCGTGAGCCACAGGAGGACCAACAGGAGAAGGAGTTGCAGCGAGGCGGCGGGGAGGCGCTCGATGGTGAGTACGGCGGTGTAGTGGTAGTCGGCGGCGTGGAAGCCCTGCGTGGTGACGTTGAGCGCGCCGGGCTCGATGCGTCCGCCCTCGATGTCGATGGCGTATTGATTGTCGCGGATGCGGAGGACGTCGAGGTGTGCCGCGAGGTGGTCGGAGAGTTGAGTGGCGAGGGATTTCACAGCAGCTCCACGTCGATGCGATGCCCGGTGGCGATTTGCGCGAGGGCCTCGGCGGCGAATTCGCGGTACTTGTGCTCCGTCTCTTCGGCGGGGATGACGGTGCGACCGTCCGCTTGCGTTTTCGCGGCGCCGAGGGAGACGAGCTGCGTCTCTTTGAGTATCTCGGCTTTGGCCTCGCAGTACACGGCGCGGCGCCAGAGGATGGCGTACACGTGCTCGCCGTCGATGTCGTCGCCGGGGAGGTCCGTGAGGGCGGCGTGGCCGGCAAGGAGGGCGGCGGCGCGGGTGTCGGCGAGGGCGGCCATGCAACGGGCGACGGCGCCCTTGAGGTGTTCGCGTACCTGCGCGGCGGGCAGCTCGGCGGGCACCCGGTACTCGTCATAAAACGGGCGGATGGCAACCGCCGGGAACCACGCGACGGAGATGGGATTCTCCGTGGGTGGCGGGGCGGATTGCTTGCCGAGATTGAAGTCGTTTGCTGCCATGGTGTGCCGGGAAAAGGTGACAGGGCTACGTGTGGTTGTGGCGGCTGTTGCGGCGGCATGTCGTCACTGGCACGCGCGCCCTGTCAGGGTGTGAGGAGCTTATTTGCCGAGCTGCTTTTTGAGCTTCCGGAGGATGGTTTTGACCTGCGCTTTGCGGGGGTCGATGTCGGCGGCCTTGAGGTAATAGCCGTAGGCGAGATCGGGATCGTCGTCTTCGTGGCGGCGGGCGAGGAGTTTGGCGTACTTGATGCGCACGATGTCGGGGAGGGCGGGGGTGTCGAGTTGCGCCTTCGCGCGGGCCTCGATATCGGCGGGGATGGATTCGCCGCGGGCCTGGCGATCCTCGAGGATTTCGAGGAGGGCGTCGGCCACGAAGACGGGGAGATCGCGTTTGAAGTTGTCGGGCATGCGCTGGTCCTGCGAGACGAGGAGGTCCGCCAGGGGGAGCGCGCGGTCGAGATCGGCGACGTTGAACAGCCAGATCATGACCTTGACGGCGAGGGGATTCGGGTACGCCTTGCCGGCGGCGGCGTATGCGTCAACCACGGGGGTCCATTTGGGGAGCAGCTCTGAGGCGAGCATGGCGGTACGTGCCTCGCCGCGGGGGAGTTCGCGGAGGCGGAGTTCATCGGCGGCGATGTCGCGGAGCTGCTGCTCGTAATCGTCCTGCTCTTCGCGGACCTCCTGGAGGGCGGCCTCCTGGCGTTTGGCGCGGGCTTCGGCGATGCGGGCGACGGCGGCGGCGTGGCGCTGGCGGGCCTGGTGGTCGAGGGCGGCGTGGCCGGTGGGAGCCGGCGGCGTGGGGATGCGCAACGGGGGAGGCGGCGCGGGATTGGCGGCGGCCTCGGCGGCGAGCTTTGCGCGCATGCGGCGCTTGAAATCGAGGGCGGCGTTGATGTTCACTGGACGGTATCCTCCTTCTTTTTCGCGGGGAGGGCGACGATGGGTACGGATATGGACGGGTTGAGGGACTGGAGCTGGTAGGTCCAATTGCTCTGGTCGATCTGCGTCCAGGCGGAGGGGGCGGCGTGTTCGAGGGCGGCGATGCGCTCGTTTGTGTCGCGGAGGATATTGGCGGTGTACCACGTGCCGGAGATGACGGCCACGAGGATGGCTACCTGCATGCCGAGGGGCATGGCAATGCGGTCACGGATGGCGTCGATCACGGGGCTCATTCGGGGCGGTCTCCGGAGGCGTCCCACGCGTCCGCGGCGGCGTGAGCGGCGGCGGTGGCGCGGTCGATGTCGGCTTGCGTGACGGTGTCGCCTGCCTTGACGCGCTCGACGAGGGCGGCAATGGAGGGGGCGACGCGGGCGGCGAAATCGAGGAGGAGGATGACGCTGGTGGGGTCCATCAGTGGGGCTCCGTGGCGGTGGCGCGTTGGTAGGCGAGGAGCTGTGCCATCACCGTACGCATGGCCTCGGCGAGGTCCGGGGCGGAGCGCCCCTCGGCAATGGCGGCCTGCCACTGGTCGAGGAGATCGCGCCCGGCGTGTACGGCGGCGGTGATGGCAGGGATCTGCTCCGGGGGGAGCTGGCCGGCCTCGCGGGCGGCGGCGAGCGCGTGTACGGCAACGGCGTAGCTGTGGGCCGTGGCGACGTATTGCTCCGCCGGCGAGGTGGTCCTGCAGCCGGCCAACAGGAGCGCCCCGATGGACACGCACAGCAACAGGAGGATGGCGGGCGGGCGGGGCGGTGGTCCCTCCGTCTTGATCCCCTGTTTGAGGTCGAGCCCGAACACCTTTGCCAGGGCGCGCAACCACGGCGATATCCTGGCGAGGGCTTCGTCGTCACGCGGGGTGGGCGTGAGCTTGACGATGGCGACTGCCAGCGTGTACGCGGCGCCGATGACGGCGAGGATGTCGGTCAGTGCGATGTCCATGGGGCGGCTCCTGTTGGCCGGTCCGTCCTGGCGGTCCGGCTTATGGGATAGCGGTTACGACCACGAGGTCACGACGTTGTCGGATTCGAGCGCGGCGACGCCGTCGAAATCCCCGAAGCAGTACGCTTCGTTCGAGGAGATGTAGTCGGCGACGCGGTCCCGCTCGGGTTCGTCCTTCGCCAGCCGGCGCATGGCCGAGAGCTGGTAGTACAGGTGGAGGTTTTCGAGGTCCGTGACCAACACCCCGTTGTCCGGGAAGTGGGGCGGGACCACGGTGGGGAGGCCGCCGTAGCTCTTATCGAGCGTGCGGAGCGCGGCGCGCTCGGTGGGGGTCTGCCCGTGAGAGGCGAGCACCTTGCCCATGTCGCGGGTGACGAGGGCCTGCCCGACGCATGCGACCTCGCGCCCGGTGCGATGGGCCTTGTCGATCATCGAATAGACCGCGTAGATCATCTGGTCGAGGTTTTCGAAGTCGCCACTGGCGCCGAGGCGGATGGCGCCGGAACCCTCGACGCCCTCGGTCATGTAGTTGGCCGGGTTGGTCGTGGAGAGCTTCTTGAGCCACCCGATGTTGACGTCCTGCAACAGGGGGTAGGTGGTCCGGTCCGTGTCGGCGGCGGCGGAGGCGCCGTACCAGCCGATCATGATGCGGTCGAGGGCGATGCGCCGATAGACCGCGTTCATGTAGCGGGTGCGGAAGTCCGCGAAGCGAGCCCACGTGTCCATAAGGGCGTAGGTCATGGCCACGTCGAAATTCGTCTGCTTCACCTCGTAGTCCCAGCCGGTGGGGGCGCTGAGGCTCTGCGGCGTGCGGGCGCCGGTATTGACGGTGTCCGTGCGACCGGCGATGCTCGACGGCACGGTGACGGTGAGTGGCTGCCCCTTCATGTCGACCACGCCGAGGACGGAGATACGGGAGAGGAATTCGTCGCTCTCCTGGATTGCGTCGTTCAGGCGGATGGCGAGGGGTTCCTCGATGGCGAACTTCTGCGTGGCGTGGGGCACGCTGTAGGTATTGGCCATGGCGGCGACCATGGCCTCGTAGGCTTGGCGGGTGGCATTGCGCATGATGGCGGCTCCTGGATGTGCCTGTGCGGGGGGCGGTGTGGTGAGTGGTGGTTAGAGGACGGTATCGGCGTTTGCCGAGGCGTCGCCGGTCTGCTTGCCGCCGGCCTTGTCGCCGTTGGCTGCGAGCGCCGCGGTGAGCTTTTCGGTGAGGCTCTCGATGGCCTTTCCCTGCGCGCTGAACTGCTTCTCGATCGAGGCGGTCAACGCGGCGACGGGGTCGGGCGTGCCTTCCGCGGCGGCGGCGGGCTTCTCGCTTTCGGGCTTCTCGCCTTCGGGCTTCTCGCCTTCGGGCTTGCCGGCGGCGAATTGCTCCGCGAGTTCCTTCTTGAGTGCCTCGAAGCGGGTGTCGAGTTCCTTGCCCATAAGGGCCTTGATTTCGTCGGGGGTCATGTCAGTGGTCCCATGTTGGGCGGGGTTGTGGTTTGCCTGGCCGCACAGGCTGAGGAAAGCGGTGAAGAGCTTGCGCGCGAGAGAGGCGTCGTCTTCGGCCTCCCCGGTGGCGGGAGCGGCGGGGGTGAACACGGCGCCGTCGACCTCGACCGGGGCGGCGCGGTACTGGCCATGTTTGGCCGCGCGCGTGAAGCGGAGCTCCGTGGTCCCGAGGGAGGCGGGGAGGTCCGTGATGGCGAGCCCCGCGAGGTACGCTTTGCCGGTATCGGCGAAATCCTCGATCACCTCCATGGAGGTAAACAGCCGTTGCCCGCGGAGGTTCATATCCAGCATGCGCATGTTGGGTTCGAGGCGGGCTTCGAGAGTGACCTTGTCGTCTTTGCTCTTGCCGTTGCGCAGCTCGCGGACGTGGCCGAAGGAGCCGTAGAAATCGAGGAGATGCTCGGAGTTGATGACGGCGGTGTACACGTCGGGATCGTAGGATTCCGCCATTTCGGTGAGCCACTGGTCCGTGATGGTACGCCCGTCGACGGTGGGGCCGGCGGTACCGATGGTGACCCAATCGGTGAGGAGGGCGACTTTTGGCGGCATGATTTCGTACCCGTTTGGGTTTTTGTTTCGCTTCAAAATTGATTTCGATACATAGCTATTGTAGGCTATCAAGTCGCCGAATCCATGTGTTTTAAGAAGGCTGTTTTTGTTGCTGGTTTGCCTCGAATCCATGGAATACAAAAGCGTATTGATCGCGTGAAAGCGGCGGGGGCATCGGGTCATATACGGCGCATAGTCTGGTATGAGTCCACGCCCGAAAGATGATAGATTGAAAGCGCGGAGGCTGTTCCTCCAGGGTAACACGATCCCGGAGATCGCGGAGCTTACGGGGATCCCCGTCCGGACGCTGTACATGTGGCGCGACGGGGAACACTGGGAGGCGCGTTTCGCCGATGAAATGTGCATCGCCTCCGCGCAACGGAGGTGGATGTGTCTGTGCGAGCGGGAGGACAAGACAGACGACGATTACCGGGAGATGGAGTTCCTCGTCGCGCAGCTCGATAAGCTGGTGAGTCTGGCGGCCAAACAGGCGGCGGCGAAGGCGCGTCCGGAGGAAGTGGTCGAGGGGGACAAGCCGAAGCGCAAGCGGCGGAAGCGCAACGATTTCAGCGACATCGGGCGGGAGTGGCTACAGACGTTCCTCACCTGGATGCAGCCGTATCAGCATGACCTGTGGGTTCATCGCGCCGAGCGCATCCGGAATCTGTTGAAGGCGAGGCAGATCGGGCTCACGCACTATTTCGCTCTGGAGGCGTTCGCGGATGCGTTGCTCACGGGGGACAATCAGATATTTCTGAGCGCGTCACGGGCACAGGCCGACGTGTTTCGGGAGTACATTCGGGACGCCGCGAGGGAGTGGTTCGGCGTCGACCTGATCGGCAAGGATAAGATCGAGATCGAGACGCCGCACGGGCGGGCGACGCTGTATTTCCTCTCGACCAATTCGACCACGGCGCAGAGTTATCATGGTCATGTGTACATCGACGAAGCGTTCTGGATTCCGAAATTCGAGAAGCTGAACAAGGTGGCGAGCGCCATGGCCGCGCATAAAAAGTGGCGCCTCACCTATTTCTCGACGCCGAGCGCGAAGAGCCATGGCATGTATCCCATGTGGAGCGGGGAGCGGTTCAACCAGAAACGGCGTGGCGGGAACCGGGCGGAGGTGAAGTTCCCCACGGTGAAGGAACTTCGGGAGCGTGGCCGGCGGTGTGCGGATGGTCAGTGGCGGCGGGTGATCACGATCGAGGATGCGCTCGACGCCGGGTGCGATTTCTTCGATGTCGAGCAGCTCCGGCAACAGTATTCGGAGGCGGAGTTCGCGCAGCTTTTCCTGTGCGAATTCATCGACGATACGCAAGGGGTGTTTCGGCTGGCGCAACTGGAGCGGTGCATGGTCGACGCGGCCACGTGGCGGGACGTGGATTACGACCGCTCACCGCCGTATGTGGGGCCGGTGTGGATCGGGTACGATCCGGCGCGCCACGGAGACGGCGCGGAAATCGCGGTATTGGCGCCGCCGGCGACCGTGCGTGGGGCGTTCAGGGTGTTCGAAAAGTTACGGTTGAAGGGCGTGCCATGGCAGCAACAGGCCGACGTGATACGGGAGCTGTGCGGGCAGTACCGGGTAGAGCACATGGGCATCGATACCACCGGGCAGGGGAGCGGGGTGTACGAGATGGTGCAGGTGTTTTTCCCGGCTGTGACGGGGATCTACTACACGCTCGAGACGAAGACGCGCCTGGTCCTGAAAGCGCAACAGGTGATCGAGGACGGGCGGCTCCAGTTCGATGCCGCCGCCAGCGATATCGTGGCGGCCTTCCTCCAGATTCGCCGGGGGGTGACGGCGAGCGGGGCGAAGGTGACGTTTTTCGCCGAGCGGGACGAAGCGACCGGCCACGCCGACGCGGCGTGGGCGATCATGCACGCCATGATCCACGAGGGGCTCGTGCTGCCAGACGAGGCAGCGAAGACGGTCCTGGCAATCCAAGATTAGGGTGGGGGGGCAAAAAGCTGGTAATGTAGGTAAGACGCCGGGTTTTCGGGTGATTTTAGCCTCAACTCGACATTACCCGCCGCTGGTAATGTCAGGTAATGCGGTAACGGTGGAATCCGCTGTAAGTCCCTACGGTGAGCGAACTTGCAGAAAGTAATGTCAACACGGAAAACTAACCCGATCTTACTTCCGGTCCTCAAAACGCGCTGGTAAGAAATTACCTCCAAATTACCAGATTCTAACCAGACGATCCCGCTACTTTTGAGGCTAACTCATAGTGACCTTACCTATATTACCTGTTTTCAGACCCCCCACATTTCTTTGGCCACACGCCAAAATCGAGCCCCTGCCGATAGCTCCCGGCCCCCTCCGCCAAAGCCACCAGCCTCACCGTTATTTAGTGGACACTCAATATCTACCCCCGAGCGATATCGCCGCCCAAAACCACCAGCCAAGCCCCCACACCCAATCCCTGCCACCGCAGAAAACCCACACACCTAGCCGGGAAAAGGGTGGGGAGGAGTTACGGTTTCGGCCCGCGGCCGGTTTCGTCGCGTGGGCGCCCGTCTGGCGCGTTGTCGTGTGCCGTGGATAGACATTGACGCGCGATCCATCTCCGGGTAGGGTACCGGCGAACCATCGCTACAGGAGGCTCGCTGTGTACAGGATGGACATCGCCGAAGTGATCGAGGTAGACGTCACCGTCGCAAACAGCTATCTCGACATCGGGTGGTTGCTGCTCAACACCCACACCCGCGCCGACACCCTCCCCATGGACAACGGCCCCCTCCCCACGCAAACCACCGTCTACGTCCTAGGACGCCCCCGCGCCGTCCCCCCTGGCATGACCGACACCCATCGTGCCGCCGTCATCGCCGCCTCTCCAAAGCCGCGCCCCCGCCTATTCGCCCACTGGCGCGAAGAGCCCCCGCCTTCCCAGCCTGTCGACCAACCCCCTTTCGCCCCCTCCCCTATCCCCACTGGCCTGCCGGGCGACGAAGACGAGTCCATAGACGACATCCCCTTCTGAGCGCCCGGCCTCCCCGGCCCGCTACTCCGTCCCCATCAGCAACGGCTGCCGCGCCCCCTCGAACCGCGCCAACACCCGCCGCCGATCCTCCGCGCTCAACTTCTCCAACACCTCCACCGCCGCCTTCGCCCAATCCACCGCCGGCGGCCTCGTATCGTGGCAATAGCTCAACTGCCACACCTGCTTACTCCCGCACGCCGCGCACGTCACGTACACCGTCCGCAAGCCCGCCGTCTCCTCTCGGCTCGCCACCACCTTCGCCACCTCGTTACAATGTCTGCAAAGCACTCTCATCTCGTCATCCTCCGCATGTTCAGGCTCAACAATTCGTCTCTCAACCACGTCAGCAGCTCCGCGCCGCGCTCACTCACGAAAAGCTCCATCACCCGCTTATCCTCCCCGCTCCTCACCCGGCGCAACACCTTCTGCGCCATGTGTGGCCGCCGATAATCCCCCTCCGCGCACATACTCCGTACCAGGTGGCACATCGTCGCCTCATCCACCCCCAACTCCCTCGCCACCTCCGCCGCGCACGTCCCCGGGCTCCGCGCCACCGCCAGCAACACACGAAACCGCACCATATCCATCCTCCCCAACACGCTCACGAAATCCGTCAACGCCTCCACCGGCGCCACCACGCACCGCCCCTTCTCCTTCACCTTCCGCGCCCTCACGACTCACCTCCCCCCTCGAACACCCAGCAATGCACCGGCTTCCCGAAGATCCGCGAGTACACCTTCCGCTGCCCCACAAACCGATGCCGCCGACTCCCCGGCAACAACCGTTTGAGCTCCATCGACGGCAACACCTCCATATTCAGCTCCCGGCTCAACTCCTGCACATGCGGCAAACTCACCGCCAGCTCCCCGCCGCCCGTCGCATGATTCACCGCCGAGCCCCCGTCCGCCGTCCGCCGCGCCTCGATATACTCCACGATCTCCCACCAACGCGCCACCATCGGATGATCCGCCCCGATCCTGCTCTGCCGGCTCCGCGCCCGTGCCAGGAGGTATTCCTCCAACTTCCCGCACGTCTCCATCGTCACCGCCTCCGCCCCAAACACCTCCGGCAACATCCACCCCCACGCCGCCACCTGCGCATGATTCTTCACAATCCGATTCTGGATATCCTCCGCCGCCGCCATCATCCGCCGCAACACCGCCTCGTACACCTCGAAATACCCCTTCAACAGCGATGGTTCCAGCCGCAACACGTGGTCCATAAACCCGCTCAACTCCCCCACCTCCAGCCGATTCAACCGCCGCGCCGCCTCACCCGTCGACGTCGTAAAATGCGCCCTCGTGCAATGGCAATGCACAATCCGGCTCAACAGCGCCTCGCTCCCGTCCACCTCCGCATTCTGTGAGATCAACATCCCCCCACGGAACTTCGGCGCCCGCGTCTCGCTCCCCCCCGTCTTCACGCCCGTACTCCGGATTTCACCCCCATTGTACAGCTTCTTCAACTCGTCAAAGTCGAAGATCGTCTTCCGCTTCGCCGCGTCCCCGCCCGGCCCGTTACGGTCCCCTTCCAGCAACACCAACGGCAAATTCGAGCACTGCTCAAACGCCCGGTACAGCCCCGCCCGCGTCGACGATGATGGGTCCGTCCCCTCATGCTGCGACCGCCCGCAACACCGCCACAAAAACTCGAGCTGCGTCGTCTTCCCCGCCCCCTGATCGCCCGTGTATTCGAGGAACGGCCACGACTCCTGCTCCGCGCGGATCTGCTCCGCGAACAGCGTCCCCAGCCACCAGCACAGCAACACCAGCCCGTTCCAATCGAACGCCGCCATGAAATCCCCGATCCACGCCCCGTCAAACCCCGGCGTCACCTCGATCGGCATATGCAGTCCCGTCTTGATCTGCACGTCCCCGGCCACGAGGTAATCGTCCGCATTCACCTCGATCCGCTTCCCCGCGTGATACCCGCAACTCGGAAACACGTACACCTTCGTCGCCGGGTCATACCCCACGTACGTCAACAACCGCACGTAGTTGATCCGCCGATTCAGCCACATGTCCCGCAACGCCCGCAGGTCCTTCGCGTCCCCGTCGAACGTCGCCCCCGCCGCGTGATTCATCAACGCTTTGTTGAACGCGCTCGGCGAATCCATCGTATCCCCCGTGATCGGTCGCACCTCCATCGGCTTCCGCGTATGCGGCATGTGCTCGATCCGGAACGTGTACCACTGCTCACTCGTGTCCTCGTCACGCTGGATATAGATAAACGTCGGCAAGCAATTCGAGATCCGCTCCACCTTCAACACCCCCGCCAGGTCTTTCAGCGCCTTCGTCACGCCCTCCGCGTCATTCCACGCCACCCCGTCACCCATCCCCCCATCATCGTCGAGCTGGTCGATCCGCTTCTCGTCAACCTTGTACTTCCACAGCGCCTTCCCGAAATCGAACACCCGATGCCACTGCCGATCATGCAGCCACAGCAACCCCGCCTTCGCCCGCGGCTTCTCACAAACCACCTGCAACCACCCCCGGTAAAAGCTCTCCGACAGGTACGCCGTACTCAGCCGATGCGCCCGCCACACGTCATCCCAATCCTCCCCCGCCTCCGGGATCGCCACCATCACCCGCTCACCCATCTCCACGATCTTCTTGCGCCACTTCCCCGCCGCCTCCACACCGGCCGTATCCGCGTCCAGCGCCACGACCCACACCACGCCCTTCCCTGCATACTCCGCCACGATCTCCCGCGGCAAATTGCTGCAGCTCAACCCCGCCACCGCCGCGCAACCCGCATGCAGCAGCGCCACCGCATGGAAAATCCCCTCCGTCAACCACACCTGTTGACCCTCCCCCACGATCTCCAACCCCTCCGGAACCCACCCCTTTCCAGCGTACTTGCACCCCGTCGAAATGTGCGCCTTACGCCCGTCATTCCGCCGTACCGCGTCCGCGTCGATCAACCGCTCCCAATACGCCGTCGCCCCGCAAAGCGGAAGCGGAAAACGCACCGTCGCCGCATACCCCCCATCGTGCAGCCGCCGCGTCTCCTGCGAATACATCCCCTTGAGCTTCAACACGTCAAAGCCCCGATTCAGCCGCAAATACGCATCCGCCGCCGCATTCGGCTCCGCCGGGCTCGCCTCAAACTTCTTCGAGAGCGCCTCGAAAATCTCCGGATACAGCGCCCGCGTGCTCTCCGAATACCCGCAATTGTTCGCCCGCCGGCACTGCACCCGCCACGGCTGATCGAAGCTCACGAAAAGCTCCTTTTTCCCGCACTGCGGGCACACCCCATCCCGAAGGTCATTCCCCACCCGCTTAAAGCCGATGGTACCATCATGCAAAAGCGCCTCCTGCAGCGCCCCCTTCACCCATTCATCCGTCACAGTCCGGCTCATAGTCATATTCCCAACGTAGGTTGTTTCGTCGCATTCGGTGAGACGATCAGGCTCTCCACCCGCCGCCGTGCCCCGTCAGCAAAAGTCTCTTTATTCAGCCACAGCCAATCCGCGAAATACTCGCGGTAGAGCGGGCAATCATAGATAGAGATCACCACCATCCCGGCCAGCCCGAGAACGGCCTCGCACAGGGCCCGGTGATCCTCATCGCTCATCTCGTGCTCGTAGCCCCGCTTCCCCGCGACCATGTAAGACCTGGTCGCATGGAGATAGGGCGGGTCCAGGTAGTGCAGCGTCTCAGGGGTGTCCTGCTGCGCGATGATGTCCAACGCCGGGCGATGCTCGATCACTACGCCGCGGAGCCGTTCGACGATCGCATCAATACACTCCGGATAGTTCGCCCAATCATGGGCGGCCGTGGTCCCACTCCGGTTCGAGCTCGCCCGGAACCCCGAGCACACCTTCCGCTGCAATGAGTTCGACCCGAAGCCCATGTAGGACCGAACCACGGTTCGCCGCGCCTGTTCGAGAGGATCGTCCGCCACCAAAAAGGAGAGCTCGTACTCCTCCCGGGCGAAAGGAGTCCACAGCAGCAGCTCCCGGAGTTCATCGCCCCGATCTCGCACCATGCGAAACAGATTGACGATCTCCCCGTTCACGTCGCTGTACACCTCCGCGTAGCTCCTCGGCTTGCGCAACAGCACGCTCGCCCCTCCGCCGAAGGGCTCCACATACACCCGATGCACGGGAAAGTGCGAGATAATCCACGGCGCCAGCGTCCACTTGCCGCCATGGTACCGCAGTATCGGCCGGCGCACGCGTCCGCTTTCCACGTGGGAGGCGCCTCCCGGCGGCGAACCGCTTCCGTCCATCGTCCATCGTCCATCGTCCATCGTCACCGCGCCTCCGGTTCGCAATACGGCAGCCCCACCGACAAAAACACCTCGCGCTCGCTCGTTACCCGGCGCGGCCCGCCCGGCGTGGCAAACCCACTCCCGCACGGCTTCCACGTCCACCCCTTCCGCCTTGCCTCCGCCGCGATACGCATATTGCTCTCCGCCGGCCCCGTCCGGCACACCAGCGCGTTATGCCAGCACTCCGCGCTCGTCGCGAAAAGGTCCACCGGTATCCCGCTCGCCACATGCACCGCCAGCTTATTAGCCCGCCCCCACGCCTGCACACCCCGCGCGTTACGCCGCTTCGCCAGCACGCCCGCCGCGAGCAGCTCATCGAGCCGTTCGTCCACCAGCGACACCGGCGCCTCCACGTCCCCGAACAAATCGTCCTCCACCGGACGGAAGACGATCTTCGGCACGTACAGCAGCTCGATATCCCCCACACGCTCCTTCCCCCGCCGGATCGACCCCGCGATCACAATCGCATGGCACCCATCCTCCAACGCCTCCAACACCTCCGACGCCACGGCCAAAGCCTCCGCCCTCGCAAACGTCACCTTATCCATCACACACCTCCGTCTTCGTGGTCCATTCACCATTCACCATTCACCATTCACACCGTCCGCCCCCGCCGCCCCTGCCACCGGCTGTCAGCAAGGCACGCCAGACACCAGCGTTTCACGCCCCACTCCCGGGCGGTATCCCGGTACGTATCCAGCCGGTACCGCTCCCCCGTGAGGATCGGGTCATTGCACGAATCGCACCGGTACCCATGCTTCCGGGCCCGGCGCATCCGCGCCCCGATCACCTGCACCCCGCTCATATCGTCCCCGAGCATATCCACCCGCTCGAACCAATGCACCGGCCACGCCAACACCGCCCGGCACGCCGGACACGTCACATGCTCCGGAACCGTGGTCCACCCGCTCACCTCCCCGCTCCGCCCACACCACGTCTCCCCACCCTTGCACATGCAAAGCGGCCCCACCGCCACCACACGCGGCGCCGTCTCCATGTGGGAGGCGCCTCCCGGCGGCGACACCTTTTCCTCGTGGGAGGCGCCTCCCGGCGGCGACCCGCTTCCGTCCATCGTCCATCGTCCATCGTCCATTGTCCGTACTCCTTTCACGATTCACCATTCACGATTCACCATTCACAGCCCCGGCCTCACACCTCCCTCATCACGCGTTCCACGGCGGCGGCGGCGGCGGTACGCTGCGCGCGCGTCCCGTCGATCTGCCAACGCACCACATACCGCCCGCCCCGGCCCTCGATCGGCTCGATGCACAGCGTCACCTGCAACCCCGTCGTATCCACCCGGCCCCCGCCCAACGTCGGCAACCGAAGCCCCGCCCGCCGCGCCTCCACCAGACGGTTCACGAGCGGCGCCTCCACCTCGTACCGCAATTCATCCTCCGGATACTCCACCGGTTCCCCCCGCCGGATCATCACCTCGCCCATGCTCTCCCGCGTCACCGTCCGGCCCCGTCCAATACGTTTCATCGTCGCCATCGCTCAACCCTCCAATTCGATTGCTACCACGTCTTCGGCCACGCGCATGGCCATGGCCGCCACCTGCACCAGCTCCGCATACATCCGACCCGGGAGCCGCTGGTCCTCTTTCAGCCGGACCTCATCCCAAAATTCGTCCAGCTCTTCCGCGATCACCGCGTACCCCTCGTGAGCCGACGCTATCGGGCGATGCAGCTCACGCGCCCGCCGAAGCTCATAACGAACCGCCGCCAGGAACTCCGGGAGCCCCTCCTCATACCTCCATTCACCGTCTGCCATCATCGCTCTCCTCAACGTTCGCTGTTCGATGTTCACCACAGGCCGCGCTCGTCGAGCGTCTCGAAAACGGCGGAGACCTCCGCCTTCATATCCGCGGTAAACGTCCCCTTTCCCGCCCATGTCTCGAACCGGAGGACCGGCAACCCCAGGTACATCGCTGTCCACACCTCCAGGCAACACCCCGTGCTGTCCTCCCATCCGGGCAGCACAATCACGCCCCGAGCCCCGGCCACCATCGGTAAATCCTGCACCATGTATAGGCGCAACCTCGCACCGTACTCCATGGTCTCGGGCACCCCCGCAATCGGGTGTTCGCCCGGATTCCAAACCACCTCGCCGGTGGCCCGCAGGAGTGCCGCGGCCTCCGCCAGCGTCGGTATCCCGTGCTCCGGCTGGTCCTCCATCGGTCCAGACAGGTACCAGTACGATTCAAAACGCATCATCGATTCACCAATCACCATCTGCTTACTCACCTGCATTCTCCTCTGTGGTTAAGTGGCCGGCAGACCGCCCGACCTGTCCGGAATCCTGCCCCATGCAGGCCCGGCGGGCGGCCCCGGCCGTCGCACGCAACTCATTCCGCCGCGACACCCGCCCACGCTTCGATCGCCAGAATTCATGCAGCGTCTCCGCGTCGTGAATCGCCTTCCTCACCCGCACGCGTATCCTCTCCCGAGCGAGCGGAAACGCCGCCGCCAGGTCTTCCACGACCAGGTCGACCAAACGCTCCCGCTCCGCCTCGGGGATACGCATCATGCCACCCCTTCGAGTTGTGCGCCGGCCAGCGCGCGCGAGGTGCGCACCGGGACGCTGTTACCGATCTGCGCCACCTGCGCGCCCTTGCTCCCGGCGAACCGGTAGTCGGCGGGGAAGCTATGCGCCGCCGCCAATTCATGCGGTTGCAGCATGCGCATGCCTATATCGACGATCTGCCACGGCTCCCCGAGGATCTCGACGGTTGCCAACGCAAACCGGTCTCGCGTGCTCTGCGTGGGCATTGGCTCGTGGAGCGAGAGCACGTTGTCCCCGGTACCGAAATACTTCGCGAGGAACGCCACGCCGAGATTGAGTTGTGTTCCCCGCGTCGTGATCGTGGAGAGCGGCGCCCGTACATCGTTGCCGGTCACACCGCCGAAGTGCTTCACGATCCACGGCGAAATGAGGGCATGCCGCGCCTTCGTGGTCATGGTCGAAAGCGGTACTCCCACCGGCGCGCCAGGTGCCCCGCAGCTCCGATGGTCAATCGGCATCACGAACGGCTCCACGAGAGCGAACCGGTTCGACCCTCCCTGTGTCGCCAGAGGGACATCGATCGATTGCCCGCGGAAGCGGTCGCACCCATGCGTCGGCATCACCAGAAACGGATTCTTCGCCGCGATCACGAAGCGCCTCACGCCTTCCGCGATACGCGCCATGGTTTTCTCGGCGAGCGGACGGTGGGGCGCCGGCATCCCGTGTTCACGCCCCCACGCCCGCGCCTCTTCCGGTGTGAGGAAGATGCTTGGACATGGGAGCGACCAATCGATGATCTCCGCGGCGGGACGCCAGGGCATGCGATCCTCGATCGATGACGCCTCGAAAAGGTCGCCTCCATCCAGCATCGCCCCACGCGCAGCGAAAAGCCGCGCCGGCCACACCATCCGCCGGCGATCCCGCCGCGCGATCATGAAAAAGCGCCGCCGCGTCGTGGCGTCACCAAAATCCGCGCACGTGAGAACCCGCCAGTCGATCCGATACCCGAGCGACCGTACCGCCGCCAGCCACGCCCGGAACGTTTCGCCGCTATGCGCCTGCAATGGCCTCCCGTCTTTCCCGAGCGGCCCCCACTCGACGAATTCCGGGACGTTCTCGATGAGGAGCGAATCCACGTAGAGCTCCTGCAACCACTTGCAAACGAGCCACGCGGAGGCGCGGGACTGGTCGCTGCGTGGCCGCCCGCCCTTCGCCCGCGAATGGTTGGTACACTCCGGCGACGCCCACAGCAGATCGAGATGCCCGCCAGGTACCGCCCTGCACGGGTCGAGCGCGTCGAGCGACATGCAGTAGTCATTCACCCCCGCATGGTTCGCCGTGAGCGTCTCGATGCTCACCGGATCATGGTTGACCACCGTCAACTCGACATCGCGCCCCATGGCCTCCGCCGCCTGCAGGATACCCGTCGACGAACCGCCGGCGCCACAAAAGAGATCCGCTACATGCAACCTGTTCACGGCAACACCCCCACGAAATAGCCCCATGCCAGCGCCAGGGCGATGATCACCGTTGCCGCCGCCAGCAGCCATCCGAGACGCTCCCCGCAACCGGCTACCGATTGCAGAGAACGCCCCTGCCCGCCGGCCACACCGCACACCTCTTCCTCCGTTTCGTCGACCATCGCCTCCGCCGCGTCCCACTCCGGGTCCAGCCACAGGAACGGCTCGTAGTGTTCGCACGGCTCGCCGGGGCGATGCGCATGCGGGTGGATCATCGGCAACCCCTTCACCGTCGCCTCCGCCGGCACATGCACCGCCGAAAGCCGACACCGCGAAGCCGCCGGACACGTCACCGTCATGCAAATGGCACGCTCAGGCATGGCCAACCCCCTCCCCATTCCGAAACCCCTTCGGGAACTCGGCTTCGTCGACAAACACGGGGCGCGATCCACCCACCTTCGGCGACGTCACCAGCGCCGCCTCCACTTCCGCCGCCCACGTCAACAGCGCGTCGGCATCCTCCCGCGCCGCCCGTACGGCATCGGCAATCGCCCCGCGCGGCGTCTCCCCGTGCCCCTCGATCGACGGGAGCAGATACGCCACGCCCCCAAGAACCGCCCGACACGAAAACGGGCCACAGCCCTCCATGATGTCGACATGCCCGACCTCGCGACCATCCAATCGCACAGCGAGAATCAAATCAGGCTCTTGCGCCGGAACGACCTCCAACACCATCCGCCCGACACCTTCTGCCTTCTGCCTTCTGCCTTCCATCGTCACACCCTCACTGTTGTTGGTTACTCACACCGCCAGGGCCAGCAGCACGGCCACGCCGACTGCCGCCACGGCAAAACTCCACACCGCCGCCACCGGCACAGGCCGCGCCGCCCGCGCCTTCACCCGCCGCCGAGGCGGCGACTGCTTCCACGTCGCATATTTGCGCGTCTTCGTCGCCACCTTCATTCGGCGGTCTCCCTCGGCTCTTCGTGCGCCTCGATCCATTCGAGGACGTCTGCAACCCGGTACAGCCGGGCGGCCTGCACCGTCTTCCCGAGCTTCGCGCTCCGCACGTCCCCCGCCGCCGCCAGCTTCATCACCAGCCGCCGCATCGGCGCCCCGAATAGCACCCCTATCTCCTCCGCCGTCGCATAAATCCGCTCGCGCGTCTCCATTGCCGCCGCACTCCTCACTTTCAAAACTTGTGAAACTTAGGCAGGAGGGCACGAAGCATGCCCGGTCACGGTGATCCCGTACGCCTCCGGACGCGCATCTTTGCCGCCGAGCGCCCGCGCCACGCGGAACGCAATGCGGGGAGATACCGCCTTGCCCTGGCGGATGTTCGAGAGCGTCCTCACGCTCACTTTTGCGGATCGGCTCAGGGTAGCGTATGTGTGGTACCGCTCCCCCATGGCCCGGTAAAACCGGTCATTCATCATCATCTCACCCTCCATGTTGGGTCGTTGGCTCATGTCACCCAACCTACGCCGCAGTTGCACAAGTTGCAACGCAGTTTTTGGAAAAAACTTGTAATAGTGCGGGGATCGATCATGGTAATAACCGGCAATATTTCGCAAATCTGAGGTAAAACCAAATACCCGGAGGGCCGCTATGCCCGACGAAAAAAACTCTCTCGCCCCATCCAATGACGCCTGTCACCGGGCGCTCGCCGCCTATATGCACGATCACCCGGAACTCACCGCGGAGGAATTCGCCCGCCGCCTGAAGCTCTCCGGAAACACCGTACGTGAATGGCTCAATGACCCCTCCGTGAAGATCCACAAGCGCAACCGCGCGCGCCTCGCCGGCCTCCTCACGCGCTACATCACCCACGAAATCGCCGAAGATCCCACGCCCTACGGCGCCGCCCCCAAAACCATCCGCAACACCGAAGCCCTGCGCGCCGTTCTGGCCTACGCCATGGCCGGCGCCGACTACGTCACCCTCGCCCGCCGCGCCGCCATGAAGCCACAAACCCTCACCCGCCTCATGGACGGGAACCTCGGCACGTGGTACCCCGCCAATCTCGCCGCCCTCTGCCAGGCAATTCACATAGACCCCGACCGCCTCCCCGTTTCCCCCGCCGAAGCGCAGCTCCTCGACGCCTCCGCCGCCCTCGGCCCCGACGTCCACCCCACGCGCCCCGTATGGGTACTCTCCCTCGCGCAAGCCGCCTCCATACACGACATCCGGGAACCCCTGGACCACATGAACACATGGGACTGCGACACCGTGCCCATCGTCGACACCCGCGATCTCCGCGCCGTGCTCCTCGATGGTGACAGCATGATCCCCCGCTACCACCCCGGCACCATCATCGTCTTCGACCCCGCCGACAACCGCCCCGAAAACGGCGAAACCGTCGTCGCCAAAATCCACGACGGCCCATGCGTCGTCAAGCAATACCGCCGCGTCGGCGACACCATCCTCCTCACCTCCCTCAACCACAGCGGCGACTGTCGAGACTTCGAGCTCACCCCCGCCGACATAGAATGGATCTCCCCCGTCCTCTACAGCCTGCGCAAGGAGCGCAACTGACCATGCCCGCCGCCAAACCCCGCCTCTCCCTCCCCGCAAAAATCGCCATCGGCTGCATCGCCTTACCGATCGGCCTTTTTTTCCTCTTCATGGTCGTGACGATCGTCGCCTACGCCATTTTCGGACCAGCCGAGCCCCAGGAAACCGCCGCCGTTTCGCCGCCGAACTTGCCGCCGGCGTCCATCGAAGAGCCGTCACCGGCGGCGGTGGCAAACCCACTCATCCCCATGGCAATTTCCCTCACCGTATCCACGGAACAGGTCGGGGAAAACATCATCGTAAAGGGCGCCACCAACGACCTGGTAGCTGAGTCAGTGTACATCACGCTCCGAGATCCCCTCGCCCGGGAAAATCAGTACCTTCTCACGGATTCCGCCGTCATCCGCCCGGATGGCACCTACGCCACCGGCGAGATTGACGCGCGCCCGTTGCTCCCGGGCGTCTACCTGCTCACGGCATCGATCGGCCACATGCTGCCTGGCGGCCCACTACCATACCAGGTCCGTCCCGCCGACGCTTCGGTGAAGATCGAACAGGACGATACCGCCGTCAGCGCCACAACAGGCTCCCTGCTCACCTCGGGCAGGGACGATCCACAAGGCCAGCAACTCGCCCGCGCCAGGCGCGAGCTTGAATTCTATCGAGACCTGCTCGACGAAGCACGGCAACTCCGCACGAAAATGGCCGCCGCATGGGACGATGGATTTTACATCCAGCGAGGCCAGAGAGAGGCCAATTTCACCCTCTACTTCCAGCGAAAACGGAAAGCCCTCGACGCCCGAATTGAGGACATACCGGACAAAAGCTTCTATGGCGACTTCTCCCAACTCAGCATCCGCCTCCTACAACTGTTCATGAAGCTCCTCCACCCAGCCGACGAACTCGCCTACGAAGAGGCGGATTCCATGCTGCGAGACAGCATCGACCAAACGGAGCAAATGGTGGAGGGCTTCGCGCGCTCCATCGGCCAGTACCAGCGCCTCACCCAAAAGCAGCCAGAATGACCTATGTGCGAACTATGTACCACACCCCATCACCCCGAACCTACACACACCACTAAAAAACACCCCATCTGAGGCTACCACCACAGGTTCGACTCCCCCCGCCTCCATTGTTTTAAGTGGTTGTGCTTTCGGGAGTTGTGGAACTTGCACTATGGGGTGACTATGTACGGAGTTGGATATGGCATTGTACAAACAGGCAGACTCGCGTAACTGGTGGGTCGATGTGTATCGGGGGAAAGGGCGGCGGCGGTTGCGGTTTTCCACGGGGACGGAGGATCGGGCGGAGGCGGCGGCGATCGAGGCGGCGACGAAGGCGGCGGTGCAGGGGAATCCTCGTCGGGAGTACCTGTTGCGGATTGTGGACGCTATCGCGCCGCCGGAAGGGCCGGTTTTGCGGGTGGCGGTGGCGGCGGCGATGGAGACGTATCTCGCGCAGCCACAGGTGGAGATCGCGGCGTCGACGGAGCGGCATGTGCGGTCGCACGTGGGGCGTTTCGCGGCATGGGTGACGGAGCGGTATCCGCGGGTGGAGTATCTCGACCAGGTGACGCGGGGGATTGCCCACGAGTACGCGGAGGGGCTCCGCGCGGAGCTTTCCACCGGGAAGACGTACAACAATCACCGGGGGTCGTTGTGTACGGTGTGGAATGCGTTGATCCACCGGGCGGGCCTGGCGGAGAATGTGTGGTCGACCGTCCCCACGGCGAGCACGCGTGACAGCCGGGAGAGGCGCGCGTACACGCGGGAGGAAGAGGAGCGGATCTTCGCGGCGGCGGCGGCGAGCGCGTTGCCGGGGGATTGGTACGGGGCGGCGCTGGTGGCGCGGTACACGGGGCTTCGGCAGGGGGACGTGTTTGCGCTCGGGTGGGATTGCATCGAGGGGGATACGCTGCGTATCGACCCGGCGAAGACGCGGCGGCACAAAATCAAGGTGACGATGCCGCTTCACCGGCGGGTGATCGAGTACCTCGCGACGAAGCCGCGGCGCGGGGATCTGATTTTCCCGGAGCTGTACCGGCGGTATGCGGCGCAGCGTCGCGGCGGGGCGCCGTGGCGGTCGATTCTGCGGGCGGCGGGGGTCGAGGACGATACCGCCATCGTCGATTTTCATTCGTGGCGGCACACGTGGCGGACCCGGTTTTCCGAGGCCGGCGGCTCCCTCGAAGACGCGAAGCTCGGCGGCGGATGGGCCACGGACGCCATGGCCCGGCATTACAATCACGACCTTTCCGGGCTCCGCCGCGCTATCGAGGCGATGGATTGATGACGCAAAAAAGCCCCCCGCCAACCTCGGGGAGAGATCAACGTGGGGCCGGAGGGAGATGCGAACCAACCCTCCTAATCGGCAAACCTGGCGCCGCAAACTGCGAGCAGATCACGGGTCGACAGGTCATTGAGTTGCGGATGGCGCCAGAACCGGATAGCGATTTCCACCACGGCGCATGCCTGCGCGTAGGGGAGCCGCTCCAGGCGGTTTTCGAGGGCGGTGCTATCGATGCCCCACTTTTCGCCGAGCTCGGCGTCGTGGAGCTCGGCATGTATCCAGCACGGGAGGTCGACCGTGTCGCCCTGCATGCCGACCGTGGCGGCAAGATCGCAGCCGTTGAGGGCATCGACGATGGCCGACCATTCGGCCTCGCGGAACGTGGGACAATCGCGCTCGATGATCCCGGCATAGCGGGCCAGCGACGAATTGACCGCCGCCGTGAGACTGTCCGCTGTGTCGAGGTGCAGCGCCTCGCGGACGCGGTCATGGAGATAGATGCTGATTTTTTTGGCGGGCATTTGGCCTCCTGTTGGTTATCCCGCGTGTAGGATGCGCGGCCCCCGGTGGTTCTACAGGGCAGACAATTTGCGGAAGGCAGCCTCTGCCCGCGCCTTTTCCCGGAACGCCTGCTCAGCTTCAGTTTGCCCTTCGCCGGTGGCGCGCACGTAGTCGTCTGCTGCCGTCAGCCGCTCTTGTGCTACCCGGAGGCGTGCCTTGGCCTCGGCGAGGTCCTGGGCAGGGGTGATCTGCCGACGGTGGCGGTCAGTGTCCATTGGGTGGTCCTCCTTTTCGATGATTGCGGTGCACAGATATTCCGCCGCCCCGGCGGTGTGCGTGCCCTTGCCGGTGAGCTTGTAGCCGGCGGGGAGCGTGACCGTCCAGGAGCGGTTGCCGAACGCATTGGCGGAGCGCTTGACCTCGATCACGATACCGTCCTCGGTTTTCCGCCCCACCGTGATTGTCCCCTCGGGGATACCCCGGTAGCTGTTGGCCACGCGGTCCCAATTGGACCTCACGGCCGTACCGATGGGCGTTGTCTTGCGGCGCAGGAAAACCTCGATGTCGCGGGCCTCTTTGAGCATGTGCTCCACGTCCATGGTCCGGGTGCGGGCGCGCTTCTGGACGGTGGCGAGCTCGACGGCGAGGCGGTTTTTGGTCTGCTGGTTCATTTCGTGGCTCCTTTCGCGCATGCCCTGGCGGGCTGGCTGTTTAGGCGGCTCGGGCGGTATTGCCCTCGCTCTACGTATACGATACGGTCCCGATAACCCAACCGCAAGGGGTTTTCAAAGATTTTTGCAAGATTTTTCCATACCCGAAATCAACGCGTCGGGGTGAGGACATGGTAGGTGACGAGGAGGCGCCCGAAATTGTCGCGCTTGTGGCGGGCGGGGAAGGTGAGGCGTACCCGTTTTCCGGCGATCTCGCGGGTGAGGGCGGCGGTGGCTTCGGCGGCGCCGGGTTGGCCGCGTTCGGGGGCGTCGATACCGTAGATACGGCAGCTCGTGGGTTCGCCGTCGTACATGACCACGAAGGTGTCTCCGTCGATCACGCGGAGCACGTCGAACTCTCGGGCCGTGATAACACGGGTCACGCACCCGGCGAGGAGGCAGAGGGCGATGACGGTGGCTCGCATGCCCATACCATAGCGGGGGCCTTCGTCGGCTACAACGGAGAACGCCATCCCCGCGGCGCCTGCAATCGTCATAACCCGCCAAAAGGTTTTTTTAAAAAAACCTAAATAAGCACTGGAAATATAAGCGGCTTATCTTATAGTATAGGTAGACAGGGACAACAACCAAGGAGCCTGACAATGATCTACCACCGCCGAAACGACAGCAATGAGAGCCCCGCCTCCGCCTCCGCCGCTCACACCATGTGGGTTGATAAGCAAGGGGTCGACCAAATCGCCCACTATGGCGACTGCCATTGGACGATCACCGTGGAGACCGGCCAGGATCTCGGCGACGGTTTCCGCGCCGTGGAAGCGTCCGAGGCCATGCGCCTCGCCCGCGAATCCGAAGAATACCTCGACAGCCTTGAGCTCCTCGGTTACGACGCGGACGGCGTGATTGCCGACATCGATCCCATCGACATTGTCGATCACGCGGACTACTGGGACAACCTCGAGCTCGTACAGCTATTTTGGGACTGCGTAGCGGAGGCTAATCGTATCGGGGCGATCATTACCCGTAATGGATTGATCGTCTTCGGCGGGCTCACTGATACCGCCGCCTGCACCGTCGACGACTGCCTTGAGGTTTGACCCATGGACCAGAGCCCAAAACATATAGACTGGTCCAAGTACAAGCATCTGCTTGGCGTCTTGTCGGACGGTGACGTCGCCCAGCTTGCCGGCTGTTCCGCGCGTGCCGTGCTCTACCAGCGCCGAAAGCTAAATATCACCGCCTCCCGGCACGGCATCGATTGGCAGTATGCCGATCGTGTCTTAGGGATGGTCCCCGACGATGTGCTTGCGGCATGGATCGGTGTGTCACAGACGGCGGTGTGGAAACGCCGGACCGATCGCGGCATCCCCCCGGTAAGAAAATAATCACAACGAAAGGACGATCACGTATGCGTCTCCCAGCGAACACCATCCTCCTCCTCAGCGAGATCAAACACCCCGTCGACGGTGAACCCGGTCGGCTCATCCTCACCTCCGCCGGTATCCCCTGCCATTGGACGCCGCTAGGCAAGCTCCGCTCGATCCGCATGGAGCCGTCCATGCTCAAATCCATCCGTGAGCAGCGCGGATGGACACAGGCGGCGATGGCGGACGCTTGCGGTGTATCGCAAGCAGCCATAGCCCAATGGGAGAGCGGACGTACCTATCCCAATACCCAGTCGCTCCGCCTCCTGTACCACGCGTCGTAATTTCCGCGCAAAGCATCCCGAGAATCCAGCCACGTCGCCCCGCCTGTATCCGGATGCGACGTGGCTGGCGTCATTATGGGGACGGTTTGGTGATGGCTTGGAGGGCGGCCTTGAGGGCGGAGAGCGCGGCGGAGGCGTCTGCCCAGGCGGGGTATGATGTACTGGCGGGGACGCCGGGGTGCGTGTGCGTGACGAGGGCGTTGAGCGCGGAGATGAGGGAGGTCATTTGATCGATGATGACCTGCAGCACGTTGAGCGTATCGCTCCCGACCCATACTTGCGGGGCGGTGTCGGAGATGGAGGTGGAGGCGACGCGGGAGACGGCGGGGGCGGTGTCGGCTATGGCGGTGTCGGAGACGCGTTGCCAGCCGGCGGCGTCGACCTGGAGGTAATTGGCGGCGTCGTGTTGGAGGCGCATGGTGTCGGCGCCGATGGTGGGGAGCGCGAGCTCGTAGGGGAGCGCGGCGCGGACGAAGGGGAGGTGGAGTTGCCCGTACGCGAATGCCACCTCGACCACGGTACCGGGTTGCGGGAGGGCGGCAATGCCGCGGGCGGCGCCGGCGGCGGCGAGGCATACGGGGACGCCGCGGAGTTCGGGCATGGCGGTATCGGTGTGGAGGCGTTCGTCGAGGAGGCGGAGGTCGACGGCGTAGCGCGGGGCGGGGTGCGTGGAGGTTTCGCCGCCGGTGGGGGGATTTGGGATGGCGGTCACGACGCCGAGGCGGGGGAGATTGAGCCCTTCGGCGAGCTCGGGGTGGATGTCTTCGAGGGCGGCGGCGATGTCGTGTCGGGTCATGGGGAGCGTCTCCAGTGGAGGCGGTATGTGTCGATCGAGAGTTCGACCGCGGTGATGGTCATGGTGTCGCCGTTGCCGGGGGTGACGCGGCAGCCGGGACGAAGGCGGGGGACGGCGCGGATACCGGCGCCGGTGGTCGTGACGTCGGCGAGCACGGAGGACGGGAGGGCGATGGTGGCGGGGCGGAGGCCGGCGGCGGCGCCGATGTACACCTCGCCGGTGGGGAGCGCCTGCATGGTCCAATCGTCGATATCGAGGAGGCGTCCGAGGCGTTGGAGGGCGGCGCGGGCCGTGCCGCCGGCGACGAGATGGGCGAAGCGGCGGGAGAGGTCGACGGAGCGCCCCACGCGCCAGGCAATACCGGTGGCGTCGGCGATGGCGTCGAGCATGTCGCGGACGGTTTGGTTGCGGAGGGCGAGGGGGACGCGGGCGCGGAGGGCGTGATCGATCTCGACCACGCGGAGCCGCTGGCGTTTGCCGTCGAGGGCGACGGAGGTTTGCACCGCGCCGGTAAACCATGGCTCGATATCGCCGTCCCATCCGATGGCATAGGTCACGACGCCGGAAAGGGGCGCGTCGGCGGCCACGTCGAGGATGGCACGTCCGGGGGCGTTGGCCTCGAGGTACCAGCGATCCGCGAGGAGGTGACGCTCCGTGCCGTCGATGGTGAGTTTGTGGGCGAAGCGCATGCGATTACCTCCACACGAGGGGCGCGGCGAGGTGGCGCACGAAGCGGAGGTACATGCCGGGGCGGGCGCTCGATGCGTGTCCCGTGTGTTGGCACAGGGAGGGGCACGCGGTCACGCAGCGATAGCCGAGGCGGGCGAGGGCGCACTGTATCATGGCGTCGCCGGCGGTCTCTCGCACGTCGTAATCGGCGGCGAATTCGGGGCCGTGCACGGCGTCGCGGCGGAGGGCGTACGCCACGCCGCCGGCGAGGGGAGGCGTGTGGTATCCCCACCGGTTGCGCATGGGGCGCATGGGGATGGTCCGCCAGCCGGGCCCGTCGCCCATGCCGGTATCGTGGCGGTCGTAGAGCGACACAAACGCGGTGTCGGGCGGGACCATGGAGAGGAGGTACGCGAGCCGTTGCGGCCAATCTTCGCAAAACACGGCGTCGTCTTCGGCCATAAGGAGCCATTCCGCGGATGGGTACTTTTGCGCGGCGAGGCGGGCGTAGTGCATGTGGCCGCCGACGATGCCGAGGCGTACGTGGAGCATCACCTGCGTGTCGCGGGGGAGATCGCCGCCGGGGCGGGAGGACGGCGGGCGTCCCACGTGGGCGAGCCAATCGCCATCGTCGGGCCACGTGGCGGGCGGCGGGGCGGGGGCTTCGCGGCGGAGGTACGCGAGGGCGGCGGGATCGTCGCTGCCATCGTCGATCACCCATGGCATGCACCCCGGCGCGGTGGCGAGGAGGCTCGATAACGTCCACGCGAGGAGGTCGGGGCGGTTGCGGGTTTTGACGACGATGGGGATCACGTGTAGCGCCTCCACAGGTGGGGATATTCGGCGGCGAGGGTGTCCGCGCGGGCTCCCGTGGGGCGGAATGGCCGGCGGAAGGAATTGAGGGTGTTGCCGCAATGGATAAGGTTGCAGTACATGCCCGTGGGGAGGCGGGTGACGCGGAAGCGGGAGCGGACCTCGCCGTGACGGCAGTATGCGTATTGCCATGCGGCTTCGCGGTGTTGCCAGCGGCGGCCGGGGATGAAGATCGTGCTGTTCGGCTGCGAATCGTGATGCCATTCGCCCCACCGATCGCCGAGGAGGTCGTAACACAGGCCCGGCGGGGTACACATGGCGGCGAGACCATCGGCGGGCTCGATGTCGGCGAGGTGGCGGAGGTACGACACCGCGAGGAGATCGTCACAATCGAGGCGGGTCCATGCGATCCAATCCTCGTCGCGGTCCTCGGCGAGGATGGCGTCGGAGGCGAGGAGGTCACGATCGTACAGCACCACATGGACGGGCTGTTCGCGCCACCGGGCGACGGCGTACTCGTCGCCGGAGCGGCAGTACACGAGGATTTTGTCGGGGAGGGGCCGCATGGCGATCAACTGCGGGAGCACGTGAGCGCGCCACAGGGCGAGGCGGTGGTCGACCCATTCGCGATCGCGTGGGCGGTCCCCCCAGTGGAACGAGTGCCAAATGTAGTGCCGCATGTCTAAATCCCTTTCGTGGCGTCGAGCACTTTGGCAAAATCGGTGTCGCCCTTCCCGGCGAGGGGATCGCCGTCGACCGTCTTCCCCGAGACCTCGTGGGTGGGGAGGCGTCCGTCGCGGAGTTCGGCGATGGAGCGGCGCTCGATGAGGGTGAAGCTCACGTTCCACGCCTGCAAATCGTCCATTTCCTTCGCGGCGACGGTCCCGGTGAATGCCACCTGGCGGATGTTGTACGCGCGGGCGGTCATATCGACCACGTCATAGACGAGGCGGTCTCCGGTATCGTCGACGGCCTCGGCGATGGAGAGGAGGGCACGGAGCTCCTCGATGCCGGTGAACGGGAGGCGGAGGGCGACGGAGAGCTTTTTGGGGGCGGAGCCGCCGGCGACGGTATCGGTACCCGAGCCGAATTCGTCCATGGCTTTGTCCGGCAGGTCGAGGGATGCCTGCACGCGGAGGTCTTTGCCTGGGACGTTGTACGGCGGGTTGCCGGGGGTGGAGAGGATCACGGCGCCACCTCCGATGCCACGAGGCGTACATCGTCCCACGTGCCGCCGTCTTCGGTGAGGGCGATGCGTTCGGCGAGGATTTTGAGGGTGGCGACGATGGCGGCGTTTTGGTCCGCGTGGGCGGCGAGGGCGGCCTCGGCTTCGGCGAAGGTCACGGGGAGCGGGTCGATCCCGAGGGCGGCGAAGATCCCGGCGATGGCTTCGGCGTGGAGGCGGATATCGGCGGAGATGGTGCGGGGGCCGATCACGTGGTCGATCACCACGCGGTCCGGTTGCACGGTGACGGTGTCGCCGATGGACGCCTCGGTGATGGGATCGATGAAGGCGACATTGCGATGCACCGGGCGGAAATCGTAGCCCTTCGCGAGGAGGCCGGGGGCGTGGGGATCCCACGTGTCGGGATAGTGGCCGATGGTGACGACTTCGCCGTTTTCGATGCGGGCGTATTCCATGGGGTCAATCTCCTCTGCGGAAACGGTGATGAGCGGGGACGAGGGTGGGCTCGTCTATGGAGAGCGTGCCGTGATTGTTGCCCACGAGATCGCGGGGGCCGTCGATCATTTCCCACCATCCCACGAGGCCGGCGAGGATGGGCGCCCGCCGCGCCAGTGTGCGCAGCTCACGGAGGGATAGTGCGCGGTTATAGCACCGCACGTCCCATAGATCGCCGTCCATATCGTGGGGGTCGGCTCCTTCCGTGCCCCACGGGACGCGGCCAAAGTAGAGTTGGCAATCGGTGTAATTCAGCGCCGATGTCGAGCTCGTGGTGGTGGTCTCGGTGTTGGTGGTCACGTCGAGGAGATAGCCGCGCGTGGCGTTCGCTGCGTCGACGCTGAACGCGATGAAATACTCATGTCCCTCGACCAGTGCGCCGGGGTTGAAGATCCCGGTCCCGCCCGCGTCGATGAAGAGCCGGTCCTGGTTCGAGGCGGCGTTGGTCCGGTTTTTGTAGACCCGGAACGGGAGTACGGAGCCGGTACTGTTGGCAAATGTCAACAGCCAGTAATTGCCCCACTCGAAGGTGTCGGGACAGCGGAAGCGCAGTGACCAGGTGACCGGCTGGAGGCGGAGGTCGACCGCCGTGCCGAGCTCGATGTAATCCCCGAACCATGGTTGGAATCGGTATGCCATTACGACCAGCTCCAATCCCCGGTGACGCCGAAGAGGTTGCAGTCCGCTTCGGCGGTGTCGTTCGCGTCGGAGAGCGCCATGCGGGCGACAATCACCTCGTAGCCGTTGCCGGCGGTCATGCCGAGGTTCGCCAGTGTGGCCGCGATGGCGGCGGTCACTTGCTCCGTGGTGGCGTCGGCCACGGAGATGGACGTGGTGTTGAGCACGTATCCGCTCGACCATGCGGGCTCCGCGGCGTTTTCGGCGTACGCTTTGACGAACACCTTGAGGACGATGGCTTTGCCGCTCCCCGGCGAGGCATTGAATCGGTACCGGGCGCGGAACGAGATCCCCGTGGCGGCGGCGGGGACTTCGACGTGGTCGAGATAGACAAAGGAATCCACGTCATCGGCGAGAACAAACACGGGTTGCGAGGTGCGTTGCTGGTCCATCCCCACGGCGGCGGGCGTGGTGAGACCGCTCGGGAGGTCGGACGTGGGGAAAAACGTGCCGCCGGGGAGGAAGCGCATGGGGAGCGCGTAATTGCCGCCGCCGCCGGCGGGGGCGTGGGCAGCGACCATGTCGGCGACGTCCTTCGGCGCGAAACGGCGCACGGCGGTCTCCGTGCCGGCGGTCTTTTCCCCGGCGGAGACCTGCGGTACCTGTGCGTTGTACGCGGAGGCGGTGGCGCTGTCCGCGGCGGCCTTGATGATTTTGCCGGTGGTCCCGTCGAATGCCACGAGGGCGCCGTCCGTAGCGGAGGCGGGTCCGACCACGTCGCCCGAGCCGTCGCCGGCGGGGCCGGTGTCGCCCTTTTCGGCGGAGAGCTGCCACACGGTTTCCCACGAGGCGCCGACACCGGGCTCCGTGGTCGATCCGGAGGTGTGGCCGGAGGTACACACGTAGCTCGACCCATTATGTGACACGAGGTCGAGTACGGTGTAAGCGGTGGCAGTGAGCCAATCGCCCGCGGGGGTGATCGAGTCACCATCGGCGCCGTCCGCGCCGTCCGCGC
>NPIE01010558.1_pt1 | contig 38536 bp, 19 predicted proteins | sample 8637661 | NCBI WGS metagenome assembly NPIE01 (sample SAMN07420842, study PRJNA396082) | bioreactor metagenome | isolation source: sample BA12 brine-fed electro-methanogenic bioreactor BA | place: Japan: Kochi | collected 2016-12-09 | reverse complement strand
AGCCAGGATCAAACTCTTCAGTTTGTATCGTCGAATCCGACCGGTCACCCGGACGGACGTCGTCGAACCTGGGAACCAACTGTGTATTCGCTCACGTAGCGAAAAACCGGTCGGCTCAGGCCCCGGAGCTATGCCCCAAGGCCGGTTTACCACACCAATTATCGGGAAGCTTTCCGGTCCATCGACGTGATGACCGGCGCTCCCGCACTTTCGCTACATAGCGGCTGATGAGTCAACTGTTCACTTGCCAAAGAGCCTCGCCCGCAGGCGAAACAAAGAGCGGCCAAGGTCACACGCAAAGGTGATTCACTCGCCCGCTTTCGAAAACCCAAGTCTACTGATGAATTCGCTTTGGTCAACGCAAAAGTTCAAATTTTTTACGACTTTTCACAGGCCGCCATAAGCCCTTATAGAACAATCGCTTGCGAAAGGCTCCCGACTCAGCACACGGCCCCCCGCCCGCAAGCCTCTCGGCCACATCGACCCGCTGCAACCGCGCATCGGCCTCATCACGCGATTTATGCAATCTCCGAAGGTTTGTCAAGCGTTTTGCGCATGGCAGGCCGGTTCGTGGAACAGGCCTTGTGCTTACGCTCGACACGTGGAGGCCGCCGATGGCTCCGATGGTCGCTTTTCTGATAGCCCTCGCCGGGTTGGCCGGCGGCGCCGGGCCGGCCCATCCCTTTGAAAGCGGTGATCCCCCCACACCTCAAGGCCGCATCGACGAGTTGGTCTTTGCCCGTCTCGAGCATCTGGGCCTGGAGCCGGCCGGCCTTTGTTCGGATGCCGTGTTCATCCGCCGGGTCCACCTGGATGTGCTCGGCACGCTGCCCACCGCCCAGGAGACGAGGGCCTTTCTGCTGGACCGCCGGCCCGACAAACGCGCTCTCCTGATCGACCGCCTGCTCGAACGCGAGGAGTTCGCCGACTATTGGTCGATGAAGTGGGCCGACCTGCTGCGCATCAAGGCGGAGTTCCCCATCAACCTCTGGCCCAACGCCGTGCAGGCGTATCACCACTGGATTCACACGTCGATTCGGGCGAATCGGCCGTACGACCAGTTCGTCCGCCGGATGCTCACGGCCAACGGCAGCAACTTCCGCGTGCCGGAGGTCAATTTCTTTCGCGCCACCCAAGGCAGCCAGCCGCAGGTCATCGCCCAGGCCGTGGCCCTGACGTTCATGGGCGCCCGCGCCGACAAGTGGCCCAGGGAACGGCTGGACGGCATGGCCGCGTTCTTCGCACAACTGGCCTTCAAGTCCACCGGCGAGTGGAAGGAGGAGATCGTCTATTTCGACTCCGCCATGCCACCCCCGGCCAAAGCCGTCTTTCCGGATGGCGTCGCGGCTAAGCTAACGCCGAGTCAGGACCCCCGCAAGGTCTTCGCCGACTGGCTCATCGATCCCGACAACCCGTGGTTCACGCGTAACATCGCCAACCGCATTTGGGCCTGGCTGTTGGGACAAGGCATCATCCACGAGCCGGATGATATCCGCCCGGACAACCCCCCGAGCCATCCGGAACTGCTGACCTACCTGGAAAAAGAACTCGTGACGGCCAAGTATGATCTCAAACACCTTTACCGGCTCATCCTGAACTCCACGACCTATCAACTCTCCTGCATTCCAAAGACGCCGAACCCCCAGGCGCGGGCCAACTTCGCCTGTTACCCCCTGCGCCGCCTGGAGGCCGAGGTACTGATCGACGCCTTGAACCAGATCACCGGCACGACGGAGAAGTACTCCAGCCCCATCCCGGAGCCCTTCACCTTTGTCCCCGAAGGTTACCGGGCGATTGAGGTCGCCGATGGAAGTATCACCAGCCCCTTCCTCGAGATGTTCGGCCGCCCGCCACGGGATACCGGCCTCGAATCGGAACGGACAAGTAATCCCACCTCCGCCCAACGGCTGCACATGCTCAACTCCAGTCACATCCAGCGGAAGATCGAACAGGGCCCCAGGCTCCGAGCGGTGCTGCAATCCAGAAAGGGGCCGCGGCAGATCGCCACCCAGCTCTACCTGACGATCCTCAATCGTTTCCCCACGAATGAGGAGTTGAAGATGATCGAAGCGTACGCCCAGACCAGCGGCCTCACCGCCCGACAGGCCGCCGTGGATCTCGTCTGGGCTCTGATCAACAGTGCGGAGTTCCAGTATCGGCACTGAAACCGAGACCGGAGAAAACCCGGATAGCGAGGCACAAGACATGGGCAGGGAATTGAGACCCACCAGTCCGATCCTTTCGCAACGCGCTGCGAGCGGCACGTGCGTGGACGGTTCGCTTATCTCCCGGCGGGAGGCCTTGCGTCGGGGCGCTGTGGGGGCGGCGGGGGTGATGTTGGGCCGCCGGTACGCGACGTCTGCACAGCCCCAGACCCGGGCGCCACGCCCGGCCAAGGCCAAAGCCGTCATCCAGATCTGGATGTGGGGTGGCCCGGCACACATGGACACCTTCGACCCCAAGCCCGAGGCGGGCAGCGACTACTGCGGGCCGCTGAATCATCCGATCCCCACCAATGTCGACGGGATCGTGATCGGCGAGCTGCTGCCCCTGCTGGCCAAGCAGGCCGACAAGTACTCCATCATCCGCAGCATGACCCACGGCATCAACGCCCATGAGACCGCTTCCTACCTGGTGCAGACCGGCCGAAAGCCCGGCGATGGACAGGTTTATCCCTGTGTGGGGGCGGTCGTCTCGCTCTTCAAGGGCTACGGCGCCGGGTACGAGGGGCTCATTCCGCCCTATATTGTCCTGACCACACCCCAGGGACGCTTCTCCGAGGCCGGATTCCTCGGCTCACGATACAAACCGTTCGCCACGGGGGGCGATCCGGCGAGGACCCCGTTCGTGGTCGAGGGCGTCATCGCCCAAGGCATCACCGAGAAACGCCAGAAGAGCCGACGCGACCTCTTGCACCAGTTGGACGTCTTGCGACGAACGCTGAGCCAAGACCCCCGGATCCAGGCTCTGGAGCAGTGCGAAAAACAGGCCTACGACCTGATCCTGGGCGATGCGGGCAAGGTGTTCGACCTGTCCGAGGAGAAAGATAAACTGCGGGACCAGTATGGCCGCAACACCTTCGGCCAATCGTGTCTGGCGGCCCGGCGGCTCGTCGAGCGGGGTGTGCCGTATGTCACCATCAACTACAAAGGCTGGGACACCCACAAGCAGCATTTCCAGACCATGCGCCGCAAGCTGCCGGAAATGGACAAGGGCATGGCGACCCTTCTGCACGACCTCGCGGATCGGGGCCTGCTGGACAGCACGATCATCTGGTGGGGCGGCGAGTTCGGCCGAACCCCCAAGGTCGACTGGGAGCCGCCCTGGAACGGCGGCCGCAACCACTATGGCAAGGTCTTTTCCGTGGTCGTCGCCGGCGGCGGGTTCAAGGGCGGACGCGTCGTCGGCGCCTCCGATGAAAAGGGAGAGACGGTCAAGGACCGACCCGTCTACCCCGTTGACCTGATCGCCAGCATTTACGAACTGCTCGGCATCGATCCGGCCGGCACCCTTCCGCATCCGCAGGGGCTCGCCGTCCGCGTGACCCCCTCGGCCGCAGACGGCGCGGACATGGGCGGGCGACTCAAAGAGATCATGTAGCACGATCGAGGAAGCACATGGAATCACTCCGAGGACATGCGATCCTGTGGGCGGCGATGCTCCTGGCGATTGGCTCCCGAACGCCGGCGCAGCGCGCCCCGCACATCGGCTACATCTACCCTGCCGGTGCGCGACAGGGCACGACGATCCGGACAAGCATGGCCGGTCAGTACCTTGACGGCGCCGCCTCGCTCGTGGCCTCCGGGGAGGGCGTTCAGGCACGCGTGATCGAGCATATCAAGCCGCTCAACGGCAAGGAGATTGCCCTGCTCAGGGACCGGTTGGCCGAATTGCAGGCGCTGCTCAACCCGCCCAAGGATTCAACGCCTCAGGAAACCGCCGCAGACCCGAACCGGCCGGCCCAATCGCTACCCCCCGCCCTGGACCGGGCGGCTGCCCAGGCGGAGATCGCTGAGATCCGCGCCAAGCTGGCCAACCCCAAGAATCGAAGCCAGGAGAACCGTCAACTTTCGGAAGACATCGTACTTGAAATGACCGTGGCCCCGAACGCCGCACCGGGATGGCGCGAACTGAGACTGATGACGAACCTGGGCCTCTCGAACCCCGTCATCTTCCACGTGGGCGGGCTTCTGGAAGTCACCGAGAAGGAGCCCAACGACGGGCTGGCCGACGCCGACCTGCCCGCAGGGATTCCGCTGGTCCTGAACGGCCAGATCATGCCCGGCGACGTGGATTGCTTCCGGCTGCAACTCACGAAAGGAACAAAGCTGGTCATTACCGCCGCCGCCCGCCGGCTGATGCCCTATCTGGCCGACGCCGTTCCGGGCTGGTTCCAGGCCACGCTGACCCTGTACGATCCGGATGGCCGCGAGGCGGTCTATGCCGACGATCACCGCTTCGACCCCGACCCCGTCCTCTACTACGAGGTGCCCCAAGACGGCGCGTATGTGCTGGAGATCAAGGACGCCATCTTCCGGGGACGCGAGGACTTTGTGTATCGGATCACCGCCGGGCAACTGCCCTGCGTGACGGGTGTTTTCCCGTTGGGAGGTCCCGCGGACGCCACCACCACCGTGACGTTGACGGGCTGGAACCTGCCATCGGAGACGATCACCGCGGGCCCGTACAGCCAGGCTCCGGACATTGTGCCGCTCTCGCTCGGAAAACACCTCTGCGACAGTCCTGTGTTTGCCGTTGACGTGCTCGCCGAATGCCTGGAGAAGGAACCGAATAATCAACAGGACCGCGCCCAGCAGGTGTCGCTTCCGATCATTGTCAACGGCCGCATTGACGGCCGCGACGATTGCGACGTGTTTGCTTTCCAGGCTCGCGCGGGGGACACCCTCGTGGCCGAGGTCTTGGCCCGCCGCCTCGGGTCGCCCCTCGATGCCATCCTCACGCTGACCGATGCCGCCGGCAAGGTGCTCCTGGCCAACGACGATCACGAGGATAAGGCGGCGGGCCTTGTCACGCATCATGCCGATTCGCGATTGAGCACGACGCTGCCCGCCGATGGGGCCTACTTTGTCTATCTCGCGGATGCCCAGCACAAGGGCGGCCCGGCGTGGGCCTATCGCCTGCGCCTCGGCCCACCACGGCCCGATTTCGCGCTGCGGGCCGTGCCCTCGAGCATTAACGTCCGGCCGGGCGCCGGCGCCCCTATGACGCTCCACGTGCTACGCAAGGATGGCTTCGCCGGGGAAATCACGCTCACCCTCAAGGACGCCCCGCGCGGCTTTTCCATCAACCCAATGCGGATCCCTTCCGACAAGGATGAGGTGCGCCTCATGCTGCGGGCCCCGCGCACGGCCGACCGAGCGCCCCTGACCCTCCGCCTGGAAGGCCATGCCCGAATCGACGGGCGCAACATCACGCGACCCGTCGTGCCGGCGGAGGACATGATGCAGGCGTTCTTCTATCGACACCTTGTCCCGACCCAAGAGCTCAAGGTCGCCGTGGTGGGTCGCCCCGCCGCCGCGGCATCCGCCCGACGTTCCCCCCAGCCACCCCGCCAGGCCGACTCAGCCGAAAAGCCGCCGTCCACACCGCCTACCCCGCCGAAAACCGCGCAGCAGACCCCGCCATCAAAGTAGCCGCCCCCCTTCGGGCTGCCCCAATTGCCCGGCCGACGGTTGACAGTCCGGCCCCGATCTGGTTATCTGATCGTCCGGCGGGCCCGTCTTGCGGCCGGCCAGTAGACACGATCCAAGCGACCCGGCCCGATGGGGCCCAAGGCAAGGAGCAACCGAGCCATGAAAGAAGCATTCGCCGGTATCAAGAAGATCAAGTACGAGGGGCCCGACAGCAAGAATCCGCTGGCCTTCAAGCACTACAACCCCGACCAGCTCGTCGAGGGCAAGACCATGGCCGAGCACCTGCGCTTCAGCGTCGCCTACTGGCACGCGTTCCGCAACGGCTGCGGCGACCAGTTCGGCGGCCCCACGCGGCTGATGCCCTGGGACGATGGCTCCGACTCACTGGAAAATGCCAAGAACCGGGTCCGCGCGGCGTTTGAATTCTTCCAGAAGCTCGGCGTCGAGTTCTACTGCTTTCACGACCGCGACGTGGCCCCGGAGGGCGACACCCTCGCCCAGAGCCATAAGAACCTCGACGCGGTCGTCAAGGTCCTCAAGGAGGAGCAGGACCGCACGGGCGTCAAGCTTCTCTGGGGCACGGCCTGCCTCTTTGCCCACCCGCGCTATATGCACGGGGCCGCGACGAGCTGCAACGCGGACGCCTTCGCTTATGCCGCCGCTCAGGTCGCCAAGGCCCTCGAGGTCACAATGGAGCTCGGCGGCGCGGGTTACGTCTTCTGGGGCGGCCGCGAGGGCTACAAGAGCCTGCTGAACACCGACATGGGCCGCGAGCTCGATCATCTGGCCCGGTTCCTGCACATGGCCGTCGACTACAAGACGCAGATCGGCTTTGACGGCCAGTTCTACATTGAGCCCAAGCCCAAGGAGCCCACCAAGCACCAATACGACTCCGACGCCGCCGCCTGCTATGCCTTTCTGCAGAAGTATGACTTGGTCGACCACCTCAAGCTCAATATCGAGGCCAACCACGCCACCCTCGCGGGGCACACCTTCATCCATGAGCTCGAATTCGCCGCGGCCAACGGCATCCTCGGCTCGGTCGACGCCAACCGCGGCGATCTGCTGCTCGGATGGGACACGGACCAGTTCCCCACCGACCTGTACGACTGCGCCTTCGCCATGCTGACCATCCTCAACATGGGCGGTTTCACCACCGGTGGGCTCAATTTCGACGCCCACGTGGCCCGTGAGAGCTTCGAACCGGTCGATCTTTTCCATGCCCATATCGGCGGCATGGACGCCTTCGCACGCGGGCTCAAGGCCGCCGCGGCCATCCGCGCCGACGGTGTCCTGGCCGACTTCATCAAGCAGCGCTACGGCAGTTGGGACCACGGCGTCGGGGCGGACATCGAGGCCGGCAAGGTCGGCTTCAAGGCACTGAGCGAGTACATGCTCAAGAAGGGGGAGATTTCGCCCAACGCTTCCGGCCGTGTGGAGATGCTGGAGAATATCATCAACGCGTATATCTGATCGCCGGCCGGCGGTTTTGCGACTGTTCGATCACGCCACAGGGCCTCGCGGGCACGCCCGCGAGGCCTTGTAAATGACAGATGCTTGAATGGGCGGTACAGGACCCGAACACACGCCGTTTTCGGGGCAAGAAGCGGGTTTTTCCCAAGGGGCGGCGCAAAATGCGGCGCACTTGCCGCAGAATCCCGCCCCAAACGCCCCCGACCCGGACACCCTGGCGGCCATGCTCAGACAGGTTGCACCCGAAGCACGGGCCGACTTCCTGCGGGCCCTGGCCGACACCCTGGACAGGCGAGATTAGGTGGGTACAATGGACCGCACGATGCCCAAGACCGCAAACAAGGACGGCCTGAACCACCGGCAAAGGACCCTGGTCGAGGTCCTACCGGCCTGCAATTGGCATATCCCCACCGCCGGAATCAAGGCCGGATACGCCCCCGCGTATGCCAACACCCACCTGGCGGACAACGTCAAGAAGAATCAAAAGCTGTGTGAGGCCATAGAACGCCGACGCCGGGAAACGGCCGAACGTGCCGCTGTGACCGCAGAAGAAGTGATCGCGGGCCTGCGGCGGATCGCCTACGACCCCAAGGCCACGAACGCCGACCGACTGCGGGCCTTTGAGCTTCTGGGCAAGACCGCCGCCCTGTTCACCGACAAGGTGCTGACGGCCACAGAGGACCTGAGGATTGTCCTACGCCGCCCGGTGGACGCCGAGGTGGTGGATGAATCCCTGGACCAACGGCCGCGACTGAGGTTGAGACATGCCGCACAATCGCCACAGACCGCCGAGTGAAGCACCTGGAGGACCGAACGCCCCTGGGGGGACCCTGGGCCCGGTCCGGGGCCGTTCTTTGCGCCACGTGGCCGAGGGAAGGACCGGACGCGAACCGGGACGGTCGGTCGGATCGCAGGCCGGGGCGGTCCGGCGGTTTCGGCACCGATCCGGGGCTTCGAGGGGGGGGGCGCGCAAAGGGGGGGGCTTCTACGGCCGGTCCGGTTTATTTTTCTGGTCCTGTCAAACCCTTGCCATTTTCAGATTGCGGACTTTGGGAGTCCCGTTAGGATCCCCACTGGGGGGCTTGGGCTCTTTACAGAATCTTTACAAGTGGCGTTTTTGAAGCGTAACACGCGTTTTTGAACGTGTCGGGTAAGGCCGTCTTGCAAGCGGCCGAGGGTCCGGGCGGTCTGCTCACTCCCAACAACCATCCGGTGGGTCAAGGGCACAGTCCAGCCACTTCTCCGCAAACACTGCGAAATCAGGAAGCCCCACTCTGCAGTCACCATCGAAATCCATCGGCAAAGATCGTACCGTACAGAAGGATTGGGGCGTCACGTTCGTGGAGGCGAGCTCATGATCGTACCGAGCGGTCTGCTCCACACCACGGGTGTCTTTGAACCATTCGTATGTATCGAGTTTCACGATGCCGATATGGGGATCCACCCAAGTTATGTCATCTGTTAAAGACTCTTCCCCATCCGAGTCGGTGTACTGTGTCGTGATCAATACCTTATGGCACGAAAAGGTCCCGGCTGGAACCATCAGGGTCTCGCTCCCCATATAGGTAACACGGGTGTCATAGACACGCGCCCAAGTGTAGTCTGAGCCGTCGATAATCCCATCGAACTGGCCATGCCCGAAATGGTAGTTTTCATATGACACATCGACCCAGAGCGGATACATTTCTAGTGGGTCGTTGTTGCGGAGAACCTCGTGAAGATCACCAGAATCCCACGCAACGCGTAAAACAACGTCTGCTGACATAGTGAGATAATGTACTGAGGTGCCCCACGGAGTGGCAAATTCCATGACGCTCGTGGCGTAGCCAGATCGGTCCTCGGCGCGCACAATATCCATGCTTGCCGTTCCTGATAGGTCCATCGGTATTCCGTTCAACTCATACAGCCTTGTTGCGTAATGCCATTCGTTACCAACATCAAGGAAGTGATTATTGAACAGTCTGTGCTCCTCCGTGTGAGCAAGCTGTGCAATAGAGACGACGCCCAAAAACAGTGTGAGATACCGCATCGCTCAGCCTCCGAAACCTATGTGCGTCAACATCTGTTATTCTAGCTCATCCGGCGTGGAAATCAAGGAAAAAGCCGGTTTTCAAGCGGCCGTCCATAACGAACCAACGACATAGGGCTATTTCACCGTGCTGACACTTCTTATGAAGATTTCATAAAGACTGCTTGACGGGCCACCCATGCCAAGGTATGAACAGGCCAGACAGGGTAGGCCGGTCGCTCCGGCCGAACGGCCTGGGCTGTGATTTCCTTATGGGTATCGCAGCCTTTCGGGGAATCGCGCCCGGGCTGGCCCGCATTTTGAAAGGCTGCGAAATGGACACAGACACAGCGGCAAGGGCCCTCGCATGGGCCGAGGGCTTGGAGCACTTCGCGGAGCACTTCTGTCTTTCACGCACAGGGAATCCGATTCCGTCTCGGCTGGCGGCACGGCTGCCGGGGGACCGTGAGGACGTCAAGGCCCTGCTGGACGCGTTGCCGGACCTGGAGCCAACGTGGGCAACCGTCTTGCGGTGTTGCGCCGAGATAGACGCCGCGTGCGCGATCGCCGATGAAGTGGTGGCGCGAGGCAAGCTTCGGGACCTGGGCTGTTATGTCATGGACCTGGCCGGGTCTTTGCGGCGGTCTGCCGAGCAGAGAAAGCCGCGAAAGCACCGGCACAAACAGGGTGAACTAAACAACCTGGTGCAGCGTTTCTTGGAGAAGAACCCCCACGCATCCAGCGGCGAGTTAGCAAAAGCGCTCCAGCGAGCCGAGTCCACCATCCGCGAAACGGAGGCATGGCGAAACCGCCAAGCTACGCGGCTTCCAGACGGTTTTGTCGATGCCGACGGCCATGTGGAAGGGATAGACCCCGGCCCCCCGTAACCGTCGGGTCGCGTCGGGTATGGCACCCGACGGCACTTCTGATTTTCTCAAGTTTTTTATTCCCGCAATGACAAGCACTTGCGCGGATGCCGCGCCCTTTTTTTGCGCTACCCGACGGTTTCGACCGCCGCCGCGCCAGTCTTACGGGGACGCACAGAAAGTGAAGGGAATAGAGATGCAGGGCGAATTATTGACGGTTCCGGAGACAGCGGAGTTGCTCCGCATTTCGAGGCGGACGTTATGGAGCATGGTCAATCGGGGGGACTTGCCCGTTGTTCGCGTCGGGCGGCTGGTGCGCGTTCATCGGGACGATCTGGCCCGCTTTGTGGACTCGCGTCGGACGGTGGGTCGGACTCGTGAGGTCCAACCATGACTTCCTGTGAAGTCACACGCATACGCAGGGAACAGGCGGACCTGGCCCGACAGAAAGCCGCGTTACAGGAAACGCACACGTTGGCGCTTGAGATCGGGGACGCACGTGCCATTGTGGGGACCCAGCTTCAATTGAAGCGGGTACGGAACCGCGAACGCGTTTTGGCGCGACGACTGCGGAAGCTGCAAGACGCGGCAACCCCACGCCAACGCGGCCGGGGGCGGCCATGAGCGCGAAACGCAAAACCACGGTAACCGCCAGACCTGATCTGCACGACCCCGCGGCCGAGGCGGCGCTGCTGGGCTGTGTCATTGTCGCGCCCGAAATCCTGGCGGACGTGGCGCAACAGATCGGGCCGGATGCGTTCTATCGACCGGAGCACCGTCGTATCTTTCGCGCGATCCAAGACCAGCTAGAGGACACCGGGTTTTGTGATATGTCCGTCTTGAGGGATCGGTTGGCCGAGGGCGGGGATTTGGATGATGTCGGCGGGACCGACTATCTCGTTCGCTTGGCCGAGAGCCAAAGCGACGTTCACGCCTGGGCCTATTACGCGGATGCTGTTCTTGAAAAGGCGGCCGAGCGGCAGGGCTTGGCGGCCTTGGCTGAAATGCAATCCGTGTGGGCCGATACGACCATCCCCTTGCCAGAGCGGGCTGAACAGATTCGACGCATTGCCAACAACGGGCACTTCGAGACCAGCGGCAACGGCGGGCTCCGGCCGGTGGCGGCCGGGACAGTGGCACCGCGACAAGTCGAATGGCTTGTCCCGAACATGCTCCCCCTGGGTGCGCTTACCATCCTGGCCGGGGAACCTGGCGTCGGCAAAACCTACGTAGCATTGAGCTTGGCGGCGGCAGTCTCACAAGGGCGTCCTTGGCCGACGACGACGCAGGGGGACGTTGCCAGCGGCGGCGTGCTGTATGTCTCGGATGAGGATGCCGCAGACACGACGCTTGTTCCGCGACTCATTGCGAACGGCGCCAAGCTGGATTGTGTGCACCTACTTGAAACGGCCCGTGTGGGTTTTGCGATACCGGGCGACTTGTGGCGATTGCGGGCGGCAATCCGAGCGGTGCCGAAGTGTCGGGTGATCGTGCTGGACCCGGTCACGTCCTATCTGAACGGAACGGACGCGAACTCCAACGCGGCGGTGCGGGCGGCACTGGTTCCACTGCAAGACCTGGCCAAGGCGGCCGGCGTAACCGTGCTGGGCATAAGCCATTTCTCAAAGAAAGTGGACCTTGGCGCCCTGAATAGAACCTTGGGCAGTATCGCGTTTGTCGCTGCGGCTCGGAGCGTTTGGGCTTGCGTGAAGGACCGAGAGACCGGCGGCCGCGTGCTCATGCCGGTCAAGGCAAATCTCAGTGTCGAACCGCACGGCGTGGCCTACAACATCGAGGCGCCCGACGGCGTGGTGGTCTTCGACGGCGAACCTGTCACGGGCGACATTGACGACTACCTTGTCGGCGGCGGACTGAAGGCCGAGGCAACCGAGGCGGCTATGGACTGGTTGAGGGAACGTCTCAAGGACGCCGGCGACGTGGCGGCCGCGGCTCTTATCGACGAGGCACAAGAGGCCGGGATGTCAAAGAGCACGTTGCAGCGTGCATCGCGCCGTCTCGGCGTGGTGAAGACCCGGACGAACACCGGCGGGAAGTGCTCTTACTTCTGGCGTCTCCCTTAAGAGAGAGTTTTAAGGATTCTAGGGAATGTACGGTTTCCAGGCCAAAAACAAGGATTCCGGCGGAAAGCTCGATATTCGCCTGGAATCCGTGCTTTCCGTACATTCCAAGGTCAAACAGCTTGGCAAGCAGGGGTCGAAACCGTGAATGAGAAGAAAACCCGTTGGCCGATTCCGCGACTGTACGAGAAGCTTATGAGGCGGGCCCTGGACGGTACGGCCAGCCCACGGCAGGCTATCAAAGCCAAGTGCATCGAGTGCTGCGGGTTCGACCGCACCGTGGCGGCCGACTGCCGGGTCCCGGATTGTCCCTTGTACGAGTACAACCCCTACCGAAAAGCCGTTTCTACGCGTCCGGACCGCCGAGGGAAGGGTTCCAGCGACCAAACGGCGTCCGGGGGTACCTAGGGCAGGGTCGGGCATGATCGACGCACGTTTGACGCGCCAAGTGCCCGCTACGGCGACTTTCGAGGGGACACCCCGACCGGCAACGGTTTGGTACGCGTGTGCTGTGCTGGTCCGGTCTGGGCGGGGGGATACGACACATGGCCAGCTTGGGCTGTGCGAGAAAAAAGGCCGAGAAGGTTGTTGCGGTGTGACAACCGGCTATGTAGGATGCTGGCATGCGATCAATAACCGAGACAATCAAGACGGAAGTCCGGGCCAGACAAAAGCAGAGCATGACCCTTGCGGCGATTGCGGCCGAACTCGGGCTCGACAAAGGGCGGCTGAGTCGTGTCATGCGGAACGAACGGGCTTTAAGCCTGCGGGCGGCCGAGCAGGCACTTGATCGGCTGGGGTATGACCTGACGAAGTTGAAGCGCAGGAAGTGAGGTGAAGCCATGCTGGTCAAGTGTCCCCACTGTGGGCGGATTGACAAAGCGCCCGATGAATATGCTGGCCGAGTCATCATCTGCCCCGGTTGCAGAAAGCAGCTTACGGCAAAGACGTACGTTGAACGGAGCCCTGCACCGGCTCCGCAACCGTCGGAGGGCTCACCGGCAACCTTCAAAGCACGTCCACTAAACCTGGAGCATACGATGTCCAGGAGCGGCCGGAGCATAACTGAAGAGACAATCTACTCAGACAGGGGTGTGTCCGTAACAACGGCGAGAATCATGATCCGCGGCACAACATATGCGGTGAGAAACATCACGTCTGTGGAGATGATATCTGTGCCCCCAATACGAAGGGGCCCAGTTGCACTCATGGTTGTTGGAATTCTAGGGCTTCTCATATTAGGCACAATGCTTTCGGAGGACGCTCCAGTTCGAGTTCAGGACATGTTGATCCTAGCGGTCGTGTGTGCCGTAACGGCAGGTGCTGGGGGTTGGTGGGCATACATGCTAAAGAGTGATTACTACGTTGTTCTATCCAGTGCCTCTGGGGAAATTCGGGCCCTGACGTCGAAGGACCCGAAGTACATCGAGAGGATCATCGCAGCCATCAATGAAGCTATTGTCCGGCACGTATCTGTCATTAGTGACCGACGACAAGACGGATTCTGAGACCCCCCGGAAAGTGAGGTTACGCCATGAAGATAAAACCGCATTGTTCATGTAGCCACGTGCGTGCTTTCGGGGGGGGTGCCCCGACCGGCGGTTTGGTACGCGTTTACGACAGGCCAGCCGGGGCGACGCACAGCCTACACAGCGCCCGAAGGACCCGCAACCGGGAAAAGGCAGCGGTTTTTCACTTGACAGCGGCCCAAACACAGGGTAAGGTATGAGCGTGAAAGACATAGACCCCATTTCGATGCACGATCACAAGCACCCCGGCGCGGGCGGTCTGCACCTATCCGCAAGGACGGTCCGGCACTATGTCGCCGCACAGGGCCGCTCGCACCGGGACACTTGTCCAAAGTGAGGTGCAATCATGGCCAGCTTAGTGAATGACCCCAACGGACGGCGGCGCGTACAGGTCCAGGTGGACGGCAAGCGCCAGACGATCCGCCTGGGCAAGGTGCCCAAGCGCGACGCAGAGACGATCAAACGGCACGTCGAACACTTGGCGGCGGCCAAGCTGAGCGGCCGAGCGGTGCCCGATGAAACGGCGATATGGCTGGGCCGTCTGGACACGACACTACGCGGCAAGCTGGAAAAGGTCGGCCTGTTGAGGCCCGGACCGAGCGGGCCCACCCCCACCCTGGGCCAGTGGCTGGATACCTACATCGGCATGCGAACCGACGTGAAACCCACCACGCGGACGGTCTACGGGCGGGTGCGCGGTCACCTGCTGGCCTACTTCGGGGCGGATCGGCTGTTGAAGGACATCACCCCCGGCGACGCGGACGGCTTCGCCCTGTACCTGCGGACGACGGCGGGACTGGCCGAGAACACGGCCCGGCGGCACGTGGGCATTGCCCGGCAATTCCTGCGGGCGGCGGTGCGGCGCAAGATGCTGTCGGCGAACCCCCTGGATGGACAGGCGGCGGGAACCGTGTACAACGGCAAGCGGTTTTACTACATCGAACCGGCTGACGCCCAAAAGGTCCTGGACGCCTGCCCTGATGCACAGTGGCGGCTTCTGTTCGCCCTGTCCCGGTTCCTGGGCCTGCGGTGCCCGTCCGAGGTCCTGGGCCTGTCCTGGGCCGACGTGGACTGGGAACGGCTACGTCTGACCGTCCACAGCCCCAAGACCGAACACCACCCCGGCCGAGACCGACGGATTGTCCCGATCCTGCCGCACGTCCTGCCGCTGTTGCAAGAGGTGTTCGACCAGGCGGCCGAGGGGGAGCGGTGGATTATCAGCCGCTACCGAGACCAGACGATGAACCTGCGAACCCAGCTTATGCGAATCATCGACCGGGCCGGACTGACACCCTGGCCCAAGCTGTTCCACAACCTGCGAGCCAGCGCCGAGATTGACCTGTCCCGGCAATTCCCCCTGCACGTGGTCTGCGAGTGGCTGGGGCACGGCCCCCGCGTCGCCCTGATGCACTACGTCCGGGTGACCGATGCCGACTATGAACAGGCGACCGGCGTGGGGCAAAACGGGACTCGAACAGGGGGACAGGAAGCGGCGCAAAAAGCGGCGCACCCTCTGCGCGAAACCGCGTGCAAACGTGTGCAGCAGGAACCTGGACGATTTACGCGAAACGCCGTAAATGCCCATGATTGCACAGACTTACACCCCCAAGCATTTCCCGACACAACGCATCCAGTGGGCGGTACAGGACTTGAACCTGTGACCTCCTGCATGTCGAGCAGGCGCTCTAGCCAACTGAGCTAACCGCCCCTTCCATCCGCCATTATGCCGCGAAGCCACGCCAAATCAACCCCCCGTCCGCTGTTTTTCATTAACCGGCCCCCCGCGTGCGCAAGAAGGGGGGCCCGCGTCGCTTGCGCCACGCGGGCCCCGCAACCTGACCTGCTCGTCGGGACCGTGGCCCCGCCAAGCTTACAACCCCGTCTTACTCGGCGAGGTTGTTCTGCATCCACTCGCTGACCAAGATCTCCAGATCACCCATGTCCACGACGCAGTTTCCGTCGAAGTCCAGCGCCGGCTGGGTGCCGTCGAGGCAGTAATCCTGCCCGCCCTCGATGGCCATATAAGCCGCCAGGACCTCCGTCGGACTCAGGGCATAGTTATAGAGGATGATCTCATCCAGAGCCCCGTTGAACAGGTTGCCGCCCCACGGCTTGCTGCCTTCGGCAGGCCCGCCGCCCGGGTTGGCCTCGCACGCGCCAAAGACCAGGTTGGCATCCGTCGTCGGACCGAAGCTCATCCCGGCCTCACGCACGAACCAGCCGTTGATGTACATCCGGGCCACCGCACCGTCATAGGTCGATACGATGTTCACCCACAGGTCATCCAGCGGCTCATCGGCAAACAGCTCAACCTCCGAAATCTGGATGATGTTCGCACCCGGGTCGCGGATCTTCGTCACGTCCAGCTTGTACATCTGGTAGGCGGTCGTGTTGTCGATCTCGAACGCGACCGTCTGATTCCGCGCCGTCCAACTGCCGGCAGCGCCCGTCCGCGTGTCCAGGATGTCCCACGTCACGCCATCGTTCGAGCCCTGAAGTGTCCAGTCATCCGGATCACGCTCCGGGCCGTCGTTGCCCGACGTGATGGCATACGAGGTCACCGCGTAGGCCCGCTCGGCCGGGAAGATGTACGTCAACCAGCCCGTATTCTGGAACGCCAGCCACTTGGTGTTGTAGACGCCGTCAAACGCCCGGTAGGCCCGCTCGTCGGCGTTGGTCGGATGCTGATTGCTGTACAACACGCGCCCGCCGTACGAGACCTTGTTGTTGCCCCCGTCCGGCAGCTTGACCGTATTGGCACCGCCGCCGCCACTGGCCGACTGGAACGTTTTGACCATGTTGCCTGGCGTGCCCAGATCATCGTGGCCGTGGTTCAACTCGATCTGCCACATCATGGCGTCGTTGCCCCACCAGTTGCGCTTGCCGATCAGGCCCTGCCACGGGTTCTTCGGTCCGTTCCACTGGGCCCACAGCGACACCGACAACTCCTTGCTCACGGCGTTCGGATTCCACGTGCCCGCATAGGCGAAGTTGGTCGCCCCGTCGAACTCAACGGCGTTGCCGATCTTACCGGCGACGAACGGTACCGTCAAATCGGGGTCGTCGTCATCCAACGTGTTCGGGTCGTTGACCATGAACACCGCGTCCTTGTCGCCGGCCGCGATCGGATCCAGCTCCTCGGCATGGTCATCCAGATCGGCATCCAGCGGCCAGTAGGCCAGGACTTCCTTGGCCACGACCAAGGCGCCGGTCGTTTCCACGGTCGCTTCGCCGTTGGTGATCTCGCAGGTGTACGTCCCGTTGTCGGCCTTGGCAAAGTTCGCAATCACCAGCGTGGCATCCTGAGCACCGCCGATGTCGCTGCCGTCCTTCTTCCACTGATAACTGAACGGCGTCAACGCGCTCTCAACTACCACGGCCAGCGTCACCTCGCTGCCCGCGTCCACCATCTGGTCGCTCGGCTGCGATGTGATGAAGATATCAGAACTCTCCGTCGCAAAGGCCCACTTCTTACCCGGTAGCCAGATGGGGTTGCCGCCTTCGTTCGGGTCCTTGACATCCACCTGCCACCAGTACGCCGTACCCAGAGCCAGGTCCGGATCCAGGGTGGTCTCGGCGGTCTCCACACCGGCCCCTTGCGAAGCGCCCTGCTCCCAAACGTAGACCCTGAACTCCGGATCAACCACGCCAAACGGCGGCTCCCACGACAGTACCTGGTCCACGGGGACCAGGGCCGCACCGTTGGCGGGATTCGGCAGACACGCCTCCACCCGACTGACCAGGTGCTCGGGGCCCAACAGGCTGCGGGGCTGACCGGTGCTCCACAGGCCCGCCTCCAGGCCTTCGCCGCCGCCGTGCTCATACTGCCACGTCTCGATGCCGAGGTACCCGGCAGGCGCCTCAACGACCCCGCCGCGCCACTGCATGCCGTGCAGGCCGCTGTTGTCCACGACCGGCACCGCGGGCCGCGTGGCCATCTCGTTCCACCAATCGTAGACAAACAGCACACTGCCGTCATCCGAGGAGGTCCCCAGACCCAACAGCTTGGCCTCGTCCACCCTGATAATGCCCCGATGCCGCGTCATGAAGTAGTCCGCCGGCTCGGGCATCGCCACGCCGTTCAACGTGAACATCGACAGGTAGCCCGTGCGATCGGCCGCGCCCTCGTTGGACAGGAAGAAATCGAAATCCGGAAACTGGGTGTTGTCATTGTACGGCGCGGCGCTCAGCCCAGACGTTTCGGCAACCCCACTATTGAGAAGGTCCCAGATCTCGTACTCAACCAATCTTTCTCCGCCGAACTCGATGAGGAACGGATATTCCTCCGGCGGAAAGTAATACAGGTACTGACCGGGAATGAGTTGGAACGCGGTGATTCCGGCATCCGCACTTCGCCAGCCCACGGAGAGGTTATCCCCGCCGCCGCCTTCGGCGAATCCGGCCCGCATCCAATACAATTTGCCAGCTTCGAGCGTCACCGACGCCGACACACGCTCGGGCAAATTCGCCGTGTTCCAGTCCTGGTCTCCCGTCCAGGCATCGTGGTAAGCGATCCGGACGGCATTGGCCGGGTCATCATCCGAACTGAGCCACAAGCGGCCCTGGTCGTCCGAGGCGATCATGAACTCATACTGGCCCGTCACGGGCGGCGCCAGCCACGCCGTTAGCCGACCGTTGTACTGGTCGGCCACGTCCGGCTGAACACGCATGTTCGGCCGAATCTCTGAAAAGTTGGCCTGAGCCGGATCGGCCCACAACATCGCGTCGGCACCGGCGGTCCCCCCTCCATGTATGGAGTTGGGAAATCGCTCAGCGAGCGCCCCTTGCACGGCCGCGTGCGCCGACGTGGCTCCCAAACACAGGATCAGAACTAAGAGTAACTTCTTCATTTTCAGGTCCTCCGTTTCAACTGATATTCTTCATATTCGGCTCTCTCGCTGATTCATGCCTATGTTAGGGAGACACGAGCGAACTCTCGGCCCAGGAGGCCGCAAAGATCGCGAAGTCCTCCAGGTCCACCTGGCAGTCGCCCGTCAGGTCATACTGCGGCGTCTCCACGCACACCGTCCCGCCGGCGCCGGCGATGTACAACTGGCCGATCTCCAGCGGACTCAGGGCGTAGTTGTAGAGCGCGAACTCGTCGATCAGGCCGTTGAACACACCGTGTTGGAAGCCGGCGTCATAGGCGCCCCAGAAGCCCACGGCGAAGGGCTGACCACCCGCGGCCGTGTTGATATCCGGCGCCGCATAGTCGGCCACCTTCACGCCGTCGACGTAGATCCGGACGTTCGCGCCGTCGTACACGTGCACAATATGGACCCAGTTGTCGAACGCGCTGAAGTCCGCGTAGTCGAAGTTGCTGCCCCAGTGATCGAACTGGTACACGAAGTTGTTGCCGGGATCATTGGCGTTATGCACACCAAAGGCCCGCATCGACGTGTACTCGCCCACGGAGTAGATGCCGCTGCGTGCCATGTCGCCGGTCTTGGCCCAAACGCTGACCGACCGCGGACGGGCGCCCTCAATACCCAGCTCGTAGGCCGTCTTGCCGCTGTCCACGTAGGCCGCGTTCGGGTCCTCGCCGCCGACCAACCGGATGGCATTGCCGATCATCCCCGGCTCGATGCCACCGATGACTGTCCGGTTCGCCCAGGCCAACGGGCTCTTCAGAGTGCCGTCCGCCCCGGTGGGCGAGCTGTCGGGCACCGTATTGCCGTTGAGGCTCTCGAAGCTGTAGTGCAGCACCTTCCGCCGCGCCAGCAGCAGGCAGTCACTACTTACCACGTCGCCCGACTGGTTCGTGGCCACGCAGTAGTACACCCCCTCGTGACCGAGCTCGGTGAAGCTCAGCACCACGGAGGCGTCATAGTACCGCTTGCCGCCTTCGCGATTTGTCTCTATCGGGTCATCGTTGGTGAAAATCACCTCGTCGTCGGTCTCCTCCGACTCGGTGTCCTTCGCCCCCACGATGCGATACCACGTGTAGCTCATCAGCGCCGCGAAGTCGTCGTTCAAGGCCGTCGGCGTGAACGAGATCGTCACGTCGCTGGGCATTGGAGCCACGATCGAGGCCGGCGGTTGGGTCCCGACCAGCGGCACCCACTTGACCGTGTCGAAGCTGTACACCTGACCGATCTCGTCATCGGCGGCGGTGTCACTGGACACGTCAATCCGATAGTACCACGTCTGGTCGTGCTCCAGATCGAGCGTTCCGACGTCCGGCACCACCACGCTCAGGTCGCTGGTCTCGAACGCCAGCACCCCGTCGGCGTTGGGATCACTCACCGCGGCCTGGTCCTGCGACAGATAGAGCGTATACACCGCATCGCAAGGACCATACGTCGCCTTGGCCCAACTGACCGTCAGGTCCGAGTCGTACTTCACCCAGCCGTTCTCATCCAACGGCGACAGAACGATACTACGCGCCGCCCAGGATTCGCCGGGATACAGATTCATGGCCTCGCCCGAGATGTTCTGCCAGTCGAAGCCCGGACCCCGCCACTGCACGTGGACGTGGTCGCCGCCGCCCCCTTCGTCGTAGCCGGCTCGCAGGAAGTACGATCGGCCCTCCACGAGTGAAACCTCCGCGGAGGTCTGGGAGGCATAACTGTCCCACACGTCAATATCGGCCCAGCCGTCGAAACCGGCGATCCGCGTCGCGTAGGCCGGATCACTGTTGGGCGAAAGCCACAAACGACAGTTGTCGTCCGCCGCAATCCGGAACTGGTAGGCGCCGGTGGCCGCCGGGGTCAACCACAGCGTAATGCGACCGCGATAGTCATCCAGACCCGTCTCACCCCGTCCCCACTCGCTCGTGGTGATCACTTCATAGGCAACACGGTCGGCGGAGTCGGCCGTCAACATCGAATCGGCCCCCGGCTGCTGGCCGGCGAACCGCTCGAACAGGGCCGAACCACGACCCGACGCATCCGCATGGACCGACGCCGCGACGGCGACCACGTTCGAGGTCACGGACGCAGCATCATTCCAGACCACGCAGTAGTACTCGCCATCGACCGCCGGCAGCAACGTGTCGCTGTCGGTCCCGACCTGCTCGTCGTCCCCCTCCAGCACGCGATACCACGCATAGTGGATGTCGCCGCCCTCGCCGGGGACCAACGGCTCGGCCACCACGGACAACTCCGGCTGACAGGCCGGACCATAGACCACGTCTTCCGGCTGGGTCACAATACCCGGCCCATAGCTGATGGTGGTGAATTGCCAGGTCAGGCCCTTGACGAAATTGCTGTCGTCAATATACGAAGCCACCCGCCAGTAGTAGGTCACGTCGCTGTCGAGGACGGGCGACTCAATCGTGCTGTCCACGGCGGTGCCCAGAAGGTCCGCCTCCTGAAGGTTGGGATCGGTGCCGAAATACACTTTGTAATCCCGAATGGTGCTGCCCTCGGGAACGACCGTGTCCCAGCCCAGCGCATACACGCCGACCGGCACCTCCACGGCGCCGGGGGCGGGATCGAAGTTCGTCGCCCCCCAGGCGTCCCCGCCGAACCGCAGGCCGTTGATCATGACGTTGTCAAACGTCACGGTGGTCAGCTCATCTTCGGTCCCATCGTCATCGTGGGCCGTCACGGCCAGGCCGACGTACACCGGATCGCTCATGTTGAACGGATGCGGGTTCTCGATGTGCTCACCCGTCCCGTCCGCCACGATATTGTCCGGCGCCATGTCCCAGTTCACGCCGTCCCACGAGGCGTACGCCGCGAACCCGTCTTCGGAGCGACTGATCCGCACGTAGTACGGACTGGTGTCGACAAAGGGGTCCGGATAACCCGGCACCGCCGCGGCGTTGCCGTTCTGGTCCGTCCCCGCCACGCGTCGACCTTGCCAGCGGACGCCTTCGTCGGCCGTGCCGGCCATGAAGGCATGCACCGCATTGTCGGCCAGCGCGTCGCGGACCATCACGCCGAACTTCCGCCAGGCATTGTCGCCCCCGCTCATCGAGACGATGCGCGCGACCATGTCGAAATCGCCACGTTGCTCGACGTAGGCGAAGTGGAAATGATCATTCGCGCCCCAGATGTCAGTTCCGCCGCCGCTGACCGTGACCGTGCCGTCGTAACCGGCCACGGCACTGCCCGCCGCCCCAGGCGAGCCGATGTCCGCACTCTCGAACGCCGGCTGCGCTACTGTCACGCCGGCGAACCCCAGGCACAACATCGTAGCCAAAATCAACTTCTTCATTTTCTGATCCTCCGTTCAACGATTACAAAAATATCCCAATGTACTGCATCATCCTGACCTGAATATATTGTAGCCCGAATGTGACGGTAGAGCCTCTCACGTCACCCTAGGGCGATCATTCCCCACGATCCGCCGCGTTGGCGGCGTTTCACGAGTGTATTCTGCCTCCCCCCGGTCCGCGCAGGGACCCGGACGCCCCCAACGACAGGGAATCCCCCTCACGCGGAAAAGAAAGAAAACGGGAAAAACAAGAAAGACTTGGCGTAAGCGACTGGTGTTCGTATGGCGTGATGGCCGTGCGCAACAGTCCTGCGGACTTAGTTGCCGCCCTGAATTGCCACGCCACAATGCCCAAGATCACCCTCAGACCTGCGCCACAAACTGTCCACGTATGCAACACTTGTTGAACTGCGCTGAATGTACTATAGCCATCACGACCGCTCGCGTCAAGGAAAAAACGCCGCGGTCGGGTACTTTTACCGGACCCCTCGATTTCGGCCCAAAAAGCCAGGTTTTTTGAGATCCCCAAAGGCCGAATGTGCGGACTGCGCGCAGACAGGGTCCGTGTTGCTTGCGCAACACGGACCCTGCGAACTGCCTCACCCGCCGAGGCCGGATGGCCCCATCGGGTTCCCATTCACATTACTCAGCCACGTTGCTCTGCAACCACTGCTCGGCCACGATCAGCAGATCACCGGTGTCCACGACACAGTTGCCGTCGACGTCAAAGGCCGGCTGCTCGATCGGCGGGCAGTACGCCTCAACGGCCATGCCGCTCTCGGCGTACAGATCGGCCACCTGCTGCGGCGTGATCGCGTAGTTGAACACGCGAGCCTCGTCCACCCATCCCCGCCACAGTTGAGCACTGTGGGCACGCTTGCCGAGGTGCAGGATGTCCTGGCTCTGCAGGTTCGTCGTCGCGCTGCCGCCGTACACGCCGTCAACGTACCAGTGAATGGTGTCGTTGTCGAAGCTGGCGGTCAGGAAGTGCCACTCGTCGTCGATCTCCTGCATGTTCCACTCGGCGCCATACCGGTGGATGCAGTACTGGTTCTGGCCGCCGCGCCGGTTGAAGTCGAAGCTGTGCTCGCTGGTTCCGGTCGTGCTGGTAAACCCGAAGATGGTCTGCCAGTCGTCCATCTGGTCCCACGGCACGGCATTCTTCGCCCAGCAGGCGATCGTCCGCGGCGCCTCGCCAAAGATGCCCAGGTCGCCCGGAACGCCGAACGACACGTACTCGTTGTACTCGGCGTCGATGTTGATCGCGATGGCGTTGCCCACGACACCCTCTTCGAAGGCGACGTCCTTGCCCTCATCGGCGTGATAGATCCCCTCCGGGCCGGCGCCCGTCGGATCGGCCAGATCCTCGTCCAGCGGATAGTAGGCGATCTGCGCCTTGATCTTCACGTCCGCCGGGCTGCTGGTCGCGCTGGACTCGGCATTGGACACGACGCAGGTGTACTCACCCTCGTCGGCCTCGCCAAGGCTGGCGATCACCAAGGTCGCGTCCGTCCCCACGACGGTATCACCCTTCTTCCACTCGTACTCCAGCGGCGTCAGGGCACTGGTCGCGGCGACGCTCAACACCACCTCATCGCCCGCGTCGGCACGCACGTACCGCGGGGGCTGCTCCGTGATGACCACGTCCGTACCGACCGTCTTGAACGCCCAGACGGGTCCCTGGACAAAGATCGGGTTGCCGCCCTCGTTGGCGTCGACGACATCGACCCGCCAGTTGTAGATGGTGTCGTACTCCAGGGTCGGCAGCTCATACGAGGTCAGATCGCCGTCCTCCACGACCTTGGCCATGTTGCCGGCCTCGCCGAAGTACACATCCACCGGCGCACCGCTCAGGAATCCGTTGTGCCAGCTCAAGTCGACATCCACGGACACGTTTTCCTCGCCGTTGAGCGGATTGGGCAAACAGGCCCCGCGGTAGGCGATCAGATCCGCCTGCCCCGGCGCCCTGCGCACCTGGTCGCGGGTCCAGTAGTACACCGACAGGCTTTCGCCGCCGCCGGCCTCGAACATCTCCGCGACCAGGCCGACGTAACCGGCGTCCACGTCGATGACGCCCTGGCGCCACTGGTTGCCGTGCAAACCGTCGTTGTTGACAACCTGCGTCAGCGGGGCGCCCTCTTCCCACCAGTTGCCGACGTACAGCTTGCTGCCATCGTCGCTCACGGTGCCGAAGCCGAGTAACAGGGCCTCGTCCACGTGGATAATGCCGTACTGACGGAACGCGAAGTTGTCCGCTCCGGCCCGCGGACCGACGCCAAACTCGCCCAGCGTTCCGGTCTCGGAGGGATTACCCAGCGTACTGAAGTCCGGAAGGACCTCCAGGGTAATGCCGTCCCAGACCTCATACAGCACCAGGTTGTCCGCATACGCTTCCACGACCAGGTTCCAGAACAGGTGCTCTCCGGGAATCACTTGCCAGGTACTGACCCCTGCATCCGGACACCGCCAAGCCACCGACAGGTTGTCCCCGCCGCCGCCTTCGGCATGTCCTGCACGCATCCAGTAATACTTCCCGGCCTCGAGGCTGATCGCCGCCGAAACACGGGTCGGGTAATTAGACTCGTTCCAGTCCTGGTCGCCCGTCCACGCATCGTGGTAGGCGATCCGCGTGGCATTGGCCGGGTCTGCATCGGAGCTGAGCCACAACCGGCCCTGGTCGTCGGAGGCGATCATGAACTGATACTGGGCCGTCACCGGCGGCTTGAACCACGCCGTCAGCCGGCCGTTGTAGTTGTCGGCCACGTCGACTCCAGCCCGCATGTTCGGGCGGATTTCCCAGAAGTTCCGCTGCGCCGAATCCGCCCACAGCATGGCGTCGGCGCCGCCGGTGCCTCCACCGTGGATGGAGTTGGGGAAGCGCTCGGCCAAGACGCCATTCACGGCGGCGTGCACCGAGGCGACTCCCAAACACGTGATCAAGACTAAGAGTAACTTCTTCATTGTCAGGTCCTCCGTTTCAACTGATATCTGTCATATTCGACTCTCTCATTGATCCACGCTCATGTTAGGGAGACACCAGCGTGCTCTCGGCCCAGGAGGCCGCAAAGATCGCAAAGTCCTCCAGGTCCACCTTGCAGTCGCCCGTCAGGTCGAACGCTGGGTCCTCGATGCAGATCGAGCCGCCGACGCCCTCGATGTACAACTGGCCGACCTCCAGCGGAGACAAGGCATAGTTGTACATGCGCAGTTCGTCGATCAGACCGTTGAAGACGGTACTCTGCCAGACACCCACGCGCACGTTGTTGTCGTTGTTGGTGTTCAAGGTCATGGCTGAATCGATGAGCTTCTCGCCGTTGGCATACAACTTGCACGTGGCCCCGTCGAACGTGTACACGAAGTGCACCCACGCGTCGAAGCTCGGCACGTACGTGAAGTCACGGTCGGCGCCGCCCCAGTGCTGGATGCGCCACCGGGTGCTGTCGATGTTCCCCGTGGCCTCCAGCGTCAGTGTCCGCACGGAGCAGTTCTGACCGGTCGCATAGGCCCCCATGTCGAAAATACCACCGCCATTGGGGTTGCGGACCTTGACCCACGCGCTGACCGACCGGGCGTTGTTGCCCTGGATGCCCAGCTCGAACGGCTTGACGCCGACGTCAACGTAGGCCGTGTTCGGATCTTCAGCCCCGATGAGCTTGATCGCCTTGCCGATCATCCCGTCCACGACACCGCCGGTCACCGGCGAGCCGCCGGCCGCCACGCTGGTCAACGTACCGTCATAACCGCTGGGCGACGCGTCCACCACGGCGTTGCCCACGATGCTCTCAAAGCCATAATGGAGCACCAGGCGCTTGATCAGAATCAGGGCGTTGTTCGACACATCGGTTCCGGACTCGTTCTCGATGACGCAATAGTAGTTGCCCTCGTCGCCGACGCCGCTAATCGTCAGCGTCACCGAACAATCCCACTTCCTCTTGCCGTCGGCTTCCAGGAACGTCGGGGTGCCGGTGAAGATAATGTCGTCGTCGCCGTCATCGGCGCCGTCCTTCTCGCCCACGACCCGCTTCCAGACGTAACTCGTCGGATCGGCGAAGTCGTCGGCCACGGTCTCCACCTGGCAGACCAGCGTCACGTCCGTCGGCACGTCGACCACGTTCTGCGCCGCCGGCTCCTGGTAGATCACGGGCACCCACTTGACCGTGTCGACGCTCATCCACTGCCCGGCCTGCGAACCCTTGCCGGCCGCAGAGACGACCTCGATCCTGTAGTACCACGTCTGATCATGGTCGAAATCGTACTCGGCATCGGCCAGCGTCACGGACATCGGTTCGCCATCCGGCACAACGATCGGGTCGCCGGGCGCATCCATGTCCATCGTGAAATAGACGTTGAAATCGGCGTCGCACGGCGTATAATCGCCATACTCCCACGAAATGACCACGTCGTCGTCGTAACTGACCCACCCGGTCGTCGGATCGGCATTGGTGCTCACGTTCGCCACGTCCCACGGCAACCCCATCATGTCCTCGCCGTTGAGCGTGATGTCGCTGAATCGGGCCGTCGTCAGCTCGCCGGTATTGTGCGAAGTCACCGCGAAACCGACGTAGATCGGATCGACGAACGGACGCTCCTCGACCGACCCGTACTGGACCCAATCCGTGCCGTTGTTGGACACGTACCCGGTCATCACGTTGCCGACACGGGTCAAACGCACCCAGAACTGGCTGCTGCCGTACGGCGTCGTATCGTTCCAGGCATTACTGTTGAATGGCGCGACGTTGCCGTTCACGTTCAGGTTGTCCGTGCTGTCGGCGGAGCGCCGTCCCTGGATCGACATGCCCTGTGCGGCCGTGCCGCACATGAACGAATGAATCGACCCAGCCGTCAGATTCTGACGCGCCATCACGCCGAACTTCCGCCACTCGTTGGTGCCGCCGCTCATGCTGCGGACCCGGGCGCGGAGGTCGAAGTCGCCGCTGATCTGCTTGTATACGTAATGGAAGGAATCGGCCGCGTTCCAGATATCATCGCCGTTGCCCGTCACGACAAGCTGATCGGCGTCTTCATCATAGTACGCATCGCCGGCTTGGGGCGTTCCGACGTCCTGACTGACGACCAGGTGCAGACCCACCGTCACCTTCACGGTGTCGGAGGTCACCGACCCTTCATCATTCGCCACCACACAGTAGTAGCTGCCGACCTGACCGGTCACCAACGACGTGCCGGTTCCGAGTTGCTCGTCGTCGCCCTCGGCCACGCGATACCACGTATACGTGATCTCGCCACCCTGCTCCGGGTTCTTGTTCTGAGCCGCGATGGTCAATTCGGTCGTACAGGCCGGAGCGATGAAGGTGTCCTGCGGCTGCTGGGTGATTTCCGGACCCCAGTCCTCGCTGGCAAACGACCAGACCACGCCATCGACATAGTTCGAGTCGCTCACCAAAGCCTTGACACGCCAGTAGTACGTCTTGTTATTGACCAACTCGGGCGAATCGATCGTGGTCTCCGTCGTTGTTCCCAACAGCGGCATCGTCAGGATGTTGGGGTCCTCTCCGAAGTATACCTCGTAGCTGGCGATCGTCGCCCCGTGAGGATGGGCCGCGTCCCACGACAGGGCCTGCACGCCCAGACCTACCTCCGTGGCGCCGTCGGCCGGCGTCGGATCGATCGCGCCCCAGGGGATGCTTCGCAGGTACTCCGAGGTAATGTCCTGGCGGGCGCCGATCGGGCCTTCCCAGTTCACCCGACCGTGTCCACCGCCCGTTCCGTCCGACCAGAGCAACTCGACGTAGTAGGGTTTCCCGGCGACCAAGGTCCGCGTCGCCGGACGAACCGCCACAACGCCATCAGGGAGGTCGTCGAACTGATCCCAGCCGCACCAGCCGTCGATGTAACAGACCAAAGTCTTCTTAGCCGGATCCTCATCCGAGCTGATCCACAAACGACTGTCATCGTCCGAGGCGAGCCAGAACGTGTACTCCCCATCGGCCGGAGGGACGATCCACCCCCAGATGCGCCCCGCGTAGTAGTCCAGCGAAGGCTCATCCATCTGGAACACACTGACCTGCGAAACGGTCGGCGCGTTGTCCGCCAGCCACTGCATGTTCGGCGCGGCCAGCCCATCCGGGAAGTCCGTCCCCACATTTCCCAGTTCGGCGCCATAGGTATAGCCGGTCCACCGCTCATACGTGAGCGTCCCCGCCCACGCCGGCGCGACGGCGGCTAACCCCAGGCACAACATCGTAGCCAAAATCAACTTCTTCATTGTCAGGTCCTCCGTTCAACTAGTACAAAGAATCCAAAAGTCCTGAACGTCCCACTCCTGATACCTCATTGTTACCAGACTGCGGCTCTGTGCCTCTTCACGTTTGCCATAGGCGATCATCCTCCACGGTCCATTGCGTTTGTGCGTATCTCGCTTTGCCCGGTCCGTACCGCCGAACCGGGATCATTGCCGATAAGACCACGGGGTAAAAAACAGGGGAAAAAGCAACGACAGGGAAAGGACAAGCGGACACCGGGAAGAATCAAGACGGGGGGCCTGATGCAACCGTCATGCACCCTCAACCACCCCCTGCTCCACTGCCGCAGCGAACTGACCATCGCCATCACCACAGCACCGTCGCGACTGAGCCGCCCGCCGTCCGGCCTCTGTCCGCTCCTCAGCGGGACCGGTTCGGCTGCAGGCGCGCCTGGCACGGCGACACGCCGACACCATACCCTCGCGGGTATTGTCCCGGACATCGCCGAACCCACGGCACCCTCGCCCAGAACGCTTCGGCTGAAAAGAGGTTCCACTTCCTCCGACCACGCTCCGATAATATGCACTATACCAAATTGCCGCACCCTATGTAAATAGCTTTTTTGCGGAATTCTTTCGGTTTTTCACAACACGACACCCCCTGCGCCCACACAAAACCCGCTGGACAATGCCCCCTTGGAAGTGTATCTTTCCCACGTTCCGGGCCATGCGATGCGTCACTGGCCGGCCGGAAAAAACATGGACTTACCATACATTGCGACGGACATCCGAATGCACGCAGCCCGAAAGGTCATCGTCGTCGTCGAAGCCTCGACGGCCTACGGCCGCGGGATTCTCCGCGGCATCGCCAAGCACTGCCACCTGCACGGGCCGTGGCTGATCGAAATGGACCCGTGGGAAATCTATAATAAGGAACTGCCCCGGATGGTGGACTGGCAGGGGGAGGGCATCATCGCCCGTGTCTCGTCCGAGAAGGTCGCCGAGCAGATCCTCGACAGCGGGCTGCCGGCCGTCACCCTGGCCAGCGACTCCACCAAGCGTCTGGGCGCCACCAAAAAGGACCAGTGGGCGGTCATCCCCTGCGTCATGTCCAATTCCCACGCCGTCGGCGTCATGGCCGCCGAGCATTTCCTGGATCGTGGGTTCCGGCATTTCGCCTTTTGCGGGATCCCGTACTGCAGTTGGTCACAGAAACGAAAAGAGAGCTTCGCCAACCGGATCCGCCAGGCCGGCTACGACTGCGACATCTACCCCGAACCCCGCCTGCGGCGCGACCGCCTCTGGGACCGTGAGCAACGCAGCCTGACCGATTGGCTGGCCGGCCTGCCCAAGCCCGTCGGCGTTCTCGCGTGCAATGATGAACGCGCGCGCTACGTCGTCGCCGCCGCTCGGATCACCGGACTCATGATCCCCGAAAACGTCGCCGTCATCGGCGTCGACAACGACGACTTGCTCTGCGACCTGTCCAATCCCCAACTGTCCAGCATCGCCATGAACATCGAACGCGCCGGCTATGAAGCCGCCTCGCTGCTTGATCGACTGATGGCCGGCGAGCCCATGGCCGGACAGCAGATCTCCGTCGATCCCGTCCAGGTCATCACGCGACAGTCCACCAACATTCTGGCGATCGGCGATCGCCAGGTCGCCGCGGCCATCCGATTCATCCGCGAAAACGCCAAAGACCCCATCCGCGTTGACGACGTGGTCGCCGCCGTCTCCGCCTCCAGACGCCTCCTCGAACGCCGCTTCCAGAAAGTCCTCGCGCGGTCCATCCTCAAGGAAATCCAACGCGTCCGCATCGAGCTGGCCCGCGAGATCCTCGTCCGCACCGACCTGCCCGTCGCCAAGGTCGCCCGCGAGGCCGGCTTTTCCAACGCCACCCACCTGGGTGTCATTTTCAAACGCACCGTCGGCACAACGCCCCTGGCCTATCGAAAGAAACACCGCAATCGCTGAACCACCTGGCGTGACGAGTCCCGCGGGCCTCGCGGCCCTCGCTCAGTGATCCATGACGGAACTGAGCATGTCCAGGTAGTCCGACAGCAGCCGTGTAATCAGGAACTTCCGCCGGACCTTCTCTTTTCCGGCCTGCCCCACGGCCCGGGCCTCATCGGGATGTTGCAGCAGATGGATGATCCGTTCGGCGAATCCCTCGGTGTCCCGCGGCTCCACCAAAAAGCCGTCCTGCCCGTCGTCGATCTGATACGGAATCCCCCCCACCCGCGAAGCCACCACCGGTGTCCCCTTCCACAACGCCTCCGTGACCGCCAGGCAGAAACCCTCCCGGATCGACTTCTGGATGATCACCGACGAATACCGCTGGACCGCATTGACCAGAATCTCGCTGTTGCCCACGACGAAAACGATGTCCCCCGTAGCGACCATCCGGTTGGCCTTGCGATACACTCGGCGGTACATCTGCAGACCCTCGGGGTCGTCGCTGGCCGCGTTGTAGCAGAACAGCAGCCGGCAATCCACCTTTTCCTTGACCCGCCTGAAGACGTCGATTACGCCTTCCGGGTCCTTCCACGGGTCCAGCCTCGAAACCTGCGTAAGAAGGGGCTTGTCGGTGGGGATGCCCGCCCGCCGAATGTGCCGCAAGACCGTTGTCTCAGGGATGTCCCGGTTCTTCTCACTGAGCGGATTGATCGCGGGGAACATCAGCCGCTGATCGACCGACAGGTCCTCCTTGAAGTACTTCTCGCTGGACATGACCACCTGGTCGTACTTCAGCAGAAAGCCCTTGAGAAAGTCCCACAATTCATCGTGGGGATGCGTCAAGTCGATGTGACACCGCCAGATCCACGGCTGGCGCTTTCGGTACGCGCGGATCAACGACAACGGCTGGGGGTCGTGTACGATGACGCAGTCGTGCTGAAGATGCGTGAATCGCGCGAAGTTGTCGTTCACCTGCACGTACGCATGCTTCTTCCTGTCCGTCAGATTCAACGGGGCCCCTTGCAGGGCGTTGTGGAAACTCTTGGTGATCTCGAAGAACTCCTGACTGCCGTGCAGGATGCGCCAGCCCGCGTGAATTCCGACGTCGTTCATCAACTGCACCAGAGAGTACAGGATCTCCGCTACGCCGCCGCCCTGGTACGTCGCGTTGATGTGGACGATGTGCTTGCCATAGAGCTTCCGGGCCCGGGTGTAAATCTCGGCCAGCCTCGTATCCGGCACAATGTGTCGAAAATCTTCCAGTCGTATCATGCACGTCTCCCGATCAGTGTCCGTCCAGGCCCGAGGCCGATGGAACGGGGCCAAAAGGACTCGCTTGCCTTACATGTGACGAACCGATCGGGCGTCATTAATCGGATCGTCTTTTACTCCAACGTCGCACGTGACGAAGACCGGCAGGCAAAGCGATCACGCCCAATCCTGTATCGGCGCATCAGAAGGCACGCGACACACTCGGCTTCGACATGTCTGACCGATGCGCCCCCGGCTTTTTTCGTTCGTCAAGGGGGTCAGACTAAAAAAAACCGCCCTATGCGGTCTATTCCATTCCTCCACACCCATGACCGAACAGGCCGGATCGCGCGACACAGGTCCTATTTGCAGACCCTGCCGTCACCGGGTTATCGGCCCGACACACGCCCCCCTCACCCGCCGAGCCGTCCAGTTCACCGGAACAGCAAAGCTGCCCGCCCCGCGCCCGCGCGGCCCCGCCTGCCCCTCACCACGCCGCGCATCCGTGAAATGGCGATGTTCAGAATCCCGATACAATGCTCGGCCAGACCACCCCTTCAGCCCGCGGATCAATACACCACCCCACTTGAGGCAGGCCCTCAATTCCGCTATAATACGCCCGTGGACGAAGACCTGCAAGCAGGCTTCCGCACAAGGCCGCCGGGATGTCGCGGCCGCAGGGTCTGGCAGGGAAATCAAAACCAGTGTAACGCCGGCCCGCCAGGGAGGGTCTTACAGATACCAGCCGTGTCCGCACGCGCATGCCTGCGATCGGCCCGAAACCTTTGGAGAGAACGATGGAAGGCCCATCCTTCGTATCACGACAAGCATCCGTGCCAGTCGCGCTCTTGCTCCTCTTCGGGGTGGCGTTCGCCCTATCGCTGCCTTGCCATGGGGCCGATGTCTTATGTCCCCCTAGCGACCTGACGGGCGATTGTCGGGTGGACATGGCCGACCTGGTGACCTTCGCCGACGCCTGGCTGGCGCCGGAGGAGGTCTGTCAGGAAGACGGCCTGATCGCCCGCTGGCGGATGGACGAGCCAGGCGGCGAATGGGCGTATGACCAGACCGGCGCCTATCCGGCCGTCCTGGTTGGCAGCGCCCGGTTCGACCCGACCGGCGGCCGGCTCGACGGCGCCGTCGTCCTCGACGGCGATGGCGACTACCTGGAGGTTCCCGGTTATTCGGGGATCACCGGCTCGGCCCCCCGGACCTGCGCGGCCTGGATCTACACCACCGACGACGTCGGCGATCTGTTCATGTGGGGCGATCATGATGTCTTCGGCGGCAAGTGGCTGCTGAAACTCGTCACCGTCGACGGCGCCCGTCGGCTGCGGATCAACGTCCGCGGCGGGATGGGCGACAGCTCGCTGGCCATCTACGATGAGATGTGGGTCCACGTGGCGGCGGTGCTGCCGGCCGGAAAGACCAACGTCCGCGACGTGCGGTTGTACATCAACGGCGTGCGCGACCCGGCCATCACGTGGTACGAAAACGCCCAGCCGATCAACACCGCCGCGACCGGCTCGGTGTATCTGGGGCGCATGCCGGGGGCGTCGAGCACCAATGATTTTCAGGGGCGCCTGGACGACGTGCGCCTCTATGATCGCGGCCTGAGCGATGAAGAGATCTGGCGGTTGTACGCCAACGGCACGACGGTGGTCGGCTGCGCCGACCTGGATGGCCGGGCGGGCGTCAATCAGTCGGACTTTACGCAGATCAGCCGGGACTGGCGGCGGCGGCTGGGCCCGGTGCTCATCAGCGAGTTCATGGCCGACAACGAGACCGACGATCTCGAGCCCGCTCAGCAGGTGCTGGACGGCGACGGCGAGCCCTCGGACTGGATCGAGCTGGTCAACGTCAGCGATCACGCCGTGGACCTGACGGGCTGGTCGCTGGTCAACGGCGACGCGCCGGACAATCTGACGCGCTGGTCGTTTCCGGAGGGGCTGACCCTGGCGGCCCGCGGGTATCTGTTGCTGTTCGCCTCGGGCCAGCCCGCCGTCCCGCCGTACCGGGACGGCAAGGGGTACTACCATACGAACTTCAAGCTCTCCAAGGACGGGGAGTATCTGGCCCTGCTGGACGATGAGGATCAGGTCATCCACGCCTACGACGAATTCGAATATGCGACGGGGCGGTTCGGGTACCCGCCTCAAGAGGAGAATATCTCGTACGGCGTCTTCTACGGGCACAGCCACTATTTCGCCGCCTTCACCCCCGGCCAGGCCAACCGCGACGCCAAGCTTGGCATTGTCGCCGACACCCGCTTCAGTCTGGACCGCGGCGTCTATGCCCGTCCCGCAGACGGTCAACCGCCGCTGACGGTGGCGCTCTCGTGCGAGACGCCCGAGGCGACGATCCGCTACACTCTGGATGGAAGCACACCCACGGGCAACCACGGCTTGACCTACGCGCAACCGATCGTCCTTGATCGAACGAGGGTCATTCGAGCCGCCGCCTTCAAGCCCGGCTGGCTCCCCTCCAATGTGGACACCCACACTTACATCTTCCCTGAAGATGTGATTCATCAGACGCATCCCGGTGGAGACTGGCCCCGTGGTTCCGTCAATGGCCAAGTGATCGACATCGGCATGGACGCCGCCGTCGTGAACGACTCCCGCTACGCCGGACAGATGGTCGATGCGCTCACCGCGATCCCCAGTATGTGCCTGGTCACCGATCTGCCCAATCTCTTTGACCCGAGTATCGGCATTTACGTCAACGCCAGCCGTGAAGGCCGCGACTGGGAGCGCCCCGCCTCGCTCGAATTGATCCATCCCGACGGCGCCGAGGGCTTCCAGGTGGATTGTGGCGTTCGTATCCGCGGGGGCTACAGTCGCAGTAGCGGCAATCCCAAGCACGCTTTTCGCTTCTTCTTCCGAAATGAGTACGGCCCCGGCAAGCTCCGATACCCCCTTTTCGGCGACGAGGGTGTCGATGCCTTTGACAATATCGACCTGCGCTGCTCGCAGAACTACTCCTGGAGTTTCGAGCACGACAGCCGCAATACGATGTGCCGAGAGGTCTTCAGCCGCGATACCCAGCGTGACATGGGCCAGCCCTACACACGAAGCCGCTATTACCACCTCTATATCAACGGCGTCTACTGGGGTATCTTCCAAAGCCAGGAGCGATCCGAGGCCTCCTTTGGCGAATCCTATTTCGGCGGCGACAAGGACGACTACGACACCGTGAAAGTCGAGGCCGGGCCTTACACCGTCTGGGCCACCGACGGCAACCTCGACGCCTGGCGTCATGTCCACAATGTCGCCCGGGCCGGATTCACCAACAACGAACCCTACTTCCGTCTCATGGGCCTGAATAGCAACGGCACCTTCAACCCCGCCTATCCGCGGTATCTGGACGTGGACAATCTGATCGATTACATGATCTGCACGTACTACGTGGGCGACTTCGATGGGCCTATCTCTGATTTCCTGGGCAACACCCGACCCAATAATTTCTACGGCATCTTTAATCGGCGCCATCCCAATGGCTTCAAGTTCTTCCGCCACGACGCCGAGCATTCCCTCTTTACCCATCGGGGCTGGGACCGCACGGGACCTTGGCCCGCGGGAGACCAGTTTCAATACTTCAATCCACAGTGGCTGCACCAGCAACTCACGCAGAACGTCGAATACCGCCTGCGCTTTGCCGACCGCGTCCACAAGCATTTCTTCCACCACGGCGTCCTGACACCCGAGGCCGCCAAGGCCCGACTGGCCGCCCGCGCCCAGCAGATCGAGCTGGCGATCATCGCCGAGAGCGCCCGCTGGGGCAACCTGAATCTGACCCAGGCAACCTGGCGATACCAGATTGACTCCCTACTCAACACGTACTTCTCCAGCCGTACGCAGACCGTCCTTGGTCAGCTTCGCAGTAAAGGCTGGTATCCCAACATCGACGCGCCCCAAATCAGCCCGCGCGACGGCATTCTGATGCCCACCCAGAACCTGACGCTCACGAATCCCAACGTCGGTGGCGAGATCTACTATACGCTCGACGGCACCGATCCACGCGTGTCGCCAGGCCAGCCCGGAGAAGGCACCGCGACCTCCCTGATCAACGACGCCACGCCACGCTTCGTGAAAGTGCCCACCGAGCCCATGGCCGCCCTGAAGGGTTCGGTCGTTGCTGAGTACTTCTTCGGCGTCAGCGATGGCTTAATCGCCGCGCTCAAGGCCCATCCGGGCTGGCCCGATCAGCCCGACCAGACGCAAACGCTCACCAGCTTCGAGATTCCGACCGACTGGAATGACAACTACGGTACGCGGATCGGCGCGTATCTGCACCCCACCCAGACCGGCGACTACACCTTCTGGATTTCCAGCGACGACAATAGCGAACTCTGGCTCAGCACCGACGCCAGCCCAGCCAACGCAAGTCGGATCGCCTATGTGCCGGGTTGGACCGATTCCCGGCAGTGGACCAAGTATTCCGAGCAGCGATCGGCGGCTATCCGCCTCGAGGCCGGCGGCACGTACTACATCGAAGCGCTCATGGCCGAGGGAACCGGCGGTGACAACCTGGCCGTCGCATGGCGGCGGGGTTGGCTGAGCAGTCGGCAGGTCATTGACGGCAGCTACCTGTCCAGCGCAAAGAGCAATTGGATTCTGCCGGGGTTCGATCATTCGGGTTGGCGGTCGGGGACGGGACCGGTCGGCTATGAAACCAGGCCCGGTGACCCCGTCAACTTCAGCGATGTCATCGGTATCGACGTGGGGACCGACATGATCGGCAAGAACGCCACCTGTCTGGTGCGCATCCCCTTCACGTTCAGCGGCGGCGACGTCACCAGTCTGGCCCTGAGTGTGCGCTACGACGATGGGTTCATCGCCTACCTGAACGGCGCCGAAATCCTGCGGGTCAACTTCGATGCCGCCGCCGTGCCGGAGTGGAATTCGGCAGCCTCGGCCGTGCATGACGACGCCGCGGCCCTCGTGCCCGAAACGTTCGACGTTTCTCATGCCCTCGACTTGTTGCGGCAAGGCAACAACCTCCTGGCGATCCACGCGCTCAACTATGGGGCTGACAGCAGCGATTTCCTGATCGGGGTCGAATTGAACGCCTACGCCGTGAACATCGGCGGCGTGTCCCCGCGGGCCCACAAATACGTCGGCCCCGTGACGCTTGACAAAAGCGATCACCTTAAGGCCCGCGTCCTGCGGAATAACGAATGGAGCGCCCTCGACGAGTCTGGCTACGCCGTCGGTCCCCTGAATGATCTGCGGGTCACGGAGATCATGTACCATCCCGCGGATCCGAACGGCGAGTTCATCGAGCTGCGCAACGTCGGCGACGAGCCGCTCAACCTGAATCTCGTGCGGTTCACCGACGGGATCGATTTCACCTTCGGCTCGGAGGACCTGGCGCCGGGACAGTCGGTCGTCGTGGCCGAGGACCCCACGAGCTTTCTCGAACGCTATCCGGACTTTTCCGGCCTTCTGGCCGGCCCCTACGCCGGTCGCCTGGACAACGCCGGCGAACGCGTGGCTCTGGCCGATATCCTAGGCACGGTCATCCAGTCGTTCACCTACGACGATGACTGGTTCCCCCTGACCGACGGCGAGGGCTTCTCCCTGACGGTGCGGGATGAAGCGCTCGAAGAGCCCTGGTACCCCACCGATGGCTTGGTGGCCCGCTGGGCGATGGATCAGGCCGCCGGCACGGCCGTGCCCGACAGCCAGGGTCCCCACGACGGGCAGTTGCTCGGCGCCGAGGGCGATGAATGGGCCTATGGCCGCTTCGGGCGGGCCCTGCGGCTCGACGGCCAGGACGATCAGGTCGTGGTCTCCGGCTACCCGGGGATCGGCGGCACGGCCTCGCGAACGGTCACGGCCTGGCTGCATACCACCGACCGGCTTGTCCGCGGCCACGTCTTCAGTTGGGGCTCATCGGCGACGGTCGGCGGCCTGTTCCAGGTTCGCGTGTGGGACCTGGGCAACGGCCGCACGGGCCTGCGGTTGGGTTATCTGCCCGACGGTCTGAGCGGGACCCGCGACATCGCCGATGGGCAATGGCACCACATGGCCGTCGTGGTGGACAGCGACACCACGCCCGGTAGCAGCCTCGTGAGTCTCTACGTCGATGGCCGGTTGGACGCCCGCGCGGTCTTGCCCCTGGGCACGATCGACACCGTACTCGATACCGACCTGCAGATCGGCATGTATCTGGTGCCCTTCCAGGGCCTGATCGACGAGTTCTGCCTCTATGACCGGGCCCTGCGGGACGAGGAGATCCGGCGGATGGGCGATATCGAGGCCTATTGGAGCGATAAGCAGCGCTGGCGGCCCAGTGCCGAGCGGGGTGGCTCGCCCGGCACGGACGACACCGGTCAGGTGCCCGAACTGGGCTCGGTGGTCATCAACGAGCTCTTGAGCCACTCGCACAGCGCCGCGCCGGACTGGATCGAGCTGCACAACGTGACCGACGCGGCGATCGACTTGGGCGGCTGGTTCCTGTCGGACCGCAGCGGCGATGATCCGAACCGCATGAAGTACGAGATTCCCGCCGGCACCGTGCTGGATCCGGGCGGTTATGTGGTCTTCTACGAGCACCTGCACTTCGGCAACGGCACAGCGCTCGGTTGCCGTGAGCCGTTCGCGCTGAGTGAGGGCGGCGAGACGGTCTACCTGCACTCCGGCTGCGAGGGGCGGCTCACGGGGTACGTCGAGGAGGAGGCGTTCGGCGCCGCCGAGTCGGGCGTGGCCTTCGGCCGCTACCGCAAGAGCACCGGCACCTACAACTTTGTGGCGATGGCCGAGAACACCCCCGGCGGTCCGAACATCGCCCCCAAGGTCGGCCCGATCGTCATCAGCGAGATCCACTACAACCCCAGCCCGGCCTCGGACGACCAGGGCGGGGAGTTTCTGGAGCTCAAGAACATCAGTCCCTATCCGCAGATGTTCCAGAACCTGGCCGACACGGCCACCGGGCCGAACCCCGGCGACGTGGTGCAGGAGATGATCCGCTGGCGGATGACCGATGGGATCGAGTTCAAGTTCCCGCGGACGCTGACGCTTCCGGCCGGGGGCTGCGTGGTGCTGGTCAACGATGCGGCGACGTTCGCGGCGTTGTACCCGGACGTGCCGGCGGAGGTGCCGGTGCTGGAGTGGGATTCGGGCAACCTGAACAACGCCGGAGAGAAGGTGGAGCTGTCGATGGCCGGCGACCAGGAGTGGGAGCAGGATCGCTACTGGATCCGCCTGGACCGGGTGGCCTATGAGAACCGTTGGCCCTGGCCCCGCGAGGCCAACGGCACCGGCCGGAGCCTGACCCGGATCGACCCGGCGGCTTACGGCAACGACCCGGCCAACTGGACCGCCGCCGAGCAGGCCGGCTGCTACTTCGGCT
>NPIE01000285.1_pt1 | contig 38549 bp, 35 predicted proteins | sample 8637661 | NCBI WGS metagenome assembly NPIE01 (sample SAMN07420842, study PRJNA396082) | bioreactor metagenome | isolation source: sample BA12 brine-fed electro-methanogenic bioreactor BA | place: Japan: Kochi | collected 2016-12-09 | reverse complement strand
GAGCCTGCCCAACATGCTGGTGATTCGCTCGGTGATGGGGACGCAGAAAACGGTGGTGTTCGTGACGCTGGTGGTCGTGATGGCTACGATCAGCGGCCTGTTCTTCGGATGGATAACGGCATGACGCAGAAGGACGTGTGAACCATGAAGCGGATACAGATTTTGGGGACCGGTTGTCCCAAGTGCAAACAGTTGGCGGCGAACGCCGAGGCCGCCGCCACACAGCTCGGCATCGAATACGAGTTGGAAAAGGTCACGCAAATCAATGACATCATGAAGTTCGGTGTGATGGTTACGCCCGCACTGGCGATCGACGGCCAGGTCAAGGTCAGCGGCAAGGTAGCGGGACCCGATGAGATCAAGCCATGGCTGCAATAGGTGCCAACGACCGCCATGAACAGGATGACACGCACAAGGAAAGGGTGGGACAATGAGTGAACCACAGGTCTGCCAAGGCGGGCCGACGTTGATTTTCGCGTGCAGCGGGGCCGCCGACGTGGGGCACGTCGCGGATCTGGCCGCGCGGAGGCTGACGGCCGAGGGCGCCGGCCGGATGTTCTGCCTGGTCGGGGTCGGCGGACGCGTCAAGCCTATCATGGAGACGACCGCCGCCGCGTCGCGGATTCTCGTGATTGACGGTTGCGGGCTGGATTGCGCCAAGGCGACGCTGCGAGAGGCGGGCTTCGAACGATTCGATCACCTGCGGGTGACCGACCTGGGTCTGGAGAAGGGCAAGAGCCCGACGGATGACCAGGCCGTCGGGCGGGTTGTGCGGCGTGGGCAGGAGATGTTGGCATGAATCGATGGATGAGAGTTCTGGTGGTGCTGGCCTTGGTGGTTGGAGTCGGCGTGGTCTTGGCGATCAAACACGGCCAGGGTCGGACGGCGGAGCCGGACGAGGCGTCGGCGGCCGCTGGGGGGCCGGCCTCGTTACCTGTGGCGGGGCAGACGACGGTGGATACCGATGCGGCTTCCACAGACTCTCCGCCTGCATCGACGGACGATGTAACCGAATCCTCCGCGGCCACCACCGTCTCCAGGTCGTTGCCGCGTCTGGTGGACCTGGGCGCGGGTACGTGCGTGGCGTGCAGGATGATGGAGCCGGTGCTGGAGCAGTTGCGCACCGAATACGAAGGCCGGCTGCGGGTGGACTACCACGATGTGTGGAAGGAGCCGGACGTTGCGCGCCACTACAGTATTCGCGTGATCCCGACGCAGATCTTCCTGGACCCGTCGGGCCAAGAACTGTTCCGCCACGAGGGTTTCTTCTCGAAGGAAGACATCCTGGCCAAGTGGAAGGAGATGGGCTTCGACCTGTCGGCCGGCACGGCGGCGGTTGAGTCGCCGTAGCGCCGATACCCCGGTCGGGTGGCAGGCCCTGCCGTTGTCCTGCGGCCATGCCAGGTCCCAGAGCTTATGGCGTTGGAGCCGGGGTCATCAGTGAGGACCGTCTTGTGCAGGAGCGGACATGCAATCGCTGTTCACCGAGTTGAGCCGGGCCGTCGAGGGGGCGTGGTATCTGGCGGTGGCCGCGTCGCTGGTGTGGGGGGTGCTCAGCATCCTGCTGAGCCCCTGTCACCTGGCGAGCATCCCGCTGATCGTGGGCTTCATCAACGGCCAGGGGCGGATCACCGTGGGCAAGGCCTTCGTGATCGCGACGCTCTTTGCGGCGGGGATTCTGGTGACGATCGCCCTTATCGGCGTGGTCACCGGAATGATGGGCCGGATGCTCGGCGACGTGGGGCGCTGGGGCAACTACTTCGTTGCAGCGGTCTTCTTCGCGGTGGGGCTGTACCTGTTGGACGTCGTTCGGCTGCCGATTTCGGCGCCGAATGCGGCGCGGATGCAGCGCAAGGGCCTGCTGGCCGCGTTCATCCTGGGCCTGGTGTTCGGGATCGCGCTGGGGCCGTGCACGTTCGCCTACATGGCGCCGATGCTGGCGGTGACGTTCAAGCTGGCCTCGACGAACCCGGCCTATGGCGTGTTGTTGCTGGTGATGTACGGCGTCGGACACGGCGCGGTGATCGTGCTGGCCGGGACGTGCACCGAATGGGTGCAGCGGTACATGAACTGGAGCGAGCGATCCGGCGGCGCGGTGATTCTGAAGCGTGTCTGCGGCGTGCTGGTGCTCCTGGCCGGGCTGTACATGATTTACGTCGCCCCGTAGGGGGTGTTCTGACAACCATCATGATTCAGCGAACGGAGGGACCTATGGATCGACGGGTGTTTGTGAGGCAGGGTTTGGCCATGGGGGCCGGCATGGCCGCGGCTGGGTCGCGGCGGCGGGACGGCAAGGTATTGATCCTGGGCGTGTCGTGCAGCCCGCGCAGGGGTAAGACGACGGCTGCCTCGGTGAGGGTCGCACTCGATGCCGCCAAGGCCGTGGACCCGCGAATCGAGGTCGACCTGATCGACCTGGGCGGGCTCGAGATTGGCGGCTGGCAGGGCGGCGCCAAGCCCACCGAAGCGCCCGTGCTCAACGACGACTTCGATGGCCTGCTGCCGAAGTTCCACGATCCTGCTTTGGGCGGATTGATCATCGGTTCGCCGACCTACTTTCGGTCGATGAGCGCGTTGTGCAAGGCGTTTCTGGAGCGGCTGGCCCCGCTGCGGTCGCCGAAGCTTCTGCTGGCCGACAAGCCCGTGGGGGCGCTGTCGGTCGGGGCGTATCGCAACGGCGGCCAGGAGTTGGTGATCCAGGAGATCCAGACGGCCATGCTCTGCCATGAGGTGATGGCCGTGGGTGGCAAGCCCAGTGCCCACCAGGGGGCCACACTGTGGAACGCCTACAACGACGACATCATGAAGGATGAATTCGGCGTCAAGTCCGCCCAACTTCTGGGTGCGCGAGTGGCCGAGGCGGCCTTGATGCTGGCCTGACCGGCCGGTGAACGGCGGGCAAAGGATTTGAAAAGGGGATTCTGATTGACAACGTTGAACCTTGTCTGTATATTTGTGTATATGTGCATATATTCAGATAAGGGGATGTGCATGGAGTCCGAAGCGGCTTTGTTCAAGGTGCTCGGCGAGGGAACGCGGCTGAGGCTGGTGGTGCTTCTGGCCAGGGCCGGCGAGACATGTGTGTGTCAACTGGCGCAGGCCTTGGGCGTACAAGATTTCAATATCTCCAGGCACCTGAGTATCTTACGGAATGCCGGGCTGGTCGAGGCCCGGCGGCAGGGTACGTGGATGTATTACCGCCTGGCCGAGCCAGCCAATCGACTGCAAGAATGCTTATATGATTGTTTTCGGGACTGTCTATCGGATCACTCGGTCGCGCGGGACGACTGGAATCGGCTCCAGACGGCCCAATGCGGATCGGGCGAGTCGGCGTCCGGGCACGCACAATGAGGATGACCGCCTGTGAGAGCAACATCGTGACGGCTGCAAGGAACCGACCGAATTGAGCACCGTGATCCGGCCATTGATTCAAGCCATATCGAGCAAGAATCGCCAGAGCAGGACGCCGCCAATGGGAGGTAACCAGTGAGTACAGGCAATCCCAATGAAGACATCCGGGCCGTCGTGCGGCAGGAATACGGCAAGATCGCGCAGCAAGGCGGCTCATGCTGTGGGCCCGTGTCCTGTTGTGGCGGCGGGTCCGCCGACTGCGTGACGCGGGCCGTGGGATACGATCCGACCGATCTGCAGGTCCTGCCGGAGGGGACGGATATGGGGCTTTCCTGTGGCAATCCTACGGCTTTGGCCTCGCTCCGGACCGGGGAGGTAGTGCTGGACCTGGGGGCTGGTGCGGGACTGGACGTGTTTATTGCCGCCAAGAAGGTCGGTCCCGAAGGTCGGGCGATCGGTGTGGATATGACGCCGGAAATGGTGAGCAAGGCCAGGGCCGGTGTTGCGTCCTTTCGGTTGAAAACCGGCCTGGCCAACGTCGAGTTCCGACTGGGGGAGATCGAGCACCTTCCCGTGGCCGATGCGAGTGTGGATGTGGTGATTTCCAACTGTGTGATCAACCTCTCCCCCGACAAGGCCCAGGTCTGGCGGGAAATCGCTCGTGTCCTCAAGCCCGGCGGTCGGGTGGCGGTATCGGACCTGGCCTTGCGGCAACCCTTGCCGGACGAGATTCGCCGGTCGGTCCAGGCCTTGATCGGGTGCGTGGCCGGGGCCGTGTTGGTGGAGGAGACGCGGGCGATGGTCGAGGCGGCAGGCTTGATCGATGCCGTGTTCGAGGCAAAGCCCGAATACGTCGACACCCTGGTTTCGTGGTCGGACCCCCTGTACCGCGAGATCACGGACAAGCTGCCGCCGGGGGCACGACCGAGCGACTATATCACCAGCCTCAACGTCACCGCGATCAAACCCGCGGTGACGATGACGCCCGAGACCAAGGAACTGATCGCCATCGGCGCCTCGGTCACCGCGCACTGTCAACCGTGTCTGACGCATCACGTGGGTAAGGCTCGCGAGATGGGAGTCTGTGAGCACCTTATTCGAGAGGCTGTGACCGTGGGTCGGAAGGTCGAAAAGGGCTCTATGTCCGCCATGAGGGCGTTTACAGGCGGGCTTCTGGACCCCGCGATTCAGGACAAGGAAGGCGGGTAGGATGTCGGGACGTCTCGCGATGAAGACCGGACAGAAACTGAAAGTTTTGTTCCTTTGCACGGGCAATTCATGCCGCAGCCAGATGGCCGAGGGCTGGGCCCGGCGCCTGAAGGGCGACGTGATTGAGGCGCATTCGGCGGGGATCGAGACGCACGGGCTCAATCCACAGGCCGTGCAGGTGATGGCCGAGGCCGGCGTGGACATCTCCGGCCACCGATCCAAGCACGTCGAGGAACTCAAGGACGTGGACTTCGACTACGTCGTGACGGTGTGTGACCACGCCCACGAATCCTGCCCCATGTTTCCGGGCAAGACCAAGATCGTCCACGTCGGCTTCGACGATCCACCGCGGCTGGCCGAGGCCGCCCGGACGCCCGAAGAGGCGATGGACATCTACCGGCGCGTGCGGGACGAGATTCGTGCCTTCATCGAAACCCTGCCACAATCGCTGAAGAAGGGATAGACCTGCATGGCGACGGAAGCGTGCATCACGAAGAAGGCCAAGGGGCTGAACGTCTTCGAGAAGTACCTGACCGTATGGGTGGTCCTGTGCATCGCCGCCGGGATCCTTCTGGGCAAGGTGGCCCCCGGCCTGGCGCAGACCTTGGATGGCATGGCGATCTACGTCAACAAAGCCCCCGTGGTGTCGATCCCGATCGCAGTGTGCCTGTTCTTCATGATGTACCCGATCATGGTGAAGATCGACTTCACCGAGGTCGTCCGGGCGGGCAAGAGCCTCAGGCCCGTGGGTCTGACGCTGTTCGTCAATTGGTGTGTCAAGCCTTTCACAATGTACGCCATCGCGGTGTTGTTCCTGGGCACGCTTTTTCGTGGGTTGATCGGCGCCGAGGCGACCGACCTGGTCAAGATGCCGCTGGGACTGGACCTGGCCGTCGGCGCCACGCATGGGGCGGGCACGGTCGTGCTGCACGAGGGCGTCCGGATGCTCGAAGTGCCGCTGTGGCGCAGTTACCTGGCCGGGTGCATCCTGTTGGGCATCGCGCCGTGCACGGCGATGGTTTTGGTCTGGGGTTACCTGGCGCGGGGCAACGACGGGCACACGTTGGTGATGGTGGCGATCAATTCACTGACCATGCTGTTTCTCTATGGTCCATTGGGCGGTCTGCTCCTGGGGGTCGGGCGGCTGCCGGTGCCGTGGCAAGCCCTGCTGCTGTCGATCGCGATCTACGTGGCGTTGCCGTTGGCCGCCGGCTACGTGTCGCGGCGGTGGATCATCGCCCACAAGGGTCGGGCGTGGTTCGAGGAGAAGTTCCTGCACGTGCTGACGCCGATCACCATCGTGGCGCTGCTCGTGACGCTGGTGCTGCTGTTCAGCTTCAAGGGCGAGACGATCCTGAGCAATCCTCTGACGATCGTGTGGATCGCCGTGCCGTTGTTGATTCAAACGTGCCTGATCTTTGCGTTGGGGTATGCCCTGGCACGCCTGCTGCGGCTCTCGTACCAGGATGCGGCGCCGTCGGCGATGATCGGCGCGTCGAACCATTTCGAGGTCGCCATCGCGACGGCCACGATGCTGTTCGGGCTGTCCTCCGGGGCAGCGCTGGCGACGGTGGTGGGCGTGCTGATCGAGGTGCCCGTGATGCTCATGCTGGTCAGAATCTGCCTGCGCACGCAACATTGGTTCGGAGCCCCGGCGGCTGAGACGGCCGCCTGACCCCCGCCGCAACCACCCCAACGGTTTTTTCCCACACAGTTGTCACCTGTCGGCTGTCTTGAGAGTCCGGGGTTGTGGATGTACCATTGGCACCGGACTGGTAGTGAGGCAGCCCATGTTCAACCCGCGGTTCGATGAAGGTCGGCTTCTCAGCGCAAGCCTCCAGGGCGACCGGGAGGCCTTCGGGGTGCTCGTCGAGCGATACCAATCGTTGGCCTGCGGCATCGCCTACAGCATGACGGGCAGCACGGCGTCCAGCGAGGAGGTGGCCCAGGAGGCATTTCTTCGCGCCTGGCGGAGCCTGGCCCAGTTGAGGGGTCCGGAGCACTTCCGGCCGTGGTTCTTGGCGATCGTGCGGAACCTGGCCCGCAGTCAACTGAGGAAGCAGACCCGCTGTGCAGAGGTGGCCGGCGGCGATGATCCGATGGAGGCCGTCTCCAGTGAAGCCACGCCCGACGAGGCGGCCATGTCAAAAGAACGGGCGGCGATTATATGGTCGGCCCTGGAATCCGTGCCGCCGACGTATCGCGAGCCCATGGTCCTCTTCTATCGCCAGGGCAGAAACGTCAAACAGGTCGCCCAAGAACTGGACCTCAGCGAAAAGGCCGTCAGACAGCGGCTCAGCCGGGGGCGCAGGCTTCTGCGCGCCGAGGTGGCCGGTCTCGTGGAGGACTTTATCGAACACACGGGCCCCAAGAAGGCGTTCGCGGTTGCGGTGGTTGCGGCCCTGCCCGCGCTGGTGCCGGGGGCCGCCAGCGCCGCGGTAACGGGTGCTGCTATCAAGGGCGGAGCGGCCGCCAAAGGGACCCTGACGGCGGGCCTGACGGGAGCCGTGCTCGGTCCTGTGCTCGGTTTGTTGGGCGGGATATTTGGGGCCTGGATGAGTATCCGAAACACCAGATCGCCTCGGGAACGAGCGTTCATGGCGAAGGTGGCCGTTGCGTTCATGGCCGAGGTGCTGGCGGTCGTGGCGGTGGTCTTCTTCACACTGTGGCTGTCGCTTCGGGGCGTTGTGTCGCGGCAGGTGTACTGGACCGTTTTCGGGGTCCTCATGGGGGCTCATTTCGTGCTCCTGGTCCCAGCGATCCTCTGGGCGAACCGACGCCAGCGACGGATCCAGCGTGAGAACGGCACCTATGTCGAACCGCGGCGGGGCGCACAGGTATGCTCCCGGTCCAACGTTCTGGGAGCCTTTTCCGGCAGTGTGATCGGGGGTGTAGCCTGGCTCGAGGTCATGGCCCTGCTGGCACGCGATTGGGTCACAGCCATCCTGGTGGCCGCGGCGGCTGTGGTGGTTTTGTCCTCAGCCTGCTGGTCCAGGCCGGCGAACCAGCGAGGGTATTGGCGGCGGGTGTCGGCGGTGACAGCGGCTCTGCTCGTCGTCAACCTGGTGACGGTGAACCTGCGTTGGGAAACGTGGTGGGCTGTATTGAGTGATCGACAAAAACAGATGGGTCACATTCCGCAGTCGGTCTGGGTCATCAATGGTCTGCTCCTTCTGGTATTCGGCCTTCTGATCGTCCTGTTCCTGGTTCGCGGCAGACGGCAAGGCGATGAGCGGGGCCCGTCGGTTTGACCGGGCCGCCAGGGCCGTCAGCCGCCGATGAGCCGCCGGCTGAAGATGTGGAGCCTTTCGGGAGGCCGGCGCCCTGCATGAAACGCGCAAGCGAGAACCAACGCGAAGAAAAACAGGCGTGGGCGGTTCCGTCCGATAATCGTGGGTCCTCGCGCCGAATACGGCCAAAGAGCTTAATGGTTAGTTCATAGAATCTTGGTTTTTCGTTGACATTCATTGCTGAAAGTGCTACAATCATGTTTGAACAATGGAAGAGGGAGTTTCTTGGGGGAAGAATGATGCGACGAACGATTCAGTCTAAGTCAGCCGGGTATTTGGGAAGGGGTCCGCCGAGCGGCCAAGGGAAGGCCGACATATCGGCGGTATCCGGCAATGACCGGCTGCCGAAGGGCTATCGGCCGATTTCACGGGGGTCAGAATACTGCGAGACCGTCTCAAGGCGGCTCTTTTTTTGCGCTCGTTGATGCCTTTCCGCGGGCCTTTGGGGTGCTTGAAGTCGTCTTTCCGGGTCATCCGGCCTTGCCTAAGCCGCCGTCCACAGCGTATCCTTGGCGTGCCTTACAATTCAATGACACTCACAAGGACGGGCCGCTACTATGACCCGATGGGACCACGGACTGGCGCAGTCAAAGACCCCGGTGCCGCTCACGCCGCGTCAGGAACTGAGGTTCATGGCCGTCATGGTCGCTCTGACCGCCGGGTTGGGGCTCTATCTTCTTCTTACGAGCGTGCTGATCGCCGACGATGGGATGTACCACATCAGGCAGGCTCAGCGGCTCATGGATTCGGGCGGCAAGCCACCGCAGATCAATTTCCTCGGATATTCCTGGCTCGTGGCGCGTGCTTGGCGGCTGGCCACGACATTGGGGGCCGACCCAGGCGGGCCGACGTGGATCTACACGGCGCAGACGGTGACGCTTCTTTGCCGCGTGCTGGCGGTGCTGGTGTTCTATCGTTTGGGGCGAATCCTGGTGGAGCCCAAAGATTGCCTGGTGGGAATGCTGGTTTTGATCGCCTTGCCCGAACCGGCCCATTGGGGCAGCGATGCGCTGCGGGACTGGCCCTCTGCACTGTTCATCGGGCTTGGGCTGCTGACCGTGATACGCGGCATCCTGACCGAACGGACGCGGTGGTTCGCCGCCGCCGGTGTGCTGTCGGGCCTGGGGTGCGCGGTGCACCTGGTGGCGGCACAAGGGGCGTTGCTGGGGACGTGCTGGCTCGGGTGGCGTTGGTTGCGGCCGGCGGCGACGGGCTGGACGCGCAGGCGTTTGCTGATGGCGGCAGGGGGCTTGTGGGTGTGCTTTGCCGGGGCGCTGTGGGTGGTCGGGGCCAAGCAGGGATTTGTCATTCCCGAACGATTCAATGTGATGGACGAAGGGGCAGACGCTGCGGCGGGATTCGATGCTCGGGTGTCGTTGCGGCAGGAAGCCGGCTGGTCGCTTCAAGAGGTGGTCACCGGCGCAGGACGTGTGATCCGGGGGCTGGCCGCAACGGTTGAGGCTCTGGCCGAGAACCTGATGTGGTTTTTCGCCGTCGCGGCGGCCATTGGGGGGATCGGTCTGATTCGCTCGCGGCACCGACGGATCGAACGTTTCATGGTGGGTGGCCTGCTGCTGGTCAACGTGCTGTTGTGCGTGGCGCGATACGTGTGGGTGGAGCCGCACGTCAGCCGACGATACATGCTGACCCTGACGGCGGTGGCGTGTTTCTATGTGCCGGCGGGGTTGCGGACCATGGCCGGGTGGTGGGTTTCACGCCGGAGCGCGGATAACGAGAAGACGGATACAACCACCGCCGCTAATCGAGTTTTTTGGCTTCTGCTGGTCGTGGGATTGAGCGTCTGTGTGCCGAAGCTGGTCCGCCCGATGCGCGTGGATAAGCAAGGCTACCGGGATGCCGCTCGGTGGATCGCGCGGAACACCGACGAGGGAACCGTGATCGCCGTGTTCGATCCACGGATCGCGATGTATGCCGATCGGGAGGGCGTGAGGTATGTCCCCGATCCGCAATTTGGGTATCTCCTTTTTCACAGGTCGGGCGACGGGCCCGATCGAGATGTCCGGCCGATGCCGGCGGACGTGGAGGTGGTCGTGGAAGACGTGCGACCCGGCCAATCGCGGCCGGATTTCGGTGTGCCGTTGGAGGAGGCCGCCTCGTTTGCCCTCAAGCGTGGCTCATCGGCCAGGGTCGTCGTCAGCCGGGTGACGCAGTGAAGATGCCTATTGCCCGCGACCGGCGAGCACGACCGGAATGGTGCGCCACAGGATGTAGAGATTAAGCTGGACGCTGCGGCGTTGAATGTAGAGGTAGTCGTAGCGGATTTTGTGGCGGGGGTGGACATCGTAAAGGCTGCGGATCTGGGCCAGACCGGTCAAGCCGGGGCGTACAGCCAGGCGGATGCCTTGGAGAACGCGATGTTGCTGGATCCGTTTGAGGTTTTCCGGGCGGGGGCCGACCAGACTCATCTCACCGCGGAGGATGTTGATGACCTGGGGCAGCTCGTCGAGCCGCGTCCGCCGCAGAAATCTACCGAGGGGGGTCACGCGGGGATCGTTTCGCCGCGCGGGTGTGAAGGATGAGCGCGGTGCCGGACCGCAACGCATCGTCCGGAACTTGTAAAGCGTGAAGACCCGCCCGTCCTTTCCGGCGCGGTCCTGCGTGTAGAAGACAGGTCCCGGACTGGAGAGCTTGATGGCACAGGCGATCAGGAGCCAGGCGGGCGCGGTGATCCCCAGAAGCACACTGCTGCCGACGACGTCCAGAGCCCGCATAAGGAATTCCTGCACGTCGGTCTTTCGGCCGATGAAAGTGGCCAGGAACCGGGCCCGGCCGTTGCCGTTGAAGCCGTCGGACAGCAGGCGGGCATAGAGGCTTGGAGCGAAGTAAACGTCGGTCTTGAGTTGCTGAAGGAGATGCAGCAGCAGGTTGAGGGTCCTTTCGTCGTGGATGCGCTTGCAGAGGATAATCTCGTCGAATTCCGGGTAGTTCGCGAGGTCCTCAAGATGGTCTGTCCGGAGGGTCTCGACGCGCTTGCCGCGGGTGAAGACGTCGGCCTGGCTGTCGGACCCCACCAATACAACGCGGCGTCGGACGGCGTCAGCCCAGCTTAGGATCAGAGCGTGCAGACTGAACAGGCCGAGGATGGTTAAGCCAAAGGCGATCAGCAGGCCCCCGCTGGGGAAAGAGCCCCATCGCATGCGAAAGATGTACAGGAAGGCGGCGGCCAGGCATCCGGCCAGCGTGGCACCGCAGGCAATACGACCGAAGACCTGCCAGTACGAGCGAAACCGCCGCTTGTAGGTCCCGACCAGACCCAGCAGGAGCACGTGGAGCACGGCCAACAGGAGGTAGGCGTGGCGGTATTGCCAGAGCCGCGGGCCGACGAGTTCGGCGGCGCTGCGGATGTAGAAGGCCAAAGGCAATACGGCGGTAATCGCGGCCACGTCGAGCAGGATGAGAAGCACACGGCCTGTAGGTGAAAGGCCGCCCTGAACCGGGTGCATCGCAGGGCAGGCGGCCGGTACGAGAAGATGCTTGTCCCCCGTGCTCATGTCCGGTCGGGTGGAACGAAGCGGTCTTACCGGGCCGAGGGCTTCAAGGACCTCGGCTTGGCGGCGGGGCTTGTCAATTTCTGGAGGTGCTGCTCCCATCGGTCTTCCACGATCCGTCTTGAGAAGTGTTTTTGATATACTCGAAAACATCGCTGCTGCAAAGAGCGAAGTTGGTTCGGCTGGGCCAAGAGTCCGCGTAACCAGTGCTCGGCGGACTCGGGGGCGTTCGGGTCGAAAACATGGCCGACTTGGTAACGGTGGATCCACTGGGCGGGAGCGGACTGCCGGTTACCGCAGAACAGCACGGGCCGGCCGGCCGCGAGCGACGCGAAGAACTTGCTGGGGACGACCGTGCCCGTCCATTCGGGCCGAAGACTGACGACGTGGATATCCCCCTGACGCAGATGGTCGGCGAGTTGCTCCGGATGCACGGGTTCCCACAGTTGGATGTTACGATCGTCTTCTCGCAGGGATTGGGCCAGGCGGCGATCGGCCGGGCCAACGATGCAGAAAACGAATCGGATCGGCACGTCTCGCAGACGGCGGGCCAGGGCCAGGAGGGGCGTCGCATCGTGGGCGCGGCCGAGGCTGCCGGAGTAGAGCAGTTGGAGCCCGTTGCCGGCATCCGACGAACCCGGGTCTTCCGGTTCGGGGCCGTCCGGCTCGACATCGGTCAGCGCCCACGGGGTAAGGGTGACCTTGTCCGCGCTGAACGCGTACTTTTCAAGCCGGCTTCGCATGCAGGGACCGATGTCGGCGACCAGATCGCAGGCGCGGTACGCAGGCCGCAGGAGCCGCCGCAGAATCCGGGCGAGCAGGCCGTCACGACGGAGCAGCCCGTCGGCCTCGGCGGCCTCGGGATAGAGGTCGAAGCACCAATGTACGCGGCGGGTGCGCGGACGAAACCACTTCCAGGGCAGGGCCGCCAGGACGCTGAAGATCGGGTCGGTGCCGATCAGGACCACGTCGACGTCCGGCAGCGACCAACGGCGCAGGGCCGCCAGACTCCAGGCGGCGATGAGCCAAAGGGCGTTGAGTATGCGGCCGAGGGCGGCCTGCTGCGACAGGGGCGGCCGCCAGACGCGGCGGATATCAACGCCTTGCCACGCCTCGCGAGCGGGCAGGGAGGCGTGCGGATCGGCGTACAGGCGATTGGACGGCATGGCCGTGACGTGCCAACCGCGGCGGCTCAGATCGGCCGCCAGGTCGGCATAAAGGGCGGCGCTGACCACGGGGTCGGGATGGAAATAATGGTAGAGTATCAGGATTCGAGGCATTGGGCCCAGTCAACGGCAGAAGGTTCCAGGTTTGAAGAGGAGTCTTCGGCAAGGACCTCATCCGGTTGTGGCTCTTCGGGAATCTCCCCGCCTTCGAGCATCGCGCGGTACACGTTCAGCATCCGGGCGGCCTGCCGGGGCCAGGTGTAGCGATCCAGCACAAGGCGGCGCCCGCGGCGGCCCAGCTTGTCGCGATGATCCGGGGACAGATCCAGCAGGTGCATCAGGCCCTCGGCCAAGGCCTCGGGTTGAGCAGGGCGACACAGGCCGGCTTGCGCGTGTACGATGTCGGGAAAACCGCACGCCGGGGTAACCAGGACAGGCCGGGCCGAGGCCAGCGCCTCGAGGACGGCCATGCTGAAGCCTTCGCTGTGGGAGGGCAGGACGAACAGGTCGCATCGAGCCAAGAGGTGACGTTTGGCCTTGATATGCACGCGCCCGGGCAGCAGCACGTGCTCGCTCAACCGCAGACGCTCGATCAAGTCGCGGATGTGGGTCATGTGCCCGCCATCGTCGATGCCGGCCAGGACCAGCAGGACATCGTCGAAGGAGGGCCGCTGGACCAACCGGGCCAAGGCAGACAGAAGGGCGTCGAGACCCTTTTCGGGGCTGATTCGGCCAATGAACAGAACTACGCGTCGGCCGCTCAATTCGGGAAAACGTTCTTCCGCACAGTCGGCATCGGGCAGTTGTGCGAATTGCCCGGCGTCGACGCCGTTGGGGACGATGGTCACGGGGCCGCGGTAGCCGGCTTGGCGAAAGGCGCCGGCCTCCGTACGGCTCAGGGCGTGCAGACAGTGAATTCCGCGGAAGATGGATCGGCCGAGACTGGCCAGAAACATCGCCTTCTTGAGCCGCTTGGCCCAGGTCCGCCGCAGGGCCCACGGCGACAGCTCCCCGTGTGGACTCAACAGGCAAGGGACGTCCGCACGGGCGGCGATGCGAACGGCGGCCCAGTTGGGATGCGACCAGAGGCCGTGAACGTGGACGAGATCAATGTCCCCAATCTCGTATTTCAAGGCCAGGGCCAGAGCCGGCGAGTAAAACCAGCCGTGGGGTCGTCGCATGTCGAAGACCCGCATCGATGGATTGGGCGATCCTATTCGACGACGGTCGTCGGCGTGGGCGGCGCTCCAGTAGGTCACGCGGTGCCCCCAGGCGGCCATAACAGTACCGAAGCCCGTGACCGAATGCACGTGGCCCGTCATGCGGGGGGCCATGCAACGCAGGACGTGAGCGATCTCCATGAGCTCAAGGTCCTTCCAATGGACATGCGGCGACGCCAACGCGTACGCGTGTGGCGACGCCGCCGCTCAAAACAGTGTATAGATGAATGGGGCCCAGGCACTGCCCGTGATCAACACCAAGCCGCCGAGCAACAACAACACCAGAATAATGGGCAGGAGCCACCACTTCTTGTTGTGCTTGAGAAAGTCCCAAAACTCGGCCCACAGGCTGGTCCGTCGCTGGGCGGCCAGCTCGTGAAAGCGATCACGATCGGTCGGATTCTGCAATTCTGACGCTGCCATGATAGATCCGGTTCATCTCGTCAAAACGTTCGAAGCCGGCCGCCGGCGCGACGCGACCCGGCCGGCGACGATGCCATCATATAAATCTTCGTATTTCTCCACCATGGATTCAATGGAAAAACCCAAGACCATCGCGTAGGCGACGCGAGCGCGTTGTCGGGCGGCGTCCGGGTCGCCGAGAATCCGCTCAAGGGCCCGGGCGATGGCCGAGGGGGACGAGCCGTCCACGAAGACCGCCGCATCGAGGCCCGCCAGCCCGCGGTGGGCGGGGATGTCGGACAGGAGGAGGGGACAGCGGCAGGCCATCGCCTCCTGAACGGCGTTGGGGCAGCCCTCAAATCGGCTGAGATTGACGAAAACCGCCGCGCGTTTCATGTGGGCCCAGACGGTTTCAGGCTCCACGTGTCCCAGGAACCGGACGTGCTCGGCGATGTTGAGTTCGCGGGCACGACCTTCGAGTTCGGCCCGTTGCGGTCCGTCACCGCAAAGCACAAGGTGCGCGGGGGCGATCCGACGGAGCAGGGCAACCGCATCGAGCAGGGATGCGACGTTCTTGAGGGGCACAAGCCGCCCCGCGTACAGGATGCACCGAACGTTGCGCAGAGAATCGCTGTCGGGCGCGTCGGCGGCGGGGCCACAGCGCTCGATACGGTCGAGGGGGATACCGTTCGGGACGAAGTATCGCGGCACAGCCGGGCAGGTCTTCGCCCAGAGGTCGCACCCCTCGGAGGAGTTTGCGATGATCGCGTGGGCCTTTTTGCCCACTTGCGTTCGCAAGACGTTTTTCCATGCGCTGGGCCATGCTGGAACAGAGGTCTGCTCGCTGAGAATCCAGGGGATAGCGGTCAGGCGAGCCACCAGACCACCCAGGACGTCCATCTGCGGCGTCCAGGTGTGTATGACATCGGGTCGGACGCGGCGGGCCAGTCGCAGCAGGTCCCACAGCAAGCGCGGATCGTGGTTCCGGCGAGGCCCCAGGCGGTGGAAGGTCAGACGCCGGCCAGGTTGTGCAGGCCCGCTGGGGCCGGGGTGAAGGTAGGCCACGTGAACATCGTAGCCTCGCCGCGCAGAGCGGCCGGCAAGATAGCCCATGTGAGCTTCGGCTCCGCCCCCGCTGGCGTGGCTGGTGATGTGCAGAATACGATGCGGTGCTTTGGCCGGATGGTCTGCCGGTTCGTGGACCTCCGCGACCTCGGCCGGATTGGACTTGGGCTCATGGGCCGGGCGGGGCCTGAACCGTCTCAGGCACTGAGCCAACAGCCAGACCGCCAGGGCGGTGGGCACGATACGGTAGACGATCCAGTAGAGGTGGATGAAGGTCGGGGTGCGGATCGCCGCGTAGGAATAGACGGCCAGCCAAGCGTACGGCCACACGGTCCAGAAACGATCCGGGCGGCGGGCATACCAACGGTGCACGGCTCCGAAGAACATGCCGAGGAGTCCCCCCCGCAGAATCAGCTCGATCCAGTCCAGCCCGAGAATCGCCTGACCGATGGGGTTGAGTATGAAGAATCCTCCGGTGTCGGCCACTTCGTGTCTGTACCAGAGTTGGGGATGGATTTTCTCGAAGGGCAAGAGCTGTCGTGGCAGCAGAACTGTAATATCCGCCGCGCGGAGCTGCCAAGGCACATCGGGTAGTAAATGCGTGCGTTTGAGCCGGTAAAGGTCATAGGCCCCCGCGAAGCCGTTCTGAAACTCGTTCATCCGGGAAAAGCGGGACGCCCGATCGGCGTCGGTCCACCAGCGGCCCAGCGCCCTGAGGCCCTCCACAAAGTCAAGCTCGTTGCGAACGATGGGGATGGCCATGAACAGGATCAGGCCGGCAAGACCGCCGGCGAGAAGGACACCGAGAGGGATGCGCCGCACGAACGTGTGGTAGAGCACGACCAGAGCCAGCAACATGGCGGCCGTGTCGGTCCGTGCCTGGAGTCCGTGTACCCGCGTGCAGACCATCAGGAGGATCCAACCGAGCAGCACGACGCGGGCCCAGGGCCGGCTCCAGAATCGTATCAGGACGACCAGCAGAGCCATTTGGAGACCGATGCGGATTTCGTACAGGTTTTGGATGATTTGCTGGGCGAAGAGGGGCAGCGCGACAAATCGGCTGCGAGCGAGCTTCACATCGGCGGCGTAGGACGGATCGAGATCAATGCCATAATACCACAGAACGGCGAACACCGCCAGAACGCCGGCCCAGAGGATCACAACGCCGGCGAGGACGTGGCCGTGGGGTAGGCGCAGCGGTTGCGGGCGGCGGGGCTCGACGCCGCGGACGGCCAGGTGCGCGGCGGCGAAGCAGACGATGAACACCACGTATCGCCAGGCGACGGCGGCGAACATGTCCGGTGATGGCGGATGGACCCGCAGTTGCGGCGCGCTGAATCGCGTGTACCGCATGTCGGACAGCAGGTAACTTACGAAGGGCACCAAGCTGTAGCAGACGGCCGCCAGCATGAACAGGCCGCCCAGGTCCAGCAGGGGCAGATGGCCCTGTCGGTCCCAGATCAGCCCGGCGAAAACCAACGCCGTGGCGAAGATGACCAGCGACGGCGCCACGACCAGCCGCTGGTCCGGATCGGTCAGGAGAAGGCTTGGGACTGCGACCAGCAGGCTGAGCAGGACGGCGACACGTGTACGCTGCAGGTGGGATAGGGGCAGGATCGGGTTCATAAGGAGGGTTCGGAAGAGTGCGTGGTCGGTCGGGCGATCGAATCAACAGAAGCGGTCCGCCGCGGAATGAGCCGGGCCAGATGCCGCAAGGCCGAATCCCAGGCGATCGAGAGGGTCGCCGCGGGGTGGATGCGCAGGGCACGGGCTAGGCATCGCAGTGCGGTCGCCGGACGCGTGCGGACACAGCCATGGAAGGCAGTCATGAGCGTGCAGGCCATGTGCCATCGTATCTCGCTGCGGGCCTCGGGCTCCGGATGCAACCGTGTAAACCGTCGATGGATTCGGTCGAGCACCTTTAGCGCGGGGCCGCTGCGCGAGGGTGGCGGCAGGACCTTTGCGAACAGGACGGCGGTCCAGAAGTCGAGCCAATCGGCGAAGTCGTCGTCGCATTGGCAGATGGCCTGCAGGTTGGCCCGCATACGGTTGCGGACGCGTTCGGCGGCGAGAGGGGCATACGTGCAGGTGATACAGGCGGCATGGTGGCGATGCTCAAGCAGGACGTCGGACAGATTAGCCATGGGACAACCGGCCTCGGTCAGACGTGACCAGAGCTCATAATCCTCGTAGGTCGGCCACGCCAGGTTGTAGCCGCCGAACCCGTCGCGGACCAGAGCGCGGCGGAACATGACGGCCGAGTGAATCAGGGGGCCGTCGAACATCACCTTGAATCGGACACCCACGCGGGACAATGGCTTGGCCAGCATGCGGGCCCGGATGGGGCGACCCGCGGCGTCGATGAGTCGTGCCTGGCCGCCGACGACGGCCACATCGGGGTGGGCTTCAAGAAACGCCACCTGACGGCCGAGACGCTCGGGCAAAGAGATATCATCGGCATCCTGTCGGGCGATGTAGCGGCCGCGGGCCCGGGCCAAGCCCTCGTTGAGGGACACCGACAAGCCCCGGTTGGTCGGATGGACGAGACGCCGGATGCGCGGGTCGGCAAACGTGTCCAGCACGACGCGGGTGCCATCCGTGGAGCCGTCGTCGATAATGAGGAACTCAAAGTCGGCGAAGGTCTGGTTGAGAATCGAGGCAACCGCGGATCGCACGTAAGGTGCGCCGTTGTAGACACTCAGCAGGACGGTCACCGTGGGGGCCTTGGCCGCCGGCGAACCGCTCGCATCACGGCGAGATGGCGTGTTTTCGGGCATGGGTAACGACCTGGGCTTTGTGCGTGGAGCGGGCGAGGCGACAGCGGATGGCCAGGAGCTTGGCGCGCACGTGAAGTCGGCGCAGTCGATTCAGAGGGCCCGGGCCCAGAAGACCGAACACGACCACGGCGAGCATGCCAACAGTAAGGGGCCGTCGGCAAAGGTAGTGGACGGCCAGGCTGAGCCCTGTTCGTCGTCGGCCAGCGAGAAAGGCGCGGACGGTTTCAGCCCGGAGCGTGGCCAGACGGGCCTGAATGTGGTGAATGCGGGTGTAAGAGCGCCATTCCTCGTCGGTGAAGGCGGGTCGCGCCGCCAGGTCGATCTCGATGCCGGCCTCGCGACAGAGGGCCCGGCCGGCCGGCTTCCAGCGGCCCTTCTCGATCACGTGCTCGTAGACGATCGGCGGCTTATACACGCCCCAGAAAGGTTCATCGAGGGTTTCGCTCAGTTGGCTTCCGATGAGCTCGAACTGCCAAGGGCTCAGACCGGGAACGAGCAAACGCCGGAGCGTCTCCACGCGCCACAGGGCCGCCTGCAGCGTGACCCGATAGGAGTCGTCCGGCCCGAAACCGCCCAAGCCGGGCTCGTGGTGCAACGGATGCGGCGGCGGCAGGATCGAGTACAGGCGCAGGCAGCCGACGTGGTGATCGAGGCCGAGCTGAACGAGCCGGACGAGGCGGTCGGTCTCCACGGGTCGCACCAGGAAGAAGTCTTCAAGCAAAAGGACCACGTATTCGCCGCCAAGCTGATCGAGTATCCGACGCAGGTTAACGCTCCAGGTGTGGTCGGGTCCGCAGCGAAGGACCGTGACGTGCGGATCGTCGAAGCTCCTTTCGTTGGTGCCGAGGTAAACCCGAAACGGGCAGTCCGGCCAGCGCCGGTCAAACAACGTGAAGAACGGCCGCCACAGATCGCTGTAGGCGTCGCAGGAGACGACCAGCAACGGCACGTCCGGGGCACGGCAGGCAACGGCATCGGGATGGGAAGGACACTCCGTCACAGCAGATATCCGGCGGCGGCCAGGTCGGGCTCGATCAGTGTCTGGGTACGACGATTGTCGCGACGGTACTCCTCGAAGAGCCACTCGCGGTAGTCGGCGGGCAACGTGCGGAAATAATCCGGGGTGGTGCGTTTGATCCAGCGGCTGTCAAAGAGGCGATTCAGGCGGCCCGCCACGCGCAGGGCCAACGAATGCTGGAGGTCGGCGCTGAGCATATAGGGATTGTCGGCCATGGGATGGGCGCGGGCGTGCCCAGGTCGAAGCGTTCGGTAGAGCCACACGGCGCAGCCGTCCGGGAGAAGACCGTGGGGGTTGTGCCGACGGCTTTTCAAGAACCGGTTCATGTGGCGCATGATAGCCAACGTCTGGGACGAAAAGTGCACGTTGGTCCGGCGGTCGTCGAGGTTGCCGGGAACCGGCACGCTGAGGAAGCGGCACAACCGCTCGACCGCCGCCGGGCGGTCGGTCCACAGGCGCTCCATACACTCGACCAGCAGGTTTGCCCCGAACAGATCGCGGTAGAGTTCGACAAGACGGCTGTACTTGAAGTACTCCACCAGGAGCGTGTTTTGCAGCACGCCCGGATCAGGGGATTCACCGGAAACGGCCGGGTCCATGAGAAAACCTCTGAATGAGGCCCAGCCACCCATGCGGATGTACTGCATATATGACGAGATCAGCATGTCGCGCTGATTGCGGATGAACAGAAGGATCTTGGCCTGCGGGTAGAGCACCCGCAGCGTTCGGGCGACGAAGGCGGCGTTACGGCCGGTCAGCGACAGGCCCGAGAGAACCTCGTGCGACAGGCCGTGCAATCTCGGCGTCGGCAAGGGTGCGGGATGCGTCTGTCGGTGCGCGGCGAACAACGCGTCGATCCGCCGGGCGAAGCGATCACGGTCGAACACGTGCTCGGGCGACATCACGATCGTCCGGACCTCCGCGACGAAGGCTTGATTAATGGCGTCCTGCGGGTCGCCGGCCCCTAGAACGACCGCCGACAATTGTGGAAACAGGCATTGCTGCAGCCAGGTCGAGGCGGCCTTGGGCAGGCCGATATGCACGAAATCAACGGGGGTGTCGGTCATGACGCTCCTGGCTCCAGGTGTGTCGAAGTCACAGGCCGGATGATAGGTCGACCACGGTGAAACACTCGGCCGACGGTGCGCCGCAGATAGGGGACATAACCTTCACGCGGTCGGGCGGCGTAGTCCACGGGATAGCCCAGGAGCTCATTGGCCCGGCGGATGGCGGCACAGGCGCGTAGCCGTGCGCGTTGTGCGGGCCCGATCCGCCGACGTGGCAGGATGGCGAAGCCGCCCTGCTTGCGCCCGCGGGATGGGCCCTGCACGTCCCCGTTCACATGGGTGAACTGCTCGTATTGCCGATAAGCACTGCTGAAGGGCAACTCGCAGGCGTCGCACAGGTGTCGCATCTGGTTGTCGGGATCGCGACAGAAATCCTCGTACCGAAAGATCGGCACCTGGGAGTCCACGAGGGCCTGCACGTAGCGCCGATAGGGCTCGGCGAACTCCTCCAGCGGCGCCGACCGCGAGAGCCACACGTCGATGGCGTCACGGACGAACGCGAAGGGGCGCACGAGGCAACGCTCCCGAAGGGCCTCCAAAGTCACCAGGCGATTCGGCGGGCGGTGGTCGTTCTCCGGACAGGGGGTAAAGTTGAGGAATGACCATTCGCGCACCACGAGGTGAAGGCCGCGGCGGTCGCAATGGTTCTCGATTTCGACAAGATTCTCCACGAAATCCTCGGACTGCAAGGTGATGCCGTACCAGGCGGCGGCCTGGTCGCGCACGGTCGTCAAAGCCGGCGTGCCGGGCGCTCCCGTGCCCCCGCCGAGGGGGTGAACCTCGCTGAGGATCACCACCCCGGGCAACGCCCCCAGACAGCGATTGAGCAACGTGCCGCCCGACCGGGCATAGCAGATCATCAGAACCATGGCGTGCTTACCTCCACGGCCGCCGGCAATCTGGCCATGGATTCCCGCCGTCGGGATGGCCAAGCCGGCGGACGGGCCGTTTGTTCACAAAGACGGTTCATTCCAATCCGCCGGATGGTGAGCCCATGCGTTCGGGCCGGGCGAACCAGGTGGCGGTGAACTCGAGAATCCATCGGCGTATATGGCCACAGGCCAGGGCGGCAGCGGCTGACATCGCCAGGCCGACACCGGCCAGGAAGACCGCCAAAGGCCAGCGGTCGGCCGGGTGGCGTACCGCATAGCGAGCCGCGAGACCGATGGCGGCCGCCGCAGCGCCCGGCGCCAGCACGTCGGCCAGCAGCCAGCGCAAGGGCGACTGCTTGAGAATGACGCGGCTGGCGTAGGGGATGAGAATAAGAAGTTTGCCCACGACGGTCACCATGACCCACGCGGCGGCGGCCCCCACCACCCCCCAATGGTCCACGAGGACCGCGAACAACGGCACGAAGGCGATGAGTGACGCGATATTGATCCACATGGGAACATGGGATCGGCCGCACGCGAAAAGCAACTGGCCGAAGCGTGTGGCCAGGGCGCTGCAAGTCATACCGACGGCCAGAAGCGCCACCAGGTGGGCGGTCTGATTCGCCACAACGGGATCGCCGGTCCACGCGAACATGGCCGGTCGGGCGAACAGGGTCAGCATGAGGGTGGCGGGCAGGACGATGATCGACACAAGCTGGCAACTGGCGTGGTGCAGACCGCGGAGCGTTGCCCGGTCGGCCTGTTCCCAAAGCTGGGTATAGCGCGGGAAGATTGCTCGGTTCACGGGCTGGACGATCGACCCCAGCAACTGGACGACGGTCGAGGCAAGCATGTAATATCCCAGCGCATCGAGGGAGATCATACGGCTGAGCAGGACCTTATCGAGATGGGTGAGCACGCCGCCGGCGAGGTTATAGCCGAAGACCCCCGCGGCGAAGTGCCGCACCTCGCGGAGCATCCGCGGTTGAAACCACGCCGAACGACCGACGGGGCCAAGGGCACGGATCAGCGTCAGACGGTTGGCCGCGGCGCTGAGGGCCAGGGCGACGACCTGGCAGATGAAAAAGGCCTCCAATGTGGGGGCCACCCAGGCCAGAACGGCGACGGTAAGCACGCCCCGAAAGGCGGTGGCGGCGGCCCAGATGCCGTTGGCCAGGGCCTGCCTTTGCAGACCCATCAGGCCGGCCTGATAGAACAGCGAGATCAACTGCAGGAAGATGCTCACGCTCATCAGGCGGATCGACGTGACGAGCGTGTCCACCGGAAGCCGGCGGCCTTGCAGCCAACGATCCGCGATCAGGCCCGCGGCGAGAAAGATCGCCGCGGCGAACACCAGACCTACAATAATGTAGATGGTTTCGAGGGTATGCAGCAGGACACGGCCGCGCTCGGAGTCTTCAGGGTCGGTTGAGGCCCGGGCCAGTTCTCGTTTCAAGGTGAACCCCAGCCCCAGGTCGAACATGGCCACGACGCTCGTGAGCAAGGTTTGAAAGCCGACTAGGGCGTAGGCCTCGACGCCGAGGTAGTGGAGGTAGACGGGCACCAGGACGAACGCCAACCCAAAGGACCAGGCGCGGCCCAGGATATTGGCCATGAGGTTGTGGCGGATCCGCGGCACGCGGACCGGCCTTGGCGGAAGCACGGACGTTGCTTGGTTCACACTCCGTCCCCGTGGGTTGCGCCGGGGGGCGGCAACCCTGGCTGAGCCCCAGGACGGGACTTGTTGGCGATGATGGGGCCTTAGGGTCGGGTGACCCGTTTTCGGCCCCGGCGGCCGTGTGGCCGACGGCCACGATACTCAAGGTCATCCGATAGGACAAGGAGCAATCCGCATCGGACGCCTCACACCGCGCAGGACCAGGCGCGGCAGGCGGCGGCACGAGCCGCGCCCCACCGCGTCAGGGTTGCGGAACAATGCGATAGACCACGGCGATCAGGACGGCGACGATCAGCCAGGACGCGAAGAAGCCGGCCATGCCGACGAGTGTGGGGCGGGGGATCTCGAAATCCGGGTGATCCCACAAGACGCGCCGCGGCGCGGGCAGGACACCGGGCGGCAACGTGAAAGGGGCGGTTTCCGGCTCATTGGGCCCGATGGGCGTGCGCAGACACGCGTAGAGTCGATCAAGCTTCTCCGCATTGACACGGCGGGTCCGCAGACTGACCAGGACCAGCACCACCAGGCCGGTGACCAGGTAAAAGACCATCTGCCAGCTCAACAGAAGACGGCCCTCGTAGAGAAAGACGTCGGGCAGGTAACCGGCCAATCGGGCGTTGAAGTCCCACAGCACGACAGGGCCGATGGCGAGACGGCTGGTGGACAGCAGCACGGCAAAGCTGGCCAGCGTACCGGCCCAGGCGCCCGCGACGGTGGCCCGCCGCCAGAAAAGCCCCACCCAGAACGCGATACCCATCATCGCCGCGACCATCCAGAAGATCTCCAGGGCGTCCACGACGCTCTCAAGCGTAAGAGCGAACGCGATGCCGGCCACCACGATGGTCAGGGACGCCAGGCGTCCGATCAAGACATAATGGCGCTCGGGGCGGCCGGTCCCGGCGATTTTCTTGTACAGATTCTCGGTAAACAATCCCGCGGCGGCGACCATGAAGGCGTCGCACGAGCTCATGACCGAGGCGAGCATGCACGCAATGAACAGTCCGATCAGACCGGCCCCGACTTTGGGCAACAGCTCGGCGGCCATCGTGCCGTAAATATGATCCGGGTCTAGTTCGGTGCCGGCGTACAGGGCCAGTGCGCACAGCGCCGTGAGCATCCAGGCGATGGTGCAGATGCGCTTGCCGAACATGCCGAACGTGACGCCGACGCGACCTTCCATCTCGGTCTTGCCCGCGGCGCAGACGGCCATCGTGTGGGGTTGCGTCGCCCAGCCGATCAGGGCATTGATCGCAATGATGGCGATGTAAAACGCGGTAATTTCACGCGGGGCGACGATATGGAGCTTCTCCGGGTCGAGGGTGGCGGCCAGGCCGCTCAACCCCCCGACGGCTTGCAGGGCGAACGGCAGGAGCAGGAACGAGAAGAAGATGGTCAGCACGCCTTGGACAAAATCGGTGACGATCGCCGCGCTCATGCCCCCGGCCAGACCGTAGATGACAAACATCACCGTCATGACGATCATGGCGACCGTCGCACTGATCGCACCGCCCGTAACGGCTTCCACCATGGCGGCGCTGCCCTTGAGCATCATGCCGATCATGACGGTGAATTGCATCATGGCGACGGCGGCGTAGAGCACGCTGACGCTGGGACCGTAGCGGGCCTGGAAATAGTCGCCGGTGGTGACCGCCCGCATGCGTCGAAACACCGGTGCGGCAATCCAGTAAAAGGGCGTCGCGAAGAGCCACTGCCACTGATACCAGATGCCTGACGCACCGCTCTGATAGGTCTTGGAAGCGACACCGACGGCCTGGTCGGAGTGCGTGCCCGATCCGAACATGAAGAACATCATCATGACCTTACCGAACTTGCGGTCGCCGATGAAGTAACTGGCCGCGCTGGTGACGCGCCGGGCGGCCCAGGTGCCGATGATGGTCACGCCCACCAGATACGCCAGGAGGATCAGCCAGTCGAGCAGTTCCAGGCCGAGCATGGTCGCTCCTTTCCGTTCGGGGCCCTGTTGACCGTCGCGCTTCTATTGGATTTTGAACGGTCAATGAGACCCAGGCCATACGTCCCTGTCACCCCGGACTTGATCCGGGGTCCACGCTACACGCGCCAGGCGTGGATTCCTGCCCGCCAAGGCGCGTCGTCGACCTTCGCAGGAATGACACGTACTGAGTGTCCGTTGCATTATCCGCTCAATCGTCAATAGTCCAGAAGGAAGCGGCGGTTGTCTTCGTCATAGGTCACGGTGCGTCGAGGCCGCACATCGGCCGGATCCACATCGATCAGAGCGAGCGGATGGGTCCAGCCCGCGGCGATCAGCTCGTCTCCCGCGAGCAGATTCAGCGAGGCCAGATGGTTCATGCAGTCCAGGATCGTGGCCGAGGAGCCCACCAGATAGCCGGTCTGCGGGTTGTACAATCGGCCACTGGGTTCGAGAATCACGTCATTGCCGAGGGTACGGTACCGGCCGGGCGGCAGACCCGCAATCGGCGAGGCGTCGCTGACGACGATACAGCGGGCCGGGCCCTTCGTTCGCACGATGGTTTTAATCACCGGCGGCGGCAGGTGATGGCCATCGGTGATAATCATGGCCGACAGTCCATCCGCGTCCAATCCGGCGAAGAGGGGATTGGCGTGCCGATCCACCATGGCGGGCATGCCGTTACCCAGATGGGTCAGGGCCGCGGCGCCGGCGGCATGCAGGCGGGCCAGATCGTCCGGCGTGGCCAGGTGGTGGCCAAGGGACACGGCGACCCGCCGCCGTCGCGCGTGTCGGGCGAGGTCCTCGGCACCGGGCATATCCGCGGCGATTGTGAGCAGACGCACGCAACCGTCGGCCAGATCGAGCAGATGGTCGAGCCGGTGGATATTGGGCGGGACGATCCACCGCGGGTTATGGCTGCCGTGGGCCCCCTCGGCGGGATTCAGGAAGGGGCCCTCCAGGTGTACGCCGAGCAATTGGCCCGCGAATCGTCCCGATTCAATGACCTCGGCGATGAGCGGCAGGTTGTGCTCGTAGACATCAGGCGCCGTGGTAATCAGCGTGGCCAAGAAAGCCCCCGTCCCGGCGTCCAGCAGTCGCTCGCAGGCCTCGGTGAATCCGTCACGGGTCAGTTGCCCGTCGGAGAAGTCGACGCCGTGGTACCCGTTGACCTGCAGATCGACCAGGGCGACGGATCGCATGATAAGCCCCTTACCGCCCCAGCCGCGACGCGGCCGCGACATCCAGATAGAGGCGACAATCGCCGTGTTCCCGGAGGATCGAGGCCGGGCAGTGGTTGGTGAGGGGCCCCTCGAGGGCGTCGTGGACGGCCTGGGCCTTGCGCTCGTCGGGCACGGACACGATGATCGAGTGGCTTTTGAGGATCTGCCGGATACTCATGGAGATCGCGCGGTGGGGCACGTCGTCGAGCGTGGCAAACCAGCCCTCGCCAAGCTGCTGGCGGCGACATCGCTCGTCCAAGTCCACCACGAGGTAGGGTTCCTCGGTGTCAAAGTCGGCGGGCGGATCGTTGAACGCCAGGTGGCCGTTCTCGCCGATGCCGATCAGGGCCACGTCGATCGGATGCTCGGCGATGATCTCGCCCAGGCGGCGACACTCGGCCGCGGGATCGGCCACGTCGCCCCGCACCCAGTGTACGGCCCGGAAGGGCCCGACGCGATCCACGAAGCGTTCCCGCAGATAGCGCCGGAAGCTGGCCGGGTGTTGGTCGTCGAGACCGATGTACTCGTCGAGATGGAACATCACCACGCGGGCAAAGTCGATCTCGGTATGGCCGATGAGTCCATCCAGGGTGGCGAACTGGCTGGCGCCGGTCGCGAGAATGATGTTGGCCTGCCCGGCACGTTCGATCGCCGCGACGATCCGCTCGGCGGCGTCGGCCGCGGCGGCCGCGCCCATCTCATCCGCTGTATCGAAGACGAATCGTTCCATCGTTTCACCTGTCCATCGGGGTTGGTGGGGAGCATTGTGACCGACGGGGGCGGCCTTGTCAAACACCCGATTGAGGACGGGAATGGAGCCACGGGCGTTGTCCGGGCCGGATGGCCCGCGAGGATGGGGCTTTTCGATTTGACAGGGGGCCCGGCGGCGTGTACAATTCATGTGTTGTCGCCGGTCGATGGCGCGATAAGGTGCGTGGACGGCCGGCCGAACCGCAGCGAACCGTGCGTTGAGGACTGAAAATGAAGACACCGAGCATCGCGGCAGGGGTCAGATCGGCGTTGGTGGCGGGCCTTGTGACGCTGGTCGGGGTCGTCCTGGGGGGGTGTAACATGGGTACGCCGGAGGAGACCGCCCAGGAGGTGAACCGGCGGCACCGGCACATTATCTGGAATGACACCAAACAGATGCAATCCGATGTCGACGCCATCTTCATGCTGGACAAGCCCTCCAAGCTGACCGACCGAATCGTCCGCTGAACCTTGGGGCGGGCGATCGGGCCGGCGCAGGAAGAGGCAACACAGCGGGGCGCATGCAAACGGAGTGGAGCTTGAGCGATGGATGCCATTTTTGACTATCTCTATCGCATGGAGCCCCGTGAGTGGTTTATTGTCCTCTGCGAGCTGGCGTTCATCGGCGCGTTTGTCTACATGGTTTTGACCTTTCTCGAGGGCACCCGGGGCGAGCGGTTGTTTCGGGGCATTATCTTCATTCTCCTGGCCGGCAAGGTCATCCTCAATCTTGTCGTCGAGCGATTCGACATGGCCCGGGTGTCATACCTGTATAACTGGTTCCTGATCGCCATTTTGATTATTGCCGTGGCGGCGTTTCAGCCGGAGATTCGTCGGGCTCTGATCCGGTTGGGGCAGGCGCGGTTTCTGACGGGGGCCTCGCAGCACCTGTCGCGCAGCGTCGAGGAGATCATCAACGCCGTCACGACGCTGGCTGAAAGCAAGACCGGGGCGATCATCGTGATCGAGCAGCAGGTCGGCCTGGGCGAGTTCATCGAGACCGGAGAACGGATCGACGCCAAGGTCACCGCCGAGCTGCTGCGGACCATCTTTTATCCGGGCACCCCGCTGCACGATATGGCGGTGGTCATCCAGGGCGATCGGATCGTGGCGGCTCGGGTGCAGCTTCCGCTGGCCGAGAGCGGGTCGTTCCGCGGCGGGCAGTTGGGCAGCCGCCACCGCGCCGCCATCGGGGTGAGCAGCGGTTCCGACGCGATCGTTATCGTGGTCAGCGAGGAAACCGGCATCATCTCGGTCGCCGTTGATGGAAATCTGGTCCGCAACGTGTCCGAGGCCCAGTTGCGAAAACGTCTGACCAGCGCCGTGGTCGAGGCCACCACCCTGGCGGATCGACGACCGGAGGCGGAGTTGGCCACCGTGACGACCAAGAAGCCCAAGAAGGCCTAGATGCAAGCCGGCGAATCGTTCGACAAGATCAAAAAGCTCATCGTGGTGGCGTTCCTCACGCTGCTGATCTGGGCCTATGCCTATCTGTCGTTGGAAGAAACGGTCCAACGCACCGGGATATTGCAGATCCAGTGTTCGCGTCCGGACCTGCTGGTGACGGTGGTGGACCGAGCCGAGCCGATCCGGCTGGACCTCTTGCTCAAGGGGCAGGCCTCGGCCGTGGCCGAATTCAAGAAGCGCTGGCACTTGCCCAGCGGCGACCCGCAGAAGGAGAGGCTCGATTTCTACTACGATCCGGTGGATGAGGGGCTGGCCAGCCCGGGGACGTACACGGTCAACGTGCTGGAGTTCCTGCGGGAGAGCGAGCGGCTCCGGCTGTTGGGCTTGACCGTCGAGTCATGCAGCGTGGAGACGGTTGAGGTGCGCGTCGAGAAGCTCGTGGAGAAGAGTCTGATCGTGCAGTGCCGCGACACACGGGGCCAGCCGATCACCCACGAGACGATCGATCCGGCCCAGGTGCGGATGAACGTGCTGGAATCCTACACGGGATCGGCCATCGTGACGCTCACGGATTACCAGATCGCCCAAGCCCGGCGGACCGCCCAGCGGGTCAAGCCGTACGTTCAGTTCGGCGCCCGGCGGATCGAGGCGGCCGACCATGTAAGTGTTTCGTTGCCGTCGGCCGAGCAGGCCCTGAAGGTGCGGCCCTTCCAGCCCAGCCGCATCGGCGTACTTATCAGCCCCGATCTGCAGGGGCGCTTCGTCGTGCGTTTGCTGAACGCCGACGAGCTGCGCACCAGCACCAGCTTCCGCGCTACCGATGCGGCGATGGAGGCCTATGACAAGCAACTGTATCACGTATACATCATCGTGCGGGACGAAGACGTCAACGCCGATCCCCAGGAGGGTGTCAGTCGCACGGTGGTGTACAACTTTCCGCCGGAGTTCATCTCCAAGGACGAGATCCAACTCAATCAGGACCCCCGCGTCGCGCGATTCACATTGGTTCCACTGGCCTCGGCGGCTTCGGGCACGGGTGGCTGAACGCCAGTCTGCCTCTTTTCGACGTTTCGGGCGAACGCCTGCAAAAAGCATTCGTGTCCGGAAAACTCGCGGTTTGTCACGGGGGGGGCTCCTGAACATCATTCGGTGGCAACTTTGGGTCCTGTTCGTAGGTCCGGCGAAGGGGCTTTTGCGGCGTGAAACCCCGGCGTTTCAGACTCGGGATCGAGGCTGTATATCGTCCTGAAGTTGTCAAGGCGACCTTCGGCCTCCTCGCGCATTCCCATACGAGGCCTTCAGTCACGGTCCGGTTCTACACCATCGGCATATCCGCCTCGGAGAGCCCGACAAGAACGTCAATCGCTCTCGTACAAGAGTCTCAAAACCGCGCCAGTCCGGTCAAATCGGAGTTGATACTCGCCGGCCGTCGGGTCGATGCGGCCGCTCTCATCGCGGAAGGTCCAGTACAGGGCGATGGGGACGCCGGCGGCGCGCAGGGCGGCACATTGGCGTCGCACCAGGTTGACCGCCTCCGGGCTCGCGTAGTCGCGTCCGACGGTCTCGCACAGGCCGATCTCGCCGATGAACAAGGGCTTGCCGATCCGCTCGGCCAGGCGCTGGTAGACGGCGACGTTGGACACATCGCAGGGCGGCTTGCCCAGGGCGGACATGGCCTCATCGTAGAAGTGGATGCTGATGACGTCCACCGGGTCGGGGTGGCTCAGACGCAGGTACTCATCCAGCTCGGCCTCGCTATCGGGCGTCCAGTCCTTGTCCCGGCCGGCCCGGGCCGCCCGCAGCAGGTGCATCGCCGCCGGGCGCGGGGCGCTGTGGCCGGTGGTGACCAGGTGGTTGCCATCGATGGACTTGATCAGCAGGGCGATCTGCCGGACGCACTCGGCCAGCTCGTCTGAGGTGTAGTTGTTGCGCCTGTCGCGGACCACCGGTGTGGGGGCGAGGCTTTCGGGCACGTGCCGGAGCACACCTTCGGGGGCCTGCAGGTCGGCGGTCAGGTTCCATTCGTTGCCGATTTCCCACAGGGCGATCGTGGGGTCATCGCGGTAGCGCTGGACGATCCGGCGGATGTACTGCTCCACGCGTTGCCGTGCGGCGGAGCCGGGATTGGTGATGCCTTCATGCAGGTCGTGATGGCCCAAGTCGGCCAGGTTGCCCACGTACCAGCACAGGCTTACGACCAGGCGGATGCCGCGTCGTCGGCAGGCGTCGACCATATCGTCGAAACGCGACAGGAACACCTCCTGCTTGCGGGCCTGCTCTGCTGAGTCGGCATCGAACCAGGCCCGCCGCCACCAGCCCGGCCAATAGGGCGAGCCGTTGACGCGGATGAGCGTGAAGCCGTGGGCCGCCAATTCATCCAGGGCCTCGATGGCCTTTTGCCGCGAATCAGGCGGCAGGGGCATCGCGTCCTGCATGACGAACTGGGCGAACAGATCGTACTTGTTGACCGAGACGATTTGCAAGGGGCGGCCATCAAGCACCAGCGTTGCATCCCGGCACTGTATAAAGCCACCGGCGGTGGCAAGAACGGGCATGACCCATCCCACGAGGAGCAGACCCACCCAGAGCCGGGACCCCGACCTGTCCGGCGGACGGCGCGGCGACCTGGATGGATCAATCGAACTGGACGTCGTCCAGAACGAACTGCACGGTCTTGGCGCCGCGGAACGTGTTGAACTGGGGCTTGTACGCAATGCTGAAGGCCTCGGCTTCGAGGAGCTTCTTTTCCAGGCGGCCCATGCCGAACCCGATGCACGCCGCCGAGCCCGAACCGTCGGAGACGGCGATCTGCAGATGGTCGCCCCGCACGCCGACGACCCGGGGCGGGCTGATCCATCGCACGCCACGCGTGACGAACACCGGTGCAGGGTGCCCCTGGCCGAACGGCTCAAGGCGGTGCAACTGCCCCACGACCGAGGCGCTCAGGTCCCCCACGCGGCAGACAGCGTCGACGTGGAGTGAGGGTTCGAGCAGATCGGCGTCCAGGTGCTCCTGGGCGTAGGCCTCGAACGCCTCGGTGAAGGGCTCGATCCGATCAGACGAGATCCGCACGCCCGCGGCCATGGCGTGGCCCCCGAAGCTGACCAGGTGCTCGCCGCAGGCACAGATCGCCTGATACAGGTTAAACCCGGCCACGGACCGGGCCGATCCCTGGGCAACAGGCTGGCCGTCCGGAGCGCTGATCATGACCGTGGGCCGCAGGAACTCCTCGGCCAGCCGTGCGGCCACGATGCCCAGCACCCCGCCGTGCCAGTCCATGTCCGCCAGCACGAGTGTGCGGCGGTCCGGGTGGCTGAGGCCCAACTCGGCGATGCGTTCGCGGGCCTGCTTGACGATCTGGCGCTGGCAGGCCTGCCGCTGGCGGTTCTGATCGCGCAGATAACGGGCGATCTGCATGCAGCGGATCTCGCTGTCGCTGGTGAGCAGTTCCACGGCCAGCCGGGCGTGCCCCATACGGCCGGCGGCGTTGAGCATCGGCGCCAGGCGAAAGCCGATGTCGTAGCCGTCCAGCGTTTCGGCGTTCAACTCGGCCGAGTCGATCAACGCCCGCAGGCCTGTCATCTCCGTGTTCCGCAGGGCCTGGAGGCCATAGTGGGCCAAAACGCGGTTTTCCCCCCGCAGGTCCACGACGTCCGCGATGGTGCCGATAGCCGCCAGCGTGGTGGCGTCCAGCAGGAACCGCCGCACCTCACCGCGGGCCCGCGCGCCGTTGTTCATCGCGTTGACCAGGGCCCAGGCGAGCTTGAACGCGACGGTCGCCCCCGCGGAATCGGGATTGGGATACGCCGCATCCAGCCCCGGATGCACGATGGCCGCCGCCGCGGGCAACGCCGGGCCGGGCCGATGGTGATCGGTGACGATCACGTCCATCCCCAGCTCCGCAGCGTGGGTCGTCTGCTCGACGGCGGTGATGCCGCAATCGATCGTGACCACCAGCCGCGTGCCGTCGGCGGCGATCTGATCGAGGGCCTCGGCATTGACGCCGTAACCCTCGTCGATGCGGTGGGGAATGTAGTAGCGGACCTCGGCGCCCAGCAGCGTCAGCAGGTTGTACAGGATCGCCACGCCCGTGATGCCGTCCACGTCGTAATCGCCGTAGAGCGTAATCGGCTCGCGCCGGTCCATCGCCTCACGAAGCCGCGCCACGGCCGCGTCCATGCCGGTCATACGATCAGGCTCGATCAGTTCGATCAGTTTGGGATCTAGAAATGCCCGGGCCGGGTCGGCGTCGCACAGTCCGCGATTGATGAGGACTTGAGCCACCAAGGGGTGAATCCGCAAGGCACCGGCCAGCGCCGCGGCCCGCTCGTCGGCCGGTCGAATGTGCCAGCGTTTTTTCGTGACTACCGCAGACCGGGGCATGGGTCGCCGTGCCTTCCGTGGTGAAACCAACCGTTCGTATCCGTCGACCCTATCCTAGAGACCTGGGTTCGGGCTGTCAACGTTCGAGCCTCAGGCCGGCGCCTCGCCCTCCTCCAGCGAGTCGATCTGCCGGCCCTTGACCTGCTCCAATTCCACCTGAAAGCGGCCCAGGCGCACCTGGCCCTCCTCGTACTGGTTCTGGGCGTTGCGCAGGTGCCGGCCCAGCACCTCCCACGTGGTGGTGAAGGCCTCGAAGCCGGCGGCCAGCCGCCCCAGATCGCGTCGGATGCGGGCGGCCTGCTTTTCGATCTGCAGGCCGTGCAGGCCCATCACGATCGTCATGAGATAGGCGTACAACAGGTTCGGCGAGATGGGGATGACCTTTTTCTTCAGGGCGTACGCGGCGACATCGGTCCGGTCGGTGGGATACGTGACAATCGTCTCGTAGTAGACGTTTTCCGCGGGGATGTACATGAGGGCGAAATCGAGCGTGCCCTCCTCCGGGCGGATGTAGGACTCGGCGATCTTGTCGATGTGCTTGGTGACGTCGGCCTGAAAGCGTCGCCGCATCGAGGCCCGCTCATCGTCGGTTGCGGCCGCGAGCATCGCCTCGAACGCCGGCAGGGGGAACTTGGCGTCGATGGGCACGGCGTGATCGGGCAACTGCACGAGGGCGTCGACGACGACACCGGAGCGGAACGTGTGCTGCAGGTGAAACGTGCCCTGTGGCAAAACGTCGGCCAGCAGGTTTTCCAGCGAGCGTTCGCCCATCTGGCCGCGGAGCTTGGGGTTCTTGAGGATGTCCTGCAGGCGGCGGACGTCGGCGCCGAGCTGAAGCATCTGCTGGCCCGATTCGCGGAGCCGGCCAAGCTGTTCGTGCAGTTGATTGAGCGTTTGCTGGCTGGTCTGGAGATAGCGGCCCAGGTTCTCCTGGCCGGTCTTCAGGCCGCTTTCAAGGGCCTGGCTGGTCTTCTCCTGCGAGGCACGGACCGCCTCCAACTGCTGCTGCAGCAGGCCCACGGCGGCGCTCTGGCGGACGGTTTCCTCCCGCTGGCCGGCCAGGTCGCGGATCAGCCACAACAGCAGACCCGCCATGGCCAGCAGCACAAGGACAACGACGACACCCAGGATGACTATTATTGTTTGCATCCAACCCTCCCAGCCGGGTAGCGCCAGTGTTCACGGGAGATTATAGCCCACGTGGAGGGTTTCGTCAAAGAGCGGCCGGCCCTGATGATACCCCATTGTGGTCGCGAATTCCCCGTGCGAAGCGGTGGTACCGGTTCACCCGAACAATGCAAGCGCCGTTGAAGAGAGGGTTGTGGCTGTAGGAGTACACCGCCGATGGTGGCAGGCCCACCCCCCGACCATTTGGAGGGCACCTTTGATATGGGCCCCGTCTAGGTTCGGCAAGGCGAGATGCCAAAGACCTCGGAGATGGCAGTGAACCCTGAAACAGAGATGCCATTGTACGAGAGACTTGGTTCTCTCACTGACGAGAGTATCGGTTTAACCTCAAAGCCGATGGCTCGCAACCCAGCCTCAAGCGATTCACCGGCCCTCGACTCGTCGCGCCATAGACGGACGACTTCCTTGTCGCGTGTCAGATCAGTCATGTCGAATACCCTTTTCGATAGTGCCCTTCACAAGTTCGGCAAACTCAACGCCAGGACCGATGCCGTCGCGGAAGATTAGCACTTCAGGCCCCCGAATTCCAGCATCTTCTTGAAGTTTGGACCGAAGAATGGACCGTTCACCGACCATCTCGTTGGCCATCTGTGATCGGGCTTTCTCCTCGCGCACGATGCCGTGCTCGGCCATGCTGGACGCGTCTGTTAGCGGATGCAGTCTAACATTTGATTGGGCAATAACTTGCGACAATGTAGATATCACCTCCTGATCTTCTGCATCGGCTGGGGCTGCCAACAGCACATCGAGACACGCTTGCCGCAACCCTTTTGCTTCATCCCCATTCGGGTCTACCAGAAACTTGTTGGCAAGACGGGTCCAAGCTTTCCTGAACTCGTTTTCCCTTCTCCTCCGCTCGTCTGCTAGTGGGTGAATGATGATGATGCCAGGCACGCACGTTGCCGCTCCCAAGGCTGTCTTGCGAATCAGCACGTCCACTTCCTTCTCGACCCCGCCCGTTGGCGCGGGAGAATCGGGCAAAGAAAACGGCCTGAACGCTACAACGAGCCCCGCTTGCTCGGCAAGGAAGTGGTCACGGACATTGATTTGCCGACGGATCTCTCTCGCTAGCAGGTGCGACGCTCCTGCAAGTGGCCCCAACCCAGCGTCAGAGAACGCCAACCCCTCAAACCGCTCAGACGCGACGCGAACCAGCCCGTTGTCCTCTGCGTCGTCGATCTGCCCGCAAAGCAGTCTGTCTTGGGGAATTGGCCACCTCTCCGTTAGCGGGGGAAGCAGTCGGTCCTGTAAGTCGCATTCACGCAAGCCTTCCAAGCGAGCTAAATCCAGTCGAAACTCGTCGATGGCGGTCGGCTCAACCAAAGGCACGAATTCGCTTAGGAGATTTGCAAGAGCAACGCAATGCACAACGAAATCCCGGCCACGTTCTTTGTCAGGCACCGTGCATTTTTCGGGGTCTGATATGCCGAGGATATCACGCCGCGGTTGGCTGATAGGGTGCGAGAGATACACTGAAGGCCTATTCTTGCAGACAGCTTCCCAGAGTGATCTTGTACGGCCCTTCGCGTGGAAGAGGAAGTGTCTGGAGCCCAGCCCTTGGGCGATCGCAACAGCAGCCGAGAGTTCCCGGTCTCTCCAGTCGAGTAAGAGCATCAGGTCCTGAAAATCTTGCAGCGGTTCTCGCTCGCCTGACTCGCGTGTAAGACTTGGATCGAAAAGCAGATGAGGACCCAGGAGCTTCTTGTACATGTCGAAGATATCGTCGTGGATGGAGACTACCCGTTCAACCCCTACATCTTCAGGGACAGCCGCCCGCAGGTCTGCTCCTTGGTAGGGCTCCACGAAGCCCGTGGTACGCTGATGGAAGAGGACAGGATGGAAAGCAACGAAGACAAGCTCAGCAGTTTCTTGACGAGCTCGAGTGCAGGCCATGGCCATCGTTTCTTGGAAGCCCTTGGTGCAGCAGTCGCATATGTGCTCTGAGGGCAGCGTGAGGAACTGAGCCAGAGTATGTTGCGTGCCAGGGTAGAGTCGCTCTAGAGTCGGGGTAGCCACCTCAACACATTTCTCCTCCACTTTGAAGGGGCCGACCGATCTTGTGCCTGTGGAGGCCCCATATGTTGCCAGATTGCCAACACAGGTTGAGACATCAATGCCTGACACCGAACTGAAGATTACCAGCTTCACGTTCTGCCCTTTCACTAAGATCAAAATGTCGTATACACTGTAGGCAATATAATGTCAATGATCTTTTTGATTTCTTTTATTCTTGTGAGACGGCGAGCTCCAAGTGCCTCTCCTTGGGTGACTGTTACTCGGCGCCATCCTTGCGATCCTCCATGTTGGTCGGGTTACCCCCAAGAGTCCGCGCGAATTCCAGATTATATATATTCTTTTCATTGACACATGCGGCCATACGGTACCGGCGCGTGGATGTGTGGGTCAAAGCCGGTCATGACAATAGGCCTCGCCGGGTGGGTGAGGAGAAGGGCCAAGTCAGCGGGCAATATGGAGCCAGGATCCTCCCCAATCCCTTTGGTTCACTCGGGGTAGACGAGTCCCGGACAAGCCTCTTATAGTCGGGGATGATAGCGCCGGGCGGTGGAGTTGCTGCGCGACTGGGGACCTAAATTCCCGCCTTCGCGAGAATCACAGAAGGCCAGGCCGGGCCGCAGGTCAGGGGGGCGCGATTACAGAATCGACAATTCAGGACGGCTGAAGCCGAACTGCTTGTCCTGGGTGAGGACCGTGCGGCCTGATTCGGTCACGAGCACATCGTCCTCGATGCGGATGCCGAATCGGCCGGGGATGTAGATGCCAGGTTCGACCGTCAGCAGGTGTCCGACCCGGAGGCGGCCCTTGGCGGTCTTGGCCAGGTAGGGCTCCTCGTGGACGGCCAGGCCCAGTCCGTGGCCCGTGCCGTGGCCGTGAGGCTCGAAGCCCCGCTGGGCGATGGCCTCGCGGGCCGCGGCGTCGATGGTCTTGAGCGCGGCCCCCGGTCGAATCTGCTCGATGGCCGCCTGCTGGGCAGCCCGGACCGCCTCGTAGGCGCGGGCGAACTCCTCGCCGGCCTTGCCGAAGGCGAACGTGCGGGTCGTGTCGCTGCAGTAGCCGTTGCGCCGCACGCCGAAGTCGATCAGGATCGTGTCGGCCTTGCGGAGCCTGCGCGAGCCCGGCTGATGGTGGTTTCGCGATCCGTTCGGGCCGAAGCACACGATCGTGTCGAACGCGGGGCGCAGCCCCATGCGGCGCATCTGGCTTTCCAGCTCACCGGCCAGCTCACCCTCGGTCAGCCCCGGCCGCAGGTGGGCCAGCGCTCGGGCCAGGGCGGTCCAGCCGGCCCTGGCCGCGCGCCGAACCTGGTCGGCCTCGTCGGCGTCCTTGATCTGCCGCAGCGGCCCGACCGGGGAACCGACGGCCTTGAGCGTCTTGTTCTTGAGGGCTTTGCGGATCGCCCGGAACTGGGCCATCGTGCAGGTATCCTCGATGCCGACCGTGGCGACCTGTTTCCAGCGGTTCAGTAGGCCCGCGACAGCGGGGATCATCGGCTCGGTCCGCTGATGGATCTGGCCGCCGACGCATTCCTCCTGGGCCTGCTCGATGTAGCGGCTGTCCGTGACCAGCACCGTCCTCGGGCCGACGAGAAGCCAACTGTCCTCGCCCAGGAACCCCGTGAGATACGTGACGTTCGCCGGGCTGGTGACGATCAAGGCGTCCAGGGCTTGCTGGCGGAGTTGCCGACGGAGCTTGGCGAGTCGGGTCTGAGCGGTCTTCTTATTCATCGTTGGGTCCTGAAATCAGGAAGTGGTTGTTGTTCTGTCAAATCGCCGCGATCCGGTGAAAACCTTTAGAAACGGACCGCCAGGCCGGTTGCGGGGCGGCGCGGCCGTATGTTTTACAGCGGGCGATTGCGAATCGCCGATGGGTCTGGTATAAGGCCGACCAAAACGCTCCGACGCAGCCATCGAGCAAGGATACCGAGGTCGAGACGCTTGGCCAAGCGCAAACGAAAACAGTCATCCTGGTGGTCGCGGCTGCCGTTCTTCAAGCCGCGTTCGCCCAAGGGGCGTCGCCGCAAGCCCGACCCCACGGTAACGGCCCGGCGCATCTGGACGGTGCTGCGCATCGTTGCGGTGGTGGTCATCCTTGGCGGCCTGGCGTTCGGGTTCGTCCGGCTGGACCGGTACGTCAAGAGCCTGCCCGACCTGCAGCGCTGGGGGCACCTGGAGCTGTACGGCCTGCCGGCGTGGGTGCGGACGAGCCCGGCCCTGCAGGAGGTCATCCGACAGGCGGCGGGGACGAATCTGCCCCTGGTCGAAGAGACCGCCGAGGCGATCGGCCGTCGGCTGGAGGCCCTGCCGTGGATGTACAACGTGTACGTGCAGACCGGCAGCCAGACGGTCAAGGTGCGGGCCGGGTATCGTCGGCCGCGGGCGCTCGTGCGTCGCGGCGAGGAGAGCTGGCACCTGGCGTGGGTCGGCCCGTCGGACGTGCTTTACACGCCGCACCAGCGCCGCGTGGTCGTGATGCCGGCGCTGGAGATCGAGGGCATTCCCATCGTGGAGATCACGGGCTTTGAATCGCGACCACCCCGGCCCCAGGGCGCGGTGGCGTTGTGGGAGGCCGAGGAGATCATCAGCACCGTCGAGCTGTTGACGACGCTGGGGCGCATGGATGAACTCAACTGCCCCGATCAGCCGTTGCTGGACCATATCGCACGCATCGACGTGGCCAACTTCAATGGCCGCAAGGACCCGAAGCAATCGCACATCGTGATGTACACCACGGGCGGGACGGAGATTCGCTGGGGGGCGGCCTTTGGGCAGGCGGCGACGTACAGCGAGTCCACCGAGCAGGAAAAAATCGCCTCGCTGTACACCTTCTACAAAAAGCATGGCCGCATCGACGGAACGGTCAAGTACATCGATCTGCGGATCGCCCAGATTCTGCCGCCGCGGCCGCTGGAGCCGTGACAGGCGCTGCATGCGTGCGAAGACGCCCAAGCCACCCAGTCCGGGCCCCATACCAGCAACATACACACATGCCCACGCAAGCGTGGGCA